>CAIFEH010000051.1_pt2 | contig 2624 bp, 3 predicted proteins | sample 7355751 | NCBI WGS metagenome assembly CAIFEH01 (sample SAMEA6864055, study PRJEB38353) | metagenome | biome: bioreactor; feature: anaerobic; material: water | place: Germany | collected 2018 | reverse complement strand
TCTCTCGGATGTTCGGCCTTCCGGTTTCGACCATCCGCTACTACGACAAGATGGGGCTCCTTCCTGGGCTGGAGCGCACGTCGGGTACTCGACGCTTTGGCGACGACCAGATCGAGGCGCTGCGTTTGATCGAGTGTCTCAAGCGCTCGGGGCTCGAGATCCGCGACATCAAGCGCTTCATGGACTGGTGTCAGGAGGGTCCCAGCACCTACGACGATCGGCTGGAGCTCTTCCGCGAGCAGCGCCGCAGGGTGGACGAGCAAATCGCGGAGCTGGAGCGCACCCGCGCGATGATCGACTGGAAGTGCTGGTACTACGATCAGGCGTGCGAGTGGGGGAGCGAGGAGTTTGCAGCCGACCTGCCCGACTGCCTCCCCGCGGACGGCAGGCGGCTCTGGGATGCCGCGCACGCGGACTTGCCAACCCCGACGGCGGAGACTGCCCCAGCCGTCGGGACCGCCTCCTCCGCCCTCTAGCGGTACGGCACGAGCGCGACGCTCTCCTCGATCACCGATGCCAACAGCCTGAATCCGCGCAGGTCACGCTCGGTGAAGCGTCCTATCTCAGGGCTGTCACAGTCCAGCACGCCAACGACCCGCTGGCTCCCGTCAGCCAGCTGCCGGTGGAGGGGCACGACCACCTCCGACTTGGATGCGCTGTCACACGCGATGTGGCCGGGGAATGCGTGGACGTCGGGAACGAGCTGCGCCGCGTCCTCGCGCGCGACGGTCCCGCACACGCCGCTCCCAAACGGGATGGACGTGCAGGCGACCCGCCCCTGAAACGGCCCCAGGACGAGCGACTGGTCATCCGTCCCATCCACCAGGTAGAAGCCAACCCAGTTGATGTCCGACACCTGGTCCCAGATGAGTGCCGCGGCGTTCGAGAGCGCGGGAAGCCAGCGCTCGTCACCCTCGGCAAGCTCCTTGAGCTGCTCCGCCACCAGCGAGTAGTCGACCTTCTCCGCCATCCCAACGACCCCCTTGCAATCGTCAAACGTTCCCAGTCGCTCGCGAGCCTCCCGCAAGCGAGCCCTGCGTTGCGGGGATGGTACCCATTCGCTGCCTTCATCGCCTGGTGCCAGTGTTGGAATCTGCCAGGGGAGAGACACGTGCGCGAACTGCCCCGCGACCCATCCCGCTGGCCGCCAGCGGCACTTCGTCGGAAGTCGCGCGCCGGTCGTGCCATGGGTGTACAACACGGAACCGATGAGCCCAGGCTCGGCGATGTGGAGGCGCGAAGGTGGAGGCGTCCGTCTCCCTTGCCCTTGGGAAGCCGTGCGCGTATACTTTTCCCTCGCATGACGGGCCGTCCCCAACGGCTCCACATATTCGGGCGTTTAGCTCAGGGGGAGAGCGCTTCCCTGACACGGAAGAGGTCAGAAGTTCAAATCTTCTAACGCCCACCATAAATTCGCAGGTCAGAGGCTATGTTCTCTGACCTGTTTTGTTATCTGTCCAAACGATTTCCGCCCCTGTCCAAATTGCTGTCCAAAGTTGGCTGGATTCGAGGGACGAATCGGAATGTCAAGTTATGCATGGACTTCTGCCAGGACAGCGAAACCAGGGGTAATGATTCCCACGAAATATCCATCTTGCAGTGGGTTGGGAGCCCTTTGGGTGATGCAGAGATGCTAGCGACCACAGGGTGCGGCATAGGGGCGAGTGCCTCACACAAGCGGTGGCCCTGTATTGCGCCTGGATTTGCGAGAATTGCTCGGCTGTCGTTCTTGGCGTTCGCCCGAGTGCCCGACAAGAACGCCGTGCAGGGGATAGATTGAGGACCCCTGCCCTGGGCTTCCTCAACTTGATCGCTCTGGGCACTCGAATGAGAAGTCCGCCCCCGAGGCCAAGATTAAATTGTCGGGTCCCCCGTAGAGAACGACGTTGCGATTCAGACTGGCAATGACGAGATCACTAATGGTCAGCCAGATAATGCAAAGAGTTTGTCGACGAGGTATCCTGCGCCGGAGGGCTCATACAATGGCCCGATTGACTTATCCACCGGAGAACTCCTCTCGAACCTGACTGGAAGCACGGGTACCGCGGCCAACCAATTCTTGTATGCCAGGCAAGTTAGCAACGTCTCGGCCGACGTTCATTCATCAATGGGACTAGATTTGACACGAGTGAATACGACGCGGATACCTCAATTAAGCGTTTTGACACGAAAGGTCAGAAGTTCAAATCTTCTAACGTCCAACATAAACTCGCAGGCCAGAGACTATCTCCTCTGGCCTGCTTTGCTATCTGTCTAAATGGCTTCTACCCCTGTCCAATCCGCTCTGCAAGCGCTTGCAAACGACGCTTGTAGGCGCAACCAGAAATGCAGACGGGTGCAACACCGCTTGCTGGCGCTATCAGACGACTAAGAACCAAGGAGATGCATTCACATGACGGTTTCGCCAATGTAGGCGATCTTTCTGATGGACGATGCGGCTGCCGGGCTCTGGGGCCTGGTGCCGCCGGTCCGCAGCCATCGCCCCTCCAGGTCCGGGGGGGGGGGCCCGGGGGGGGCCCCCCCCCCCCCCCCCCCCCACCGCCCCCCCCCCCCGGACCCGGGGGCCGCCCCACCAAACCCGCCCCCCCCCCCCCCCCCGACCCCCCCCCCCCCCCCCCCCCCCC
>CAIFEH010000051.1_pt1 | contig 3284 bp, 4 predicted proteins | sample 7355751 | NCBI WGS metagenome assembly CAIFEH01 (sample SAMEA6864055, study PRJEB38353) | metagenome | biome: bioreactor; feature: anaerobic; material: water | place: Germany | collected 2018 | reverse complement strand
TTTTTTTTTTTGTTCGGCCGGGCGGGGGGGGCGGGGGGGGGGGGGGGGCGCGCCCCCCGCCCCCCCCCCGCCCGCGGGGGGGGGGGGGGGGGGGGGGCGCCCCCCCCCCCCCACCGCCACGCCCTCTCCTGCCCAACACGCTAGCACGGGGAGCAAGCACCTCTTCCCGCTCCCCGACGGCCCGCGATTCCGCGCGCCACCGCGCCACGCCCGCAGATCCGTGGCGCGCGGCACCGCGGGCCTTGCCTGCCTCTTGGGCAGGGGAGGGCAGGGGCCCTTCCATGTTCCAGGGAGGCTGGCATGAACGAGAAATACCAGGCAGGCGGCTTCGACCCGACAGAAGAGGGCATCATGGAGACGGCGAGGCGCCTCGCGGAGTCCTACCTCGAAGCCCATGGCCTCTGCGTCGAGAGGGGCGAGCGGTGGGCCTGCGACTGCGAGGACGCGCCGATAGTGGCCACGGACGGCGACGAGGCGGTGCTGATAGCCGTCGTCTCCGCATACGAGGAGGGCTCGGCCACGATGCCCGAGCTCAGCGTCGGCGCGGCTGAGTTCTCGATAATGCGGCGCGCTTGCCTGCTCTACCTCGCGGACCACGGCGACGTGGACGCGATACGCCACGATGTGGTCTCCATCGTCGTGACGGGAGAGCGCCAGGCGAAGCTCCGCCACCTCATCGGTGCCTGGCAGTGGGCGGAGAGCAGGGAGTGACCTGGGACGTCATGACACAGACACCGCCCACGGCAGGAAGGCGACCGTTCGGGGAAACCCGGGCGGTCGCCCCTTCCAGCCGCCACGGCCGCAGCCAAGCCCTCCCGCGGCCGCCCTCCCCGCCGTCAGGGACACCTAACGACGGCGGGGAGGGAACCGTGCTTCTCTTTGAACGACTTCTTACGTTTAAGTTCGGTAAATGGCTATTTGGAAGAGCTACTGCTCAACCGGTATGACGAGGTCTTTGGTTCCATGGACAAGAAGTTCGATGGGACCATCGCTGATATCGGTGAGGTAATAGGTGGAGCTACCCCTTCAAAGAAGATGCCAGGGTATTTCACGAACAGAGGCATCGGCTGGATTACGCCGCGGGACTTATCTAATACTTCGGACAAGTTCATCGATCACGGTGCAGTCGATATCACACAGGCTGGATACGACTCATGCAGCGTAAGGATGTTGCCCGCAGGGTCCGTTCTATTCAGTTCGCGAGCGCCCATTGGCTACGTTGCCATTGCCGCCGGTGACCTCACGACCAACCAGGGATTCAAGTCCGTAGTTCCCCGCGAAGGTATAGGTTCGGCATTCGTTTACTGCTTCCTCAAACGTAATGGCAGCAGGATCGCAGATGCTGGGTCGGGTACGACGTTTCCCGAAGTATCCGGTAAAACAATGAAGAGCATTCCGCTCGCGATCCCAGATATGGAATCGTGCGCCGAGTTTACGGAATGGTCAAAGCCACTTCTCGAGCATCAGAGGAGCCTTGAATCCGAAACCCGTAGCCTGAAAAGATTGCGCGACTCTCTTCTCCCAAAGCTCATGTCCGGAGAGATTGACGTCTCGAAGGTCGAGTTGCCTACGCGGCCAAATAGCCATTTACCAGCGCATCGGTACTGCATCCTACAAACTGTTCCCATCCGTATATGGAAAGGAACAGCAATGGAAGCAATCATCAACACGGTCCTTGCCCAGATGCAGCCCCTGCTCAATGGCCATCAGCTCAAACAACTCGCTATAACGTTGCGAGCAGCGTTCGAGCACGACAAGCAACCGCCAAAAGAAGATCCGGCAGATCTCCTCACCCTATTTCTCACCGCGAAGGAGGTTGAGGGCTGCTCACCCAAGACGATTGCCTATTACCGAACGACGTTGGAGCACATGACGGAAGCTGTCGCCAAACCATACACGAAGGTGACGAGCGATGATTTGCGGTCCTACCTTGCCGACTACGAGCTCAAAAGAGGCGCGGGGAAGGTGACCGTAGACAACATTCGCCGCATAATGTCGAGCTTTTTCTCATGGCTGGAGGATGAGGACTACGTGGTCAAGAGCCCAGTGCGTCGTATCCATCGCGTAAAGTGCGCTCAGGTTACTAAGGAGGTGCTTACCGACGAGCAGGTGGAGAGCCTCCGCGATGGATGCACGTGTACCCGGGATCTTGCGATCATCGAAATGCTGGCGTCAACCGGCATGCGAGTGGGAGAGCTTGTGAGGCTTGACATCGCCGATGTCGATCTGCAGGAGCGGGAATGTGTCGTCATAGGCAAGGGTAACAAGCAGCGTCCAGTCTACTTCGACGCCCGTGCTAAGCTGCGCATCAACGAGTATCTCGCGCTGCGTCATGATGACAGCCCGGCGCTCTTCGTTTCTCTGAGAGGCGAGCCCAAGCGAATGACCATTGGCAATGTTGAGACGCGGATGAGAGAACTGGGAAGGGCAACAAGCGTGGGCCGTGTTCACCCGCACAAATTCCGACGCACTCTGGCCACGCGAGCAATCGACAAGGGGATGCCCATTGAGCAAGTGCAAAAGCTCCTCGGCCATGCGAAAATAGACACAACCATGCGCTATGCCATGGTGGATCAGAACAACGTGAAGACATCGCATAGGAAGTATTTGGAATGAGCCGTCAGACCTTAGGAGAAGCTTGCTCGAGATTGAGCAGTGGGAAGTCAATACCGTCGAATAAGGTCTTGGATAAGGGACTCTATCCGGTCATAGGTGGAAACGGCCGGCGGGGATTCACAAATTCCTATAACTTTGAAGGCCACTGCGCAGTCATCGGCAGGCAAGGGGCTGCCTGCGGAAACGTACATTATTTTTCAGGAAAGGCTTACATGACGGAGCATGCTGTCGTGGCATGTGCTGCCAATGGCAATGACTCACATTATCTTGCATATCTGCTATCTACCATGAATCTTGGCCGCCTGTCTGGCCAGTCCGCGCAGCCAGGGTTATCAGTTAGAACTCTCTCAAAGCAGTTTATAGACCCGCCATCACTCAAGAAGCAACGACAGGTCGTCGAACTACTCGGTTCTCTTGACGAGAAGATTGAGGTTAACGCTCGCGCAAATGGCTATTTGGCGGCGTAGGCACCTCGACCTTTGAGACGTCAATCTCGCCAGACATGAGCTTGGGGAGAAGAGTGTCTCGTAGACGCTCCAGGTTCGCAGACTCACGCGCGCAGCACTCCATCTGCGCATATATTGGATCTGCGAACGAGCAGAACTTGTGGATTGCTGATGTGGCTGGCCGTTTCTAGACACGATTGAGTCGTCGCTACCGAAAGCCCT
>CAIFEH010000040.1_pt2 | contig 3507 bp, 3 predicted proteins | sample 7355751 | NCBI WGS metagenome assembly CAIFEH01 (sample SAMEA6864055, study PRJEB38353) | metagenome | biome: bioreactor; feature: anaerobic; material: water | place: Germany | collected 2018 | reverse complement strand
GCGTCCGCGTAGACGTTGAGGGTCATCGCCGCGTTGGAGTGGCCGAGGATGGCGCTCACGGTCTTCACGTCCACGCCGGAGCCTATCGCCATCGTCGCGAAGGTGTGCCTGAGGTCGTGGAACCTCGGCGGCTCGCCCTGGGAGCCCACGAGCCTCGCCACCCGCACGAACGCCCGCCACTCCTGCCCCAGCGCCATCGGGCTCTTCCAGGCGCCGGTGACGGCGCTGCCCACGACGAAGAGCCCCTCGTCCCAGTCGAGGCCCATCGCCTCGCGCTCGCCGTGCATGGCGCGCGCCCTCGCCTCGAGTACGCGTGCGAGCTCGTCGCCGTAGGGGATGGTCCTGGACGAGCTCCTGGTCTTCGGCGTGGAGAGCGCGAAGGTGCCGTTCGCCCTCGTGAGCGCGTGCGAGACCCGGATCTTGCGCGACACGCGGTCGACATCCTGCCACCTGAGGGCGCATATCTCGCCCTGCCTCATCCCCGTCATGAGCGCGAGGAGCACGGCCGTGGAGAACGGGTCGGCGACGCTCCCGAGCGTCTGGTTGAGCTGACGGACGCTCGCGGCGTCGAGGGAGTTTATCGGCTTCGTGGGCCTATTGGGCGCGTCGACGAGGTCGAAGGGGTTCGACGGGATGTCGCCCAGCCTGCGCGCCCTGATGAAGGCCGTCTTTAGCAGCACGTGGGTGTGGGAGACGGTGTTGCCGCCGTATCCGTCCTGCACCATGTCGCGCTCGAACTCCTGGATCTGCCTCGCGGTGACCTGCCCCACGGGGGTCTTGCCGAGCTCGGTGCCCAGGAGGTGCTTCGCGTACCAGCGGTAGCCGTCGGCCGTGGAGGCGAGGATGTTGCCGGTGGACTCCTTCAGGTCTATGTAGTCGAGGACGTAGCGGTAGACAGGCGTCTCGCAGGAGACGGTGCCGGAGAGCTCCTCGTCCTTTCGGACCTCCTCGTCGCGCCACTCCCTGAGGAAGTCCTCGGCGGCGCCCTTCCCGCGGTTGTCCCTGGTGACCTTCCCGGTCTTCCTGCTCACCCTGTCGGGATAGCAGGCGACGGGGGTGTTTCGCGTCATCCTCCTCTGCCTGCCGTCCTCGTCCTGCCAGCTGATCGCGGCCCTCCAGTGGCCGGACCTCTCGTCCTTGAAGACGAACCCGTTGCTCAGATTCCTCGGCATCGTGCCCCCATCAACGTTTGAACCTTTGACACGCCCGCCCGTGGCCGTCGCAGTACGTGCAGTACGTGGATAGTACGTGGCGTACTATTTGCGTACTGCGGACGACTTTACATGACGGGGGCTGTGGTCGCCTCATGTTCGCCAAGGTCAGGAAATGCCCAGGTAAACAGCACAATTTGTGGAAGTGATGTCCTTTGTTGTCTATTGACATTCATCAAGGATTGCGCCCTGGGGGTCAAGGGGTCGCTGGTTCGAATCCAGTCCACCCGACCACGTAACAGCAGGCCAGAGGCTATGTCCTCTGGCCTTTTTTATGCGCACTAGTTACGTAGTGCGACGAACGGTCTGGCCCTACTTTTTTCGGATCGCGGACAATCTTGGCGATGGTGTTGAGCGCCGCCACGGACTGGTTGTAGTGCGTGCCTATGGAGCGCAGGTTGCGCACGATGCCGTGGGAGGTCTCGTAGTCGAAGGCGACGGTGCTCGTCCTCATGCGCGTCCCGCCGTCCGCGAGGCAGTGCATTAGGAGCCTCACCACCTGGCTCCTGGAGCAGCCCATCAAGGCGGACGCCCGGTCCAGGGCCTCGAGCTCCCCGTCGGAGACGCGGACGTTCAGGCGCCTCGGCATGGCGTCACGGCTCAAGTCGGTCACCCCCAGGGGCACAGACGAAAGCCTGAGCCATCGGGAAGAATCCAGCGGCCGCCTTGTCCGTTCCGTCCGTAGCGTCCATCCTGGCCACCGTGGGTGTACAGGATGGGCTACTTGCTGCCAGTGGAGTTCTGAAAACCAGCGGGTTCGTCAGACCGTTCCAAGCTCCGTTTTTGTGCCAAACATTCCCCTGCTTACGCTGATGAAGGGTGATGAGGCTGTCGAGGTGCGAGAAAAGTGCGCCAACCTTGCGTTGCTCTGCAGGGTCTTTTGGGATCGCGAATTCTCTCTGGGAGACGAGTTTCCAATCAGCTCTCGGCATTTTCGAACCTGCAGAAACGTTAGCGACGCTTTGAAAGTCTGGATTCTGAATGAGCCTGTAGAGGAAAGATCCATCAATATCCAAAGGTCGCAGAACCAAGAAATCTCCGACTGCAATGCCTTTGAACTGCGGGTATAGCCAATTCATAAGGTATGGACGAAGCTTGCCGTATAGGACGTCGCCAGGCTCAAAGAGGATTCCGGTTTTATATGATCGCTTCTCGGCGAGATTCTTGTTGAGGATTCCTTGGCCTGGGACGATGTCCTCGTATTCGACATGTGGCAGATTGGGATCGGACTCCATTTCACTAGCCCGGAGGGTAAGCTCACCGAACTTACGCTGTTCCCAAGTTGTAGGGTTGGGAGCTGAAGCGCTCTTCTCCCTCCCCGTCGTCGCCAGGTGTTCCTGACGGCGGGGAGGGCGGCCGCGGGAGGGCTTGGCTGCGGCCGTGGCGGCTGGAAGGGGCGACCGCCCGGGTTTCCCCGAACGGTCGCCTTCCTGCCGTGGGCGGTGTCTGTGTCATGACGTCCCAGGTCACTCCCTGCTCTCCGCCCACTGCCAGGCACCGATGAGGTGGCGGAGCTTCGCCTGGCGCTCTCCCGTCACGACGATGGAGACCACATCGTGGCGTATCGCGTCCACGTCGCCGTGGTCCGCGAGGTAGAGCAGGCAAGCGCGCCGCATTATCGAGAACTCAGCCGCGCCGACGCTGAGCTCGGGCATCCTGGCCGAGCCCTCCTCGCAGGCGGAGATGACGGCTATCAGCACCGTCTCGTCCCCGTCCGTGGCCACTATCGGCGCGTCCTCGCAGTCGCAGGACCAGCCGTCTGCCGCGCGGATCTCATATCCCCTGTGGGCGAGGTAGTCCCTCGCGATGCCCTCGCACGTGGCGGCGAGTCCCTCCTCGGCCATGGTTGCGGCACCCTCTGTCTTCTCGGTCATGGTGACCTCCCTAGGACGTGGGAGGGCCCCTCGCCCTCCCCCACCCAACGAGCGGCAAGGCCCGCGTGGCGGGGCGGCGCGCCCCTGCGGGCGTGGCGCGGCGCCGGCCCGTCGCGTGGGCCGTCAGGGAGCGGGAAGAGGTGCTTGCTCCCTGTGCCAGCGTCTTGGGCGGGGGAGGGCACGGAGTTGTCGGAGCAGAAGCACACTGTGCTCCTGCTCCGGCCGGGCGCTTTCGACGGGCGCGAGGATAGGGGATGGGGCGGCTATCCCCGGCGCAGCGGATGCCGGAAGGGCGCCATCTCCCAAGGTCCCGGCCCCCCCCCCCGGGGGGGGGGGCCCCCCCCGGCCCCCCCCCCCCCCCCCCAAAAACCGGGGGCCGCGGGAGAAACCCCCCGCGGGCGGGCCCCCCCACACCCCGCGCC
>CAIFEH010000052.1_pt1 | contig 4029 bp, 4 predicted proteins | sample 7355751 | NCBI WGS metagenome assembly CAIFEH01 (sample SAMEA6864055, study PRJEB38353) | metagenome | biome: bioreactor; feature: anaerobic; material: water | place: Germany | collected 2018 | reverse complement strand
TCACCTCAAGCGAGACGCGCCAGAAGAACCTCGAGACGTTCAAGAGGTCGCTCGACCTCGCTCTCAACCTCAACAACTGGCACGCCTTCCTCAACCTGTTCGGCAAGGCAGGGTACCTCAGGGGGAGCATCGTAGCCTCCACCAACGCCGTGGTGTTCAGCTACGTCCTCTACCTCATCGGCAAGTACGACTACAAGGTGCCGCCGTTCGAGCTCAACAAGGTCATCACCAAGTGGATCTTCATGTCCACCATCACCGGCTTCTACACCGGGTCGACGGAGTCCGAGGTCGAGAAGCAGTTCGCCGACCTGCGGGACGTGACGACCGCGGAGGGGTTCGTCGCCTACCTCGACTCGACCATCGGGACCAGGCTCACCGACGACTTCTTCTCCTACAGCCTACCGAGCAGCCTCGAGGGCTCCTCTGCCACCTCGCCGTCGTGGTTCGGCTACGTCGCCTCGCTCGTCGTCCTTGGCACTCCCATGCTGTTCAGCACGTCGCCGCTCGCCCAGTACTTCGCAATCGGCGCCAGCGGGAAGAAGAACGCCATCGACAAGCACCACATCTTCCCGAAGAGCTACCTGACGAAGATCGGCTACGAGCACGATCGCGAGCGTAACCAGATCGCCAACTTCACCTATCTCGACTACAACACGAACATAGAGATTGGTGACCAGGCTCCGGCCGAGTACGTCGCCGCCTTCAGGGAGAGGCTCGGCGAGGAGGGGTATGCCAGGACCTGCAGGGACAACGCACTTCCCCTCGGGTTCGAGAGCCTCGATTACCCCGAGTTCCTCGCACAGAGGAGGGTCCTCATGGCGGGCATCGTCAGGAAGGCGTACGAGAGGCTCTGCGAGTGAGGGATTTGGGCTCGCAGGCGCTCGGACGTCCGGTGCCTTTCCCTCCCCGCCGTCGCTAGGTGTTCCTGACGGCGGGGAGGGCGGCCGCGGGAGGGCTTGGCTGCGGCCGTGGCGGCTGGAAGGGGCGACCGCCCGGGTTTCCCCGAACGGTCGCCTTCCTGCCGTGGGCGGTGTCTGTGTCATGACGTCCCAGGTCACTCCCTGCTCTCCGCCCACTGCCAGGCACCGATGAGGTGGCGGAGCTTCGCCTGGCGCTCTCCCGTCACGACGATGGAGACCACATCGTGGCGTATCGCGTCCACGTCGCCGTGGTCCGCGAGGTAGAGCAGGCACGCGCGCCTCATTATCGCGAACTCGGCGGCTCCCATGTTGAGCTCGGGCATCCTGGCCGAGCCCTCCTCATAGCCGGAGATGACGGTTATGAGCACCGTCTCATCGCCGTCCGTGGCCACGATTGGCGCGTCCTCGCAGTCGCAGGACCAGCCGTCACCCGCGTGGACCTCGTATCCCCTGTGGGCGAGGTAGTCCCTCACGATGCCCTCGCACGTGGCGACGAGACTCTCCTCGGTCACTGCTGCGGCGCTCTCTGTCTTCTCGGTCATGGTGACCCCCCTAGGACGTGGGAAGGCCCTTTGCCCTCCCTCGCCCAACGAGCGGCAAGGCCCGCGTGGCGGGCGGCGCGCCCTTGCGGGCGTGGCGCGGCGCCGATCAGTCGCGCGGGCCGTCAGGGAGCGGGAAGAGGTGCTTGCTCCCTGTGCCAGCGTCTTGGGCGAGGGAGGGCTTGGAGGTGTCGGCGCGGAAGTGCGGCGAACTTCTACACCGACCCGGCGCGGGGGGCGACCCCCGCTGCCGCGCCGGCCGGGCGCTTTCGACGACCGCGAGGATAGGGGATGCCAACGATGTCCCCGGCGCAGCGGATGTCGGAAGGGCACATCCGGCCCGATGTCCCCACGCTCCCGCGGGAGCGTGGGGACCGACTTGCAACTCACGCAGCGCCTAGCCCGCACGGTGAGGATGACCCTACCGCGCAGGGAAGCCGCCTCCCGCATGGGAGTGCGCCTCGGTCGCCTCGGCGAGCTCCCTTACCAAACGCCCTAGGAAGCACATCGCTGCGTCCGCAGCGCCACTTGGCGCCGAAGAGAGGTCGACGTTCTCCAGGATTGTCGAGATGCCCTTCTCCGCGAACGCGACCTTCTTCGAGGTCCGCGTTGCCGTCGGCATCGTAGATCCACTTCATCGTCCCGACTCCATGTCTCGTGTCCATGTGTTTTGGTGGCTATGTCAGTGATGCCTTCGAGCAAAAATTAGGCGGAGGCGCTCGTACGTCCCCGCCACATAAAACCCTCTCGGGTTTTGCGATCTGCGTCCATTCTAGCCAACCGGGATTGGCGGTCAATCGGGTTCGTGGTCTGGACGTCGCCGTGCTAACGGGGGGCAGCGTGTGGTCGCATTCTGAGTCCTGCGACTGGCATTGAAGGACGGGGAGCGGCATCGCGACTTCCCGCTACCGTGCGGCATCGATGCGGGCGACGAGCCCGTTGGCCCACTCGATGGCTTCCGCGAGGTCCTGCAGCACGCCGAGCCCCTCCGCCTGGGTGGCGTAGAGCTCGTCCCAGCCCTCTCCGGAGACGACCCTGGGCGGCCATTGCTGGGCCTTCCGGTAGGCGAAGAGCCTCACGCAGACCCGCCTCGTGCGCGCCAGGTCCACGTCGGCGTTGCCCATGATGAGCTGGAGGTCAACGAGGTCGCGCACGCGGTCGCCGCCGCTCGTGAGCCCGTGTAGCTTCTGGGCCACCTGGTAGCAGAGGTCCATGAGGGCCACGTCCCCGACGGCGGGGAACCCGAGCCTCTCGAGGGCGTCCGACGCCTCGACCTGGCTGGTCGCGTCGGCCCGCTCGGCGTCACCAATCTCGTCGAACCCCACCTTTAGGGGCACCGTGCACCAGGGCTTTCCCAGGTAGGAGAGCTTCACGTCGAAGGGGCGCATCACGTACTCGCCGGGGATGCCCGGTGGCGCGGCGGGCTCGAGTCGCACGACGCGGCCGGTGAAGCCCTCCCATCCGGCGGCGAGCGCCTCGGACAGCCTCGCAGCGTACTCGTCCGGGTCGCTCGCCGTGGCGGTGTCGAGGTCGGTCGTGTAGCGCGTGGCCCCGGACCCGAAGCGCATCCTGACGGCGCTTCCGCCCTTCACCACGCCGTCGGGCAGCATCTGTGCCACTATCGCGTTCGCCACGAGGGTGCGCATGCGCACGTAGCCGTCGGCGGTGCCGCCGGAGGCCCTCCGGATGGCGTCGTCCAGGTGCCTCATGCTGTTCGGGCGCCTAGGCATGGGCGCCCACCTCCCCCTCGATCTCCGCAAGCTCGGCCGGCGTGACGTAGCCCCTCCGCTCCGCCTCGCGCGCCGCGTCGACGGCGCGGAGGGGTCCCAGGGTCCTCGTCGCCTCGCGGATCGCGTCGGCAGCCTTCTGGCAGGCTATGCCCTCGTACAGCGTGACCCTGTCCGGGTGCCTCCGCCAGACGAGCCTCACGCCCTCGCCGAGGCTGCGCCTGGTCCTCCTGGGCGTCGCCACCCGGATTGCGCGCGGGTCGGTGGGGCAGAGCCCGAGGAGCGCCACCACGGACTCGCCGTAGAGGTAGGCGCCCTCGCCCGCGGCCCTCACGGCGATCGCGTAGGGGGCCTGCTCCTGGTAGGGCCACACGGGCACTCGGTAGACGCCCCTGGCCACGCGCTCGAGTCTTCCCCGTGAAGCGTACTGCACCACCTCCGCGTCGGAGGCGCCGAGCGCCCTCGCGTCCGTGGACGTCACGAGGCCGTAGTCGTCGGCCGCCCCGTATATGTCATCTATCTTAGCCATGGCAATAGTATAGCGAAGACACTCTACATTTGACACATCCTCGATCGTACGCTCCATAATGCAATCCTCCAAAGTCGCCATCGGCGTTCCGTTCGCCCCAGAGTGTGCGTCCGCACGCGCTGCGGCAACCGGACTCTCTTCCGCCCCGAATCCGCTTCAGATGCTTCGATGGGTGCCGTCTGCACCCCGTTCCTACGAGAGCCCCGCGGACATGATCCTGCCCATGAGGTCCATGCCGGCCTTCTTGCTGTCTGCGAGCGCGTCCGCGTAGACGTTGAGGGTCATCGCCGCGTTGGAGTGGCCGAGGATGGCGC
>CAIFEH010000004.1_pt3 | contig 6953 bp, 6 predicted proteins | sample 7355751 | NCBI WGS metagenome assembly CAIFEH01 (sample SAMEA6864055, study PRJEB38353) | metagenome | biome: bioreactor; feature: anaerobic; material: water | place: Germany | collected 2018 | reverse complement strand
CCCCCGGAGTGCTGGACCGCGCCGAGCGCATCGCCGACGACATCCGCTCGGGCAAGTCGTCGCAGCGGGGCGCGTCCGCCGCCCAGGGCGGCGCATCCGGAGCCGACGCCGGCGGGTCGGCGGGTTCCGCCGGGCACGACGGCGGGGAAGGGTAGGGACCGTGGGAACTAACGCACTGTTCGTGGCGCTGGGGGGCGGCATCGGCGCGGCGCTCCGCTACCTGCTGTCCGCGGTCGTCACGCGGGCGTGCGGCAGCATCGCCTGGGCGGGGGCCATCCCGATGGGGACGCTGTGCGTCAACGTCGTCGGCTGCTTCGTGATCGGGCTGCTCGCACCGACGCTCGCCGCGCTCGACCCGGCACGTCCCCGGCTGACCCTGTTCCTGGTCACGGGCGTCCTGGGGGGATTCACGACGATGTCGTCGTTCTCCAACGAGACGCTGACGCTGTTCACCGGCGGGCAGCACGCGCTCGCCGTGGGGTACGCGCTCGGCACGTTCGCGCTGTGCATCGCCGCCGTGGCGCTGGGGACCGCCTGCGCGCACGCGTTCGCCGCGCGCTAGGCACTGATTCGGCGCGCCGCGGACGACCCTCCGCAGGCGTGGGGCATGCGATTGCGGCCGCCCTGTGCCGGCCGCGCCTGAGGAGGAGCGGACATGACGAACACCTCGCCGTCACCCATGGCGGACTCCCGCATCGCCGAGGCGGTGCTGGGGCGGGGCGCCGGGATGCTGCCGATGCGCCCGATGCGCTTCGTGAGCGACATCCACGGAGAGGCCGCGGCCTTCGATCACCTGGTGCGCTCACGCTCGGGGGAGGTCCGCGCCGTCGTGGGGCGCGCCCTGCGCGGGGCGGGCTCCCAGGATGCCATCGACCGCCTGCTCGCGCTGGTCTACTACCCCGAACGGGTCGTGGAGCGCGCCCATGCCAAGGGACTCGACACGCCCAGCTGGTGGCGAGACAAGGTCGGCTCGCTCGCCATGCTCATCGGAATCCTCTCACGCGACGTGCCCGGCTGCGACGCGACCGGCGCCCCGGTCGGCGACCTCGCGAGCCCGTGCGCGCCCGACGGGGACGCCGCCGCCCTGCGCGTGCTCGCGCGGTGGGGAGCCTCGCCCCGCGCGTCCGAGGCGTTCGACGCCTCCGTCGACGCGCTGGTGGGGCTCGGCATGGGCGAGCGGGTGCTCGCGGAGTACGCGGGGTGGGTGCGGCGCCTGTGCTCCGGCCCGCTTCACATGCTCGGCGACATCTGGGACCGCGGCGCTCGCGGCGACCTCGTGATGCGCACCCTGATGCGGACCCCCGAGACCGACGTGCAGTGGGGCAACCATGACGTGTGCTGGATGGGCGCCGCCGCCGGCGACCCCACCTGCATCGCGACGCTGCTGCGCAACAACCTGCGCTACGGCAACGTGGAGCAGTTCGAGCAGGGCTACGGCATCTCCCTGTCGCCTCTGCGCGACTTCGCGGGGCAGACCTACCGCGACGAGGGGCAGGGCGTGCCGAGCCCGGTCATCAAGGCGATCAACGTCCTGCTGTTCAAGAGCGAGGGGCAGGCGATTCGCCGCCATCCCGAGTGGCACATGGAGTCGCGTATGCTGCTTGGCAGGATCGACCCCATCGCCGGGACGGTCGACCTCGATGGGCGGGCCTACCCGCTCAACACCACCGACTTCCCGACGGTCGACCTGTCCGAGGGAGGGGACCCGTACGCCTTCGACGAGCGCGAGTCGGCGCTCATGGACCGGCTCGTGGCGGAGTTCGTCGGCAGCGACGAGCTGCGTCGCCAGGTCCAATGGCTCTACGACCACGGCGGTGTGTACAAGGTGATTCCCGGCACCCCCGCCGGCGGGACGGGAGGGGTCGCGGAGGGCTCCGCCCGGGAGCGCGGCGGCTACCTGCTCATCCACGGCTGCGTCCCCATGTGCGAGGACGGCACGCTCGCTCAGTTGGACTGCGGCGACCGCACCCGTGCGGGCCGTGAGCTGCTCGACTGGACCGAGCGGGTGTGCCGCCGCGCCTGGGAGGGGCGTGAGCGGTCGGACCTGGATTGGATGGGGTTCTTCTGGACCGGCTGGCAGTCGACGTTCATGGGGCGTGTCGTCAAGACGTTCGAACGCACCTACCTGGCGGACAAGTCGACCTGGGCCGAGCCGGAGGACCCCTACTACGCCCTGACGAAGGACGACCCGGCACCCTGCGAGCTCGTTCTGAGTGAGTTCGGGTGCGACCCCGAGCGCGACGTGATCGTCAACGGCCACACCCCCGTCAAGTTGCCGAAGGGCCAGTCGCCCGTGCGCGGCGGGGGCAAGCGCCTCGTCATCGACGGCGGGTTCTGCAAGGCGTACCGCGCCTCCACCGGCATCGCGGGCTACACGCTCATCGACGACGAGGAGGGGGTGCGGCTGGTCACGCACGGGGAGTTCGCCGGCGTCGACGCCGCGCTGGACGAATACGTCGACATGGAGCACACGACCCAGTGGCTGAATCGCAGGTAGGCACCATCGCGAGCCTCCCCGCCGGCGGGGAGGCTCAGTAGTCCTGGCCGCGGGCCCGGGCGCGGCGCTCGCGCTTCGCCCGGTCCTGCCTGCCCCCGATGATCCGGTCTTGGTAGAGGTGGCTCAGCGCCTCGCGCAACAGCCCGTGGAACGGTGCGCGCGGGCCGGCGTACGCCATCGACGCGCGCTGCCATTCGCTCTCCTCGCGCGAGTAGCAGTGGATGTCGCAGGTGCGGCAGCTCGGCTTGGGGCCCTTGGGGCACAGCGCGCGCCGCTGCTCGCCGTAGCGCATGTGCTCGGCGCAGTCCGGGCACAGCAGCGGGACCTTCGCCGAGCCGAACGCCCCGGCGCGCACGGCGACGCTGTCGTAGGGCACCCGGTCCGCCTTGCGGTGATGGCCGGCGCAGTAGATCTCGGTCATGCGCGCGAGGGTCACGATGTCGCGCGCCACGACGGGGTTTGCCTGGACCGCCTCGCGCACCGCGCGCTCCGCGTCGTCCGCCGGCCGCGGGCGCGAGGCGGCGGACACGTCTGCCACGCCGGGCTCCGCGCCCTTTGCGGGGGAGTCGGTGCGGCCCTGCGCGCCGCCCTGCGTGTGGTCGCGTTCGCTCAGCATCTCATGTCCTCCGGGCAGGTCTTCCCGATCATGATGTTGAGAATCTCGACGTCGGTGTCGCGCATGCCCACGCGTCCGACGTACCCCATCGACATGATCGTCGTCTCCACGTCGTCTGCCACCAGGCCGTCGCCGGCGCAGAAGTCCTCGCTCAGCATCGCCATCTGATGGCCGAGCATCGCGGCGTCGACCGCGCTCGCGATCTTCGCCGCGCAGCTCGCCTTCGCGCCGTCGCACATGATGCCCCCGACGTTGGCCATCGTGTTGACGATCGTGGAGCCCACCTGGTCGTCGGTGCCCCCCGATAGGAACGTGACCGCAGCCCCCGCGCCCGCCGCGGCGCAGACGACCCCGCAGAACGCCGAGAGGCTCCCGATGTAGCGCTTGAGGTGCAGCGCGGCCAGGTTCGACAGGCACAGCGCGCGCAGCAGGTCGTCGTGCGGTGCGTGGATCGTCTCCGCGTACTCGATGACCGGCATCGAGACGGTGATCCCCTGGTTTCCCGAACCGGAGTTGATCACCACCGGCAGCGAGCAGCCGCCCATGCGCGCGTCCGATCCGGCGGCGGCACGCGCGCGCATGCGGTTGGTGACGTCGATCGGCCGCGTGGCGAGGATCGTGCGTCCGATCTCGCTGCCCCAGTGGTTCTCGAGGCCCTCCCGGGAGATCGCGCTGTTGCATGCGATCTGGCGCTCCAGCACGCCGCGCACGTCGTCAAGGTCGACGGTGCGCGCGAACCGGCAGATCGAGGCGACGGTGAGCAGGTCCATGTCGACCTGCGCTCCCTCGTCGGGGTCGGGCTCGGGCGCGTTGCCCGGCCGGTGGCGGTCGCCCGCCCCGAGCGCCCCGGGGCACAGGCGGTCGACCTCGTCCGCCGACAGCTCGACGCCGTCGCGCGTGACCTGCGTCACGTTGGTGTGCCTGTCGACGAGCGTCACCGACGCCCGGTGCGCACCACCCGCGACCTCGACCTTCACGTAGAGGTTGGGGACCCCCTCGACGAGCTCGACGTCGCAGAACCCGCCCTCGACCAGCTCGCGCGTGCGCTCGACGTCGCGATGGGTGACCGACTGCAGCACCTCGAGCTTGGCACGGGGGTCGCCCCCCACGATGCCCAGGGTCACGGCGGCCTTCACGCCGCGCATGCCCTCCGCGTTGGGAACCGCGACGCTCTTGACGTTCTTGATGATGTTGCCGCTGCATCGCGCCATCGCCCGCTCGGCGGGCTCGCCGAGCGCCGCCGATGCCAGCGCCGCCGCGTATGCCAGCGCGATTGGCTCCGTGCAGCCCAGCGCGCACACCAGCTCGCGGTGCAGCAGGGCGACGCACGTCCCGTAGGTCCGTTCGTCGACCCCACGCGCCTCGCCCGCGCGCTCGCCGGGGCGGGCCTCCTCCCGCGCTGCCGAACTCTCCTCGCTCATGTCGTGACTCCCTCGCTGTCTCATGGGCGGTCTTCTGTCGTCTTCCCTGCCCGTGCGCCCCGCGTCCTGACGCCGCCTGCATCGGGCGCCCGCCTGCGCCGCGCGCTAGAGCGCGATCTCGAGCTCGACGGGGCAGTGGTCGCTGCCGTAGACGTCGCTCAGGATCGAGGCCTCGCGCACGCGCGGGCGCAGCCGGTCGCTCACCAGGAAGTAGTCGATGCGCCAGCCCGCGTTGCGCGCCCGGGCGTTGAAGCGGTAGCTCCACCAGCTGTACGCCCCCGCCTGGTCAGGGTGCAGCATGCGAAACGTGTCGGTGAACCCGGCGTCGAGCAGCTCGGTGAACTTGCCGCGCTCCTGGTCGGAGAAGCCCGCCTTGCCGCGGTTGGGGCCGGGGTTCTTGATGTCGATCTCCTTGTGCGCGACGTTGAAGTCGCCGCAGGTGACGACCGGCTTGGACGCCTCGAGCTCGCCGAGGAACCCGCGGAACGCGTCGTCCCATGCCATGCGGTAGTCGATGCGCGCCAGGCCCTCCTGTGCGTTGGGCGTGTAGACGTCGACGAACCAGAACCGCGGGAACTCCAGGGCGCAGATGCGCCCCTCGTCGTCGGGGTCCTCGGCGAAGCCGTAGCGCACCCCCATGGGCTCCTCGCGCGAGAACACCGCCGTCCCCGAGTACCCCTTTCGCTGGGCGTAGTTCCACGTCTGGTGGTAGCCGGGCAGCTCGAGCTGGCCACCGAGCTTCGCGCGGTCCGCGTCCTGCAGCTTGGTCTCCTGCAGCGCGATGATGTCGGCGTCGACGGCGTTGACGACCCGGTCGAAGCCCTTCTTGAGCACAGCGCGCAGGCCGTTGACGTTCCAGGAGACCATGCGCAGCGCGCCGTCGGCGTGCGGCATCGGCGCGAGCCGGGCGTTGAGCTCCTCTGCTGGTTCGGGCACGGGGCATCCTCTCGATGGGGGCGGGCTGCCGCTCGGCGGCGCCCGGGGCGCATCCGCGCCCTGCGTGACGGTGGTTCGCTCGGCCGACGCCACCGGGGCGGCGACGGCGGGGCGAGGCATCCCAACAGGGTAGCGCATCGGCGCGGTCGCGGGGCCGGCGCGAGCGGGGCGCGGGGAGCTGCGGCAGGCAGGCGCGCCGTCGCCGGGCGCCGCCGCGCTCCCGTTCACGCCATCTCCACCCTCGCCGGAAGCGGTCGCGTAGTATTGGTCAGACGGGGGGCGGGCCCCCGCGCCGTGGCGCGGGTCGGACGGCCCACGCGCGACGCGGGCGGGCGCGCCTTCGGCGCACTTCGCGCGAGGGGATGGCTGGGACAGACTATGGATCGTGACAGGATCGAACGGGGCGTGCGCCTCATCCTCGAGGGCATCGGCGAGGACCCGGACCGCGAGGGGCTCGCCGAGACCCCGGCACGCGTCGCCCGTGCGTACGAGGAGATCTGCGGTGGGATGGGCGTCGACCCCGCGCGCGAGCTCGGCGTCACGTTCGACGCCGGCCATCACGACGTCGTGTGCGTGCGCGGCATCGAGTTCTACTCGCTGTGCGAGCACCACCTGCTGCCGTTCTTCGGGCAGGCCCACGTGGCGTACCTGCCGGGCGCGGACGGCAGGGTCTGCGGCATATCGAAGCTGGCGCGCGTGGTCGAGGACGTCGCGCGGCGCCCGCAGATCCAGGAGAGGCTCACCTCCCAGGTCGCCGACGCCATCGAGCGGGCGCTCAGGCCCGAGGGCGTCCTCGTCGTCGTCAGCGCCGAGCACCTGTGCATGACGATGCGCGGCGTGAGGAAGCCTGGCGCGCGCACGGTCACGAGCGTGGCGCGCGGCGCGTTCGAGTCCGACCCGGACAGGCTCAGCGCGGCCATGACGCTGATCGGGGACGTCGACCGGTAGGCAATCCCCGGCGGGGGTGTCGCGCCCCGGCCGCCATCGGGCTGGCGACGATGCGTCGCGGCGCGCCCTGTCATCTCGACGTGCCCCATATCATCTCGGAAGGTGTGGTCATCGGTGGAGATTCGGCATCTGAGCTGCGAGGGAACCAGCGCGGGGGAGCCCGGCGGGGGAGAGGGCGAGCAAGGGGTCGCGACGCGCTGGCGCTGCGGCAGCGTGACGCTCGACCTGCGCCGCACCCGCGTCATGGGCATCGTCAACGTGACGCCCGACTCCTTCTCCGACGGCGGGACGCACGCCGACCCCGATGCCGCGCTCGCCTGGGGCAGGCGCCTGCTCGACGAGGGGGCCGACCTGCTCGACGTGGGCGGCGAGTCCACGCGGCCCGGCTTTACCCCGGTCGACCCCGAGCGGGAGGCCGCCCGGGTCGTCCCCGTCATCCGCGGCCTCGCCGAGCTGGGCGCGGTCGTGTGTGTGGGCCCCCCCCCCCCCGCGGGCGGCGGGGCGGGCCGGGGGGGGGGGGCCGCGGGGGGGGCCG
>CAIFEH010000040.1_pt1 | contig 7258 bp, 8 predicted proteins | sample 7355751 | NCBI WGS metagenome assembly CAIFEH01 (sample SAMEA6864055, study PRJEB38353) | metagenome | biome: bioreactor; feature: anaerobic; material: water | place: Germany | collected 2018 | reverse complement strand
GGGGGTGGGGCGGGGCGCGGGGGCGGCGGGGGGGGGGGCCGCGGGCGGCGGGGGGGGCGCGCCCGCCCCCCCCCCCCGCGCCCCCCGCGCCCCCCCCCCGGGGGGCCCCCCCGGGACCGGCTGGCAAGACGGCCTTTCGGAGAAAAACGGTGAGCAGGGCTTACCGCGCAGGCTCGTCGTCCCCCGCATTGCCATGCGGCACGGTCGCCTCGGCGAGCTCCCTTACCAAGCGCCCCAGGAGGCACATCGCGGCGTCCGCAGCGTCCCTTGGCGCGGAGGAGAGGTCGACGTGCCCCAGTATCGCCGAGACGCCCCTCTTCGCGAATGCGACCTCTTCGAGGTCCGCGTTGCCGCAAGCGTCGTAGATCCACTTCATGCCATTTCCTCCAGTCCTCGCGTCTGCTTGATGTGGCAGCCATGCTACGACGGACGGGAGCGATTGGTGGCAATGCGTTGCGGGGATTCTCCGCGCATATGTCGGGAATGCGGTGCCGGAGTGGGAACCCCGCGAATCGTGGAGTTCGGCGCCTGGGCGCCTTGCGCCCGACCCGCCTTGGATGGCGATCGGGTCGGTCACCCTGGCAGGAGTGTCTCACGCATGCCCCAAGGCCGACACGCTACGATTCCGAGGGACATTGGCTGCGCCGAATACCAAAGGTAAAAATTAGGCGGAGGCGCTCGCGCGTCCCCGCCACATAAAACCCTCTCGGGTTTTGACATCCAATTACACTATACCCGATCAGAACCAGCGGTCAACCAGCTCGGCGAGGAATTCCATGGATGCCTCCGCGGAGGCATCGGGGCGGGTGACGGAGAGCACGGCCCTGATGTCATCGGCAAGGGAGCGGAGCCCTGCAGACGCCTCGCCTGCGAGTGCGGTCCCCTCGGCCATGCGCCTGTGTAGGAGCAGGAGCGAGGCTATCTGCTGGAGGCGCGGGTTCCTCATCCTGGACGCCCTAGACCTCTTCGAGAAGCCCGCTTCGCGCAAGGCGACAGTGAGGGCGTCCGGCGCCGGACGTGCATCGTGGCTCATGGAGCCGAACCCGTTGATTATCGCGGAGGAGTGGGCGCAGGCGTTGCGCACTCCCTTCGCAGACCTGAGGAAGTAGTGCTCTCGCAGCATGGGGCGGTCGCCCCACCGGTTCGCGCAGAAGCGGTAGATGTCCGCGACGGTGCCGAAGGAGGAGAGCTCGAGCAGTACCCATATGGGCATCTCGGCGGGGTAGTGCCTCTGGAGGTCTCCGGAGTACTCGTCGCGCCGGAGCCTCGAAATCTCCGCCGCCCTCCGGGAGCGCTCGGTGGGGGAGAGCGACGCCATGTAGTCGCGCACGATGGAGTGGCCATCTTCGGAAGGCCGCCTCGCCACCTCGTCTAGCACCCGCGCCTTCGCGAGGTGCTCCGCGTCGAGCGCAAGCGGCAGGAGTGCTGCCCTGAGCTCCCGGTCGAGCCGCTCGAGGTCGACCAGGTCGCAGAAGTCGAGGTTCGCGTACTCGCCGTCGTGTGCCCCTCCGACGCGCCTGGGGAAGAGAGTCCGATATGCGTACGTGGCGAAGAGGTAGGACTCCCGCGAGAGGTAGAGCATGGCGTCGGCCTCGCCCATGCGCTCGAACGCGACCCCCTTGCCCCTGAGGAAGGCTATCTGCCCCTCGGGCTCGAGCTTCGGCTTTCTGCCCTTGTTCTGTTGCTCCATTCCAAAACCCGCCCATCTGGTCATCCTGCGGCTGGTGATGTCGTATTCTACGGCCTACGAGAGCCCCGCGGACATGATCCTGCCCATGAGGTCCATGCCCACCTTCTTGCTGTCGGCGAGCGCGTCCGCGTAGACGTTGAGGGTCATCGCGGCGTTGGAGTGGCCGAGGATGGCGCTCACGGTCTTCACGTCCACGCCCGAGCTGATCGCCATCGTCGCGAAGGTGTGCCTGAGGTCGTGGAACCGCGGCGGCTCGCCCTGTGAGCCCACGAGCTTCGCCACCCTCACGAACGCCCTCCACTCCTGCCCGAGCGCCATCGGGCTCTTCCAGGCGCCGGTGACGGCGTTCCCCACGACGAAGAGCCCCTCGTCCCAGTCGAGGCCCATGGACTCGCGCTCGTCGTGCATCGCGCGTGCCCTCGCCCCCAGCACGCGGGCGAGCTCGTCGCCGTAGGGGATGGTCCTGGCCGAGCTCCTCGTCTTCGGGGTGGAGAGCGCGAAGGTGGCGTTCGCCCTCGTGAGGGCGTGCGAGACGCGGATCTTGCGGGACACGCGGTCGACGTCCTGCCACCTGAGGGCGCATATCTCCCCCTGCCTCATCCCCGTCATGAGCGCGAGGAGCACGGCGGTCGAGAACGGGTCGGCGACGCTTCCCAGCGTCTGGTTGAGCTGACGGACGCTTGCGGCGTCGAGGGAGTTTATCGGCTTCGTGGGCCTATTGGGCGCGTCGACGAGGTCGAAGGGGTTCGACGGGATGTCGCCCAGCCTGCGCGCCCTGATGAAGGCCGTCTTTAGCAGCACGTGGGTGTGGGAGACGGTGTTGCCGCCGTATCCGTCCTGCACCATGTCGCGCTCGAACTCCTGGATCTGCCTCGCGGTGACCTGCCCCACGGGGGTCTTGCCGAGCTCGGTGCCCAGGAGGTGCTTCGCGTACCAGCGGTAGCCGTCGGCCGTGGAGGCGAGGATGTTGCCGGTGGACTCCTTCAGGTCTATGTAGTCGAGGACGTAGCGGTAGACAGGCGTCTCGCAGGAGACGGTGCCGGAGAGCTCCTCGTCCTTCCGGACCTCCTCGTCGCGCCACTCCCGCAGGAGCTGCTCGGCGACGCCCCTGCCGCGGTTGTCCCTCCTCACCTTCCCGTTCCTGTCGACCTTGTCCTCGTAGCACGGCACCTGGGTGGAGCGGGTCATCTTGTGCTGCCTGCCGTCGTCGTCCTGCCAGCTGATCGCGAGGCGCCACTTCCCGAGCCTCTGGTTCTTGTACACGTAGCCGCTGCTGAGCTTCCTCGCCATCGTTCCTCCTAAAAAATTGGAACTATCTGCCCGCGGGGGAGGGGCACTCGCAGGACACAAAGGACACACATAGGACACCGTGTCCTATTTGTGTCCTGCGGACAACTTTACATGACGGGGGCTGTGGTCGCCTGTTGTTCGCGAAGGTCCGCAAATGCCCAGTTAAACAGCACAATTCGTGGAAGTGATGTCCTTTGTTGTCTATTGACATTCATCAAGGATTGCGCCCTGGGGGTCAAGGGGTCGCTGGTTCGAATCCAGTCCACCCGACCATGAAAGAGCAGGTCAGAGGCTTAAGCCTCTGACCTTTTTTCTTGCGCACTAGTTACGTAGTGCGGCGAACGGTCTGGCCCTACTTTTTTGCGGCTCGCGGGCAATCTTAACGATGGTGTCGAGCGCCGCCACGGACTGGTTGTAGAGCGTGCCTATGGAGTGCAGGTTGCGCACGATGCCGAGCGCGTCCTCTCCATCCCGCGCAGGATCCGCTCGCGCGAGGTGGTGCGTCGCGGCTTCATGAGCGACTTCCTGTTACAGAACATCAGCAACGTCTTCCGCGCTCCCGCCGAGGTCCTCGAGGTGCTGCAGAGGCTCGAGCCCTACAAGGCGCCCAACAAGGACCTGGGCATCCAGGGGGACACGGCCGACGAGCTCGACCTCGACGGGGACGGAGAGGTGGACGTGCCCCAGGAGCAGGTGATAGGCCTCGCCAACGGGATGTTCGGCGACAAGGTCTACGGCTCCATCGCAGACGAGCTCGACGACGCCATCGACTCCATTGCCCAAGATGAGGGCGAAGACCCAGACGACGCGTTCCTGGACAAGCTGCAGCAGACGTTCGGCGAGAGCATAACGAAGCCGCTTGTCGAGGCCGCTAACCAGAACTACGGCAATGACTTCAGGCCATCCCAGCAGAAGAGGGTGGAGCGTCGCGTCAAGGCCGACGTGGACATCAGGCTGAACCGCGAGGTGGGCAAGTTCACCATCGAGAGGAACCGCATCGAGAGGGACCGCACGAGCCAGCTCGACCTCGCGCAGACACAGGAAGAGGCGGACGAGATCAACCGCGACCACGACGAGCAGCTCGAGGGAGCGCGCCAAAGCCTCGTGGAAAGCCTCAGGGACTCCCGCGACGAGCTGGTGAAGAAGGCAGGCGAGACCGTGGTGCGCGAGGTTGAGACCGCAAAGAGGGAAGGCAAGAAGCAGACCATCGAAATGGGCATCCGCGACCACCTGCGGGGCTTCTCGAGGACCATCCCGTCGTTCCTCATGGCATACGGCAACGAGGGAACAACGCTGGAGGATTTCGACAAGATCATACCGGCGGACGTGTTCCGGGAGGTCACGAGCGTGACCGTGGAGCAGCTCCGTCTGCTGCGCGACGGCGGCGACATCGTGGATCCCGAAACCGGCGAGACGGTTCACTTCGAGGGGCATCTCTTCGACCCCGTGGTGTTCGACGACTCGGTGCGCGAGTTCATCAGCCTGCGCGGAAGGCTCGCCAACTACTTTGACGAGTCCCTCAAGGAGGACATCTTCGACTACGTGCCGCCGCAGAAGACAAACCAGATATTCACCCCCCGAAGCGTGGTGGTCGAGATGGTCGACCTGTTCGAGAGGGAGAACCCGGGCTGCTTCGACGACCCGGACCACACCTTCGCGGACCTGTACATGAAGAGCGGGCTCTACATCACGGAGATCATCAAACGGCTCTACCGCAGCGACAAGATGAAGGTGCTGCTCCCAGACGACCGCAAGCGCCTCGACCACATCCTCGAGAAGCAGGTCTTCGGCATCGCGCCAACGGAGATCATCTACCAGATTTCGACGCACTACATCCTCGGGTATAACAACGAGGTCGGCGGGGGCTGCGACACCAATTTCGTGAGGGCAGACTCAGCGGAGCTCGCCAAAGAGGGGAAGCTCGCCGAATTCGTCGAGCATACGTTTGGCGGCAAGCTGTGAGAAGGGGATTCCGTTAGTGATGATCACGGGCGCGTAAGGGATGCTGAAGACGGGAAACACCTGGTCGGGATACTTAGGGCGCTGAGCGTTCGGCCCGGAGCGAGATCTATAAGAGAAGAATGACCCAAAGTGAAGAAGTGAGGGTCTGGGGGATTCACACGCGGGACGACGCCCTCTTCCTCCGGGACAGCGTGATAGCAATCGGCTGGCGCGCGATGGAAGACCTTCGAGATGTAGGAGGAAGCCGCGGCGCATTCAAGGAGCGCTACGCCGAAGCGTACCCGAACGCAAAGAGGGGCAACGTTTCCGTCTCCGCGGGAATACTCTTCAGGTTCGCCTGTGAGGCTCGGGTCGGCGATGTTAAAGTCAGCCCCAGATTAGCCGATCGGGACTGCGGTGGGAATCTTGGACCAAGAAAAGGTTACACGGAGGACCGCATGTACAGCACAGAGCAGCGCAAGCTGGCAATCGAGATCTACATCAAGTTCGACCTGAGCGCGGCAGACATCGTCGCCCAGCTGCCCCCGCTCAGGGAGGCCGCGAGGCCCGCGGGCTGGCCGGCGGCGTGGTCCATGGTCCCGGGGGAGGGAGAGTAGGCATGTCGAGGGGAATCATCTACGTGATGACGACGGTCGTTCCAGGCCTCGTCAAGATTGGCAAGACCGGCTGCCAGAACTTTGAGTCCAGGATGTACGGCCTCGAGCGCAACGGGTACTTCAACGTCGTCGGGCTCAAGAGGCACTTCGCCATCGAGGTCGACGACTACGACGCAAAGGAGGAGCTACTGGACGAGATATTCTCGAAGTCCCGCGTGCCGGGCTCCGAGCTCTTCGCGCTCGACGTCAATCTCGTGGTACAGCTTCTCTCCTCCCTCGACGGCACCAAGGTGTACCCGAAGGACGAGAGCAAGGAAGACGCGTTCGACCAGGCGACCGAGCAGCGGGCGGCAAGCTCCGACTGGTCGTGCATCCCCGACGGCACCTACCACATGGACCCGCACGTCAAGGGCATGCACGGGGCCAGCGCCACAATGGTCGCCTCGGGCGGCAGCTTCGTGGTGAAGGCCGGCAGCGTCTGCCTCACGGACCCCTCCGACAAGTGGAGACCAGAGGCGAGGAAGACCGCGTTGATCGAGAACGGGGTGCTCCGGCACGACGTGACGTGCAGGGCGCCCTCCACCGCGGGATGGGTGGTGCTGGACAGGTCGAACAACGGCTGGAAGGTCTGGAGGGCCGAGGACGGACGCTACCTCGACTCGCTCAGGAAGTCTAACGATTAGCAACCCGCAGTTGGGAGGCGCCCCGATGCCGGAGAGCCGCCCAGCCCCCTCTCCACTCCCCGTCGTCGCCAGGTGTTCCTGACGGCGGGGAGGGCGGCCGCGGGAGGGCTTGGCTGCGGCCGTGGCGGCTGGAAGGGGCGACCGCCCGGGTTTCCCCGAACGGTCGCCTTCCTGCCGTGGGCGGTGTCTGTGTCATGACGTCCCAGGTCACTCCCTGCTCTCCGCCCACTGCCAGGCACCGATGAGGTGGCGGAGCTTCGCCTGGCGCTCTCCCGTCACGACGATGGAGACCACATCGTGGCGTATCGCGTCCACGTCGCCGTGGTCCGCGAGGTAGAGCAGGCAAGCGCGCCGCATTATCGAGAACTCAGCCGCGCCGACGCTGAGCTCGGGCATCCTGGCCGAGCCCTCCTCGCAGGCGGAGATGACGGCTATCAGCACCGTCTCGTCCCCGTCCGTGGCCACTATCGGCGCGTCCTCGCAGTCGCAGGACCAGCCGTCTGCCGCGCGGATCTCATATCCCCTGTGGGCGAGGTAGTCCCTCGCGATGCCCTCGCACGTGGCGGCGAGTCCCTCCTCGGCCATGGTTGCGGCACCCTCTGTCTTCTCGGTCATGGTGACCTCCCTAGGACGTGGGAGGGCCCCTCGCCCTCCCCCACCCAACGAGCGGCAAGGCCCGCGTGGCGGGGCGGCGCGCCCCTGCGGGCGTGGCGCGGCGCCGGCCCGTCGCGTGGGCCGTCAGGGAGCGGGAAGAGGTGCTTGCTCCCTGTGCCAGCGTCTTGGGCGGGGGAGGGCACGGAGTTGTCGGAGCAGAAGCACACTGTGCTCCTGCTCCGGCCGGGCGCTTTCGACGGGCGCGAGGATAGGGGATGGGGCGGCTATCCCCGGCGCAGCGGATGCCGGAAGGGCGCCATCTCCCAAGGTCCCGGCCCCCCCCCCCGGGGGGGGGGGCCCCCCCCGGCCCCCCCCCCCCCCCCCCAAAAACCGGGGGCCGCGGGAGAAACCCCCCGCGGGCGGGCCCCCCCACACCCCGCGCC
>CAIFEH010000002.1_pt1 | contig 7416 bp, 8 predicted proteins | sample 7355751 | NCBI WGS metagenome assembly CAIFEH01 (sample SAMEA6864055, study PRJEB38353) | metagenome | biome: bioreactor; feature: anaerobic; material: water | place: Germany | collected 2018 | reverse complement strand
CCCCCCCCCCGCGCCCCCCCCGCGGGCCCGCCGGGCCCCGCCGCCCGCGGGGGGGGGGGGCGCCCCGCCCCCCCCCCCCCCCCCGCCGGGGCCCCCCCCCCCCCCCCCCCCCCCCCCCGGGGCTCCCCCTTTGTGGGCGTTGGCTAGGGCAGGGAGCGAGGCCCTCAGGCATGGGCGCTGAGGAAATGCGAGTGCTGGCAATCCGAGGGCTGTTTCTGCTTTGGAATCGCGAGTGTTGGCAGTGGAAAGGGTCGAATCACTGCCAAAGGTCGCCATTCCTCAGCTGCAAGCGAGCGGGAGATTGCCAATAGTCGGTATTCCTCAGCAGGCAATTTCTAAAGCCAGCAACGGATAGTGCAAAGAGATGAAGAAGGCCCGGAGGCAACCGGGCTTTCGAAACGAAACACCCTGCGTCGCCCGCATCATCCTCTAACCCAGGACGGGCACCGCTGGTGCACTTACATCATGCCCGACGGGATAACTTCAAGTCCAGCTCCCTCCCCCCCCTGAAAGGCAGTGCGGCTCTCCTTCGCTCACCTTCCGACGCATTTTCTCTCGCTTCCAAGACTTCGATGCGCCTCTCACTCAGCGACGGTTGTCGTATCCCGCCTCCTGGCGCACGAAGGTCCCCGCGTCGATGTCATTGAACGCCTCCGCAAGCTCCTCGTCCGTGTTCATCACAATGGGGCCGAGCCATGCCACCGGCTCGCTCAGGCGAACGGAGCTCATCAGCAGGAACTCAATCGCCGAGTCGCCCGCCTCGATCGTCACCTGGTCCCCCTCGCCGAGGCGCACCGCGGTCTTCTCCCCCACCTGGGTCCCGCTCACCGTGGCATCCCCCACAAGCGTGAAAGCCATGACCGAGCGTTCTCCGGGAACGTCCAGCGTCACCCTCGCATGGGGATCCAGCAGGATGTCATAGTAGTCGAGCGGAAGGTACTTGCCCTGAAAGCCCTGGGCGTCTCCGTACCTCCCCGTCAGGAGCCGCAGCTTTCCACCATCAAGGTCGAACTCCTGGATCTGGTCGCGCGTGATCCCGTGGTAGAACGGTGCCGCCGTCATCTTGTCGCGCGCGGGAAGGTTGAGCCACAGCTGCACGCCCAGGAAGCGCGGCGAGCGACCGGGCATCTCGGAGTGGAACGCCCCCGAGCCAGCCGTCAGCCACTGTGCCTCCCCGTCGGTAACGGTCGCCTTGGTGCCCAAGTGGTCCTGGTGAACCATCGACCCGCGCGAGATGAACGTGACGGTCTCGATCCCGCGATGTGGGTGCATGGGAAACCCGTCCATGTAGTCGTCGGGGTTGGTCGAGTCGAACGCGTCGAGCATCAGGAACGGGTCGAACGCGTCGGTGGTCCAGTTTCCCAGCACGCGCGTGAGCTTGACGCCGGCGCCATCCTGCACCGGAACTCCCTTGATTGCCTTCGTGACCTTGCGAATCATTTTTGTCTCCTGTCCTGCGCCATCGCGGCGCACGGTTTCGTGTATCTATCTCTACTTAGAGGCTTTACTGGGTGAGAAGCACGATCATCGACTTCCCTTCCGATACGCCCGGACGAGACGGACGACCTCGCTCCTCTCCTCCCGCGACCATGCCGCAAGCGACTGTTCCAATGCCGCCGCGTTGTCCGGGCACACCTGCTCGGCAAGCTCGCGACCTGCCGTCGTCAGGCTCACAATGCTGCGACGGGCATCGCGGTCATCCCTCCGCCGCTCGACCAACCCGCGTCCCTGGAGGTGTCGCACCACCACGGGAATGGTGCCGTCGCTGCTAAGGACCGCCTCCCTCAGCTCACCCATCGGAAGCGGACCCTTGTTGAGGAGCGCCTCCAGCACCGCGAACTGTGGAACCGTGAGCCCATGCGCACGAGCGACCGACGCCGTGCGACGGTCGAGGTCCTGCACCAGGCGATGCAGTCCTATCACCAGCTGGGAGTCAAGATGCGACAGCGCGGCTCCCGAGGTCTTGGCTACGTCACGTGACTTCTCGTTCGGTCCCTCTTCCATCCTCTCCCCTCCTTGTTTCGCCATCCTGTTCCTGTCTCGCTTTTACCTCTAATTAGAGTTTTCTATTCAAGATGCGGAAGACAAGATCCTTCTCGCTCGCAGGCCGTACACAATCGGGACGCAACGGCCACCCGAAGGCGACCGCCGCAACACCCATCAACGCACAGTTCAGAATACTCACTGTAGCGTTTTGCCAAACACAGATTGCACGAAGGCCAACATCACACGTTTAGACTTTGAATCCCCCCGCAAGCGCTTCTATCACCTGATCCGCACTCCCATACGACGACTGGGCACCCCTTCCAGTTGCGGCGAAAGCCGAGACGGCAGACGCCATGCATGCCGAGGCGCCCAATTCATACCCGGCGGCAAGTCCCGCAAGGACGGCACCCATGTATGCGTCACCACACCCTGTAGTGTCAATCGCCTTGACAGCAACGGGTGCAATGTGAATATCCTCGCCGGAATCTATTACAACTGAACCATCGGAGCCCAGCGTAATTATCGCTCGGTCAAACCCGATATCCGCCAAGGCGCTAGCAATCTCATGCCAGTCCGAATCAGCGCTAACCGACTTTTGTGTGCCAATGAGCCGAGCAACCTCATGCTCGTTAACGAGCAGCACATCACAAGCTTCAATCAATGCCGACGGCAAATCTGCAGTGAAGGGAGAGTCGTTAAGAAGAACGGTCATCCCCGCACCGTGACAGATGGTTGCCGCTTCGATAACTGCATCCATAGGGCTCTCGAGGCATAGCCCCAATACGGATCCTTCCGTCAAGTCACACCGTACGGAGTCGACATACGACGAAGAGAGCTTCGCATTTGATCCCGCGGAATAGACAATCGTATTCTCCCCCGCAGAATCAACAGTAATGAGAGTGGAGCCACTAGCCCCCTCCAGCCTCGCCACATGAGAGACGTCCACCCCTGCCTCTGTAAGTTTCCCAGAGAGGAAATCGGCATTGGCGTCGCTACCCAAAGAGCCGAACATCCTTACCTCTGCACCAATTCGCGCAGCAGAAGACGCTTGGTTACCTGATTTTCCTCCAGGGAGAAGGGCTATGGGACCACCTGGCACCGTTTCGCCCGGGAGAGGAAGCCGTTTGGTCGTAACGGTATAGTCCGCGTTCATGGAACCCAAAACGCAGACAATACCATTCGAGGAGGCGATACCCCTGATAAGGGTTTCTACGCTAGAAATCCCATTCCTCTCACCTGTCATTTGGCTCCCTCCCCCGCAGTAGCAGCGCCAGCTCCACCCTCGGAGGGTTGATCAACCGAGAGGACAGCCTTCTTTACCGACTTTCGAGCGGCCATTGCTGTCATACCAAACCAAACCATCGCAACGCCCGCAGCGATGGCAAGTACAACCCAAGTTATCGTGGAGGTCTGCCTATACAGAGTCACATAGGCGATGCAAAGCAACCCGCACAGGACACAAAGCATCGAGCGGTCTCGATGCATCACCGAGGCGACTTTGATGTCTGCAACGGCTTTTACCGACTTTTCGTCATGGGATGGAATGTCTCCTGACCTGGTCTCGGCCTCACGAATGTGAGTGCGTTCTGGCTTCCCTGCCATCGCAATCTCCCCTTTCCAACGGTCGAAAGCAGGCGGGCGCGACATCATTGCCGCGCCCGCCTGACCTCATAGAACCAGATTAAGCCGAGACAACGCCAGTCATTCCGAAGAGCAGGCCGAGAGCCATGATGCCGAGAATCAGCCACACAACGTTGACCTTCTTCTGCAACAGCCACGTGCAGAACAGGGTGAGCGAAATAGGAACGAGCCCCTTGAAAATCGAGTCCAGATACGTCTGTACCTTAACTGCGTCCGCATTGGGAACTGGAATGGTCAATGCACAGCTGAACTTGACGAAGCTCGCAGACATCGCACCAATCATGATAAGGCCAAGAATACTCGCCGCCTTCATGATAATCCCCATGACACCAGACTCATAAGCCTTGGAAAGGAACGAGGATCCCAACTTATAGCCCAGAATCAGCATCCACCAGCGGCAGAGCATCGAGGGGATGTTATAGATGAGCAGGAAGAGGATGGGCCCAAGCACAGAGCCCGTTGCCCCGATGGAAATACCGACGGCAGCCGCGATAACCCTGAGCACGCCCCAGAACACCGCGTCACCCACGCCGGAGAGAGGACCCATAAGGGATGCCTTCACCGCGTTGATCGAACTAACGTCGAAGTCCTCGGTTTCGCTGTTCTCCCGTTCCATTGCAGCCACGAGGCCCATGACAAATGTGGAGACATTCTCGGTCATGTTGAACCACGTGGTGTGGCGGACCATCGCCTTGGTACGGTCCTCATCACTCTTGTAGAAGCGCTTGAAGGCTGGCATCAACGAATAGATGAAGCCATCAGAACCTGCCTCTGCTTCGCCTGCCCAGAAGCAGTACTCCGTGAACGACCTCCAATAGATGCTGTTGAGCATCTTCCTATCCTCAGGCGAGAGACCCTTGGCGCTGATGTTGACCTTCATCTCGTCTGGCGAGGAAGTCTTCTCGATCTCGTCACTCATGCGAAGAACGCCTCCTCTTCGTTATTTGCATCAGAACCGGACTCCAGCGCGGGCCCACGCCCCTCGCACTCATGTTGAAGGTCCAGGCCCTGCTTATCCCTCAGTGCGGTAACAACGACGACAACTGCCGCGAAGGCTGCAACTCCGACCATGTCGAGCCCCAGATACGAGACGAGAATGAAGCCCAGGAGGAAGTAGATAGACAGCTTCTTATCCCAGAGCATCTTCAGAAGCATTGCCATGCCGATGGCGGGGAGCAGGTTGCCGGAAGCGGAGAATCCCGCAATGACATTGTCAGGCACCTGATTAATCATCTGACTCACAGGTTCGGCACCGAGAAGAACCCCGAGGAAGGTAGGAATGCAGCAGATTCCATATTTAATGACCCATCCCAAGAAGTGGACGAGTTCGATGTTCCTCTCCTTACCGGAAGCTGCAGCACGATCAATAAAAGGCGCGCCAAGGCTCGAAAGCGACAGGTGAATGAACTCGTACACCAGACCCGCAAGAAGTCCAATGGGAACCGCCAGGGCGATTGCGACACCCTGATCCATGTGCATCACCACAACGAATACCACAGCGAGCGTAGTGGCGGTTACGGGTTCTGCCGTAACCGCACCGCCAACGTTGACGGCACCCATGAAAATCGCTTCGAGCGCAGCGCCAACGATAACGCCAGTAGTAACGTCTCCAAAGAGAAGGCCAGCGATCATTCCTGCTACGAGCGGTCGTTCGGACATGCATTGTCCGAACATGTAGTTACTGCCAATGCTTATGAACGCAGACAGCATGGCGAGTAGGGCTGTACCAAGCATTGTTCCTCCTCGATTCGTATCTCCAACCCATGAAGGGTCAACTACCTAACGTCTTCCAACGCCGCCTCAACACTGGCTTTCGAATCATTCGGGGTGACCTGGTGAAACACGGGGATATCACGCTTGCATAGCTCTCTGGCTGCCTCGACCTCTTCGTAAGTCAATTCGACATTTGGCATAACGCGAGTCTTTTCGCTGTTCACGAACCTCCCCACGTTTGCGACATTTACCTCTTTGATCATCCCGGGGCATGCTTCCACCAACGCAAGGGCATCCTTAACGCAGTTGGTGAGAACGAAGATGGGCATCGTCTTGCTTCGTGGGTCGTTGATAACCCCCTCAGCATCGATAACACTTTTGATGAGAAGGTGCTGAGAGCTGGGGCAGGCCATCTTGAGGGTAGAAGCAACCATCTTGTCCTTTGCGGCGCCGTCGTTTGCAACGATGATTCCCCTCGTGTTCAGCGCCTTCGACCACATGAGCGCGACCTGCCCATGAATGAGTCGATCGTCAACGCGCAATTGTTCAATCATTCGAATCCTCCTCTCGTTGTTGCCTATGAATAGAAGCCCTCTCCTGAGTCGTCAGATGCTTCTTCGTTTGGAACCTGAACCCGTCGGAGCTGGCTGGCGGCAGCAGCGCAAATCTCGTCGACGGATTCCTGCGTCAACTTCTCTGGGGTCAGGAGGCACTCCATAACTGCCGCAAGATTCATCCCAGTCACATGCATGACGCCATGTTGCTCCGGTTGCTCTAGAGCAACCTTTTGGAAGACGCTGCCTCCAAGAATGTCAGTGAAGATAATCGCCTCGTCATCTGGAGCACAAGAATCGATGAATTCTCGGATAGCCGCCGTATAGTCGCTGTCGTCCACATAGGCGTCAATTGCAGTAACCCCAGAGCTTTCACCAGCGAGGATGTCAATCGAACTCTTGAGGCCACTGGCAAGGTGACCATGCGAAGCCAGGAGTATTCTCCTCATTTCACTTCCCCTCCGCCTAGAGGCTGAAGTGGTTGGGATTGAGAAGCTGAAGTTTCTTTGCCACAAACTCGTGGGCATCGTCCCGAGCACAGGAGCCAAGGCTCACTCCATCTCCGTCGTAGACCTTCCCACTCGCCATGTGCTTTTCCATTGAGTGATAGATTGCGCGGAAGTATTCGGTGGCGATGTTGAACTTGCTCATGCCAAGGTTGACGGCCTCCTGCATCTGATCGTCGGGGATGCCTGAGCAACCATGCATTACAAGAGGGATATCTACTGCGGCGCGCAGTTCCTTGATGCGTTCAAAATCCAGGTTGGGCTCAGTGCAATATGGCCCGTGTGCATTACCAACCGCGACCGCGAGCGAGCCGCATCCGGTTCTCTCCACAAAGTCAACTGCCTGGTCGGGCTTGGTATAGTGGTCGCTGTTCTTGATGTCATCCACGCTGGAGCCTTCGCCCACATGCCCTAGCTCAGCCTCAACGTCCACATCAAACACCTTGCCGATGTTCACCACGTCCTGGGTGAGTTTGACATTCTCCTCATAGGGAAGCGAGGATCCATCCACCATAACTGAGGGGAAGCCATCCCTAATGCCACCAACCGCAATGTCATAGCCCTTTGAGTGGTCCAGGTGAACCGCAACGGGAACGCTCGCCTTGCGAGCATACTGACAAGCAGCGAACGCCATCACATTCACAGGCATATAGTCGGCAAATCCTGGGAAGTACTGTACGATGATCGGGAGCCGCTCATGCTCCGCAGCCTCTATCGCAAAGCGGACTGTCTCGGGATTGACTGAGTTTATTGCGGGGACACCATAGTGATGCTTGGTCGCATGCTCCAGAAGATCCTTCACCTTTACCAGTGCCATTTCTCTTCCTCTCTCCTATGCGAGGCTTGCCGCCTGGTCGTTTCGGCTATGGGAATACTAAATCTAATTTCACTCTGACTTTGCTTTTTTGAAATCTATTTCCGTAATCGGTATGAGTTTTCGGTTGAACGTAGTTATACCAATGTGAACTGGCTGAGTTTGTTCGACACGGATTTGCTTCTGCTACCGAAAGCCCTTG
>CAIFEH010000050.1_pt1 | contig 8079 bp, 6 predicted proteins | sample 7355751 | NCBI WGS metagenome assembly CAIFEH01 (sample SAMEA6864055, study PRJEB38353) | metagenome | biome: bioreactor; feature: anaerobic; material: water | place: Germany | collected 2018 | reverse complement strand
TGCCGCCCCAGTCCGCCGCCATGGCGGGCGTCGCCGCGACCGCCCCGAGCCCGAGGCCCGCCGCGACCGCCACCGACGCCGCGGCCCCCGCGAGGCCGAGCCCGATCCTGGTCCTGGAATCCCTCATGTTCCCTCTCCTCCCATTCAGTGCCTTTAAGGCCATCTTGGCACTTGCCAGGGACATTTCCAGTGGCGCAATCGCCATCGCCGACGCGCTGCGCGATTACGGTACGCCGACACCTCGCGCGACGATCGATGGGATACATACAAATAAAACCGCAGGATAAACACTATATACAAATAAAACAGCAGGATAAAATGTGAATACAGCGTATATCGTTGGCTGATGGGTATATATAAGACGGTCGTGCATTGCATCATTGCAGCTTGAGAGTTGAGAGGACTGACTATGGCTGAGACTTACACGCTGCGCTGCGAGGCGGCTGACCGCGATGCCTTGAAGCGGTTTATCGAGAGCCACGGGGACACGCAGCCCGAGGCTGCATCCGTGCTGGTGCGGGAGCTCGCCAAGATCGAGGCGCGTGAGACCATGCCCGAGGCAAGTCCGCTGCTCGACCTCCTCGACGAGATCAACAAGCGCACCTATGCCGTATTCCAGGCCATCGCCACCGAGACGCGAGAGAAGGTGCGGGCCGCCGAGGACGATGCCGCGGCCCGCATCAAGGCCGCCGAGGAGAAGGCCGAGGCCGCCGAGGCGGATGCAAAGGCCGCCGAGGAGAAGGCTAAGGCGGCCGTCGCCGAGGCGGATGCAAAGGCCGCCGAGATCACCGCTACCGCTGAGAAGGTCCCCGGTCTCGAGGCCGAGGTCGAGCGCCTCACCGGCGAGGTAGACCGCATCGCCGCCGAGCGCGATGCGGCCGTGTCCGCGAAGGAAAATGCCGAGGGCGAGGCAGATGCCGAGCGCCATGCTGCCGACAAGGCCAAGGCCGATTACGCCACGGCGCTCGCCGAGGCCAAGGCTGCCGCCGAAGCCAGGGCGAAGGCTGAAAAGGATGCGGCCCAGGCCGCGTTTGACCTAAAGGCCGCGCAAGCCGCGAGCGCCGAGAAGGACAAGCGTGTCGCTGACCTGACCGAACGTCTTAATCGGGCCGACGGCAAGGCTGACGCTTTGACCGAGCAGGTTGAAGCCACCAGGGCGGAGGCGAACGACCTGCGTGCGAAGCTGTCAGCCGAAGCCGCCAAAGCCACTGCCTTCAAGGGCCAAGTCGACATGCTGAAGGAGTTGGTGGAGGTGGAGCAGCAAAAGACGCAGGCCCCCTCAACGGCACCACAGGTGGCGCGGTAGGTCAGACGGCTTGCGGGCTAGCCCAGCGGCACATCGGGAACGCCTCGAAGCACAAGATCCGCAACACCACGACCGGCAACAGGGTCTACGCCGTCTGGGCCCGCCAGCCCAGGGTCACCTCTTTGAAGGTTCCCAATCGGTCTTACAAAGAAGCTGCCGGACATAGGCGGATATGGTCGTCTGCCTATCGCAAGCTTGCATGTAAATTCGTTCGAAGTCTTCTTTCGGAAGACGTGTGGCTATCTTCCCCTCGTTGCGCCTGGCCCTCGTTCTGGTTTCATTCATGATGCATTCCGCCCTTCTCGCGGCCACGTCCGCGAGCGCTGGGTGCGGGCAGGGTGCCCGCGTCCTCCGGTCGGCTCAGTCCGACCGCCCCTCGCTCGGCGACCCGACGTGGGCCCGCAGGGGCCGCTTCGAGGGCGACGAGTGCCACTCGCGGAGGGAGCCGGAGGCGAGCGGATGCGCGGGGCAGCATCCCGAAGGGACGAGGGGCAAGACGGCATTGGAAAGGGGAAATGTTTACATTTCGCCTAGCCAATGCGAGTCTTGCGTGCATTGGAAAATGCCTAGCAAAGAGTGGAGTCAGAAGCCCAGCGGAGTCACCCATCGAGAGGGTGGCAACCGTCAGTTCAAGGGATCCATTTGTGCTTGGGTGGCTCCCGATCGCGCGTGGGCAAAGGAGCCCGGGCAAGGGCCCCTGGAAGGAGGGGGCCAGACTCAAGGGGAGCCGTGCAATGGGTTCGAAGGCCGCGGCGGGATGCGGCGGGGTCGCATGGGCAACGGCGCACCGCTGCGCGGTATCGCCGACGGGACGAGGACAGGCGCTTTGCGCCTGGTGGGGCCCCAGAAGGAACCGCGATGCCAAGTCATTGCAGTATTGATATGTTGTCGGCAGCGTGCGCAACCGCTCCCACGTGAGTGCGCCCGTCTCCTCCATTGCGACCAACCTCCGATCGCCGTCGCTTGCCTGCTGCATGGGGTCCGCGCCGACTCGCGCCGACGCGCATGCGATGGGGCACCCGCTCCCCACCGCCTCGATTCGCCCACGGCACGCCCCCAAAGGGGGACGTCTCGTGGGGTCCTCGAAGAAGGGAAGGGACTCGTGATCATGGGGCGCTAGGCCCAGTCCCACCCGTCGTTCGTCTGCGGCTCCCGCGAGTCGAATCGAAAACGAAAAGTTCGGATGGCGTGCAAGCATGCCAAGCGAGAGGAAGAGCCGTGCTGGCTGAGAAGTTGATACTCGAGCAGAACCCGCCGGGGAGAAGGCGGTAGACACAAGGCTTTCCTTAACTAGCTAAACGATGTGTAGTAAGGGGGTCAGATAAACTTTTTTCGAAGTGGTACACTTCTGTTATTGTTCAATTTACACCCCTCAATATGGACTTGGTGAGGGGGCAAGGGGAGAGGGATGGGGTGGCTCGCGTTCAACCCGATAGGCCGACCTACACTGTGCGCCCCTCCGACTTCGATGCGATGGATCCCGACCTGAGGGCTGCACTCGAGCTTTTCTTTACGGAGCAGCAGAAGCGGGAGTCTATCGAGGAGGAAGAGGCTGGACGCGCTTATCAGTCTGAGCAGGCCGGCGTGGTTCTCTCCCAGCCTGGATGGTCTGAGATTAAGGCTGACTGGTTGGACGATGCCTTGACCGAACGTGCTCGGAGTGAATGGGATACGGTTGGTCAAGATCGAACCTATGTCTATGATGATGATGGCAATGAGTACAGCCTGCTTGGCCTTCCTGACAAACCGACTATTCATCAGTTTTATAGCGACCTTTATGGCGTTGAGTTCAACTCTCCGCTTCGTCCTCCCGAGCCCGCTGTTCCCATACTCGTCAACCATCGAGACAGGCGCCATCCATACCAGGTCTATGAGGACTACTCTGAGTTCATTGATGGCGTTAAGGATGAGACGTCCTTTATCTACCTTGGTCGCTTTTGGGAGCCAACCCGCAAGGACGGGAAGACCTTTTCCGTGTCGAAGAAGAATGCCATGACGAACATTAACGGCGTCTGTGTCGACATTGACCGTGTTGAGGACGATAAGGGTCAGCATTTTGGGGCCAAGTGGGTTATGGATAGTCTTTTCGAGTTTCTGAACAGTCGTCCAGACCTCATGCCGAACTATCTCATGTTGTCCGGTACTGGAATTCAGCTTTGGTACGTGTTCGGTCAGTCCATCCCATTGCTGTCCAAGACGGCACCTCGCCGAGCGAAGTACGACCGTTTCATCAAGCATCTCTACAGCTATTTCGATGAGCGTCTGCCTAAGAACCGATTCAAGGTGGATAAGGCTTGCGGAGCCTACAACCATGCTTTTCGCGCTCCCGGATCCCCTTCAAAACTTGGATATCCCACGAGGCTTTTTGTGCTCGGCGGCACTGGCCGGAAGATGATTGACCCCATTGAGCTCTCAAACAGCATTGGCGGCTCACTTGAACCCTATGACGTCGGCGAGTGGGATCAGGATTATTTCGACTGTCTCACAGGTGGCGATGGCGACGGGCGAAAGAAACCGGCGAGTGAGAAACAGCTCGAATACATCGGGAAGCTGCATGAGATGGGCTGCATCGAGAATGAGATTTTCGACAAGGCTGGCGACATGACGATCGCCCAGGCTGACGCTGCCATCAAACACGCTGAGAGCCTTTTTACGAGGGTCTTGCACTATCGGGAGAGTGGTGGTTACGTCGAGACGAGTAATGGTCGCAGAATCCATCTCAGCCCGCGAAACAGGGCTCTTTATGACTATACGCTCAGGCGAATTTACGAGGAAACGAAACCTGGCTCCCGATACATGTCGATGTTTGTCTTGGCAGGCCTTGCCTACAATTGCAGCGTGTCAAAATCAGCTCTTCAGCACGACTTTGAGTCACTTATGGACAGCGAATGGGGTCGCAAGCCGTCGCCGACGGACGGGAGGCCCATCACGACCAAAGATATCAAGTCTGCAATGCTTGGTTACAACCCCATTGGCTGCCTGAGGCCGAGATGGATGATCGAGGATATCGTTGGCTGGTCCTATGGCCCTTCCGCCAGGCGCAACGGAAGAAATCGCCACGATCACCTGTGGGGAGATTGGACTGTCGAGGCCGATGACGGAACGCTGACGCCGGTGGTCAACACCGCGCGTGAGAACCGAAGGCTCGCATCTGGGAAGAGCCGGGCATGTGCCGCGAAGGTGAAGCGGGAATCATCGCTTGAGCGCCTGGTGGGCTATCTCATCGATGACCCCTTTGCATCGAAGCGGTCTGCCTGCAAAGACCTCGGTATGTCGAGAACAACCGTGACGAAGTATTGGCCGACCGCATGTGAAGCCGCCGGCATCGCAGATGTAAGAACCGGAAATCACTGTCCGTTTTAAGGGCAGTTTGTCGAACGACTGAGGGAGTTTTAGTAATAGAATGGTATAGAAATATTTCTAGTATGAAAGAAATCTATACCATGTGTGAGAATACATTTACCTCGGTGGCAGAAGCCGCCCACATCATTGGCGTGACACCCCAGACTGTTACCAAGGGCATTCGGTCTGGAGATATCGGTGCTGAGAAGGTCGGGCGAAGCTGGGTGATTCGCCGCGAGGAGATTGAGTCATACCTCGTCAAGAACAACCTGGCCCCGGAACCCGAGGATCACCCAATCGTTGAGAAACAGCCTGGACCCGTCGCCCTCAGCTTCTTCTCCGGTGCGCTGGGTCTCGACCTTGGCATGGAGGAGGCTGGCATCCACGCTTCTCTCCTCTGCGAGAACGACCGCAAGTGCCGTATGACCATCGACTCGACCCGTCCCAAGCCTGCTCTCATCGGGGACGTGACAAAGTACTCGTCTGCCGAGATTCTCAAGATGGCCGGCATCAAGGACGGCCACGTGGACGTGATGTTCGGAGGCCCGCCGTGCCAGGCGTTCAGCACGGCGGGGGCTCGCCGCGCCTTCGACGACGCGCGCGGGAACGTCTTCCTCAAGTACATCGAGCTTGCGGCCGAGATAAGGCCAACCTATCTCGTGATCGAGAACGTGCGTGGCCTTCTGTCGACCGCCTACCCGCTCGAGGCCGACGGCGAGCCCGTAAAGGGCGGCGCACTCCGCATCATCCTGAACCGCCTGAAAAAGGCTGGCTATACCGTCAGCTTCAATCTCTACAACGCCGCGAACTTCGGTGCGCCGCAGATAAGGGAGCGCGTCGTCCTCATCGGCAAGCTCGGGAAAGACAAGGTAGGATACCTCACTCCGACCAACTCGAATGACCCCACTTTTGGTCTGCCGGAATGGGTCACGTTTGGCGATGCAGTTAAAGGTCTTGATGGTGACCAGCACGCCGCAGAATTTCCCGAGAAGCGGTTGAGGTATTTCAAAATGCTCAGCGAGGGGCAGTGCTGGAAGGATCTCCCGCTTGAGGTTCAGCCCGAGGCGATGGGAAAGTCATACAAGCTCGGCGGGGGCAAGACGGGATTCTACCGTCGTATCAGATTCGACCGACCGTGCCCGACGCTCGTGACGTCCCCGACGATGCCGGCGACCGACCTGTGCCACCCGACCGAGGACAGGCCGCTGTCGGTCGAGGAGTACAAGAGAGTCCAGGGCTTCCCCGACGACTGGGCCATCCGAGGCAATCTGTCGGACGTGTATCGCCAAGTCGGCAATGCCGTCCCGGTTGCGCTCGGTGAGGCCATAGGCAAGGCCATCCTCGCCGATATGGCCGGAGACGGCCCGAGGCAGGTCGACGGATTCCCCTATTCGAGATACCGAAAGACCAGCGACAGAACCTGGCAGGTTGGCTAGAAGCGGCGTCGGCGGAGCTCAAGGACGTCGTTCATCGAACTCCCGAGGTGTTCCTCGGACAGCGCGAGGGCCATCTCGTGCTTCAGTCGCTCGATGCAGTCCTCGCGGGCCTTCCTGACGTCTCCAAGCTGGACGTTGGCGAAGTCCTCGATTAGGTCGTCAACGGAGTCGAGGCCAATGAGCCAGCGCCAAAAGCCGGCGCCGGCGAGGTAGCGGTACTGGAAGCCGGCAAGGTCCCGGTTCGCCTGGTCCCTCGCCTGCGGCGTGTAGGTTCTCCACTCGTCGATGGCCTTGTTGTTCCGCATGACGCAGAAGGCCGGAAGGATTCTCTGGCTGCTAGCGCGACGGAAATGCGACATCGCGTCGCACTTGTCGCGGAGCTCGCGGAGCTCCTGCGGGAATGACGACGAGTTGGTCGTGTTGGCCTGGCTCTTGAGCTCGCACATGTAGAGGTCGCCGTCTCTGAGCGTCGTCATGTCGCCGGTGTCGAGCGTGTCGGCAGACACGGCGGCGCATATCTCCTGGCGGAGCGTGCCCATGACCGTCTCCTCGCTTGTGCTCTCCTTGGCATGGAACGCCTCGACGACGAACTCGTCTGCGCTTCTGACGCCGCGCGCCGCGAACATGACGACGTCCTTTGCCATCAGACCCTTGAGGTTGATGGCCCTCTTGTCCGAGTACCACTCGGTGCGTTTCCTAGCGAACTTCGACAATGCGTCGTAGACGGCCTGTCTTTGCTCATCGAGATTGAGGTCTGCCATGAATGCTCCAATCGACTAACTATGAATATTTAGCCGACTATTTCAACAAACATGGTCGGTAATTATTCGATAGTGGTCGAACAACGAACGGACAAGCGGTATAATTGCAGGTAGACAGCAAAAAACCGACCATTTCAGCATATCACCGACTAAGAATGTTCGATAGATGGGCGCAACTAAAAAAGAGGTCGCGGATAGGCTCGGCGTTGCCAAGCAGACCGTCGTGAACTACATAGCAAAGCTCGGGCTCGCCCCCCATGTGACGAGGGTGGGCAAGACCGACGTGCTCGACGATTTCGCAGTATCGGCGATAGCCGATGCCGTGGGCAAGAGCATCCCCTCCACACCGGCACCGAGGGAGGACGGCATAACGACATCGGACGCCGTTGTCGCGGCGCTCAATGCTCGGATTGAAGACCTAAGGGAACAGAACGACCGACTCGCGGAGATGATTCGAGATCGCGACCGCGAAGTCGAATCACTCCGCTCGCAGCTCTCGGACGCGAACGAGCGCTCGGCGAACCTAGCCGAGAGGGTTGCCGGTATCGCAGAGAGGCAACAGGCCATAGCCGCGACGCCATGGTGGCGGCGTGGACGCATGGCGTTGAAGCTGCTTGGTCCCGGAAGCGAATAAAAACGCCCCAGTCCTCGCGGCACTCCGGTTGCGCCGTTGGTGACGGGGCAGTTCGAGGCCATGACCGTCCTCGTCGTGGACTCGAGTAACTATGCAATCCAGAACAAGAACGCCGTCCCCGCACGAACCCTTCCTTGCCGCCATGTGTTTGCGGCGTGTCGCCCAAGAGGATGCAGCCCACCATACCCGCCTGTCGAATTGCCCTCTGGCGGGTTTGGTGGCTTGTCACCTTTTCGGTTTTCATGCTTGCATGATTCTCTGCTTGTCTGATTGCCACCATGCTGGCTTTGCGGTTTGCCTGGTTCCTGATTTGCGCACTTGCCGACTTGCCGTCTTGCACGCAAGTAAGCATGCACGCCCCGCAGCTCAGGGCTCCTTTTTGTGTCGCGTCCCCCCTGGGTTGCTGGTGCCTTCCTCGCACGGCCCCTTCCCCAGTGGTTCTTCCGAACGTCTTCCATGCACGCCCCCCGCCCGTTCCTTGCGCACAAGGAGGGCGGGCGCCGAAAGGTCGTCGGCGCCCGCCCTGGGACAGATCATATAACAGTGCCTTGGAAGCGTCCGCTACTCTGTCACGGGATCCCAGCTGTGCTCCGAGGCGAC
>CAIFEH010000047.1_pt1 | contig 8255 bp, 8 predicted proteins | sample 7355751 | NCBI WGS metagenome assembly CAIFEH01 (sample SAMEA6864055, study PRJEB38353) | metagenome | biome: bioreactor; feature: anaerobic; material: water | place: Germany | collected 2018 | reverse complement strand
GGGCTATTGGCAACGGCAGGGAGCGGCTACGTCAATGCTGGTCTAACAGAGAGTTGTGGTAAAGACGTCAAGGGCAACCTGCAGCTTCTTCATATCGTTTCCCTTCAGTTCGTTGGCTTCTTTCTGCGTTATTCAGACTTTTTCGAGACGAGCAGGCCCATGATTCGGTCGATGTAACCATCCGGATGAGGCAAGTAGTCAAAACGTTCTGGGGCGTTGACGAAGTTCTGGTATGCGCCCCTCGAGAAGTCGATTCCCAGCTCCGGATCCTCCCGGACGCCAACGATTCTTGGCTCAGGCAGCTCGCCGTATCGTTCGTTCTTTCGAACCTCAATCCCACCATCCTCAGCCCTGAAGACGTAATAGGCCATCCCGTGATGCAGCTTGACCGAGTCGTAAATCACGGGACAGGGTTTATAGGCAACGTTTGAGAAAACGAGCGGTCCCTCCCCCACGTTCACGGAGCAATGTCCGTAGTTCGGGGGAACGAGGAGGGTCTGACCTGCATGAACCCTTGCAAGGATGACGTCCTCGACGTGAGCGCCAGAAGGGTTCTCCTCAAAGTCCGGCGACTTCTGCAGGACGAAGAGCGCTTCCCCCAGGATTACCTCGTAGACTTCCCCAAAGGTATTCGTCCTGCCAGGGTTCCACCCGTGATAATGTCCCGAGGTCTTATGAAATTCTCCACCGACGGTCCCCGTTCGGATGATGGTGATGTCATAAGACATCTCATGGCGATCAAAGGTATCGAGGTCCGCGGGAAAGACAATCCCCCGATACGTCTCATAGATGGGTTCGTCCGACTTTGTTGACGAGCATTCTGCGAACAAGCCATCCATGTCCGATGCGCACTTATGTCCCATGCCACGGAAGGACAACTCCCCAGACAGTGCCATGATTCCCGATTCCATGTCCAGGTAGAGCGGGAGCCCACTGTTGTGAAGTCGTATTACTTCGTCGTCTGCCATCCCTTCTCCTCTCTATGGAGTTTTACTTCATGTCGCATCCTAACAACAATTTTGGAGTTTTACTACACATCACCGTAGACGGTACTTATTTGCCTTTAAACGTTGCATTTTCCTAGATTGACGCAGAGTTTTGTTGCTACATTCTTGTCTTTTATACTCATTTGAAGCACAGAATGTAGTTATACTTCCTTTGAATAGTTCCTGCGAATGTGCCGCGTGACGAGCGCAGTCCGCCTACCATTCAAGTGGGAGACTGGTGTAGGCCCCGACAACACGCAACTGTCACGTAGGGATGAAATGATTACAGACGAGATCAAGCGTAAGTACCCCAGCTTGCACGACGCAGAGCGGAGGGTCGCGGACTATGTCCTCGCTCACCCCTCCGAGGTGACCCAGATGAGCATGGCCGACCTCTCGACGAAGACCGGCACTAGCGATGCCACAGTAATGCGAATGTGCAAGTCAGTAGGACAATCGGGGTTCTACCAGCTGAAGATCTCCATCGCCATGGACCTCAACTCAATCGGCGGCTCCCCCAGCAAAATGGCAGAGGGCGAGACCGGGGACGTCGTCTCCTTCGTCAATGCAATCGGAGATGCGATCTCCGGAATATCCCGCTACATCACGCAGGATGGCATCGACAAGTGCGTCGATATCATCAAGGATGCAGGCAGGGTCTACACGTTTGGCTGGGGAAACACGAATGTGATAGCCGCTGACTTCGCGCACAGGCTCCTAAGGTTTGGCAAGCACAGCTTCAACAGCGACAACCTTGAGTTCATGATGCGAAGCATCATCCTCGCCGACCCCGGCGACGCATTCGTCGCGGTCAGCCATTCGGGAAACTCCATCTACACGAATGACTGCATGAGACTGGCAAAGGAAAACGGACTCAGGTGCATCCTCATCACTGGATCGCTCCATTCCGAGGCAACTGAGCTTGCCGACCTGACGATAGCCACGGGTGCCGCAGACAACGCCAGAGAGCTAGGACGACAGTCCCATGTCTCCGAGCTGGTCGTGATTGACACGATCCTTCACTTCCTCGGCGACAACATGAGCGAGTACCAAGCGGGTACGAAGAGTGAGGCCTATCTGACGCAATTCAAGCGGTAAACTACACCTCTTCCGCAGGCAAACGTGGGGCGATAAAGCACTGGACACGCTTGGGCTGCAGATTCTTGTTGTCGTGTCTGGTCGGTTGGCCAGGAAAATTGACCCCTCCCCCACCTCAAGCTACAGAGGTCAATCCACTCGGCAGCCTATGCAAAACGACAACGTAGTCTTTGAATTTGGGAGGAGCCGGGGAATGGATGTGAGAGAAGCCGTGAAAACTGCCGCGCACTACGTGGCAGAGCTCGAGGGCCTCACTGGGGGCGAGCGTGAGGACGCTCCCGACGAGCGGATTCTGCGTGACATCCGATTCGCCGTGGAAGGCACCCGCTACAACGGGCAGAACAAGCGTTGGAGCATCGACGTCGGGTTTGCCCGCCCCTGGGACCAGGCGACGTCCTCCCCTCTTGCTGGCCTCGCTGGCTCGATGAAGGACAACCGCACCTTCAAGACCGTGACCATCGATGACGCAACGGGCAAGGCCCTCGACTATGGCACGAGCAGGTAGGAGAATACCCACGCGCGTCCTCCTCGACGCGAACATACTGGTGATCTTGGCATACGGCTCCGTAGACCGCAGCTCCTTGGGCTCAAGACGCAGGGTGCGCGAATACATGCCCAAAGACTTTGACTTAGTCACCGATTTGGTTGGACGCTTCAAGTAAGCCACCGTCACTCCCAACGTGGTAACAGAGTGTTCCGACCTCTTCCACGGTGCGGACGATGGGCGCGAGAAGGCATGGCTCAAGGCGTTCCTACAGTCAGACGAGGTGGTTCGCATGGAGGAGTACGTCCCCAGTCGGAAAGCAGCGGACCTCGCCCAGTACGAATACCTTGGGATTGCAGACTGTTCACTGCTATCGCTGGTGGACGACAATACTGCTCTTCTCACGACAGATGCCAAGCTCTACTACGAGGCAGCCCGGATTAACCCACACTACATGAACTTCAATCACTACAGGAATTTTAACTAGCGGGACAGGGCGTCTTCATTGCTCCGCACGAGCGAGAATAACTCTCGGCCCCCTCAAGCTCATGCCGCTAACCCATTCAGGGTCGAATGCAAACGGCACTTCAACCCTGCCCAGCAACACCACCGCCCAAGGTCGAGCCCCGGGCCACCCCTCCCCCACCCCGTCCGTGGGTGGAGATCGCCCTGACCTGCCCGTCACCCACGAGAAGCGTGTCGGCCTGATTGAAGGCAAAGTCGAGGTCATCGAGCTGGCCCTCGTAGGCGTCCACGGCACGCGCGACCTCGTTCGCGCGGAGCAGCCGTTCCCGGGCGGCCGCCCTCCTGCCGAGAAGGTCATCCTCGGCCGCCCTCGCCATGCGCCGCGGGCTCAGCCTCCCCGCCTGCCTGCCAACCTCGTGGAGCGCCCCGTCCACGGGGTTGCGGGCCTCGTACCCGTCGTCCTCCGCCTCCGCGGGGATCAGCGGCCACCCGCCGATCCCGGAGATGCACCCAAGAAGCTCCTCCTCAACGGGCCCCATCACCGCTTCGTGCTCGTCGTCGAGGCGCCTCGCCATCCTGCGGGCACCCTCGATCCTCTCCCCCGAGTAGTCGGACTCTATTCCCATCGAGACGCGCTCCGCCATCCCCATGAGCCCGTACGCGCAGGCGGCGCGGGCCTCCAGGGACGCGAGCTCGTCGATCCTCCCGCGAATCGCTCCCTCGTCCGTCAGCCTCCTTTCCCCGGCAAGCCCCTCACCCAGGTCGCGGATGGCCAAGAGCTGGTAGTTCCAGGCCTCGTTCGCGTCGTGACGGGCGCGGTCGGCCATCAGGAGGGCACGCGAGCGCCTCTCAGGCGTGGCGAGAAACTCCCGCTGCCTCTCGCCGAGCATGCGCAGGTCGTCGAACGCCGTCTTGAGCGAGGCGTCGCGCTCGAGCTCCATCTCCCTCAGGACCTCCCCCACGCCCTCCTGCAGGGCCGTGAGCTGCCCGTTGATCTGGTTCATGTACGCCATGCCCACGGCGACGGCACCTGCCTGCAAAACTAGGTTCGCCGCCCCCACCGGGGTGAGCCCCGCCTGCCTGATCCCCGCCATCGCGTTGAATCTGCCGTCCTCGCCAAGGCTCGAGAGCAGGTTCCAGCCGTCGCTTCCGCGCACGCAGAGGTCGGCCCAGCCGACCCCCTCCGGAAACCTGACCACGGCCATGCCGTACTCCTGGGCGGCCTGCCCCACGTTGGCGGCGAGAGGCACCAGGCCATCGAGGGCCGTGGCGGCAACCCCCGGGGTGGGGATGGTGACGGAGCGGCAGTGCCCGCCCTCGATGCGCGCGAGCTCGTCGGGACTCGCCCACGACACCACGACCTCGCCCGCATCGCTCGCGGCCGCGAGTTCCGCCCGATCGTCCCGCCCAGCTCCGAGAGAGGCCGGCTCGTCCCCCTCCCCGTCACCGTGGCGCCTGCTTCTCCACCAGCTCGCGATCGACATGGCCCACCCCCCCGGTCAGACGTTGGTGGGGCCATTATCCCACCCGCTCTGGTGGCAACGCTCAGCTTCGAGCTGATTCGACGCTTCTCGTGAGGCAACAACATCCTTGGCGCTCGGATGTGGTTCTTCGCGCAACCCACGCAAGCTGTTATACTTACAGATGCGGGAAACCGCACCGATGAAGGAGTAGGCCCCCTGACTGGAGCTAGGTTCGAACGCCATCGTCCGGACCGCAGGTGAAGGTCAGGGGGCTTCCTTATCTCGAACCGTACCGCAGGAAGTCGTAAATCCTAACGCACTTGCGGTAGTACGAGTTTTTGAGGAGTTGCTTTCTCTTGTCAGAGCCCTCCTCCGTTGCGAGAAGGGCGTCCCGGAGCGTCTTCTCTAGCTCATCGACGTCAATCTCGTCATCTGCCAGCTGCGGTATGAAGTAGAAGAGCTGATGGGGGTCACATTCCTTGGCAAGGCCAGCCACACTCGTATGACCCGCAAACCGCTTGTGCGTTGCCGGCATTGAGGATCTTATCGAGATAGTCCTGAAGCTGTCGATGGAGGTCAACCCGTCAGCATACTCTCGAACGCGCCTTTCGACATCAGCCCCGAGGCCTCTGACATACTTAAAGACTGGCATCGTATTCGGCGTTGACCGGACGTACCTGCTGAGATAGTTGCGTACGACGAAGCTTGGGTCCTGGTGGAGGTCATCGAGGACAACGTCCTGGAAGATGTCTTCGCGTGAAATGGGAATACCTATTCGCTCGTTCGAAAAGGCAACCTTGATGGCAATTTTCTGGTCAGGTTGTATGTGATCAAGCACGGCATCGAAGCCGGACGTGACCACCTCGGATTTTGGGTCGATGCGTTCCGCGAGTTTGAAGACGCTCCCCTTGAGCTCACGGATGACCTTTGGGCTATACATGCGCTGCGACTGCAGCAGAGCCTCGTAGATGGACATGAAGTCGTCTGTGGTAATGCTGGTCATTGAAAGCATGTGGCCGTTGAGGTCCATCGTGTGGTCGCTCACGCTCGTCGTCGCGCCATGCTGAACGAATACCATGCGATTGCGCAGGCGTTCCAGCTTGTCTGCCGGGACACATTCACATACGTCAGCAAGGATAGACTTGATGTTTTCGTCCTGGATGGAGTAGCCAATGAAGATTACTGGGTACTCGACAAAAATAGTGAGCAACTTTGCCGCAAGGTACTTCCTGCGCTCCGAGAACTCGCGATAGTCGGCCTCTGTAAGCACCATGGAGTCGGGTTCAGAGGTGGAGCCGTGAATCTGGTAGATTTCCTGGGCAAAGCTGGGCTCAGAAAATAGCAGGCTACCCTCCCCTATGTAGACTTTGTAGGAGGGGAAGAGCGCTTCGCAGAGAGTGTCGTAGTTCGTTGTGATGACGCCCGAGACCTTATCGACCCCCACGCGAGCGAGTGCACGGGTCTCGTCACTCTCGTGGATGTCAAACTGGGATACCAACTCGGCGACGTAGGTCTTGAGCGGGGAAGCCCCCGCGAGCAGAGTGTCTTCGTGCTTGCGCCTGAACTCCTCGAAACGTGGGGACTCGAGAAGCGCGTGGTTGATATCCGGCTCCATGAGAGTAGCAACGCGGGGAAGTTCAGAAGGAGATACACCGTTCTGGAAGTCGGCACGGGCATGGGCACTGTATCGGGCGTAAGCGAAGCGATCGCCAAGCACCCCATCGCAAACGGACTTGAGCAACCCCATCCAGTTGGGCGACCCCGTGTAACGCAGGGAGAGCCCGGAACCTATGAACAGGAATGGGTAGCGTTCCGCATCGTTGACTGCCTTTCTGATTGCGCGCTCGATTTTCTGGTCCAAGCCCACGCCTCCCCCCCGTGATTGGCTTACTCATGCTCTCGAGTGCATTGTACCTTGCAATTCTGATGTTCACTGATACCAAGTGTGTTCCAGGTATACCAGCTGGTGCTACTCGCAGCAGGCCGTGGACCTCATGCTGCATGAGATACGGCGGGATCCAGACCACGTCATCGACTCGATGCGGGCAGAGCTAACGAGGAGGAACGGGGCGAATAGGCCCCATAGACAGCAGGAAAGCCAACCCCAGGAGCAAGGGAATTCTAAGCCCAGAGGCCTACCCCCATTCGGGGACCCAGCTTTAATCCACTCAAGTCGGCTTTGCTGTATCCCTATCTTACCCTGTTCCGAAGCCTTTGCAGACCCACGAACCGGCGACATGGAAGAAACGTTGTCGTACCAGTGCTGTAGGATCGAGCTGTCAGCCCAAGAGCAACATTATCTTCTGAGGTTGCCCTCTCTTGTCCGTGAGCGCAGCGCCAGCCCTCTTGTCGGCACAATGAGCCCAGAGGATAGCGCTCGTCCATCTTCGCCTCATTTATGGCCCCTGACTCGTAACCTCCACCGATGCGGGGGAACTACCCGTCAGGGGTTCTTACTCGTAGATGAGGATACGGGAGGCCTGATGAGTACTGCATGGCGCTCGTCACCAACCTCATCAGGCAGCGCGGCCCCGCAACGCGCGCCGAGATAAATGAGACCGTTTACCCGGCCCTTCCTACGGCCTCACCGAGGAGCAGCGATACGACAAGGTGGGCAACCTCCTGCGCAAGATGAGGAAAGACGGAGCAGTCTCCTTCGGCCGCCCATCGTCTCGCCGGCATCTCGCGTAAACCCTGTCCGATCTATGCGGATTGACGCGGTGTTTTTCACGAGAATTTATGCAGGTTTACGCGGCGTTTTACACGAGAAAAGTAGCTTGGGATCAAGTCTCCGCAGGTCAAGAGGCCGTGTGTGCATGTCCGGTTTACGCGAGCTTATGCGGGCGCATGGGGACCGAACGCATCTTTCCGTTTCACGGCATGCCTTGTCGAACACCCCCTGAGCGCACAGAACATGACCTCGTCCCCAGAGAGGCAATCGTCCCGCGAGCGCCACATGCAACGGAGCCTAGCGCCACGTCACCTCGCCTGGCGCGAGATGAGGAGGTCCGGGACGGTCACGAGCGTGGCCGAGCCGTCGTCGGACTCAGTCAGGACGAGCGCCATGAGGTCGCCCTCGTGCACCGGGTACGCTCCGTCGGGCTCGTTGAGGAGCACGCCCGCCAGCGCGTCCTCCCCCGCAATGCCCTCCAGCCTGAACCACACGCCCTCCGACGGCAGGCCCTCAGAGACGAGCACCGCGAGGACATCGTCCGGGTACTCGGGGCTGCGGAACGCGTCCACCTGCTCGACGCCACGCGCCGCCAAGACGCCCTCCGAGGGGGCGCAGGCCTTCTCGACCTGCTCAATCTGCTCGGAATAGCGCTCCTCGAGCGCCCTCGCGTCATCCGGGAACAGGACGCGCGACTCGGGCGGGATGCTTCCGGAACGGAGGACCACGGACTGATTCTGGGCAACGGGAAACGACGCGTCATGGAAGACTACGCCTCCTTCGAGAGAGGCGGGCGCAAGCGCGAAGAGGGATAGCCCCTGCGCGTGGTCGACGTACGCGTACGCGAGGACCGCGTCGGCACCGCCGGGGACGACTATGCCCGTCTTATCGAGCCTCTCCAACAGCGGACACGCGACGATAAGAAGCCTTCCGGCAATGTCCCTTGTTAGCGCCGGGCGACTTTAGCCACAAATAGTCGGAACAATTTAGCCAATCCCAGTCGACGAAAAACGGCCATCGCGCCTCCTCACGACCCCTAAGCTGGTGTTGCCAATGCGCCGGCGTTAGGAGGACTATAGAGGTGAACG
>CAIFEH010000046.1_pt1 | contig 9004 bp, 8 predicted proteins | sample 7355751 | NCBI WGS metagenome assembly CAIFEH01 (sample SAMEA6864055, study PRJEB38353) | metagenome | biome: bioreactor; feature: anaerobic; material: water | place: Germany | collected 2018 | reverse complement strand
AGGGCTTTCGGTAGCGACGACTCAATCGTGTCTAGAAACGGCCAGCCACATCAGCGTTTTCGTCGTCCCGGACGGCAATGGCGCCACGCATCTCTCCCCCAGGCGCCATCAGAATGGATTTATTTCACTGTACTCAACCTCCCGGCGCTTCCAAAACGTCTGGCACCAGGTGAAGTCCATCGGCAAACGTGTCCTTCCCCTCACAATGGCCTCCACTCATCGAAAGCGTTCGTGGAGTCCGTGCAGCCTCAAATACACTCCTTGATGTATTTCAGGTTTCATTTAGGAGGTTTGTATGCGAAAGCGAATCTTCATCAGCCTTATCAGCGCCATGACTGCGGTACTCCTGTGCCTCGGTCTCTCTGCCTGCGCCAACACTAATGGTAAGTCTGGTGACTCGGCCAACCAGCAAGTGGTTTCAAAGGAGGAGGCGATGAAGGTCATCTCCGCAGGATTGGAGAAGCGCTGGGCGATAAACAACCAGTACGATTCGGAGACGGACCAGACCGCCATCGTAGAGGGACTGAAGAAGTCCATTCAGGCTGAGATCGATAATGACAGCCAGCTCAAGTCCGCAAAATTCGATGACTCAAAGCTGCAGGAGACGGTCCTCTCCTACCTCAACTGCCTCGATGACTCGTTGAAGGTCATCAAGGAGCACGGCTACGACACCCAGGAGTACAACGAGGCGTGGACCGAGGTTTACAACAAAAGGTCGACCATCCTCAAGACCATGAAGGACGACTATGGTCTGACCGTCTCCAAGGGTTACGAGTCCACCCTCGACGAACTCGTCGCAAACGGGAACGACGTGCAGGAAAACGACAAGGCCGAGAAGGCTATAAACGGGCTGTTCGCAAACGTGAAGTTTGAGCAGACTGACGACGGATACGGCAACTACACCTATTCCGCAACGGTCAAGAACACCTCTGACCTGAGCTTTAAGAACGTCAGCCTTGTCCTCGGCCTCTACGATTCCGACGGCGTGCGACAGGGCGAGACGTACGTAAGCGCGAACACCTGGGCGGCGGGTGAGACCGTAAAGTTCGAGGGCTATGGCACCATCAACGCAGCGCAGATTAAGGTCGAAATCAACTACTACGAGGTAGCGAAGTAGCGACGCATCGTCCTAAGGCTTCCAGGGAACGACAGGTTGAATGAGAGTGGCCCTCCCCGCTCGAGCGAACGGGGAGGGCCATCTGCTTGTACGCATACGGCCAGATACAGGAGGGACGGGCGACGCATACGCAGGCGGCAACAAAACGAGCTGGAGTGTCTCTCCCTTGTCTCCCGACTAAAAGAATGGAGACCGCGCTCCGCCATCGGTTGCACTATCAACACCATCGGACGATACATGCTGCCTAGCGGCCGCAGCGGTCCATATCCTCGAGCCGGGACTCCACGGACGGCTTACATAGGCATCCATTTGCGGAGGCGACACCGAACACGCTGGCCTTCTGGACTCGGCGCGAAACGGTCTCTCTGCCGAGGAACACGCGGGTAGTGAGCGGCCAACATCGGACGCCATATGGACTGCCGTTTCAGGCTAACCAGCAATGCCGTGTCCATCATCAATTTGCTTAGGAGCGGAATGAGCCTCACCCGTTACGGCTTAACCGCAGCGGATGAGGCTCGGTACCTCGAGGATGTAGGGACCACTACTTGAGGGTCGCGTACATCACGGCCTTTATGGTGTGCATGCGATTCTCGGCTTCGTCAAACACGCGGGATTGCCTCCCCTCAAACACGGAGTTCTGCACCTCCATCTCCTTCACGCCAAAGTGCTTGGCGATATCGGCACCTATGGTGGTGTTTGTGTCGTGGAAGGATGGCAGGCAGTGCATGAAAATTGCATCGGGGTTGGCCTTCTCCATGACCTGCTCGGTTACCTGGTACGGCTTGAGCTGCTTGATGCGCAGATCCCAGAGCTCCTTAGGCTGGCCAAGTCCAACCCATACGTCGGTGTAGATGACGTCTGCACCTTCGGTTGCCTGGTCGATGTCCTCCGTCACTTCGAGCGTTGCCCCGGTCTCGGCGGCTATCCCCTGGCACTTCTCCCAGATCCAGGGGCGGTAGGTCCTATTGCCTTCCATCTCTCCCTGGGGACCGCACTGCGTGAAGTCGATCCCCAACTTTGCGCAAATCACCGCAAGAGAGTCTGCCGTGTTTCCAACCTGCCCCATGAACACGACCTTGCGCCCCTTTAGGTCTGGACCAAACGCCTCCCTCATGGTCATGATGTCGGCAAGGGCCTGCGTGGGATGGAACTCGTTAGTGAGTCCGTTCCAAACGACCACGCCCGACTCCCTAGCGAGCTCCTCCACCTTCTCCTGCTCAAATCCCCTGTACTCGATGCCATCGAACATGCGACCTAATACACGGGCAGTATCGGCAATCGACTCCTTGTGTCCGAGCTGCGACCCCGTAGGATCGAGGTAGGTCACTCCCATGCCGAGGTCGTACGCACCGACTTCGAACGCGCAGCGGGTTCTCGTCGAGGTCTTCTCGAAGATGAGGGCGACGTTCTTCCCCTCGAGGTAACGATGGGGCACTCCCGCCCGCTTTATGTTCTTGAAGTCGGTGGAGAGGTCCAGCAGGTAGGTAATCTCCTCCGGCGAGTAATCGAACAACTTGAGGAAGCTGCGACCGCAGATGTTGACACCCATGTGTTCTTCCTTTCTATAGAACGTGAACGGGGATATTCATGCGAGAAGTCTCTTTTTTTCCAGCAGACCGGGCCATCCTGCCCCTGCTAGATCTCGTCACGGACGAACGGCATGCTCATGCAGCGAGGGCCGCCACGCCCACGGGAGAGCTCCTCGGAGGGAATGGTCACAAGCTCCACGCCCGCCTTGTACAGCTCGTCATTCGTCACGACGTTCCGCTCGTAGACGCACGCCACGCCAGGGGCGAGAGCAAGCGTGTTTGACCCATCGTTCCACTGCTCACGCGACGCTTCGACCGGGTCACCACCACCGCACTCGATCAGCTGAACGGAACTCTGACCAGTTGCTCGGGCTAGCACGTTTGCAAGGCTGTCATCAATCTCTTCGGTCGTCACCTGGCCCTCAACGGCTCCCTTGGTGAGACGGAACACCCGCATGGAGTCATATATTCCGGGATAGACGGTGAACTTGTCGTAGTCGACCTGCGTGCACACGGTGTCGAGATGCATGTAGGCGTATCCGTGTGGAATGTTGATCGCAAATATCTGCTCGATCTCTGACTCACCGGGTCCCCAGAAGATGTTGTGGGCGAGCGCATCAATAGCCCCGGATGAGGTGCGCTCCGAAAGTCCGATTGCAAGCGTGTGGGCATTGATGTTGAGGACGTCTCCCCCCTCAATCCAATATGGGAGGTCATGCGAGTACCAGAGCGGAGTCTCCCTGTACTCAGGATGAAACCTGAAGATCGCCTCATACAAAATCACTTCACGATCACGCTGGAAGTGGAACATGTGATGAAGCAGCACGCCATGCCCAACACTTGCCATGGGATCTCGGGTGAAGTAGCTTGCGGGGAGCGGCAGCAACACCAGGTCATCCGGCTTCGTGACCTTTCCGTCCGCCAGTAGCATGGGAGAAACACCCTTCGGGAGCTCCAGGTCTCGCAGGTAGAGACCTCCCATATACGTCTGAACGAGCTCGCTGCCGCTTGAAGTCGACTCGAGGCGCTCTCGAGTTGCCTGCCGCAGAACCGGGAGGGTAATACGAGACTCCGCCATGGCACGGTCGATGAACCATGTCTTGACGCTGGGGTCCGAGTCGATTGCCTGAGCGGCAAGGTCCTCCAGGTATACGACCTCGATTCCACGGTCGCGAAGCTTCTGGGCAAACGCGTCGTGCTCCTTCCGCGCATAGTCGAGATAGAAGCAGTCGTGGATCCAAACGTTGTCGAAGTCCTCTGCCTTGTTGTTCACCAAGTCCCTTCCGGGCCGGTGCAAAAGAACCTTCTTCAAGGTCCCAATCTCGGAGTGGACGCTGATGGGGTAACCGTTCATTTCGTTTCAAAACCTTTCTCGCCTCTCGGCTATCGCCGAGTCTCTACTATGCAGGGATGACACCTGAGATCGCGGTGAAGCCAATGCAGAGCACCGTGATGAGGAGCATGAACTTCCAGCAGGTCTTCCACCACTGCCCCAGGTCAATCTTGCAGACTCCAAGCCCGGCCACGAGAATTGCGCTGGTGGGGCAGACGATGCACATGAGAGGTTCAGCGAGTGAGAGCGCAGTGACCGCCGCCTCGGGATTCAACCCCATGAGCTCGGTAAGCGGTCCAAAGATGGGCATGGTGAGGGCGGCGAGGCCAGAGGAGGAGGGGACGAGAATCGTGAGGAGCCCCTCAACGAGGAACATGAGCGTGGTGTAGATACCTGCGGGGACACCAGCCATGCCATTCGCGAGGAAGTTCAGGATAGTGTCGATGATCATCCCGTTGTTCGCGATAACGAGGATACCCTTTGCCAGGCCAACGACGATGGCGGAGAAGGCAAAGTCCGCGAGGCCCTTTACAAACTCCTCGGCGATCTCGCGCGAGCTCATCCCGTCGACAACGCCAGAGAGGACGCCAGCCGCAAGGAACACTGCTGAGAGCTCCACCATGTACCAGCCCTGGGTCACGAGACCCCAGACAATGATTACGATTGCCGCGGCAAATATGCCGAGTACCACACGTTGACGTCCCGTGAAGCTCACGTCAAGGGCGCCGTCGGCCGCCTGGAACTCCTTGCGCTTTGCGATGTCGTCGTGATACGTGATGGAGCTCTCGGGGTTGGCGCGCACCCTGCGGGCGTACCTTACAACCCAGACGACGGTGATGGCCGTGAGGATGACCCACTCGATGGTACGCAGCCAGAGTTGTGGATTTCCCTGAAGTCCAATGATGCCCTGCGCGATAAGGACGCTGAACGGGTTAACCGTGGAACCCACGTACCCGATGCGCGCGGACATGAACACGACCATGAACGCGGTCATGGAGTCAAACCCCATGCTCATCATGATGGGCATGAATATCGCGAAGAACGGGAGCGTCTCCTCGGCCATGCCGAACGTAGATCCGCCGAGAGAGAACAGAATCATCACGATGGGAATGATGAGGATGTCCTTGTCCTTGAACCTCTTTATTACGCTGCTCATCCCAGCGGTAATCGCACCAGTCTTCGTAATGATTTGGAACGATCCACCCACGATCAGAATGAAGCCCACGACCTCGACAGCGCTCTCGATTCCGAGGAGTGGCGCCTCGAACAGCTGGGGGATTCCCTGGCGAAGGTCCGTTGTCTGGCCGTCAGCCTCCGATACCTTCGAGACCTCCTTGTATGTGCCCGCGACGGTAACTTCGCGTCCGTTGACCTCCTTGGTCTGGTAGGCGCCAGAGGGAATGATCCACGTCAGCAATGCCATGACCGCCATGAGAGCGAAAATGATTACGTAGACGTGAGGTACTCTCATCGCCTTCCTCGGCTTCTTCTCCTTGGTCTCAGCTTCCATGCTCGCAACCTTTCTCCCGTGGAATACGTGCGAATAGGCTCCTTTGGGACGAGACAATTCTGCGAGGGCAAGCATTGGCATCCGTTCACGGCAGGTCTGGGCGTTGCCTTTCACACCATGAGTGGGAATTCGATGATGTATAACGTCACTTTCTCGTTTTGGCATATTGATGTTTCACGTCATTTCTTACGGGCAATGCAGAGGTGCCGCCCCCTCCCCCTACAATCCAGCACTGAGCAACATGGGAGGAGAAGACGTGAGCGGCATATCCGTACCAAACGACATCGGCAAGCTTCGCAGGGTACTGGTGCATGCACCTGGCAGGGAGAGCGCCGAGCACTCTACAAGCTCCTTCGACCAAGTGTTCTTCGTTCGTGCCGCGTTTGGAAAACGCTCCTTTGACTTTGACCGTGCCTGCACCGAACACGATGCCCTCATGTCCGTACTCCGGGAGCATGGCGTCGAGGTGCTCTCCCTAGAAAACCTTCTCGCCCAGGCGATCGATTGTTCATCCGAGGCGCGGCAGGCGTTCATCAACGGCTATGTTAACGAGTGCGGGGTGCAGGGAATGGAGCTTCGTGGGGCAGTCCGCCGATGCCTGGAGAAGAGGGAGACTGGGGCGGAACTTGTAAACAAGGCGCTCATGGGGATCACGTACGGAGAAACCGAACTGAGTGGCAGCAAGTCCGGGTCCCTTGCCGAAAGCCTTGGCGTCTCCTACGACAACGAAGCCGTATTGGCCGGCCCGTTCAGCACCATGTTCTTCACTAAGGACCCCATCGCCACGGTTAATGATGGCGCAGTGGCATGCAACATGTACTGGAGCGACCGCGCCCGGGAGACGCTCCTCTACAAGACGGTGTTCTCGTTTCACCCTGACTTCGCGAACACGAAAATTTGGCTTAGGGAGAGGAGCTCGTATCACATCGAGGGCGGCGACGTCGCAAACCTCGGTCAGGGATCGATGATGGTCGGCATTTCCGATCGAACCGAAGCCGCCGCGATTGACAGCCTGGCGAGGGAGCTCCTCTGGTCCGAGTCGGGAATAGACAGGGTGTTCGCCGTTCCCGTTCACTCGCAGCGACGCCGCATCCACTTGGACACGTTCATTTCGAGGGTGGACGTAGACAAGTTCGTTGTCGATCCCAACTTTGAGCGCGAGTTCCGATCGTACGAAATCACGAGGGGGCGAGAGGAAGGAACCCTTACCGTGTCGGAGAATGACGAGTCGCTTCGCCAGCTCCTCTCTCGTGCGACCAAGGTGGGCCAATGTACCCTAATCTCCCCCCAGGACACACTCAGCTCCGAATGGGAGATCGAGGACAGCTCCCCCTCGGTACTCTGCATCGAGCCAGGGGTGTGCTGCGCCCGAGCTGGGAACAACAACACAAACGAGGCGCTTGCCGCAGCCGGCGTCGAGGTCATCGAGGTTACTCTCGAGGAGCTCACCTATGGATTTGGCGGGCCAAACAGCCTCGTCCTCCCCCTTTGGCGAGACGAGTAGTTACCCATGGGGGTCGGCGGAAACATAAGAAGGCTCAGGGAGTTGAAGCACGTCTCGCAAGTAGAGCTTGCCGAGGCGTTGGGCGTCTCGAAGGAGACGGTGAGCCGATGGGAGAACGGCAGGATTGCGGTCAGGAGGCGCCACATCGACAAGATGTGCGAACTCTACGGCGTACGACCGGACGATATCACGAGCGAGTCGCACGGCCTGGCTTCAGGAACCGTCACCATTCGCGACTCCCCCGCCACGCCCCGGTCCAACGGCATTCCCGTGTACAGGATCGTAAACGGACCCACGGGAATGTCACTCAAGGAGACCCTGCTAGCACACGCTCCCAGAATGGTCGAGAGCCGACATTCCGACTCCGTCTTCCTCGTGGTTCCAAACACGGAGATTTGCAAGGTGTGTCCACCAGGCGACCTCGTGTTAGTGGATCCCTACATCAAGCCCTGGAATGGTTGCATCGTCGCGGCAGTCATTGACCGGGCAACCATTCTTATCAGACGCTACGCAAGCGGAAGCAGCATGATAATGCTCTCCACTCATTCGTACGTCGACTCCACCCCTGACGTCGTACTAGACCAACGTCGCATCAGAATCCTCGGAACCGTTGTCTGGCACCAAGCACAGCGTGACGCTAGTCCCACATAAGGATATTCCGAGGGCGGATTAGCATTCTGAGTGCAACGGCATGGGGCCTGCTCACGAACGTGGCGCACTCCCGGGGACTACGACGTTGGTCGTCTAGGTCAACGTCGGATCGAAGGGACATGCGCCACCACAGGCACCTTGGCGCCGAGGAGCGCGACAGGATAGCGGGGATGTACGCGAGGCATGAGGGGGTCTCGGCCATCGCCGCGGCGATAGGCAGGAACAAGACCACGGTGAGCAGGGAGATCGCCAACCACCGCGAGGTGAGCAGGGCGCTGGGAGGGGTGCCGTTCTACTTCCGCTAGCCGCACCGCCCCCGGCAGAAGCCAACGGTCGAGAACGCGAACGGGCTCGTACGGGAGTTCTTCCCGAAGGGGACGGACTTCTCCGGGGTGACCGACGAAGAGGTGCAGGAGGTGTTCGAGAAGATCAACGACAGGCCCAGGAAGGTGCTGGGGTTCGGGACGGCCAACGAGGTCTACCGGGAGATGTTGCACTCAGCTTGACAATCCGCCAGCCCATTGGCACCCTGACGGTTCCCCCTGCCCGTAGCTTGCATCGAGACTACACGCGTATCTCAGTTCAGTATATTGCACGAGATGGTTGCACGGGATGGCCCGTCGCGCTCAAGGGGAAGGCTTCATCACCGACCGCCCCGTGTCATTTCCCCCATCTCCAGACGGCTCCCACGGGACAAGAACCTACTTCACAACCCGAAGAATCTTCTCGCCTGCAGTCACGGATCCGGAATAGGCGACGGTCGGCTCCACCACATTGAATGAGTCGGTATTGGTGACCACCACGAACACCGTGTCAGGGTATCCGTCCTGCTTGATTGCACCACGGTCAAAACCAACGAGCGGAGTACCCGCGGAGACCCTCGCGCCCTTCTCGGTAAGCTTCCGAAAACCGGAACCACCCATCTCGACGGTATCGATACCAATGTGCATCAGTACCTCAATCCCATCGTCAGTCATCAAACCAACAGCGTGGAGGGAGTCCATGAGCATCGTAATGACACCATCGGCGGGAGAGAATAGGACATCGTCCCGTGGTTCAATCGCAACCCCCTTACCCATGACCTCTGATGCGAAAACCGGCTCTCCTGCATCCTTTAAGGCGATCGCCCTCCCAGTAACTGGAGCTGTCAGGTAGCCAGGCTCCCAATCAACATCCAAGTGAGAAGGACCTCCCCTGAACACACTGGCAATCTTTTCGAAGATACTCAACTTAATACCTCCATCAGCTGGGAACATGTCCTGAAAAAGCCGGGGCTGCCCCTCTCCTACTCCTCCGGGAGGGCAACCCTCATGCACAGCGCCATGGAGACGGCACCGGCGTCCGGCGTACCGAGGCTGCG
>CAIFEH010000043.1_pt1 | contig 9927 bp, 11 predicted proteins | sample 7355751 | NCBI WGS metagenome assembly CAIFEH01 (sample SAMEA6864055, study PRJEB38353) | metagenome | biome: bioreactor; feature: anaerobic; material: water | place: Germany | collected 2018 | reverse complement strand
CCCCCCCCCCCCCCCCCCCCCCCCCCCCCCCCCCCCCCCCCCCCCCCCCCCCCCGAGGGGTGCGGGCCGTTGGCCCGCGTCCTTCCCGCGGCCCCTGCCGCGGGCAAGGAGGCCGGGCGGCGCGCCCCCGCACGCCCGCCCCCGCGGGGGTGCCCGAGGGGGAGCCGGCGGAGCCGGGCCCGGCCGTGTATGGCGAAAGCTAGGACACCATGGGGTGTTCTGGCTGACGCCATACGGGTCTTGCGTGTACGCGCTCAGTTGCTGTACGGCCACGGTCGGGCGTACCCGACGCGGCCCGCGTCCTCCCCGCCTTGCGCGCCCGGCGCGCCGTGCGCGGCTTCGCGGGCGTCGCCATACGATGGCACCCGCGCCTCGCGCTGGGGCCGCGAGACCGCAGGAGACGGCACGCGCCCCGACGCGCTCTCGGCACGCAGGCGCTTCACCTCGGCCTCGAGCGCGTCTCGCTGCGCGCGCAAATCTTCAGTCTCCGACTTTCGGCGCTCATAACGCAGCCGTGCCTTGATCCTGCGCGACTCCTTGCGCAAATCGGCCACCGAGTCCTGGATGGCTCGCGCCTTCTCGTCAGCCTGGGCTATTCGCCTCTCGTTCTCCTCGAGCCTCCGCCGCAGCGCGGCTTCCGTCCTCTCGTCCATGTCGCGTCTCCCCTCTGCCGTTGCTTGGAACGCGGCCCACGCCTTCGCGGGTCGCGTCACATTGCAGCGCGCGGGATGGCGCGACGCCCTCCGATTCGAGGGGCGCGCGTTGGGCGTCAGTCCACGGGGGCACGCCGCGCGCCGCGGCATCAAGCGCCGCCGGGCCGAGCGGGCCGCCCGTCACGACGCGACGCAGGCGCTCGCTCATGCGCGGCGTCAGAGCATCCCGCCGTGTCCACAGAACCCGGTCAAAGGGCGGAGCCCTTGCAAGAGCGAGCGCCCCTCGCGCGTGCATGAAAGGTGCAAAAGTGTGACATTCCGCACAGTTGCAGCTTTCGTGCGTCTCTTGCGCGTGGCCGCGGGCCTCCGGGGGCCTTGCGCCGGAAATGTGACATTTTCGGCGCAAGTTGACCCGGAGGCGTATCTTGCGTGGCCGCGGGCCTCCGTGTGGTCTCGCTCCGGAAATGTGACATTTTCGGAGCGAGGACAGAAGGAGGCGTATCTTGCATGGCCCCCAGCCCATTACGGCGCGATTGTCGCCCTGGGGCGGGCGCGCCCTATATCTGGGACTGCGAAGCGTCTCGAGGATGGTCCCGTATCTCAATGCGTGAGGTGCCCATACGCGCCCACGTGCCGCAAAACCCCTACCACTTGCCAGGCTCATTTCGAATGCACGCGCGAAACACGAGACAATTCATGAAGGCATTCTGAAAATGAGCCTTTGGTTCCGAGACTCTCTGGACTGGATGAGCGGAGGCTAACCATGCGACGGAACATTTGGACCAGATTGGCGAGCATGGCCATGGCGGTCATTGCAACCTTTGCGTTCGTATGTCCCGCGCTCGCCGTGGGGGCAGATGGCAACAAGGTTCTGCTTACGAGGGAGCTGGCACTTGAGATTGCCCAAAACTTCGCGGACTCATTAGACGATTCCGGGTCAATCGAGGCGTCTGACGCAACGCAGTTGTACGATGAAAGCGGACAGGCAATTGGATGCATCATCGACTACGTCTCAGCGGAAGATGGCAGCCCTCATGGTTACATCGTCCTGGACAATACCGATGAGACTCTCGTCGAGGAATACTCGCTTGATGCCGGGGCAATCAGCCCTTACGCGATGGCAAAGAAGATGGCAGCGGCACAAGGCATCGCACGGGCGCCCGACGCAACGTCGTCAGGGCAGCAAGGCGACAGTCTCATGGCAGTCAAAACGTCACCGTACTCATATGCTGCCGTTGTCCCGGGGTCATCAAGTGGGGTGAGCCAGACCGGCGTTGTCATGCGCGTCCCATCTATGTCCTCGGCAAAAGACCCAAGCACATGGAGCGATATTTTCATCGATGGCGCCCGCAACGGGAAATATCAGATTCTGAGCGAGAACTACTGTGGAGAACAGCCCTTCACGTATAGTGAGGATGAGGTCACGAGTCAGACCGGGCGCTATGCCTGCGCCGTGACAGCAATGACAGAGGTAGCCGCCTCATATCTCGGCATCGATTTCTATGACCAGTCATTTTCCACGACATACAACATGCTGTGGTCATTGAGCGGCACGACTGTGTACAAAACGGACAAGGATTCTTCCGGTCGCGAAATTGCGTATGGGTTGACGGAAAACAAGAACATCGGACCCGCGCTGAAGTTATTCATGGAAATGTTGAATCACCCGATTTCGTATAGGAACGGGTGGAACCCGTCCTTCTCGGACTTTACGAGCACGACGGACTCGCAGAACGCATCGATCGTGTCGGTTGGCATAAACTTCAGGAACAGCGACGGAACGATAAGCCGCGAAGGACATTCCATGGCTGTCTTCGGGTATCTGACCATCACGGACAACGCCAATGGTGGAGTCACGCAGATTCTTGTAGTCGCAGACGGATGGAACTGTCCGCTGAGGTACTTGAACTACTCCTACTCCAAGTACACCGACAGGTACGGAACCCACTTCGCGAGGACTCAATGATACTGGGGGCGCATCGCGTCTCACTGCTCGTCGCCGTGTCATGCGGGCTGTGTGCCCTAGCAGCAACGCTTGTAATGGCATTGAGCCCGCACGAACCAGAATCCCTGACTACAGGTGGGGACGCTCATCTTTATTACGTGCGTGGCGATGTAACGGAGGTTGAGCCGGACGCCAATGCCCTGTCTGTCCACGTAACGAGCGGCAACGACGACGGATATTTCGCCGAGGACCCCGTGCGTTTCGTCTTCGAGCGTGGGTACATGGACGTGTCCGGGTTCGAGGTTGGCCAGGAGGTCATGGTCGGATACTTCAGGCAGTACAGCACCGAGGGAAACAGGGAGGCATATCTCGTCCGCCCAATCGATGACGACGATGCGGATCGCACGTGAGCATAACGATAGCGAGGCGATGGACCTTTGGCCCATCCCAGGCATATCGTGACCCGCATTCTGCTTTGACCGCGCCTTCCGAGGCGGTGTCATTACCAAAACTACCCTCGATAGGACGAATTGTCCGACATCTGCGGGCAGGCCCTATACCCCTAGTGTGTCAATCGGCACGACGAGCACGCCATCGGGCGTCACGTGCACAGGCATCCCATACCCAATGACGACGCACTTAGCGGCGGGCGGCCTCTCGCCGCGCTCGACCATCTTCCTCTCGAGCCTAATGAGGCTCTCCGACGCCTCCGGCACCTGCGGGGCTCCGAGCTTCACCTCGACTGCGACCCACGAGCCCCCACGACGGTGGACGATGGCGTCGACCTCCAGGTCGTCCCCATCGTGGTAGTGCGAGAGGCGGGCGTCGTTCGCCGCGGCGTAGACCTTCAGGTCGTGCAGGGCGAGCGACTCGAAGAGCAGCCCCAGGGTCTTCGGGTCGGAGGACAGCGACTCGGGGTCGCCCCCGACGAGCGCGACCGCCAGCGACGGATCGGCAAGATGGCGCTTCGCCCCCTGGCGAAGCTTCACCGGCGACCTGAGCGCCGGGTGCCACGCGGGAATGTCGTCAACGACGTTGATCCTCCTCAGGGCGTCCATGTACCGAGCGATCGAGTTCCTCGAGACATCCTCTCCGACGTCTCTGCCGATGGACCTGGGGCCCGCGAGCGTCGACTCGTTCCGCGCGAGCGACTCGAGCAGCGCCCTGACCTTGGAGGGGTCGCGCCTGACGCCATCGGTCCTCGAAACGTCCGACTCGCACACCCCGTCGACGTAGGCGGCAGCTATCCGCATCGCCTCGTCGGTCGTCCTGCCGACGGCCTGTGGCCACCCTCCCCGGCACAGCAGGTCAGCGACGCCAAGAACGCCGTCAATAGAGCCAGTGGCCGTCGCGATTGGCTCCCCGGAGAGCAGCGCGCCGAGCGATACGGCGCCAGACGAGACGCCAAGCTCGGACAGGGTCATCGTGTCCATGCGCAGCCTCGAGATGCGCCCGACGCCGCTGTGCATCGGCTGCTCGGCGTCGCGCGGGGTCGCGGAGCCGGTTAGGATGAACTGCCCCGGCTCGCCGCTGCGTCGATCGCACTCGAAGCGCACCGCGTCCCATATCCGCGGGGCCTCCTGCCACTCGTCTATGAGCCTCGGCGTCGGGCCCACTATCGCCCTGGCCGGGTCGAGCCTCGCGAGCTCACGCGCCGCGAACCCTCCGGATGGGTCGGAGAGAGACAGGGACGAGGAGGCGAAGCGCTGGGCGGTCGTGGTCTTCCCGCACCACTTCGGGCCCTGGATGAGCACCGCCCCGAAGATTCCGAGGTCCCTCTCGACCACCCGGTCGATGCACCTGCCCATGTACTCGCCCATCTCAACGCCTTTCAGAGTGATATAGCTCAATACAGTTTAACAGTGCGTGGGTCGTTTTGACGGTAATATGTGGGTCGTTTTGACGGTAATCTGTGGGTCGTTTTGACGGTAATCTGTGGGTCGTTTTGACGGTAATCTGTGGGTAAGAATATCAATCGCTTTGCGGGACCACCTGGGCCATCTCCCAGTGCCAAGCGAGCTGGCTAATGGCACTCACCGATTAATGGGCCCATCTAGCGGAAGGCGATGCTCAATCAGGATTGTTTGAAAAATAGTCTCTCCATAGCCTCTTATAAGGTGCTGGACATAGGTGGCGTCCATGGGAAACTTCATCCGCAGAGATTTCGTTCGACTCTTTGCCATGGCAGTAGGATGAACCATTCTCTCTCCACAATCGGCCAAGGCTCAGGAATCAGACGCACAATATTGAACACATCGTTCAACGGCTACGTATCGACATATGGAACCTTCTTCTAAGACGAGGGCTCGCATTATTTCGGCGCTTGCGATTGCGGCGATTGTCTTCCTCTGTATTGCGACATGGTCACTTTATCCTCCGTCTGGCGGTGGAGGAATCAAAAGCTCCATGTTCTTTAGCGCCGGAACCGTCAAAAGCATCTCTAGGGAGGATGAGTCGATAGATGTTTTAATCTGTCGCTCGGACATTTTTGAATCCGGGGAAACCGTATCGTTCGACTTTTCAAACCATGCCGAGGAACTCGATGGCTTGGACGTGGGCAGGACGGTTTCAGTTCATCATTGGCTGGACAGCAGAGACGAAAAATCCGTCATAGCAAGATCAATCTCAAAAGACGACTGATATAGTCTATATAGATTGTATATACATTCTATATAGACTCGCGGTTCATGCGCATCTCGAGCCCCTCGATGATGAGCCTCGAGACCGTCATGCCATGATCGGCGGCGTAGGCGCTTATCGCCTGCTTCTGCTCGTCGGTCACCCAGAACGTGATGCACTTTCCCTTCTTGCGGGCCGTCGAGTCGCCCTTGTGCAGGTCCTGGTTGCCCATAAGGGTGTCGCTCGGCCTGGGTGCCGCGACGCGGCGGGCGGGCTTCTTAGTCGCCATCTTCGAGCCCCTCCCTTGTCTCCTCGTAGACCCCTTCGTAGCCGAACAGGTCGTCCCCGAACGAGTTCCCGAAGAAGTTCTTCAGGGCCTCGCGGTTAGGTATCTGGGCGTCGAAGTAGCTCGCGCCCCTCTCCTCGAGCTCGCTCAGCGACTGCCTGAGCGTGAGCGTGCGGGCCACGGTGCGCGTCATGAGGATGGCGTAGTAGATGCCACGGGACGACAGGGTCTCCGCCGTTTCGAAGGCCTTGACCATGTCGGCCGGGCCCGTGGTGGTCGGCACGATCACCATGTCGGCCACGCGCATGGCCTCGTCCATCACGTGCCCGTTCGGCGGGCAGTCGATGACGACCCACTTGGCCTGGTCGCCCTTGCACTTGCGCTCAGCAGCCCTCACGGTCGCGATGTTCGCCGGGATGACGGGGAACGGCAGGGCGTCCCCGCTCTCCTCGGCGGACATCGCCCAGAGGCTGGCGCTCGACTGGGGGTCGGTGTCGTACACCTCGACGTCCTTGCCGTCCCTCTGGGCGGCGGTGGCGAGCGCTATGGCGGTCGTCGTCTTCCCGACGCCGCCCTTGAGGTTGATTATCGAGATGATCAAGGACACCCCTCTCGTCAATCCTATATAGAGTGTATATACATTCTATATAGTTTTTGCCGGATTGCGAGGCGACTCTTTCCCCGGATGGGCAGGCCTACAGCACGCGCCCGGACCGCAGGCGGCGGTATGCCGTGGCGCGGCTCACGCCGAGGGCCTGGGCCAGCTCGTCCACCCCGTGGGAGAGCGCCCACGACGCGGCATCTGCCTCGCCCATGCCCTCGAGGGGCGACCCATCCGGCAGGGGCTTCCTGGGCTTGCCGCCCCTCGACCTGCGGCGGCTCTCGGGGTCAAGGTCAAGGAGGAGACCCAGGTAGTCGCCGCCATTGAGGTGCTCGACCGTCCCGCCCAGGGCCTCGGCGACCTCGTCCAGCGTGGCGCCCTCGACGCCGGCCACGCGGACCCTCACTGACCTCATGTCGCCCATGACGTCCTCCTCTGACGTGCGTGTTCGCGTTATTATCGCGACTTTTATCCAGTTTATCATTATAAATACGTTTCTATAAACGTAATATCTAAATAGTTAAAATAAATTATAATATAATATCATTACAGTTACGATACTATATTATAAAATTGAATCTATTTAATACCAAATCGATTTGATATAACTATATAGTATCAATATAGTATTGATACATTGTTAAATGAGCGTCATCGTCGATGGCGGGGCGTGCGCCAGGCACCCTTCCCTGCGCCTCTTCGGAAGGCTGGCACCGCCCGCCTCGCGGCAGAATGTCTCATATCTGTATCGATGTTATACCAAAACAGTTATGGTTCCACTTGATTATGTATCGATAGTATCGTAAATAGTATTGTATTAATACTGATATTATCGCGTAAGTTACGCGAATACGCAGTCCATACCCCATATACGTCCTTCTGCGCGAGGGGGTTCCGCTAGTCCGTTGCCCCTCGCCGGACGCCCGGCTACTTTGATTTTGGCCATTTTTCTAAAGTATGAGTATCCGCAGGTAAGATGGCATTTTCCCGTGCATTTGCTGCTTACTAAAGTACTCCAAAGTACTAAAGGCATCATAAGTGCAGGTAGTTTACTTTAGGCGTATTCACTTTACTAAAGTATCCCGCTCCACAGCGTGAGGCAGCAGCTCAGCCCGGCCGTCCCTGAGCCACTTGTTCACCGTGTTGCGGCTCACGCCGAGCACCTCGGCGATCTTCCGGTTGCTCATCCCGGGATGGTCCATGGCGAACCGACGGATCACGTCGGCCTTTGTGCCGCTTCCCCTTGGTCTCCCCTGCAACGCATGGCCAGCGTCTGCATTAAGGATTTCGAGATTCGAGCGCGCCATGCGCAGATGGAGAGTCTGTTTTCGTCCATTGCGCTTGTTTACCGGCATGGGAAGGGCGGTCTTCTCGGCTATCTTGTCGCGGCGGAGCTTCACGCTGATGGGGTTGCCGTAAGCTCCCAGGGCGTCTGAGACGTCCTTCGCGGTGAAGTGGTTGCCCGAGTTCTTCGTGAGCCTGTCGAGGCGCGGCTGGACGCCGTAGGCCCACGCCTCGAGCTCGTCGTATGTGACCTCCGGGCACTTGGCCGCGAGGCACGTCGCGACGAAGACGCACCAGTACCGGTTGCCGTCGAACGCCTCGCTCTGCGTCTCGCCGTCCTCGACCCTGCGGCACCACCAGTCGAACAGGGCGCGCTTGACCCTCCACTGGTTGTGCGGGCCGGGGTTCGCGAGGGCCTTCCTCCTCCACTCGGGGTCCCATTCCGGCCACAGCCGGCGCGCCTCCTCGAGGCTGTGACGGGCCCCGAGCATCTCGGGGGTAACCCGGCAGTCTTCGGGCACGAACACGTTGAGGTCCTCCATGCTCCAGCGGCCGCCGGTGCGGAAGGCCCTCACCACCTGGTCACCCGCGCGGCTGCGGCTCCCCACCATGCGGAACGCCTGCACGACGCTCTCGTACTGCGGCTTGTCCGGCTCGCGGGTCACGTACCGGTTCCATACGAGGTCGACCATCCTGTGCCTGAACGCCGACAGGCGCTCTATGACGTTCGGCCACATGCGCAGGGGCCTGTCGAGGAGGTAGTAGAGGTGCAGGCCCGTCCCCGAGCTGACTATGTAGGTCGGCCTCGGCGCGCGCTTGAGCTCGTCCATCTGGTAGAGGAGCTCGTCGATCCCGATTGGCCAGGCGGTGCCGTCGTCGCGGCTCTCGGTCTGGATGTAGTCGAGGTCGAACGTGATGGCGAACATCTCGTGCGCCATGTCCATGCGCGGCGAGATTCCGGCGTAGCTTATCGGCGAGAGGAGGTCGGTCACCGTGGACGCGGCGGGGGAGGAGTCGACCGCCAGGACGGCGTCGATGCCCGCGAGGTCGTCGGTCACCAGGTGCCTCTCCGCGTGCTGCGAGCCGTCCTCACCCTGCCAGACGCGGACCATAATCGCCGAGTACGCGCCCCTCTCGTAGCGATGGGGGGAGGCTCCGGCGCCCCGGGCCGTGGCCAGGCTCCCCTCCGGGAAGAGGTCGCGGTAGAACTCGTGCGGCCCCGCCTCCGGGTACCGCGCCGCCAGCCACTCGGTCAGCACGTTCGCCATTGTCGAAAACCTCCCAAGTTCGGAGAGAAAAAGGAAGCGAAAAAGAGAGGCCGCCCCCAGGCCGGCCCATCCGGGGCACCGCCGCACGCCAGGCGGCTATGACCGTCCCGCGGGACCGGCCTCCCGGCCTTTGGATTGTCGAAAACCAGGGGGCGGTTTACGACAATCCAATCCCGCACGGGCCGCCTGGCGAGGCTGCGATGAGGTTACAAACATTGGCCAGAGAGGGCTTAAGAACAAGTACCCCCCCCTATATTATCAATAGATTTATTGTGCCATATTCACTACGTGCCAAAGTGGGACGGATTTTTCAGGCTTAAGAACAAGTACTCCCCTATATTATCAATAGATTTATTGTGCCACTTCCCGAAGGAACGCCGGAAGCCCTGGCACATGGGGCGCTCAACTCCGTCCGAGCCTTAAATCCGTCCGCGCGGACACGACTGCCAGGAGCCTGTCGAACGTCTCTCCCTGGAGCCCAGCCAGCGAACCGAGCGCGGAGGCGATGGCGTCGGCCTCCCTCCCGAGCTCGTGGTCCGAGAGCGAGTTCGCCCGCCTCGCGATCTGGTTGAGGTTCGCCCCCTCGCGCCTCAGCTCCGCGAGGACCTCGCGGAGCGCCGCGTCGTCGACGGAGAGGATCCGCGCCCTCGAGTAGCAGACCCGGGCCCTCACGTACTGCGCCTCGGTGAGCCTGGCCGCGTCGGCGGCCTCGCGCAGCGCCTCCCGCTCCCCCTCGGTCATTCTGATGTGGAGCGTCTCGGTCCTGGGTCCCGCCGACGGCCCCGTCCTCCTGTGGCCTCCCTGTCGCGCCGTCGCCTGGGCGCCCTGCCCCAGAGCCTGCTCCAGTGCGCCCACTACCACCTCGTTGACGGTCACGCCGCGTAGGTCCGCGGCCTCCTCCACGCGCTCCGCGAGCTCCGCCGTCAGGTAGAGGTCCTTCCTGCGGGACCGTGGGCTGGGGCCTCGGCCACCATCCAAATGATTAGACATCTTATGTCCGCTCCTCGCCATCGATAGAGGTCACATGCGCCGGCCACGCCGGCGCCGAGGGGTGGGGGGCGGTGGGCCGCGGCCATACCCCCGCCCCAGCCGCCGGGCAGGCGGCCGCGCGGCGCCGCCCCCCCCCCCCCCCCCCCCCGGGGGGGCCCGGGGGGGGCGGCCCCCGGCCCCCCCGCCCCAGGGGGGGGGGGCCCGGGCAAAACCCCCCAGTGGGGGCCCCCCGGGGGCCGGGGGGGGGCCCCCCCGCCCCCCCCCCCCGCTTTTCCGCCCTC
>CAIFEH010000042.1_pt1 | contig 10181 bp, 11 predicted proteins | sample 7355751 | NCBI WGS metagenome assembly CAIFEH01 (sample SAMEA6864055, study PRJEB38353) | metagenome | biome: bioreactor; feature: anaerobic; material: water | place: Germany | collected 2018 | reverse complement strand
GCCCATGGTACTGCGGAGTAGTCCGTGGGAGAGCGGGTCGCCGCCGTCCCGCGAGAGGCATTCGGAGGGGGTCCGTCCCTTTGGGGGCGGGCCCCCTCCTTTTTTGTAGAAACGCACCCTCCTGGTGCGATTGAGGAGTGTTAATGGCAGCAAAGCCAACCAGTTCTATCTCTGTTTCCAATCCTTCTGATTTCAAGTCTCTTCATCTCTCCCAGAACGTTCTCAAGGCCGTTGAAGACCTTGGGTATCAGTCCCCCTCACCTGTGCAGGCACAGGCCATCCCAGCCGTTTTGAGTGGCTGTGACGTTATGGCGGCCGCACAGACTGGTACTGGCAAGACTGCCGCCTTCCTTCTTCCCTCGCTCGATCGTCTTGGTCACGCCAGGCGTGGGCAAGGTCCCCTTATGCTCGTGGTCACGCCTACTCGTGAGTTGGCGCAGCAGATTGATGAAGTCTCCTCTGTCATTTGTCGCCATACGGGGCATCATGCCGTTGTTTTGGTTGGTGGCGTTGGTTACGAGCCCCAGAAGAAGGCCCTCAAGAAGGGCTGTGATCTCCTCGTCGCTACCCCCGGTAGGCTCATCGACCTTCTCAACCAAGGATTCGCCGACCTTTCCCAGGTTCAGACCCTTGTCCTGGACGAGGCGGACCGTATGCTCGACATGGGGTTTATCCGCGACATCCGTCGCATCGTCAAGGAGACCCCTTCTAGCAGGCAGACCCTGCTCTTCTCCGCAACGCTTTCCGACGACGTTCTGAGCAATACGAGGGAGCTCGTCCACGATCCTGCGAGGATCGAGATTGCGCCAAAGGGGACGGCCGCTGAGACAGTTGACCAGTATGTTCTCCCCTTGGAGGCATCCGAGAAGAACGCCGTCCTTCCCAGGCTTCTCAAGCTGGAGGGCTCTGAGCGCGTGATTGTGTTCTGCCGCGGAAAGCATCGCGCCGATGGCTTGTGCAGGAAGCTGCGCAAGGCAGGCATTACGTGCGCGCCGATTCACGGCAATAGGTCTCAGAATCAGAGGCAGCACTCCTTGGAGCGCTTTAGGCAGGGCGAGGTGGACGTTCTTGTTGCCACCGACGTCCTGGCGCGTGGCATCGACATCCCTGACGTCTCTTACGTCGTTAACTTTGATGTTCCAGGCGAGGCCGAGGACTACATCCATCGCATTGGGCGCACGGGGCGTGCCGGCGAGAGCGGTTGGGCCATCACGTTTGTTACCGAGGACGACTACCTGGACCTTCGCGACGCAGAGAAGCTCATGGGCAAGGTCATCCCCACGTATACCCGTGGGCAGGAGCTTGGGTTGGAGGGTGGCACCCCGTGGTTTAAGGAGGGGCGCAATCCCAAGGAGAAGCTTCCCAACAAGAAGGCTCGCAAGAAGATGGCGCAGCAGCGTGCTGCGGCGCGTGAGGCTGGCGGGGAGGGTTCAGGCGCTACTCGTCGCGTCGTGAGGAACTCGCGGCAGAGGGGCTCGCGTTCCCAGGGAGACGGTCCCAGACGCGCACAGGGGGCCCGTCAGGAGGGCCATCCCGAGAGGATCTCACGGGGTTCTCGCCCGTCCTCGCAGGCTAAGGCTAACGGAGACGGGAACCGGAACAAGACCCGTCGCCATCCTGGAGATCACGGCGGCGCGAGGGCTTCTGCCAGGCGGTAGATGCGTCAAACATGCGAGAGCTTAGAGGGGCCCGATGGCAGGCCCCTTTTTGATGCTTTGACTACCCCGTTGCGCCCTCTGTGGCATTCGGCTGGTCGCCAAGATTTGCATTCGCAGATGTAGGTGCGTTAGGTGAGGTCAAATCATTGAGGAAGTCTGGCTTTCGAGCAATTCCTGCAGGTGGTGCTTAACCACACTAGCCCTCTTGGTGATTCATTCGTCCTGTGCTTAACAACCCTAGGCCTTATGGGGATTCCGAGGGAGCTGGCTTCCTCGGTGGCCTGAGCGGCGGCATCATCGCTGGTTACATCGCACTGTTCCTTGAGACCTACATGAAGGTTCCGAAGTGGGCAGAGGCACTCATGCCGATGATGATCATTCCTACGATTACCGCAATCGTGGCGGGTCTCATCATGGTGTTCCTTCTCGGTGGCCCAATCGCAGCACTCACGGGTGGCCTCACCGCCTTCATCAAGGGTCTTGACCAGAGCCAGAAGCTTGCCTACGGCTTCATTCTCGGCTTCATCCAGCACCTTGACTATGGCGGCGCGATCTCGAAGGTTCCTAGCCTCATCTGCGACGGTCTTCTTGCTGACGGCATCATGGGGCCGGAAGGCATCAAGGTGCTCGCCGCTATGGTTCCTCCCTTCGGTGTCTCGCTGGCGTACCTCATCTCCAAGGCTGTTCACAAGCCGATTTACTACAAGGAGGAGATCGAAAACATCAAGGTCGCGTTCCCCATGGGCCTCTGCATGATTTCCAAGGGTGTCATTCCCATCGCGATGAACGACCTTGTCCGCACTGTCATCTGCACCGCCACCGGCTGTGGCGTCTGCGGCGCAATCTCCTTCGCCCTCGGTAACGAGAGCCCTGTCCCCTCCGGCGGCGTGTTCGTTATCCCGGCAATGAGCAAGCCCCTCGTCGCGGCCCTTGCCCTTCTCGCCGGCACCTGCGTCACTGCCGTGATGCTCGTCCTCATCAAGAAGCGCATCAATCCCGAGATGGAGAAGAAGGTTGAGGAGGAAGAGCAAGTCGACCTGTCTGGCCTGAGCTTCTCGTAAGCCATGGACGCAGAACGCGACGGAGAAAGCTGGGAAGGGAGCACTGTTCAGATGTACGTTTCAATGAAGGGCATGCTCGCGAAGGCGAACAAAGAGAGCTACGTCGTGATGGCAATCAACGCCTTTAACCTGGAGTCTGCCGCTGGCGTAATTCACGCGGCGACCAAGATGAACTTCCCGATCATCATTGACCTGCTCCAGGACCACGTTAAGGCCTACTTTGACTGCGACGTCCTCACCAAGCCCATCATCAAGATGGCGGAGCAGACCCACGTCCCCGTTGCGATTAACCTCGACCACGGCAGCGACGTCGCGCACCTCAAGCGCTGCCTGCACGAGGGCTTCTCGAGCGTGATGATCGACGCCTCCGCGCACCCCTTTGACGAGAACGTGGCAATTACCCGCTCCGTGGTCGAGTTTGCCCAGGAGTTTGACGCAAGCGTCGAGGCCGAGGCCGGCAATATGGGGCCGGTGGGGGAGGGCGCCGGCTTCACCGAGTCGGACATGTACACCAACCCCCGATGCCGCGATCGACTTCATCAACAAGACGGGTGTCGATGCCCTTGCCGTCTCGTTTGGGTCGACGCACGGCGACTACCCCGAGGGCTACGTGCCGACGTTCCACTTTGACATCGTCGAGAAGATCAAGGCCGCGACGGGCAAGCCGCTCGTCCTCCACGGTGGCTCCGGCAACCCCGACTCCGAGGTCGCCGAGGCGGTCAGGATTGGCATCCAGAAGGTGAACATCTCCTCCGACTACAAGAGCGCGTTCTTCACAAAGGCTCGCGAGATTCTGGCGCAGCCCAACTCTGGCTGGGATCCCAACAACCTGTTCCCCGAGTGCATCGAAGCCGGTAAGCAGGTAATCAAGCACAAGATGGAACTCTTCGACAGCAAGGGCAAGGCGGCGCTGTATCGTGAGAGTGGCGTGAAGCAGTGGAGGCAGGACCAGGAGTAGGACCTTCCCCAGACGGCCCCGCCGACGGTTGTTGGCGGGGCCGTTTTTTGTGGGAGGACGTGGTCCCACGGAAGAGAGAGGCGGTTCTGATGGCAAGGATTGGCGCTGTTGAGGCGGGTGGCACCAAGATGGTGCTGGCCATTGGCGACGAGGCGGGTCACGTCACCGAGCGCGAGGAGATTCCCACGACCACGCCCGATGACTGCGTGGCTGAGATGGTCGAGTGGTTCAGGGCTCGCGACGTCGACGCGCTGGGCATAGGCGCATTTGGCCCCACGGCGGTGAACCCCAGCGATCCGAGGTTTGGCCAGATCCTCGAGACCCCCAAGACGGTTTGGAAGTACTACGACCTACGTGGCGCCTTCGTCCGCGGGCTCAACGTTCCCGTGGGCTACGACACCGACGTGAACGTGGCCTGCCTGGGGGAGGTCGTGTTTGGCTCCGCAAAGGGCCTCTCCAACGTGGTGTACGTCACCATCGGTACCGGAATCGGCGCGGGCGTGATGGTGGAGGGCAACCTGCTCCATGGCATGCTTCACGCGGAGGCGGGCCACATCATCGTCCCGCGCGTCCCCGGTGACGACGCCACCTGCGTGTGCCCGTACCACGACTGCTGCTTCGAGGGCATGGCGGCCGGCCCCGCGATTGAGCATCGCTGGGGGAAGAAGGGCTACGAGCTCGCCGACCGCGACGAGGTCTGGGAGCTGGAGAGCACCTACCTTGCCGAGGGCGTCTCGACCTACGTGCTGTGCTACTCTCCGCAGAAGATCGTGCTGGGCGGCGGTGTCATGAAGCAGGAGCAGCTGTTCCCACTCGTGCGCCAGAAGACGCTCAAGATGCTCAACGGGTATCTGGTTACTCCCGAGCTGCAGGACATCGACAACTACATTGTCCCCGCTGGCTGCGGTGGCGACCAGGGCATTCTGGGTTCGCTGGAGCTGGGTCGCCGCGCGCTTGCCGCAAAGTAGTGCTTCGCGGCGCAGTCGGGTGCCACACAGAAGAGAGAGGAAGAGGTATGGGTTTCCTGAGCAACAAGAACGTGATGCTGGAGCAGCACGAGGAAAGCCGTCTGGACGTGCTCCGCGCGGTGGCAAACAAGGCTGCCGAGCTGGGTGTGACGGAGGATCCCGATGCCGTGTACCAGGCATTTCTCGACCGCGAGGACATGGGTGCCACGGGGATGACCGAGGGGTTTGCGATTCCCCACGCCAAGAGCCCGGCAATCACCGCGGCGACCGTCGTGGTGTTCAAGAACGACAAGGCGCTGGAGTGGCCGTCGTTTGACGAGCAGCCGGTCGACATCGCCATCGCCCTCCTGGTGCCCGACGACGAGGCGGGGACCACGCACATCAAGCTGCTGTCCAAGACCGCAGTGCTGCTGATGGACGACGCCTTCAAGGAGATGGTCCGCAGCTCAAACGACGCGGACCAGATTGCCGCGGCAATCAACGAGAAGCTCGAGGAGGAGTAGGGCCGAGGCAGCTCTCCCTTGCTGGCGGGTCGGGGGCCTTTGCTCCCCGGCCCGCTTTTTCATGAGCCTCCGCGCTTACTTGGAGCGGCCCGTATGGTCGAGAAGCCCGTATTCCTCGTACAGCGAGAGGACTGCCCGATACGTGAGCCGGTTTGCCACCAGCTGTCGGTAGGTTGCCGTGCGCGTGAGTCCCTCCGAGCGAAGGCGGTCGAGCTCGATGCCCTCCTCGCTCTCGCGGCGCTGGACGTCGGCGAGCATGGTCTCAAATGCCTCCAGGCGGTCCATCTTGCCTCCTCTTGCGGTAGTGCGGTCGGAAAGGCGGGGGAGAGGGGCGCTGCCATTGGGCTGCCCGGCTGCCTCCACGGTTGTTACCAGGTGGCGAACTCGACGTTGTCGAGCGACCAGTGCACGTCGCGGATGTAGTCCTGGAGCGCCTTGCCGTCACCCGCCTTGAACAGTTCGAGGATGTGACGGTGCTCCTCGTTTGCCGCCCGCATGTTCTGCAGCGCCTGCGGGTCGTCGCGCTGGTACGAGCGGGACGACAGCTGGCTCATGAGCTCGCCGAGCGCCTTCATCAGGCGCCTGTTGCCGCAGCGGTCGATGTAGTGCTGGTGAAACTCGTGCTGCAGGTCGTAGTAGCGTGCGGTCAGCCCGCCCGCGATGGCAAGCTCCATCGACTCGCACAGAAAGCCCATGTCCGCCAGGTCGTCCCCGTTCATGTTGGGGAGGGCCAGAAGCGCCGCGCGCCCGTCGAGCGGACCCAGCATCTCAAAGACCTCGCGCGCGCTCTGCTCGTCAAAGCTCCGCACGCGGAAGCCGCGGCGCGGGATGCCCTCCAGGTACCCGTCCGCCTCCAGCTGTATCAGGGCCTCGCGCACGGGGGTGCGGCTCACCCCCAGGGAGTCGCACACGGCAAGTTCCGCGACCCTCTCGCCCTCCTTAAGCTCCCCGCGCTCAATCCTTGCCCTCAACTCGTCGTACACGCGCTGCTTAAGCGACGTCGATGCCTGCCCTGCCATGCCGCCTCCTTTGTCAGCAAGATTGTATACATGTATGAAATAAGACACAAGCAATGCGTGAGGCGATTGCACAACCATTTGTGGCTCACAAGTAACCGCTCGTAAAACAGATGGTAGACAGAAACGGAAGTGCTTGACTGAGGCGAATTGTATTTTGTATACATAACTCAGCAAGGCAAGCAGGCGAGAGGTACGGCCCACGTCGCGGCAACCAGCCCCGTGAATCGCGCCTCATGTACAGAAGGGACTCACCATGGCAAGCAACTTCACCCACGCTATCGTCCGTCGCCCCTCCCACTCCGTGATCGACGGTATCGCGGACTTCACCGACAAGGGCAAGCCCATCTACGAGAAGGCGATGGAGCAGCACGACCAGTACGTCGAGGCGCTTAAGCAGGCTGGACTCGAGGTCACCGTGCTCCCCGCGCTCGAGGACTACCCCGACTCCGTGTTTGTGGAGGACACCGCGGTCATCACCCCCAAGGGCGCCATCTCCGACCGCCCCGGCGCTCCGACTCGCCGCGAGGAGGCCGCGCTCATGCTGCCTACGCTGCACGAGTTCTTTGACGACGACCAGATCAAGGTCATCACCGACCCTGCGACCCTCGAGGGCGGCGACGTCATGATGGTGGACGACCACTATTACGTGGGCCACTCCCAGCGCACCAACGACGAGGGCTTCCGCCAGTTCAGCGGCTTCCTCGCCGAGTGGGGCTACACCGCCGAGCAGGTTCCCGTGGAGCACATCCTGCACCTCAAGACCGGCGGCACCTACGTGGAGGACGGCAACCTGCTGGTGAGCGGCGAGTTCAAGACCAAGCCCGCCTACCACCGCGGGCAGTTCAACCTGTTCGAGGTCCCGGACGAGGAGGCCTACGGTGCCGACTGCGTGCGCATCAACGACTACGTGGTCATGGCCAAGGGGTACCCGCGCGTCAAGGCCCAGCTCCAGAAGTGGGGTTACAAGATCATCGAGGTCGAGATGACCGAGTTCGAGAAGATCGACGGCTCCATCACCTGCCTCTCGCTCCGCTGGTAGCCATAAACCCATGGGGGCGGGCGTCGTTCGCGGCGCTCGTCCCTCTCTCCCACGAACGGAGGCAACATGTCTGACGCAGCCGAAGGCAAGGCAGGCGAGAGGCAAGGCGGCATCGGGTTCTTTGGCCTGGTCGGCCTGGTTGTGAGCTCGTGCATCGGCACCGGCGTCTTCGCGCTGACCGGCCAGCTGGCCGGGGTGGCGTCCCCCGGCGGCGTGCTGGTCTCGTGGCTGGTGGTGGGCGTGGGGTTCCTGATGCTCGCCTTCTCGCTCAACAACCTCGTGACCAAGAAGCCCGAGCTCAACAGCATCTACGCCTATGCGCAGGAGGGGTTTGGCCCGTTTACCGGGTTCGTCTCGGGCTGGGGGTACTGGCTCTCGGCGTGGCTCGGCAACGTGGCGTTCGCGACGATCCTGGCATCAACCATCGGCTACTTCTTCCCGTACTTCCTCCCCGGCAACAACATCGGCTCCATCCTCATGGGCTCCCTCATCAACTGGGTGCTGGTGGCGTTGGTCATTCGCGGCGTCGAGAGCGCCTCGTTCCTCAACGCGCTCATCATGGTCGTCAAGGTTGCTGCGCTGGCGGTGTTCATCGTGCTGTGCGGCGTGAGCTTCGATGCCGGCATCTTCACGGCGGACTTCTGGGGCAACGTGTACAACGACGCCGTCGCGGCTGGAACTGCGGGCGATGGCGCCGTGTCCCTCGGCAGCCTCTCCACCCAGATCCAGAACTGCCTCATCACCATGATGTGGGTGTTCATCGGCATCGAGGGCGCGAGCGTCGTCACCTCCCGCGCCCGCAAGCGCTCGGAGGCCGGCACCGCGACCGTCGTGGGCCTGCTCATCGTCGTCGCCATCTACCTGGGAGCCTCGCTCCTGCCGTACGGCGTGATGCCGTATACCGAGGTCGCCAAGCTCAACTACCCTGCCATGCTCTACGTGTTCGAGAGGGTCGCCCCCGGCTGGGGCGGGGCGTTCATAGCCATCGCGATGCTGATCTCGGGCTTTGGCTGCTGGCTCTCGTTCACGCTGCTTCCTGCGGAGGTCACGCAACGCATGGCAGACGACCACCTGCTGGGTTCGTGGTGGGGCAGGCTCAACGCCAATCGCGCGCCGCGCAACTCGCTGATTGTGGTCGGCATCTGCACGCAGCTGTTCATGGCATCGCTGCTGTTCACGGAGGACGCCTACAACTTTGCGCTGTCCATGTGCACCGTCTCCATCGCCATCACCTGGGCCCTCGCGGCGGCGTACCAGGTCAAGCTCTCCGTCCAGCGCCACGAGGCCGGGCAGGCGATCGTCGGTCTCATCGCAACGGTGTTCCTGGTGGTGGGGACCGTGCTCAGCGGCTGGGAGTACCTGCTCATGTGCTGCCTTGGTTACATCCCGGGACTGTTCTTCTTCGCCGCTGGTCGAAGGGAGAATGGCAAGGGCGTCTTTGGCAGGCAGGACGTCGCGGTGGCCGTGGTGATCGTCGTCGCGGCAGTGGCGGCGGTGGTTCTCCTCGCCATGGGGGTCATGAGCTTCTAGCGGTGGGGGAGTGGAACGGTTCTCTTGCGGCGGTCGCCTTCGGGTGGCCGCCGCCCTGCTTTGGTGGGTGCTGAGGAATATCGAGTTGTGGCAGCCCGGGCTTGGCACACCGAAGGGGACTGCTCAGGAAAGTGGAGTATTGGCAATCCGTATGAAGGAACTGCTGAGGAAAGACGAGTATTGGCATCGAGGAGGGGTGGCGAGGGGGACCACGGCTGCCAATACTCGCTTTTCCTAAGCAGCCTGGTCTCCCAAAATTGCCAATACTCGATATTCCTCAGCAGGTATGGAGCTGAGGACCGGGGCTGGGATCTATCGATCCAGGTTCATTGGTGCTCTTTCCTGCTCTATTTCCGTTCCTGGGGTTCGACGTCGCTCTTTGCGGTCTTCCAGAACATGAGGTTCTTCTCCTTCACGTCCTCTGAGTCATGGGAGAGGAAGAGGAAGAGTGTCTCGATGATGAAGTTGAGGGAGTTCTGCGAAAAGCTCAGGTCCGAGAGCATTCGATCCCTGTTGGCGGTCTCGATAACGATGTCTGCTCTGCTCGCCAGGTCTGACTCCGAGTTACTCGTGATGGTAATAATCGAGGCTCCCGCATCGTTGGCGTTGTCCATGACGGGAATAAGACGCCTTGAGTATCCCGAGCTTGATAAGACAACCAAGCAGTCATGGTTAGTGAGTTGCAGGGAGAGCTGAACGCTTCCATCCGTTGATGCGGGGGCAGCGCTTCGATAACCAGCCTGCCAGAGCTTATAGGCTGCGTTCTGCGCAATGGGAATTGTGTTCCCGACCGCGGCGAACATGGTTAGGTCTGCAGACTCGATTGCGCTGATGGCCTTCTTTAAGGTCGGCTGGTCGAGCATCGCCGCCGTGCTCTTGAGTTCATCCACCTTTGCTTTGAGGATATAGTCCATGGACTCGCGGACGTTTTCTATCGAGATTTCAGTCTGAGCGGGATTTGAAGGGGAGACCGATTGCTCGTCATGCGCCAACGCAACCCTCAGCTGGGCAAAGTTGTCGAAGCCAAGTGAGCGCACGAATCGAGACATGGTTGCTCGCGATGTGCCTGACTTTACCGCAATCTCATAGGCATTAAGGGACGAGACCTCATGCCGGTTCTCGGCGATGAAGTCTGCTATGCGCTTCTCCGAGGTGGAAAGGTTCTCATATCGCGAAAGGATAGCGTCGATGACGCTAACTCCACTGCCCATTGTTTCTCCCATCAGCCCGAGGAAACGACACGCCATACCCTGGGGGACGCCGCCCTTCGAGCGCATGCCAAACATATCATCAAGGAAGTTCATAGCTGAAATGAAATTGCGTTTCGGTATTCTGAGCGCACAAACAACATCAATGGTTCGCCCTCCGAAGAAAATGCGAGGTAAACCCATTGATGTGGCTGGCCGTTTCTAGACACGATTGAGTCGTCGCTACCGAAAGCCCTA
>CAIFEH010000041.1_pt1 | contig 10757 bp, 8 predicted proteins | sample 7355751 | NCBI WGS metagenome assembly CAIFEH01 (sample SAMEA6864055, study PRJEB38353) | metagenome | biome: bioreactor; feature: anaerobic; material: water | place: Germany | collected 2018 | reverse complement strand
CCCATCTTGTCGTAGTAGCGGATGGTCGAAACCGGAAGGCCGAACATCCGAGAGACCTGGCCGATTGTGTACATCGCGTGCACCTCAAATTCGTATCTAGACCTAAAGCTAGGTTGAGATTCTACAACAGAGAAGAACGTACCTTCGACGAAAGGAAGCGTAATGCTCGGAGACTTCACCTACCACAACCCCTGCCGCGTCCACTTTGGGCCCAACGCGCTCGACGAGCTCCCCAGCGAGCTCGCGGAGTACGGCCCCAAGGTCCTTCTCACCTATGGCGGCGGCTCGATCAAGAGAAACGGCGTCTATGACAAGGTCGTCTCCGCGCTTGAGGCTGCCGGCAAGACCGTGTTCGAGGTCCCGGGCGTAATGTCCAACCCCACCGCAGACAAGCTGCGCGAGGGCGCGAAGGTCGCACGCGAGAACGACGTAGACCTGATCCTGGCGGTGGGCGGCGGCTCCACCATCGACTACGCCAAGGGAGTCTCTGTGTCCGCATGGACCGAGGGCGACCCCTGGGAGCACCTGTACCTGCGCATGGAGGAGCCGACCGGCAAGGTCATCCCCGTGGGCGACGTGTTGACCATGAGCGGCACCGGGTCGGAGATGAATGCAGGCTCCGTGATCACCAACCACGAGGAGGGCCTCAAGATCGGCCACGTGTTTGGCTCCAACGTGATCCCGCGCTTTGCCATCGTGAATCCCGAGGTCACCTTCACCGTGCCCGACTACCAGATGCGCGCAGGCATCTACGACGCCTTCAACCACATCTGCGAGCAGTACTTCTCCGGAACCGACGACAACACCAGCGACTACATCGCCGAGGGCCTCATGCGCAGCCTGGTGCACGCAAGCCGCATCGCGGTTAAGGACCCCACCGACTACGAGGCGCGCTCCAACATCAGCTGGGTCTGCACCTGGGCACTCAACACGCTCATCGCGTGCGGCAAGTCGACCGACTGGGAGGTCCACATGCTGGGCCAGGCCATCGGAGCGGTGACCGACGCCACGCACGGCATGACCCTCTCCGCCGTGAGCCTGCCCTACTATCGCCTGGTCATGCCCTACGGAGTGGAGAAGTTCGCGCGCTTTGCCCGTGCGGTGTGGAACGTGGACGACTCCGGCAAGTCCGAGCGCGAGGTCGCCGAGGCGGGCCTGGAGGCAATGAGCGAGTGGATGGACCAGATTGGCGTGGTCAAGAGCGCCCGCGAGCTGGGGCTGACCGAGGAGAACATCCCCGATGCCGTGAAGGCGACCTTCATCCTGGACGGCGGCTACCACAAGCTGACGACCGAGGAGGTCGAGCAGATCTTCCGCGAGAGCCTGTAGGGCTGCGACGCGCAGACGGCATGCGCTGGGCCGGGACGGTGGGTTGAGCCTTCCGTCCCGGCCCGCCTCTTTTCGGGTTTTGCTGCGGACGCCGGAGCCGGGTTTTGCTTCCGAGGAATATCGACCTGTAGCTATCAGCCAGGCAGCGGGCAATCATCGACGAGCGGGACCCTGCTTAGGAATTGCGAGTATTGGCAATCGACGGGGTCCCACGGGGGCGTTCTGCTGAGGAAACGCGAGCTTTGGCAATGAGGAGCCCCCGATGACTGCCAATACTTGACTTTCCTCAGTAGGTAAGTGGTGCGCGGGGCCCGTGCGGAGCTACCGGATTGCCACAACTCGACTTTCCTCAGCAGGTAAGGGGCGCACGGTGCCCTCACCGAGCTCCAGGATTGCCACAACTCGCATTTTCTCAGCAGGCACAGGCGCGAAAGCGCCAGCAACCCACCGTCGAAGATTCTTTTGGGAGTTCGACCGCCTGTGACGAGCCCACACTCCGCCGTAACGTTGCGACGGCAACCCCGTGCCATCGTCCCTCCCCCCAGGCACGTGGAAACGGGCCTATCATGTGCCGCGGCGAGAATTCGACGCGCCGCAGGCCGGCGCATGGGAGGCACGGGGACATGGAGACCTTTGACGAGCTGTACTACCGGGAGCCCTACACGCGCGTGTTCGACGCGACCGTCACGTCGTGTTCGCCACGCGACGACGGCTTTGCCATCGAGCTGGACCAGACGGCGTTCTATCCCACAGGTGGCGGCCAGCCCGGCGATCGCGGCACGCTTACTCTTGGCGACGGGGAGGACCAGGTCGTCGCTCACGTTCGCGAGGCCGTCCCAGGCGAGGGCGGCGAGGGCGTGGCTCACCTCTCGGACGCGCCGCTCCCCGTTGGCGCCCACGTCCACGGCGCGCTCGACTGGGCATGGCGCCGCGACAACATGGAGGCACACACCGGAGAGCACATGGTGTCGGGCATCGTCCACGCGCTCTTTGGCTACGACAACGTGGGGTTCCACATGGGCGAGAGGTGCATCGAGGTCGACTTCAACGGCATCCTCACGGCGGACCAGGCGCTCGAGGTGGAGCGCCGCGCCAACGCGGCCGTTCGCGAGGACGTGGAGGTCGAGGCGCTTCTCCCCAACCCCGAGCAGCTCGAGGCGATGGATTACCGCAGCAAGAAGGACCACGAGGGCCAGATTCGCGTGGTGAGGATCGCGGGCGTCGACTCGTGCGCGTGCTGCGGCACCCACGTGGCGACCACGGGGCAGGTTGGCCTGATCAAGATCCTGCGCGTGGGGACCAAAAAGAAGAAGACCCGCCTGGAGCTGCTGTGCGGGCGACGCGCGCTGGAGCTGTGCGAGGAGCGCATGGGCCAGCTTCGCGAGGTGAGCAACTTCCTCTCGGTTGCCGACGAGGAGGTTCCCGAGGCGGTCCGACGGCTCTCGGGCGAGAAGGACGAACTCAAGCGGCAACTCAAGCAGTCCGTGAGGCAGCGGATCGACCGCGAGGTCAGGGCGTTTGAGCCCGAGGGCGGGCTGCTCGTGCGGTTTGAGCCGAGCCTCGACGTCGAGGAGCTGCGCTACCTGTGCGAGCGCGCGCTGGAGCGGGACGACGTGGCGACGTGCGCGGCGCTCTCGAACGTGGAGGGCGATGCCGGTCGCATCGCCTACGTAATCGCCGCGAGCGAGACGGACCTGAGGCCGGCATGCAAGGAGCTCAACCACAGGCTGGGCGGGCGCGGCGGCGGCAAGCCGCAGATGGTGCAGGGCAGCTGGGCGACCTCTCGGGAGGACGCGGAGGCCGCGATCAGGGACGTGTTGGGCTAGGCGAGAAGGGCGGCGCCTCGGGGCGCGCGGCCCTCACCCAGGGCAGGACGCTACGTGCAGAGCCGACCGCCGGGCGTCTCGCAAGAATAGGCGCGTTCAACGGTGCCGTAAGCGCGCGATGTCTTACGAGACCCTCAGCCCGGGAGAAAAACGGCGTTTGCCCCACGGGACACAGCGGCCCATGGGGCAAACCGTTTCGTCTACGTTGCAGACAAACGCCCGCCGACGCTAACCCTACGTGGCAGCGCTGTCAGCGGCTGCCGCCGAGTCGCTCGAGCTGGTGTCGGGCTTGCCCCTCTCGAACGACATCTTGGTTCCGTCCTCCCCCAGTCGGCAGGTCTCCTAGGTGCCCATCGCCCCTCCGCAGTACTCGCAGCACCCGTTGGCATCCGGTATGGTCGTCGCGCCGCAGAACGGGCACGTGCGGGCAATCTTCGGAGCGGCGGCGGCCGCGACCCTCTCGCGCTCGCTCTCGCGCAGTTGCGTGAGCGCATCGCGAATCTCGCCCGCCTGCCGCTCCGCCTCGTGGAACTCCACGGAGTTGCGCTCCTCGATCCGATAGTCGTTCACCTTGAACGTGATCGAGTCGTAGTAGGGCACGTTCACATGAATGGTCACGTAGACGTCGTAGTCCACGTCGTAGCGAGGCGGGTCATAGCTGTGTTGCTGGCCGTCCTTGTCCTTCCAATGGAGCTCGGTGCGCGTCTCGCGCGTCTCCGTGTCACACCCCGTGACCTGCGAGAAGTCAAGCACGTCTGGATTCGCGTCGCGCCAGCGCGAGGCAGACGTCACCAGAAAGCGTCCCGCATCCTCGTCCAGGAGCACCTTGGTGTCGCTCCCCAGCGTGCGCGTGACGTTGAAGGCAGTGACACGCTCCTTGTTCGCCTCGCGCCAGTCGAGCTGCTCGCGAATCTGCCCAACCGTCGAACGACGCCTGTCGCCGAAGAAGGGCGAGAGCTTGCTCGCGCACTCCTTGCAGAGGTTGCCGTCCTCGAGCTTGCGATTGCCGAGAAGCCCTATCTCACCGCCGCAGATGCTGCAGGCCTTCTTCTCGAAGATCTTCCCGAACAGCCCCATACTCACCACTCCCCTCCACCAGGCACATCCCGTCTCGTCCCCAACTCCCTTCACCACAGATTGTGTCGTGCCTCCGCCGCGCGAAGAAGTGCCCCGCGGCCCATCTGCGACCGCGGGGCAAGACACAACGTCCAAAGGAGGGGCTGGCGAGACGAACGGGGGGCCATCGCCCCAGCCGCACCCATCGCCTCCGACGTACACACCTCAGGAGGTTGTCGCGGTCCCTCGTTCCCGGCAGAGAGGGGAACGTTGCGGAAACGCAGGCCTCAACCCCATCCCGGTGATGCCGCCTACCGAAGCAGCGTCACCTCTCCCCTCTCATGCCAGGGACGATGAAGCCGTTTGAGACCGCGTGGACGGCAAGGCGCAGGATGTTGTCGTAGCCGGTCTTGGCGAGGATCTCGGAGATGTGCCGCTTGACCGTTCCCTCGCTGAGATAGAGCTCCGCGGCTATCTCTCTCCTGGTCTTCGACTCGCACACCAGTCGCAGGATGTCTATCTCGACTTGAGAGAGCTCCACGCCATCAGGGATGATGCGCTGCCTGGAGAGGGGAAAGGTAGAGTAGCCCTCCATGGTCGAGCGGATGATGCTCAGAAGCTCGCCCGTCCCCACGTTCTTGTAGACGAAGCTGTCGACGCCCGCCTCGCGGGCACGGTCCACAAAGGTGATCTCTGGCAGGCCCGTCATGATGACCACCCTTACGTCGGGGAGCTCCCCCTTGATGAGCCGGGCCGCCACGATGCCGCTCGAGTCGTTCTCGGTGCACACGTCGAGAAGTGCGCAGGTGGCGCCGGACCGGCGCGTAGCCTCGAGGGCGTCCGCGGCATTTGCGAGGGAGGCCACGACCTCCATGTCCTCCTGGGCGTTGATGGTGCATGCAAGCGATTCCCGAAGCATCGCCTGGTCCTCGACGAGCACGATGCGAATCATGCGAACCCCCTCTCCCCTTGGGCCTCCTTGACGGATTCGCCCTCCCTGGCAGCCACCGCTCCCCCATCCCGCGGTAGAAGCACTGCCTTCACGACGAAGGGCGGACCCGCGCTCACGGAGAGCGTGGCGCCCACGGATTCCGCCACGCGACGCATGCCCGGAATACCCGTCCCCTCGACTATGACGTCTGGCACGTCCCCGTCGTTGCGTACCACCAGCGACGACTCGCCGTCGGGGCGACCCTGGAGCCTCACGCTCACGTGACGCGCCTGGGCGTGCTTCGCCGCATTGGTCACCGCCTCGAGAACGATCTCGGCGAACGCGCGGGCAACCGTCTCGTCGGCGGGAAGTTCTCCCGTCACACGCACGTCCACCCCCACGAGGGAGAAGGCGCTGCATATGGACTTCAGGCCGGCGCTGGCGGAGGGGCGGTCCGTCTCGACGAGGTCATCCATGATGCCGTTGAGGAACCCCGTGATCCTCTCGAGCGCCTCCGGGTCATCACGGTCGTCCTCGAGGAAGCGGTGGAGTACGGAGAGACGCGAGCCGATGGTGTCATGGACGCGCACCTTCATCCGCACGATCGCCTCGGCCTCTGCAACCTTCTGGACCCGCGCCAGCGACGTGCGCAGCTCCTCATTTGCAGCCTCTAGGAGCCTGTTGATGCTCTCCAGGCGCGCGTTAATCGCCGCCTCCTCGGTTACGTCGAGAGCCATCACGCGTACGCAGGGCGTCTTGCGCAGCACCACCCTGTCGCGCACGAAAAGCCGGGTCGTCTCGCCGTCCACTTCTACGAGCAGTCGATCGGCAGACGCCTCCCTTGCAAGGCTCCTGACACGAGGCCAAAGCCCGCGCGCGTCCGCAAGGTCGGTCGTCAGCCCAAGGCGCACGAGGCTCTCCCGCATCGCGTCGTTCATGAACAGAACCTCGCAGTCCCCGTTCATCCACATCACGCCCTCGGGCAGGGCGTCAAGGGCATCGACGAGGGAGAGGCGCGAGACCGAGGCCATGCTGTCGCGGACGTCGAGCGCCAGCGTCGCACCCACGCGGGCGGCGAAGTACGAGACGTCGACGACAAGGAGGATGGAGGACGCCCTTCCCATGGCAGATATTGCCGGCGGGGTACAGCAGGCGAGAAGGGCAAGCTCGGCAGCCATCCAGGGGCGTCGCATGCGCACGGCATAGAGTAGCCCCAGGACGGTTGCGACCGCGTTTGCCCAGAGCAGCGGCTCGACCAGAAGGAGCACCGGATGCAGCCAGATGACGATCGCCCCCTGGTTCTCTATCGCCGAGTTCGCCACGGCGCATGCAAGCACAAGGTGAGTCGCAAGCATTGCCTCGTACCAGACGCGAAGCCAGCGGGAGGCACCGTCCCTACGCACGTAGGCAAAGCACGCGTGAATGGTCTGACCGGCGGAGAGGAGGAACAACAGCGCGCAGATGAGGACCAGCGTCGACGCCCGCATCAGAGAGAGGTGGGTCACGTCTCCCCTCCCCCCTGTCGCGTGGACTCGCGCACGCGAACGCGGACGGCAACATTGAGAGAGGTCGGAGACAGCTCGAGGGAGAGGACCTCGCCCGCACCGGCAAGGTCATCCCGAAGGCTCTGCGTGGCAGACTCCAGCCTGGACTGGTCCACCATCGCGGCCTCCAGCGCGGCCCGCATCTCCACGCCGTCCCCGTCCCCACCCACGAACAGCATGAGTATGGGGTCGGTCGCGAAGAGGGCGGCGGAAGCCACGTCATACAGGCAGTCGTAGAGAACGCTCACCACGCCGGCCGGCAGATCCCCCTCCTCGCTCACCATCGCCGCGCAGTCGACACCGATTGAACGCAGGTCGGACGCCGTCTCGTTGAAGACGAGCTGTAGTCGGTCTCGGTCGAACTCGGGGTCGCTCCGCTCCGAGAGGACCAAGGCGCCCTTGCGCTTGCAATAGGCCACCAGCAGCTTGACCTCGGTGAGCATGTCGCGACGCCGTGCGCGGTCGTCCTCCCCCGCCCCCCTGGGAAGGGAGGCGAGGATCTGGCGCATGCGGCACACCTTGTCCGACACGGATTCCTCGATCCCACGGAGCAGGCTCTCCTCGCTCTGGAGGCGCCGCAGCTCGCGTCGCACGCCGCTCTCGTGGCGGAGGACCTCGTTGCTTCTCCGCAGGCGTTCCTGCCTCTGGGTGAGGATGCGACGGCGCTCGTCAAGCGGGGCCACGTCCTCGGCGAGAAGAGCCGCCCCTCCGCTCACCCCATAGACCTTGAAGAGCGTGTGGGGAATCGCGGAGGTCCTGAATCGGGTTGCCCCGGAGTGCGTCCCCGATTGCGCGACCTTCCTCGTTATGTCGAGGACGCGCTCCGGGACGGGACCTGCCGAGTCGGTGGAAAATGCCACAGAACCATCCCTGGCAAGGACCTTGAGATCGAGCGGCAGGCGAGAGAACGCCTCGTCGTACCAGCTATACGAGGGAAGGAGGCCAAAGTCCAGGGCAAGCTCGAGGAGGGTCACGACCACGACGCAGTAGTTGAGGGAGAAGTTAGTCCTGATCGCAAACTCGTGCCGAAGCGCATACATGAGGGAGTAGGCGGCAAAGGGGACCGCAACCATGACCAGAACGCCAATGACCCCGCGCAGCCTCCGTCGGGACGCCACGAGGAGGAGTGCAAAGAATCCCAGGTACTCCGCCACATAGACCGCGACGGCAAGCCAATAGCCCCAGTTGTACGCGTAGGCGGACTGCCAGTCGGGGTCAGAGACGTCAAACGAGAAGACCTGGAGGTGGAGGCTGTTGGTGAGCACCAGCGCGATGATTGCGCCGCTCGCCACCCAGAGGACCCTGCGCAGGACGATCGCGAATGGTCTCTCGTCCAGAGCCGAGGCGCGAAGGGCGCACAGGAGGCAGAGCGCCGGGATGAGCGTCATGGGGACGTAGTAGAGATACCAGAGGAAGGCAATGAGGCGAGGGGCATCGATGGGAATGCGATATTTCACGAGCACGTCGAGCATCCACAGCCCAACGAGCAACGCGACGCCCTTGAGGCAGCGGCGAATCCGCGCGTCCGAGCACCTCATGTGAACCGAGAAGCCCCACACCGCCGCCGCTGGGGCAGCGAGGAGCATGAGGCCAGACGTCGAGGAGGGCACTGCGTTGTAGGAACCCCACGAGAAGGGAAAACCCAGCAGGAGCACGCTACTGCCCGGTTCGGGAGGCAGCATGCCTCCAAACGCCTGCATGGCGAGAAGAGTCAGGCACAGCATCGTCCCACCGGCACACGCGCCGACAAGTACCCTGCGCTCAAACGTGTCGTAAGACCGGCCCACGCGAGTTGCCCCTCTCCCTCACGCATCAGCGACAGCCCATAAGACGATTCTAGCTGTGTCGGATGCGGCACTTTTGGTCGAAGGGCCAACGTTCGCCAAGCGATATGGGACGTTCGGTGATACCGCCCCAACTGTCCCCGCGTCACCCTGAGGGCGCAGGCAGTTGAGCCTGAAGGAGCCACGGACGAGAAGGAGCGTGAGCCATGGGGCTGATACGGGCTGGCGTTGGCGCAATGGGTGGGGTTCTTGCCGACACCTGGAGAGACTACTTCTACTGCGACTCGCTTGACGCGAACACCCTGGTTGCGAAGGGGCGCAAGCGGGTCTCTTCGCAGGGCCGCTCGTCAAACACCCGCGGCGAGGACAACATCATCTCCAACGGGTCGATCATAGCTGTGAACGAGGGCCAGTACATGATCGTCGTGGAGCAGGGCGCGGTGGTTGAGGCGTGCGGAGAGGCCGGGGAGTTCGTGTTCGACGGCTCGACGGAACCGAGCCTCCTCTTTGGCGAGGGTGGCTCCCTCGGAAAGCGGATACGCGCGTCCTTCGAGCGCGTGGGAACGCGCCTCTCGTTTGGCGGCGACACGGGCAAGGACCAGCGCGTCTACTTCTTCAACGCCAAGGAGGTCGTGGGCAACAAGTACGGGACCATGGCACCGGTGCCCTTCCGCGTAGTAGATGCGAACATAGGGCTGGACGTGGACATCTCCGTTCGCTGCAACGGCGAGTACTCGTACCGAATCGTCGATCCGCTCATGTTCTACAAGAACGTGTGTGCCAACGTCGAGGACACCTTCACGCGCGACAGGATCGACTCGCAACTTAAGAGCGAACTGCTCACGGCACTTCAGCCAGCATTTGCGAGGATCTCTGCCATGGGAGTGAGGTACTCGGCGGTCCCCGCCCACACAAGGGAGCTGGCGCATGCGCTCAACGAGGAGCTCTCCGACTCGTGGGGGCAGACGCGCGGAATCGAGGTGGCGGCGTTCGGGGTCAACTCCATCGCCGCGTCCCCCGAAGACGAGGCAATGATCAAGGAGCTCCAGAAGGCGGCCGTGCTGCGCGACCCCACGATGGCGGCGGCGAACCTTGCCGCATCCCAAGCCGATGCCATGCGCCTGGCGGCGTCCAACCAGGCTGGGGCAGCGGTAGGGTTCATGGGCATGGGAATGGCCAGCGCCATGAGCGGAGGCATGAACGCTCAGGGGCTCTATGGCATGGGCGCCGGGGGCGGGCCGGGGGCGGGTGGACCGTCTCCCGTTGGCGGGCCGATGCCGGCATCTCCCGGAGGGCAGTCCCAGCCTGCGGCGACGGACAATCCAAGGGCGACGGCTTCGAGTGTGTGGACCTGCTCATGCGGGGCACAGAGCACCGGCAGGTTCTGCAGCAACTGCGGCAGCCCCAGGCCACAATCTGCAGACGTTCCATGGACGTGCTCGTGCGGAACCCAAAACACAGGCAGGTTCTGCAGCAACTGCGGCCATTCGCGGCCATAGGGATTCGGAGCAGTCTGGGCCAGACGAGACGGATGGCGACCCGCGTGCTGTGGCTCTCGCCCTAGGCAGGATGTCGCGTACAGCGCCGGCCGCCGGGCGTCTCGTAAGGTTTGATGCGTTTAGCGGCTCGTAAACGCGCGCAATCTTACGAGACTCGCGGTTCCGTAAAAATTGACGCGTTTATGGCACCGTAAACGCTCGGAATCTTACGAGGCGGTCCGACCAAGAGGGTCGTCGACGCGAGCCCAGGGCTCCCGGCAGGTGAGAAGCGCCGCCCGCCTTCGCCGCGACTACGACGCCAGGGCAGCCAGTTCCCGCTGCAGGCAGGCATCAATGGCGCCGACGCACCGGCCGCACCTGGTGCCCGCACCAGTGGCGCCCTCGACGTCCTCGAGGGTCCGCGCCCCGTTCGCAACGGCACGCTGGACGTCGGACTCGGTCACGCCCATGCAGGGGCAGATGACGGCGGAGGCGGAGTCCGTCTCCGCCTGTCGTTCGGCATTGCCCTCGTGCTGACGGTCAAAACCGCCGTGGCGACCGTGGTGGCCATGTCCGTGGTAGTGGTGGTTTCCGTGATGGTCGTGATGATCATGGTGGTCAAAGTACATAGGTATGTTCTCCTCTATCTAAGGCATGTAATGGTTGGGGTTTGCCCCGACTCGCGGAGCTAGTGATATGTTACAAACCACATAGCACTTGGCACAGAAGGGGCACATGCCTGTGGGTTTCCCAAGCGGGGGGTGTTCCTATAGTTCTGTCAACCCCCTCCGTGAATAATCTCCACGCTC
>CAIFEH010000039.1_pt1 | contig 14573 bp, 11 predicted proteins | sample 7355751 | NCBI WGS metagenome assembly CAIFEH01 (sample SAMEA6864055, study PRJEB38353) | metagenome | biome: bioreactor; feature: anaerobic; material: water | place: Germany | collected 2018 | reverse complement strand
CTGAGCGGGTGGTTCTCTGTGTCGCGCGTGGCGCGACACAGGCTAAAGCCATGAAGGGAAGGCGCCGCCCCCGAGGGGACGACGCCTCCAACCACGGAGTCCGGGCCAGGACTCGTGATACCCTCTACCTGCCCTCGGCGCGCCTCTCGGCGTACTCCTGGGACAGCTGCTCCTGGACGTCATGCGGCACCTGCTCGTACCCGGACATCTGAAGCTCGTACTCGCCCGTTCCGCGGGAGAGGGAGCGCAGGCGGGTGGAGTAGTCGGTCACCTCGGCATAGGGGACCGTCGCCTCGATGGTGGTGTAGCCGCCACCGGGCATGTCCGCGCTCGTCATGCCTTCCACGCGGCCACGGCTGGCCGAGACGTCACCCATGACCGAACCGGCATAGCTGTCCGGCACGGTGATCCTCAGGTGCGCCATGGGCTCGAGCAGGACAGGCTCCGCCTGCGCAACGGCCTTCTGGAAGCCGATGCGCGCGGCCGTCTTGAAGGCCATCTCGTTGGAGTCGACCGGGTGGTACGAGCCGTCGTACACGGCGACCTTGACGTCGATCATGGGATAGCCGGCGAGGACGCCCTCGCGCATGGTCTCCTGCACGCCCTTGTCGATTGCGGGGATAAAGTTGCGTGGAATGTGGCCGCCCACGACCTCGTCCACGAACTCATACCCCGCCCCGGGATTGGGCTCCACGCGCAGCCAGCAGTCGCCGTACTGGCCCGCACCGCCGGTCTGCTTCTTGTGGCGACCCTGGGCGGATGCAACGCGACGGATGGTCTCGCGATAGGGGATGCGGAGCTTCACGGTATGCGCCGAGACGCCTGTGCGATCCTCCAGGCGGTCGAGAAGCACGCTCACCTGGGCCTCGCCGATGGCACTCACGACGGTCTGTCCGGTGTTCTCGTCACGCGACACGGAGAGCGTGGGGTCTGCCGAGGCGCTCTTCTCCAGGAAGGCGTAGACCTTGCCATCCGTCCCCCGCTTGTCGGGCTCGATGGCGATGCGGTACAGCGAATTGGGGAAGCGGAACGCGGCGGCCTCGACCTTGCCGGTGACCGAGAGCGTGTCCCCGGTCATGGCCTCGAGCTTGGGGACCACGCAGACGTCACCCGCCGCGACGGACTTCACGTCTGACATGTCGTGCCCGGTCATCATATACAGGTGGCTCAGACGCTCGGTCTTGCGGGTGCGCGCGTTGACCAGCTCGAGGCCGGGCGTAAGCGTGCCGGCGAGGACCTTCACAAACGAGAGCTTGCCGTTCTGCGCGTCGTTGAGCGACTTGAACACGAACGCGACGGGGCGGTCGTCGTCGGGTGAGATGTCGAGCTGCTCTCCGTTGACCAGGGGAACACGACCGAAGTCGGCCATGGTGGGGAACCATGCGGAAACGGCATCGAGGAACGAGATGACGCCCTCCTCCCGCACGCACGAGGCGGCGAACACAGGCACGAAGATGCGCTCCCGTATCGCCTTGGCGAGGAGGCCTTCGAGCTCCTGCTGCGTGACCTCACCCCCGTCGAGATACTGCATCATCAGCTCGTCGTCAGCCTCGACCACAAGCTCCACCAGGGTCGAGCGGGCATCCTGCGCCGCCTGCTCGTACTCCGCCGGGATGTCCTCGCTCACGGGTTTGCCGTCCTCCAGGTGGCGCGCCGTCATGTGCACGACGTCGATGATGCCAGAGAAGCCGTCACCGCTGCCCATGGGGATGGTCACCGCGGCAAGGCGGCTGCCAAAGCGCTCCTGCGCGGTGAGAAGGGCGGTGTCCCAGTCGGCATCGGGCCGGTCCAGCCGGTTGATCATGATCGCGCGGGCCAGCGAGAGGTCCTCCGCCGCGTACCAGAGCCGCGTGGTGATGGCTCCCGGACCGCTTGCGGCGTCGACCACGAAGAGGGCCGTTTCGGCGGCTGCCAGCGCACCGTACGCATCACCCACGAAGTCGGGGTAGCAGGGTGCGTCCAGCACGTTGATGCGCGTGCCCTTCCACGTCACCGGGGCGATCGTCGTGGAGATGGAGAAGCCGCGCGCGCCCTCCTCGGAGTCATAGTCCAGCGTGGGCTTTGTGCCGGCGTGCCCGCCCAGACGGGTGGTCCTGCCCGTGAGGTGGAGCATGGCCTCGGCCAGCATGGTCTTGCCCACGCCGCCTTGGCCCACGAGCGCAAGGTTCTTTACCCTCTCGGTGCCTGTATCAGACATAGTGCCTCCTCGAGCCAACCAGGTGGCGCCATCGCCCGAGAGACCGCAACGGCGATGTGCCACGCCATTACAAGCCGCGCCGTACGCGCTTGCACAAACCTTACCCATGCGCGACGGAGGCGCTTCGGTGACATCGATTAGCGGACGAATGGGGGCGCTAGAAGTTGGTGGGGAGAGAAAGGCAACAGCAAGGGGGCCGCCCCTCTCGGGACGGCCCCTCGAACGCTTCCAGTTGGCGGCTAGTCTACGACTGCCTCTGCCTTTGCATCCTCCTCGGCGATGATCTTTGCCTTGGTGTCCACGTCCACCGTGCTCATGTGGTCCGCATAGACCTTCTTGCCGGTGGGATGCTCCTCGAGCCAGAGCTCCTTGGCCTTGGGGGCCCAGGCCTCGGCGTAGGGAGTGGTGCGCTTGCACAGGTCCTCGGCCGACTCGGGTGCCACGTACTCGCTCGTCTTTGCGCCGGACTCCTTCACGATCTCGGGCAAGATCGTGGGGTTCTCGAGCATGGGGCAGGGCTGCAGCATGTTGTCGTTCCACGGCCAGTGCTCGCGATACGCCTGGAAGATGGGCTGCTGCAGGCACTCCAGCCAGCTCTTCTCCTTGATGTTGGCGTTGGAGTAGTGGATGAAGACGCAGGGCTCCACGTCGCCGCGGGCGTTGACGTGGCAGTACACACGACCTCCCGCGATGCAGCCGCCAACGAACTCACCGTCGTTCTGGAAGTCCATGGCAAAGATTGGCTTGCCGCCCTCGACGGCGCGGACCTCGCGGATGCGGTGCAGCATGTACTCGCGCTGCTCCACGGAGGGCATGAGGTCGGCGTTGGCGCCCTCGCCCACCGGCATGTAGTGGAAGAACCAGGCCCAGCGGCAGCCGTGCTCGATGAGGTTGTCAAAGTACTCGTCCGACGAGACCTCCTCCACGTTGTACTTGGTATAGGCGGTGGAGGTGCCATAGAGCAGGCCGTGCTCGTGCATCAGGTCGAAGGCGTGCATGACCTCGTCGAAGGAACCGTCGCCTCGACGGGAGTCGTTGGACTCGCGCGTACCCTCGACCGAGACAGAGAACACGATGTTGCCCACGCGCTGGACGTCCTTGCAGAATTTCTCGTCCACCAGGCTGGCGTTGGTGAAGATGTTGAACTCGCAGTCGTCGTGCTTCTCGGCGAGCCTGAGGATGTCCGCCTTGCGCACGAGCGGCTCGCCGCCGGTGAGCATGAAGAGGTGGGTGCCCAGGGCCTTGGCCTCGGTGATCAGGCGGTCCATCTCGTCGTACGTCAGGTTGAGGGCGTTGCCGTAGTCTGCCGCCCAGCAGCCCACGCAGTGCTTGTTGCAGGCGCTCGTGGGGTCAAAGAGGATGATCCAGGGCACGTTGCACTGGTACTTCTCCGCGTTGGACGTGGTGTTGCGCAGGCCGCGGAACGCCGCCTCGTAGCCACCGTTGAGGACGGCGGTCTTGAGGACGTTGTGATCGGTCTGGTCAATGACGTCGAAGAGGAACTTCTCCCACTTGGAACCGGGGTGAAGTCCGTTGCGGATGCCGCGCGTTGCTCCGGGCGAGGTGTCCTTGAGCAGCTTGCCGGCCATGTCCACGAGGTGATCGATGCTCTTCTCGCGGTCGGGACCGGAGGCGGTCTTTATGACCTGGTCAAGCGCGACGCTGAAAGCCTTGCGCTCGGCGGCATGCGCGATCTTGGATTGCATGTGCCCTCCTTACTTCTGCGTGGGCACAACCTGGAGCCCACCTGTAGCGGTTGCTACATTACTCTTTGGTACCCCTCCCAAACAAGACGCGCACCCTCGATTTAAAAATTCGTGACAGGGTTTGGCAGAGAAACTCGTGGAATCGTTCCTCGGTCACAAATCCAAGCGGGCGGTCGGGCAGCTCGGTTCAAAAAAGGGCCACCCAGTGCGGGATGGCCCTTGCGAGCTTGGGTGCTTGCGTCTCTCACTCCTGCGACGAGGGAGGGAACGATACGTCCGGCACTTGGTCGGGATAAAGGTTCCTGGGGCGGTTGCCGGGCAGGAAGTGGTCTCCCCAGTACTTTTCCGAGATGGCGACGGGATACTCGCCGGTGAAGCACGCGCGGCAGTAGCCCGTCTTGGGAACGCAGCTCATGAGACCCTTGACCGACAGGAACGCAAGGGAGTCGGCGCCAATGTACTCGCGTATCTCCTCCACGCTCTTGTTGGCGCTGATGAGCTCGTTTTGGTCCGCCGTGTCGATGCCATAGAAGCAGGGCCACACGACCTCGGGTGAGGCGGAGCGCATGTGGACCTCGGTCGCCCCGGCGTCGCGCATCATCCGCACGATCTGCTTGGACGTGGTCCCTCGCACGATGGAGTCGTCGACCATGAGGATGCGCTTGCCCGCCACCACGTCGGCCAGCGGCGTCAGCTTGAGGCGCACGCCCATCTCGCGCAGGCTCTGGGTCGGCGCGATGAAGGTGCGCGCAACGTAGCGGTTCTTGACCAGTCCGGTGCCGTAGGGCAAGCAAAGCTCAGCGGCAAAGCCCTCGGCGGCGGGGGTGCCGCTGTCGGGGACGCTGATCACGAGGTCGACGTCAGCCGGTGCCTCGCGCGCAAGCTGGGCGCCCATGTCGTGGCGGACCTTGTAGAACGACTTGCCATCCTGCACGGAGTCGGGACGGGAAAAGTACACGTCCTCGAAGATGCACTTGGCCGTCTGCCTGGGCGGCAGCCCCTCCTCAGAGATGAGTCCGTCGTCCGAGATGCGGATGATCTCGCCTGGACGCACCTCGCGTACGAAGGTGGCTCCCACGATGTCGAGCGCGCAGGTCTCGCTCGCGACGACCCACTCGCCCTCGTCGAGCTTGCCCAGGACGAGCGGGCGGATGCCATGGGGGTCTCTGAACGCGTACAGGGCGTTCTCGCGGATGAGGACCATCGCATAGCCACCCTCGATCATCTGCATGGTCTTGCGGATGCCAGAGCGCAGGTGTGAGGTGGCATGCGTGAAGTAGCCGATCAGGCGGGCGGCGACCTCCGAGTCGGTGGAGCTGCGAAACGGCACGCCCGCGTCGATGAGCTCGCGGCGCAGCTCGTCGAAGTTGACGAGGGTGCCATTGTGCGCCAGGGCGATGATCACGTCGTTGATTGCGGAGAGGTGCGGCTGCGACGACTCCCAGCCCTTTGCCCCCGCCGTGCCGTATCTGCAATGGCCGATGGCCACCTTGCCCTGCATGGCCTGCAGGTCCTCGTCCTTAAAGACCTCGGTGACCAGCCCCATGTCCTTTCTCACCAGCACGGTCTTGCCGTTGCCCACGGCAATGCCCGCGGAGTCCTGGCCGCGATGCTGTAGCGCCCTCAGGGCGAAGTAGGTGATGCGCGAGACGTCTCGGTTGGGCGCCCACACGCCAAAGACGCCGCATTCCTCGTGAAGCCCGCGGGGGCACTCCCCCATCGAGCTGGTACCGGCACATGAAGCCATGGTCTCCCCTATCGCAGGCTAGAATGTGAATGCGCCGCTCGGGGCGGCGCCGCTGCTTGCATGCCTAGTTTAGGGCAACGGGCACGCGTGAGGGCGTTCGTGAGGGGGAGCCATGGGCTTTCGCACATATACCTGTCCCATCTCGCGCCGCTGCGGCGGATGCGAGTGGCTGGCGGTGCCATACCCCATACAGCTCCGTCGCAAACAGGAGCAGATGGAGGAGCTCTTCGCCGACGTATGCCGACGTGACGGCTGCGCCGTCTCGAGGATCGTGGGGATGGACGATCCGCGGGGCTATCGCCACAAGGCGGCAACCCCCTACGCACCGGGAACGAAAGGGCGCATACGCAGCGGCTTCTACGAGAGCGGCACGCACCGACTGGTGTACTGCAAGTCATGCCTGGTCGAGGACGAGCGCGCCCGCCCCATCCTCAACGACGTGGCCCTCGTCGCCCAAAGGCTGCGCATTCCCGCCTACCAGGAGGACCGCGGCACCGGAGTCCTGCGCCATGCGGTCGTCAGGGTGGGCTACGCAAGCGGCGAGGAGCTTCTCACCGTTGTGACGAATGGCGACGCATTCCCGCGCGCGAGGCGGTTCGTGACCTCGATGCGCGAGCTTCACCCACACCTGACCTCCATCGTCCAGAACGTGAACGACCGACGAACGAATGCAATCCTGGGGCGGCGCAACATCACGCTGTTCGGCCCCGGTCACATTCGCGACTCCCTCCTTGGCTGCTCCTTCGAGATCGGCCCCACGAGCTTCTACCAGACCAACCCCGAGCAGACGGAGGCGCTCTACGGCCTGGCGATCAAGGCAGCCGCTGCGCGGGGCGGCATGCGCGTGATGGACGCCTACTGCGGAACGGGAACCATCGGCATCTGCCTTGCCGCAGACGCGCGCAGACGTGGCGAGAACGGTGTGGAGGTCGTCGGCGTGGAGCAGGTGGGCAACGCCGTGGAGTGCGCACGCCGAAACGTCAAGGCCAACGACCTGTCAGGCTCCTGCGAGTTCGTGCGCGACGACGCGACGGCCTTCATGGGCCGTGTCAGAAAGGGCGAGAGGGGCTTCGACGTCGTGGTGATGGATCCTCCCAGGGCAGGTTCAACGCCCCAGCTCCTCGAGGGCGTCTGTCACCTTGCCCCGCAAAGGGTCGTGTACGTGTCGTGCAACCCCATCACTCAGGTTCGTGACCTCGCCGTTCTTCAGGAGGGCGGATACCGCGTCACGTCAATCGAGCCCGTGGACATGTTCCCACACACCAAGCACGTGGAGACGGTCGTCGCGCTCGAGCGCAGGTAAGCGAACCGTCCCGCGTCCCTTCGAATTGAGATACATCCCCGCCGTGGGCGTTTTTCGCACGCGGCAGGGCCAAGTCGCAGGCGAGATGTGCCCCCTCTGGCATCCCCTTCGCACTCCGTTGGTCGATTTTCTCAACCGACCTGTCAATCTTCATCATTTTCAATATTAATATCGAGGTCAGTTTGACTGTTTAGATTGATATTTAGCTTATTTGTGCAGGTATTTTGCTCGTTTGACTGAATTGGTTCGGAGGTTCGTTGCTTACCTACGACATGGCCGAGCGTGGGCGGCAGCCAAAGTACGAATTTCTCCACCGCTGCATACGCTCGGACATACGGTATGGCCGGCTCAAAACCGGTGAGCAGCTCCCGTCCAAGCGAGCGCTCGCGCGGCACCTTGGGGTAAGCGTTAGCACGGTCGAGCAGGCGTACGACCTTCTGTCGGGAGAGGGCTACGTCGTCTCTCGCCCTGGCAGCGGCTTCTATGTGTGCGGGGGAAGAGGCGACTCGCGACTCTCCTCCACACCTCTGTCTGGCTCTGCGGACTCCACGTGGGGTCAAAGCGTCATCGACTTCAAGGCAAACCGTTGCAGCATGAACCTCTTCCCTGCCGACACCTGGTTTCGCCTCATGAGGCGCGTCATCTCCGACCGCAAGCCGGGGCTCTTCGAGACGGTGCCCTATAACGGCATCCTCGAGCTTCGCTCCGCGATAGCGGAGTACCTCTACGAGTTCAAAGGAATAGAGACCGACCCGGACTGCATCGTCATCGGAGCCGGAACCGAGTATCTGTACGGGCGCCTGCTCCAGCTGCTGGGCCAAAACAGCATGGTCGCGATCGGGGACCCAGGCTCAAAGAAGTTCGTCGAGCTCTCCCAAGGCGCGGGCACGTCTTGGTGCTACGTCCCCGTTGACTCGGAGGGCCTGCGCGTGGACCGTCTGGTCAGAACTCCGGCCAACGTGGTTCACGTCTCGCCCGCCAACAACTTCCCAACCGGGGTCGTCATGTCGGCGCCTCGCAGGCGCCAGCTCCTTGACTGGTCACAGGAGCAGACGGGGCGCATCATCGTCGAGGACGACTACGACAGCGAGCTCCGCTATTCCGGTCACCCGCTGCCCGCGCTCTTCACGCAGGACCGCTTGGACCGAGTCGTCTATCTCAACACCTTCTCGAAGACCCTCGTCCCCTCAATCCGCATCTCGTACATGGTCCTGCCCCGGAGCCTTGCGAAGCTTTATCGGTCCCAGCTGAGCTTCTACTCGTGCACCGTCTCGAGCTTTGAGCAGTACACCCTTGCCGCCTTCATCAGGGAGGGCCACTTCGAGCGCCACGTGAACCGTCTTAGGCGCTACTACGACAAGCAGAGGAAGATAGTCGTCGGCGCCCTCAGGACATCGTCCCTCATGGAGGTCGCCAAGATTCGTCCCGTCGAGGTCGGGACCCACGTCTTGGTCGAGGTCAGGACGCAGCTGGGGGACGACGAGGTCAAAGCGAGGGCCGCGAAGCTGGGCATGAACGTCAACATGCTCTCGGACTACTGCGTGGCGCAAAACGTGAGGAACGCGCACCTGCTGGTCGTCAACTTCGCGAGCATCGTCCCGGAAAACATGAATGTCGTCGTGGAGACGCTCGAGAACGTCTTCCACGACGACATTGCGCAGGCGAGAGGCTAGGCGCGCTTCGTCCCCGTCCTACTCCACGGGTGCCGGGTAGAACCCGCTCGGCACGTCATCAAGGTCGATGAAGATGTTCTTCACCTCCGAGTAGTTGTCGAGGATGGTCCGGTAGGTCTCGCGCCCTATGCCAGACTTCTTGTAGCCGCCAAAGGGCGCCTTCTCGGGCAGCTGGTTGTAGGTGTTGACCCACATGCGGCCCGTCTCCACCGCACGCGCGACACGGAAGGCCCTGGAGAGGTCGTGCGTCCACACGGCACCACCCAGGCCATACTCCGAGTCGTTGGCCATCGCGACCACCTCGGCCTCGTCGTGGAACTTGATGACAACGGCGACGGGCCCGAAGATCTCCTCCTGGGCAACACGCATATCGTTGGTGACGTCCACGAGCAGCGTCGGCTCAACGTAGGCACCCTTTGCCAGGTCGCCCTTCGTCGCTCGCGCCCCGCCAACGGCGACGCGGGCGCCCTCGCTCTTCCCGAGCTCTATGTAGCCCACGATCTTCTGTGCCTGGCGCTCATTGATCTGCGACCCCATCTGGGTGTCGGGATCCCAGGGCATGCCCAGCCTCACGGCCTTGAAGCGGCGGACTGCCTCTTCGACGAATCGGTCGTAGATGGTGTCCTGGACGAACACCCTCGAACCGGCGCAGCATACCTGGCCCTGGTTGAAGAGGATGCCCATCTGCAGGCCATCCATGGCATGCTCAAAGTCGCAGTCGTCAAAGAATATGTTGGCAGACTTCCCGCCCAGCTCGAGGGTCGCAGGTATGAGCTTCTTCGCCGCGGCCTCCGCGACCCCATACCCAACCTCAGTCGACCCGGTGAACGCGAGCTTCCGGACGCCCGGGTGGTCGAGAAGTGCCTGGCCGGCAGTTCTGCCCGATCCCGTGATCACCTGAAACACCCCATCGGGGATAATCCCCTGCGTCAGGCGCGCAAACTCCAAAACGGAAAGTGACGTGGAGCTGGACGGTTTGAACACCGTGCAGTCACCCGCGGCGAGCACGGGAGCGAGCTTCCAGGCGGCCATGGCAAACGGGAAGTTCCAGGGAACGATCTGGCCAACCACGCCGATGGGCTCGCGCAGGACGATGCTCAGGTACCTCTCGTCGATGATCGTCGCGCGCCCCTCGTCGACCTCGATGCAGCTGGCGAAGTAGCGGAAGTGGTCAATGGATAGGGGAATGTCAACGTTGAGCGTCTCGCGGATGGGCTTGCCATTGTCCAGCGACTCGACCATCGCCAGATGCTCCTTGTTTGCCTCAATCACATCTGCGACCTCGCGCAGAATGGTGGCCCGCTGCTTGTTGGAGGTCCTCTTCCAGCCCTCGTAGGCCTTCCAGGCGCCCCTCACGGCATCGTCAACGTCCTCGGGTGTCGCCGCTGCGCACGTTGCAAGGTGCTCGCCGTCTGCCGGGCAGGTTGTCTCGAACGTTCCGCCGTCCGACGCCGGACGGAACGCACCGTCAATGTACAGACCGTAAGTCTCCTGCAGATCGACCCTCTCGCTCATGACGCTCCCCTCTGCCGAGGACTCGCATCCCCGGCCTACGTTGTGGTCCCTGCTGCGCTCGAGCTGCCTGGCAGGTTAGGCATGGGGAGAGACAGGGGACAACGTCGGTTGGCGCCTATTTTTTCGGGTCAGTTCAGCCGCTCACCCGCCCACGGATTAAAGGGTTGACGCTCTCATCAAAGCCGAAAACGAACAAGTACAAGAAACGCCCCTCTCGCACCAGCGAGAGGGGCGTCCGCGACGCTCTTGTGTACCGCGCTACCTGGGATCGATGACCACCTTGCGGCCGTCCACGTGCACGCGACCCTCTGCAAGGAGCTGGATGGTGTCCGGGTACAGCTGGTGCTCGACCTCGTGGATGTGGGCCTCGAGCGTGTCGACGTCCCAGCCCTCCTCGACGACGACGGGGCGCTGCGCGATGATGGGGCCGCAGTCGTAGCTGTCGTCCGCAAAGTGCACCGTCACGCCCGTCACCTTGACGCCGTAGTCATAGGCGTCTTGGATGGCATGTGCGCCCTTGAAGCTCGGCAGCAGGGCCGGGTGAAGGTTCACGACCCGGTTCTTGAAGGTCTCGAGTATGGGTGCATGGACCATGCGCATGTAGCCGGCCATGATCACGTAGTCCACCTGGTGCGCCTTGAGCTCGGTGGCAATGACCTCGTCGGCCGTGATGGGGTCCGCATAGATCTCCTTTGAGAGCGTGAGGGTCTGGAGACCCGCCGCCTGAGCGCGCTTGAGTCCGTAGGCGCTGGGGCGCGAGCTCACCACGAGCTCGATGCTCGCATCCAGGGTCCCCGCGGCGATGCGGTCGATGATCGCCTGCAGGTTGGTGCCGCTGCCGGAGAGAAGGACTCCCAACCTGATTGGGTCGCGCCTCTCGCTCATCGGTACGTCACCTTGCCCTCGCCGGGAACGCACTCGCCCATCACGAATGGCTCAAAGCCCTTGGACGAGAGGGCCGCCCTCACGTCGTCCACGTCGTCCTTGGCGACGATAACGCTCATGCCGACGCCCATGTTGAAGGTCTTGTAGGCCTCGTCGGGGGTGAGACCGGCGGCGTTGGCGCAATAGGTGATCACGGGCGGGACCTTCCAGGCAGGACCATCCTCGCCACCGCGGTAGACCACGGCGTCGACGTTGGAGGGAAGGGCCCTGTTGAGGTTCTCGGTGATGCCGCCGCCTGTGATGTGCGCCATGGCGTGGAAGGGCACGCCCTCCTTGAGAAGCTCGACGAGCTTCCCCGCATAGATGGTGGTCGGGCGCATGACGGCGTCGGCGAGGCTCTCCCCACCCAGCTCCGCCAGGGGCTGGTTGAGCTCCTCCACGCTCTTCCCCTCGATGGCGACCTTGCGGACGAGGGAGTAGCCGTTTGAGTGGATGCCACTCGAGGGGAGCCCAAGGATGACGTCGCCCACGTTGACCTTGTGCGGACCGATCATCTTGGGACGGTCCACGACGCCCACCACAAAGCCCGCCAGGTCGTAGTCGTCGGGATCCATGACACCGGGGTGCTCTGCCATCTCGCCACCAACCAGGGCACAGCCGGACAGCTTGCATCCCTCTGCGATGCCGCCAACAATCTTTGCCACGTGCTCCGCCTTGAGCTTGCCGATGGCAACGTAGTCCAGGAAGAAGAGCGGCTCCGCGCCGATGGGCACCACGTCGTCCACGCACATGGCCACGAGGTCCTGGCCAACGGTCTCGTGGCGGTCAAGGAGCTGGGCGATGGCGAGCTTGGTTCCCACGCCGTCAGTGCCCGAGACGAGCACCGGGTCCTCCATGTCCTTGAAGCCCTTCATCGAGAAGCAGGAGCCAAATCCCCCAAGGCCACCTATGACCTCGGGACGGTTGGTCTGCCTCACGGCCTCCTTGATGGCGTCGACCGCGCGGGCGCCCTCGTCCACGTCCACACCGGCATCGGCGTAGGTAACGTGCTTGCCCTGCTGGCTCTGCATGGCTCGTCTCCTTTGCTAGTTGCTCGCGGCAGTCGCCGCGCTTGCCTCTGACTTTGGTACGCACACCAGGATCGAGCGTCCGTACCCCTCATAGTAGTTGCAGGTCGAGAGGGTCAGCACGTGACTGGTCCCCTGGATTATCTGCTCGGCATCGGCCCGTCGCGATACGGATTTTGCAAGCCGCTCCGTGAGGTAGGACCTGAACTCCTCGTCGGACGAGAAGCTGAACTGCCTCACGGTGGTGTCGTTGGGGTCCGTGAAGTAGACGAAGAGCGGCTCGAGCTCGTAGGATGCGCCTTCGGTCAGGTACCAGACCGTCGGCGTGTTGTCGAACGTCTCCTGGTCCTTGAGCAGGAACAGCGGCTGGAACATGGTGCCGTTCTTGAGGTGGTGGCCATACAGGATCGTCTGCTGGTCAACCATGCCTGGCGCGGTGTTCTGGTAGTCCATGAACACCTGGCCAAACACGTCGTACTCCTTGCTAGGCCCATGGGTGAGGTAGAAGGAGTTGTCAGAGTGCTGGAACACCGCATAGTTCACCACGGTCCCCGGCACCTCGATCCAGCCCACGGCCTCGTCGTTCATTGCCTTGAGGGATTCCCAGTCCACCGTTGGGGCAGAGGACGCCGCGGACGAGTCGGCGGATGAGGGCTCGGTCACGTACTTCTGCGCCATCTCCTTGGTCACCTGGTCCTGTCGCCAGTACCGGTACTGGTTAAACCCCCAGATGCCGGCAGCAACGATGAGCAGCCCGATGCCAACCACGATCAGGATGGTCGACAGGACCCGGCGCCAGCCGCGATGACCCTTCCCGCCACTAGTTTGGGCGACGGGGGCGGCGTGCGTGCCTCTCCTCTGCCTCTTTGCCATGTCTTCCTAACGGGATGCGCTAGGCCTCGGCCATGGAGCGCTTGAAGTCGACAATCACCTGACGCCACTCGGGCGTGGTCGCGCCAAGAATCTGGGTGGCGTAGATGGCTGCGTTCTTGGCACCACCGATGGCTACGCAGGCCACGGGAACACCAGAGGGCATCTGGACCATGGAGAGAAGCGAGTCCATGCCGCCCAGATCGCTCGTCTTCATGGGGACGCCGACGATGGGGAGCGGCGTGTATGCCGCGACGACGCCGCCAAGGTGCGCCGCCTTGCCCGCCGCGGCGATGATCACCTTGATGCCGCGGTCGGCGGCGGTGGAGGCCCACTCGTGGACCTTGGCGGGATTGCGGTGGGCAGAGGCGATCACCAGCTCGTAGGGAACCCCAAACTCGTCAAGCTGCTTGGTGCACGCCTCCATTGCGGGAAGGTCCGACTTGGAGCCCATGATGATGCCAACAAGCGGTGCGTCTGCCATTGCTTCCTCCTTGTCGCGGGCTAAAAGCCCGCTATTCTGTAATGACCCACCAAGTATAGACGGCATGGGCACCCATCGCGACCAAGGTGGGGAGCATCGGGGCGCCACCACGTCTTGTCCCCACGCCCGGACGCATGCGGTCTGCCCCCGACGCCGTCTCTCGCACGCGAGGAGTTGCCCATGCCCGATCAAGACGACGTGTTCCTTTACCACCGCAAGGGAGCCTACATCCCGCGCGTCGCCGCGGTCCACGACCTCTGCGGTTACGGAAAGTGCTCGCTCGGCGTGGCGATACCCGTCCTCTCGGCAGCGGGTTGCGACGTGTGCCCCGTCCCCACCTCGCTCTTCTCGGCCCACACCAAGTTCCCGACCTTCTACATGCACGACACCACGCCCATGCTCCACGAGTACCTGGACGCGTGGGACCACGAGGGGGTCGAGGTCGACGCAATCTACTCGGGCTTTTTGGGGTCTGCGCAGCAGGTTTTGGCAATCCAGCGCCTTTATCGGGAGCATCCAAACGCCCTGCGCATCGTCGACCCCGTCATGGGCGACGGTGGCCAGAAGTACCCTACATACACGGACGAAATGTGCCAGGCGACCGCCGGCCTCGTCGACGGTGCGGACCTGCTGACCCCCAACCTCACCGAGGCCTCCATCCTCACCCACCTGCCATACGAGGGCCAGTCGCCCGACGATACCCAGGTGGCTCGCATGATGGACGGGCTCCTTGCCATGGGTGCCCGCTACGTGGTCCTCAAGGGCATCGTTCGCGGGGGAGACACGATCGTCAACTTTGTCGGAGGCCGCAACATGGGCATGGCGGCAGTCGATGGCAGGCTCCTCCCGTTTATGATCCATGGGACGGGTGACCTCTATGCCTCGTCGCTGCTCGCCGCCATCATGTGCGGACACGGGCTTGTGGACGCGGCGGGTTTCGCCGGGACCTTCGTTCGCAAGGCGATGGAGGTCACCAGGCGGCAACCCGACTACCAGATGAGGGGCGTCAGCTTTGAGACGGTCCTGGGCGACGTCACCGCTCTCGTGGGATAGCCCCCAGGCACAACGCAGCAATCATTACCACCCGCATAGCGGGTGGTTTGCTCTTAGGGTATAACCCAGAAAA
>CAIFEH010000038.1_pt1 | contig 16207 bp, 9 predicted proteins | sample 7355751 | NCBI WGS metagenome assembly CAIFEH01 (sample SAMEA6864055, study PRJEB38353) | metagenome | biome: bioreactor; feature: anaerobic; material: water | place: Germany | collected 2018 | reverse complement strand
CCGAGAGCACGAGCGAGAGCGAGTCCGAGTCCACCTCGGTCAGCGAGTCCGAGAGCGGGTCCACCTCCGAGTCCGAGTCGACAAGCGAGAGCGAGTCCGAGTCCACAAGCGAGAGCGAGTCGGAGTCCACCTCCCAGTCCGAGTCGGAGAGCGAGAGCGTCAGCGTCTCCGAGTCCGAGTCCGCTTCTGAGTCGGAGTCCGAGTCCGAGAGCACGAGCGAGAGCGAGTCCGAGTCCACCTCGGTCAGCGAGTCCGAGAGTGCCAGCACCTCCGAGTCGGAGTCCGAGAGCACGAGCGAGAGCGAGTCCGAGTCCACCTCGGTCAGCGAGTCGACCTTCGAGAGCGAGAGCACGTCGGAGTCCGGGAGCGCAAGCGCCTCCGGGTCGGACTCCGCTTCCGCCTCTGAGAGCGAAAGCAGCTCTGGGTCTGCTTCGGCCAGTGGGTCGACTTCAACCAGCGAGTCCACCAGCACATCTGAGAGTACGTCGGAGTCTGGCAGTGCCAGCACAAGCGAGAGCGGTTCGGCATCCGAGTCTGGGAGCACCTCCGAGTCCAGCAGCGGCAGCGCCTCCAGCTCCGAGTCCGCGAGCGTCTCGGAGTCCGGGAGCGCAAGCGCCTCGAGCTCGCAGTCTGGCTCCGAGAGCGAGTCGGGCAGCACCAGTGGCTCGGGGTCCGAGTCCGCAAGCACGTCCGTCTCCACCTCAGAGTCGGGTAGTGTCTCTGCCGGCTCGTCTGCCTCCGGATTCCTGAGTGCCTCCGCAAGCTCGTCGGAGTCCGTTTCCGTCAGCCTGTCCGCCAGCTTGACGACTCCCACCGCGACGACCACGACCGCGACGGCACGTCCTGCAGCCCCCACACCCGTCTCCGCCAGCGTCACGGCGGCAGTCGCCGTCGGGACGGCTGGTACGGGTACCGTCACTAGCCTCGTGACATCCGAGTCAGTGGAGACGAGCGCAAGCGACCTTGGCAGCACAAGCCTCTCGACCTCCGGCGAAGAGGACGAGTCTGCCTCGCAGAGCAGGAGTCAGAGGGGCAGCTCGAGCGACAGCGCCAGTGCCGCAGCGAGCGAGAGCAAGTCTGCGTCTGCCTCCACCGCTGCGTCGGAGTCCGAGTCCGAGAACAGCAACAGCGTCTCGAACAGCATCAGGATGTCGGCGGAGGACGCCTTTAGCGAGAGTTCCAGCAACACCGCCACGAGCACACCCGCGGCGGGTGCCAGCGGAACCAGTGCCTCGAGGAGCGCCGCTAATGCAGCGCTTGCGACCTCGGAGCTGGACGAGCTGAACGAGGCGGTGTCCCTGCAGATCAGGCACTAGCGACATGGGTTGAGAGGCCTGGCCACCTGCCTCGCGTTGGAAGCGGGGCGGGTGGCCACAGTGGGCTTCTATGCAGTCGGAGGGGATGACGGTGCACGGGAAGGATTCGTTTCTAATGGACATGCGGCAAACACACGAGCTGCGGAACCGGCTCCTGTTCACGGCCCTCGTGGTGGCTGCCTACATGCTCTGCCGGAGCATCCTTCTGTACGGCGTGGCTGCGGACGAGACGGTCGGCGGCAGCGGAGCACAGTACTTCCTCTCCACGCTGGTCAGCGGCGACAGGTATCGAATGACGGTAATGGCCCTGGGAATCGCTCCCTACCTCAACGCGTCGCTCCTCGTCCAGATTATCTTCGCGTTCCGCAACTCGACCTCGAGGGCCAAGATCTCGAAGATCCAGAGTGACCGCTGGATGCGCTGGGTCTCCGTCGTCTTCAGCGTTGTGATGGCGGTCGTGCAGTCGTATGGGCTCTCGTATCGCCCGGACGCGGGTCCGCTCTGGCTGGTTAGGTCGATCGTGATCCTTGAGATGTTTGGCGGCGCGATGCTGACAAGCCTCATGTGCCTCGAGAACGAGCGGCATGGGGTCGGTGCCTCGATGCCGATCATCCTCCTGAACATCGTGCTCTCGCTCGCCCAGAACATGAGCGCCAACCACTTCTTCGAGTTCCCGGCGATCGCCCTCCTGTGTCTGGTGGCGACTGCGGCCACCGCCTACATGGAGAACTCGATGATCAAAGTCCCCCTGCAGAGGGTCTCGATCCATAACGTGCATGCCGACCAGAACTACCTTGCCTACAAGCGCGCCCCCATGGGCATCATGCCGGTCATGTTCGCGTCGTCCGCGTTTCTGCTGCCGTACTACCTCGTCCACATGCTGGTGGGCTTCTATCCCCAAAATGCGGCGCTTGTCTCCATCAGCGACAACATGGTCCTGACCAGGCCCCTGGGCGTGGCGGTGTACCTTGTCCTGATAGTCGCCCTCGCCGTGCTGTTCTCCTTCCTGATGCTCAATCCGCGGGAGACGGCACGCCAGATGCAGCGCAACGGCGACAGCATCGTCGGGATGTACGCGGGCGAGCAGACCAAGCGGTTCCTGACGAGCACCGTGCTTCGGTGGAGCCTGATCAGCGGCGTGCTGCAGGCGTCCTGCATGGCCGCCTCGCTCGTGCTGTCGATGCAGGAGATGATTCCGGCGGCGCTCGCCATGGACCCCACGTCGATGATGATCGTCACCAGCATCGTCTGCAGCCTTGGCCAGGAGATCGCTTCGTACTACCGGTACGACGCGTATCGGTTCTTCATGTAGGGGGGTGACGCAGCGTGCAGTACTTTGTTCCTGCCTGGTATAAGCAGGGTGAGTGGATGGAGAACGAGCAGGCCTGGTATCGCGCCAGGACCGTGACGGAGTTTGACGACACCGTGAAGCAGGTTCAGTTGTTCTTCCGCCGCCACGTGGCCCCGTTCCAGATCGTGCTCCTGGGTTTCTCTCCCAACTTCCGCCACTTCCTCCACCGCCAGGGCGTGTACCACGCGCCTTACTGGTCGTGCTTCGACGCGATGCAGGGAATCTCCTCCCGCTCCATGCGCACGTTCTCGTTCCACGACCTCGCCTGGCCAGACGACGTGGAGTTTGTCTACTCTCCCTTTGCCGTGCTGGCGATGAGAGGGGGCGAGAAGTTCGCGCAGGTGGAGTTTGCCGAGGACGGAAACATGTTCCTGGTGGACATGTTCCAGGGCGGGCAGCGCGTCTGCACCAACCTCTACGACGACCGCGGCTTCGTCTCGTGCCAGGTGTCCTACAAGGATGGAGCTCCCGTGCGCAGGCGGTTCTTCGACGAGGGGGGCACCTGGAAGCTCGCGCAGTACCTGACGGATGGGCACGTGGTCATCAACCCCGCCAGCGCGTGGTTCCTGCACGGCAACGGTGGTTCCGCCGAGCGGGTCCCGTACCAGAGGCAGCGCTACGACCGGTTGGACGACGTGATCGAGGAGGTGTTTGCCGACTTCCTGAGGAACACGTCGGGCGACGACGTGTTCACCATCGCCATGGACCCATGGCACTCCGAGGTCCTGGACCATGCCCTCGCCGGGCGTCCCAAGGTCCTCTCGTTCTTTGGTCGTCGCATGGGGGAGAGGGGCCTCACGCCTGCGGGGAGGAGGCTGCTCTCGTCGGCGGCGTGCGTGGTGGCCGACAAGGAGGCAACCGCCTTCGACGTGTGCGAGCTCATGGGGTCAAGCACCGTCCCGGTGCGCGTGATCACCCCCTACGAGGCCAGGGTGGAGTTTGGCGTCAGCCTGCACCTGCACGTTCAGAACGTCCTGGTCGCCGTCGACTCGCTGTCACCGGAGCTGTTTGACGCCACGATCGTCTCGCTTGCCAACTACGTCATCACGAGGAACCATCTGGCCCGGGTGTGCCTCTTCACGCGCTCGGCGCACTACGACGAGAAGATTGCCCTGCTCAGGCGGGCCCAGGGCGCCCTCCAGAGGGCCGGCTTGGACCCGGAGATGGCGAGCGACGGTCAGGGGGTGTCCGAGAACCAGCTGCCGGAGGGGGACGCCACCCCGGTGGTCTTCTCCGTGAGCCAGTGCGTGGACGAGCTGCACGTGAGCCGCACGATCCGCGAACAGCGCGTGGTCGTGGACCTCTCGCCCCTGCCCGACCAGTTCCTGCAGATCTCGGCCATGAGCACGGGAATCCCGCAGATAGCCATGTGCGGGACGGAATACCTCGAGGACGGGAAGAATGGCAGGGTCATAGGGGGCGTCTCGCAGCTTGCCGATGTCGTGGACTTCTACCTTGGCAGCGTGGAGAATTTCAACGAGGCGCAGATCGCGTCGTACGAGCTGGGCGGAAGGTTCACCTCCTCGGAGCTCGTGAAGGCTTGGAAGGAGGTGATCCGGATTGGTCAGCATTCGGGCGCTGCAGCTCGGGGGTAGCGACTACTCCGGGCTGGTGGAGCTGGGGGAGGACGTGGAGTGGCGCTTCGAGCCCGCCCTCGAGGACGACGACCCTGAGTATGACATCGCGTTCGTGGCACGCGCCCTTGTGGCGCCGGAGGTGGCGTATCTCGCCCGCCACGTTCGTGCATACTGCCTGTTCGTGTCCGATGACATCTCCCTGGACGCACGGATGGCACGCCTGATGCGCAGCCGCATGGGAAGGCGGTATGCGGAGGCGGACGTCCCGCGGTTTCTCCGGGACGACCTGAGGAACTACTTCTCAAGGCCCTATGGCGAGAAGTACGACCCTCATGCGATGGCGATTTCTCCCAACTTCCATGGCAGCGTGCGCTGGAACGGCTACACCGAGGCGGTCCTGCAGGGCTCGTTCGGCGAGTCCATGCAGCAGGTTGCCTTCTGGCGCGGTAACGTCCCGGTGGAGCAGGGGCAGGCGATCGACCTCTGGCTTGAGTACGAGAAGGACGGCGACGTGCAGATTGAGCTGCAGGTGGTGCAGTTTCCCCGTGGCAGCGTCTCGGTGATTCAGAACGTCTGGAGGTTCTCGGAGGAGGACCTTCGGCAGCCGGTGACCATCGACAACGACAAGCTCCCGGGTCCCGTCTTCGTGACGCTCAATGCACGGGGCCAGGGGACGCTCAGGATCCGGGCCCTCCACGACCGCCACTCGCGCCGTGGGGTGGGCGCCTTCGTGCCGGGCGGGCGACGCTGGGTCACCTCCGACCGGGAGGAGCTGTTCACCTACTTTGACCCGGGCGACCTGAGGCCGCCCCTGTGCGTGTACTTCTCCGGCTACAAGACCATGGAGGGCTTTGAGGGCTACCACATGATGCGGCGGATGGGCTGCCCGTTCCTGCTGGTGAGCGACGCGAGGCTGGAGGGCGGAGCCTTCTACCTGGGTAGCGAGGAGTACGAGGGCCTGGTCTGCAGGGCGATAGGGGAGGCCCTGGGGGAGCTTGGGTTCACGGAGGGACAGACGGTCCTCTCCGGCCTCTCGATGGGGACCTTCGGCGCGCTGTACTACGGCACCATGGTCCGTTCCGGCGACGTGATTGTGGGAAAGCCACTCCTGAGCCTGGGCAACGTCGCCAAGAACGAGCGGCTGCAGCGGCCGGGCGTGTTCCCGACCTCGCTCGACCTGCTCTGGAAGGAGTGCGGCAGCCTGGGCGAGTCCGCCGTCGATCGGCTGAACAGCAGGTTCTGGGACCGCTTTGACCAAACGGACTGGTCCGGACGCACCATCTACGCCGCATACATGATCGAGGACGACTACGACCACGACGCCTACCAGCAGCTGCTGTCGCACGTGAGCGGGAACGGGGCCAAGGTGATAGGGAAGGGCCTCCATGGCCGCCACAACGACGACACGCGGGGCATCGTGGGCTGGTTCGTGGCCCAGTACCGCCGCGTGCTGTGCCAGGAGTACGGAAGGGGCAGGGGGCGCGATGCCGGAGCAAGATAGGAACTGGACCGTCTATTGGGACGAGCATGCCAGCGGCGTCTACCTGTACGGGTCGGAGCTGGAGTTCCACGCGCGTGACGACGTGGAGTTTCGCAACGCCCTGATGCCCGCGGGGACGGTGATCAAGTCCTGGTACTCCATGGTCAACTTCCAGGAGAAAAGAGTCGAGCCGTCCCTGCCGATCATCGACGGCGAGGGTTGCTATCACGTGTCCCTCGACATCGACAGCGACGTGCCGCAGGGCATCTTCCTGCGCTTCGTGTTCCACGGCAAGAACGGTGACGAGGCCGGGAGCCTGGTCATGGACCAGCCGGAGATGGACCTGAGGTGCCCGCTCAAGACCTACAGCTACGAGGCGCAGCTGATCTGCGCCGGGGCGCACTCGTTTCGCTTCCACTCCTTCACGATCACCGAGAGGGACCCAGAATGACGGAGAGAAGGTTCAGGAGGGCCGTAGCCGCCGTGAGGTCAAACGCGGAGCGGGTGCGCGGGCTCTCTGACGACGAGCTGCGTGCCGAGACCCCCAGGCTCAGGCGCGAGCTCGCGAGGGGCCGGTCGCTCGACGCAATCATGCCCGAGGCGTACGCGGCCATCGCGGAGGCTGACCGCAGGGTGCTGGGCACCTACCCGTACGACGAGCAGATCTATGGCGCGGCGGCGCTGCAGGCGGGCTGCCTCGCCGAGATGAGCACTGGGGAGGGCAAGACCCTCACGGCGACGATGCCCCTCTACCTCCATGCGCTCACGGGGAGGAGCACGATCCTGGTCACTGCAAACGAGTACCTGGCCTACCGTGACGCCGAGCAGATGCGTCCCGTGTTCACGTTCATGGGGCTGACCGAGCGCGCGGGCGTCTCCAAGGCGCCCGACCACACCCTCACCAACGACGAGAAGCGCGAGAACTATGCGGCGGACATCCTTTACACCACCCACAGCGTGCTGGCGTTCGACTACCTGCTCAACAACCTCGTCAAGCGGGCGGAGGACCGCTTCCTCAGGGACTTCGACTTCATCCTGATCGACGAGGCGGACTCGGTGTTGCTCGACGGGGCACAGATGCCGCTGGTCATCTCGGGCTCCCCGCGCGTGCAGTCCGACCTCTATGCGACCGCGGACTTCTTCGCCTCCACGCTCAGGGAGAAGCGCGACTACGAGGTGGAGGATAAGGCCGTCTGGCTGACCGACGACGGCGTGAGGTACGCGGAGCGCTACTTCGGCATTCCCAACCTGTTCGCACGCGAGAGCTTCGAGCTCAACCGCCACATCCAGCTGGCGCTGCGCGCGAGGGTCCTGTTCAAGCCGCAAGAGGACTACATGGTGTCCGACAAGGGCGAGGTCGTCCTCCTGGACAACAGCACGGGCAGGAGCCTCCCGGGCATGAAGCTGCGCGGGGGCGTGCACCAGGCGTTGGAGCAGAAGGAGCGTCTGGAGATCTCGCAGGAGCAGCGCTCCGTGGCATCCATCACCTACCAGAACCTGTTCCTCATGTTCCCCATGATGTGCGGCATGAGCGGCACGTTCTCGGACGCCAGGAGCGAGCTGCTGCGCGTGTACCACAAGCGCGTGGTGGTCGTGCCGACGCACCGCGGGGTCCAGAGGGTGGACAGGGAGGACCGCTACTTCCAGACAGCGGAGGAGCAGTACGACGCCGCCCTCAAGGAGACGTTGCGCTGCCATGCGAGCGGCCGCCCCGTCCTGGTGGTCACGGCGACGATCCAGGACACGCAGATCTTCTCCAGGATGCTAGTTGAGAAGCACGTGCCTCACAGCGTGCTGAATGCCAACAACGCCTACTGGGAGGCAGAGATCATCGCGGCGGCGGGCCAGAAGAACGCCGTGACGGTCTCCACCGGCATGGCGGGGCGCGGGACCGACATCAAGCTGGGGGAGGGCGTCCGCAAGCTGGGCGGCCTCGCCGTGATTGGCCTGGGCCGAATGCAGAACACACGCCTCGAGCGCCAGGCGCGTGGCCGCGCAGGCAGGCAGGGCGACCCGGGGTCGAGCCAGTTCTTCGTCTCCCTTGAGGACGAGATCGTGACTCAGATGTACCCCGAGAAGGCCTCTCAGATCCTGGACGCCGACCGTCCCGTCTCGCGCCGGAAGCTCCGGGGCGTGATCGACCGCGCCCAGAGGACCATAGGGGAGCAGAGCGTCTCGTCCCGCGAGCAGGCGGTTCGCTACGACCGGATTCTGCGCCGGCAGCGCGAGATCCTGTACGGCGCCCGAAACAGGCTGCTGGACGGGGAGACGGTGCCAGAGGACCAGGTGCGTTCGATCGTGCGCCAGAACCTCAACCGCTTTGTGAGTGGGCATCCCAAGCTGACCCAGGCCGAGCTCAACCGCTACGTGCTGGACAACCTGTCCTACGAGCTGGACCAAGAGGAGCTCTCCATGCTCCGAGACGCCCCGGACGCCCGCACGCTGGTCAACAGGTTGGATGACTATGCCGAGCGGCTCTACTCCGCCAAGGTCGCCACGTTCGCCTCGCCCGAGGAGCTGCAGGACTACACGCGCGCTTGCATGTTGAAGGCGCTCGACGAGGGCTGGGTCGAGGAGGTCGACTACCTGCAGCAGCTCCAGTATGCCATCGTCTCCCGGGGCACCGCGCAGCGCAACCCCATCTTCGAGTACAGTCGTGAGGCGTACCGCTCCTTCCAGGACATGCAGCGGATGATGATGGAGAGCATCGCTCGCAACTTCTTCCTGGCGGAGTTCCAGATGGGGCGGGACGGCAAGCGGAAGATTCTGTTTCCGTAAGAGGGGCTACGATGATCTACAACTTCAACCTTGGGATCGGCTGGGCGTCGAGCGGCGTCGAGTACGCGCAGCTCTACCGCGCCCGGATGTTCCGCGCGCTCGGGGAGCCCGCCCGGTTCGTGTTTACCGACATGTTTCCGCAGGAGAACATCGAGCACTTCACCAGGGCAATTGGCTTCGAGGACGACGAGGTGGTATGGCTCTACACCGCGTTCACGGACTTCCGCGTGTCGCCGGTCACCCACACCCTGGCGCAGTTTCAGGACACGATCGGTGACCAGGACTACGCGGTCACCCGTGACGGCAAGGTCGGCAGGCTGCAGTTTGCGGGACGGGGGGACTACTGCACGCTGTATTTCACGGACGAGAGGCGCGACCTCCTCCACCGCGTGGAGTACGTGTCGGGCGGAAGGCTGATCCGCAAGGACTACTTCACCTATGGGCGCATCTACTCGGAGTACTACGCCCCCCTCGACGGGAGGGCGCACCTGTACCTCAGGCGCTTCTTCAACGAGGACGGGTCCGTCGCCTACGAGGAGATGCCCTCTGCCAACGGGTCGACGTTCCGCTTTTCCGACCAGGTGCTCTTCTCCAAGGAGGACCTGGTGGGCTACTTCGTGCGTCGTTTGCACCTCTCCGCGAGTGACACCGTCATCATCGACAGAACGACCGGCATCGGCCAGGCGATCCTACAGAACGCGGGTGACGCACGGGTGGGCGTGGTGGTGCACGCGGACCACTACAGCGTTTCTGGGACCGACGACACGCACATCCTCTGGAACAACTACTACGAGTACCCCTTCGACATGTGCCGCCACATCGACTTCTTCGTGACCTCGACGCAGGCGCAGGCGGACCTCATGACCGAGCAGTTCCGGCGCTACGTTGGCGAGGCGCCGCGGATCGTCGTGATTCCCGTGGGGAGCCTTGACCACCTGACCAGGCCCTCCAAGCCGCGCAAGCCGTTCTCGGTGGTCACGGCGTCTCGCCTGGCATCGGAGAAGCACCTGGACTGGGTGATCGAGGCCTGCGTGCGTGCCAGGGATAGGGTCCCGGGCCTGACCCTGGACATCTGCGGCGAGGGCTCAGAGCTCGGGCGCCTCCAGGCGCTGGTGAGGGAGCGCGACGCGGGGGAGTACGTGCGCTTTCTGGGGCAGATGGACATGGCGCAGGTATATCCCAACTACGAGCTGTACCTTTCTGGCTCCACGAGCGAGGGCTTTGGCCTGAGCCTGATGGAGGCGGTTGGCAGCGGCCTCGCCATGATCGGTTTCGACGTCCCCTACGGCAACCCGACCTTCATCGACGACGGTGGGAACGGACACCTGGTCCCGGTCAGGGAGGCCATGACCGAGGGCGAGCGGGTGCAGGCGTTGGCGGACTGCGTGACGCGGTACTTCCTGCACGACGACCGGGCGGCGTTTGAGCGCAGGTCCTACCAGATTGCGGAAGACTACCTTACGGAGCGTGTGGCTGAGCGATGGAACGGCGTGATTGGGACAAGGTGAGCGGGGAGGGCGTCCTCCTGCTCGACCACTACGACGAGATGGCGGGGATGCTCGCCGACTCCTTTTGGCGCGCGGGCTTCTCGGGTCCAGTGATCGTGCTCTCCGAGGACGCCTGCCTGCCAGAGGGCGTGCATTCCCTGTACCGGTTGGCGGCGGGTGACTCCGTGGCGAGTACGTTCCCCGGTGCCGTTCGTGAGGCGGGGGAGAGGGACGCGGCCCAGGTGCGGGACTACCGCCTTGCCCACGCTGGCTGGACGCCCGGGACGGGCCGCCACTTCAACCAGATCGAGCTGCCCGACTACTGGGAGATCACGGCAGACGGGGCATCGGGGAAGGTCTTTGACCGCAACCATCTGCGGGGCAGGATCTTCTACGCGCGCACGGAGGCAAGCCGCATCGTGAGCGACGTGGACTGGCTGGATGAGGCGGGCACGGTGCGCTTCACGGACCACTACGACCTCCAGGGCCAGCTCTATGCCAGGACCACGTTCAACGAGCGAGGGGAGCGGTTCTGCTGCTCTTGGCTTGACGGCCAGAGCCGCGAGCGCATCGTGGAGAACTACGTGACCGGAGACCTGATCGTCTCGCGCAACGGGGTCACGAGGCGCTACCGTAACCGCACTGAGCTTGCCGTGGCCACGCTGAGGGGACTTGGGCTGGAGGACCAGCGAATATTCTACAACTCGCTCTCGTACCCGCTCTTCGTGAGCGAGCGCCTGGCCATGCACCCCGCCGGCAACGTGCTGTTCTGGCAGGAGGGCCCCCGCAACGACATCCCCGGAAACATGCAGATGATCCTGCGCGGAGGCTCCCACACCAGGCAGGTCCTGGTCCAGAATGCCCAGAGCTGCCAGATGCTCCTGTCACTTGGCGCGTCGGGCGACTACGTACGACCCTTTGGCTTTGCCTATGGCTTCGAGCGGGACAACGCTGCTGGCGACGACGTCCTGGTCTGCACCAACTCCGATCAGATCGAGGCGCTCGGCCAGATCGTGGGGGCGCTGCCCAACATGCGCTTCCACATCGCCGCCGTCACGGAGATGTCCGGCAAGCTGATGGCCTTTGGGTCCCAGCCCAACGTACGTCTCTATCCCGTGGCCTCCAAGGCAACCTTCGCCCGGCTGTTCCAGGACTGCGACTGGTACCTCGACATCAACCGCGGGAGCGAGATCGTCTCGTCCGTCAAGCGGGCGTTCCTCAACAACCAGCTGATCCTGGGCTTCTCGAATACGCTGCACCGCCCGCGCTACGTGAGTCCGGAGCACGTGTTCGACGACGCCGACGGCATGGTTGCCCTGCTGCGGGGGCTGCACTCCTCACAAGATGAGCTGCGGAAGCACCTGGGGCTGCAGCGGGCGGCGGCGATGACCGAGAGCCCGGAGGCATATCGTCGACTGCTTGGGGGGCGCTGATTCTCTCGCCTTCTCGCGCGTAGGCAACGCCAGGGGAGAGGGGCCGGACAATCCTGCTTGCTGCCACCCCCGCCGGGTGCCTGCTTTCAGCGTGCCGAAAGGGTTGAAAGGGTTGACCAATGACCTCTGCGGCGGGTTGCGAACCAGCCCGTTTGGGAATAGAACAGAGTTGACCCCCGACGCTCCCTTTCGTAGAGACTGCCTCAGGACAAGAGTGTTGGTCGGGTTTATCAAGCGCACGTGCTTAGTCGCGAAGGGAATGCCATGGCATCGCAGATTGTCTCTGAGGAGTGCTCCCCACAGGTGCTCTTTGACATTCTCAACACTATCCCGATGCCGGTACTCGCCTATTCGCTTAAAGACGGCGGGCGGGCTTTGACGTTTGCGAACCAGAAGTGCCTGGAGATGCTCGGAAGCAGCTCGACTGCCGAACTCATCGACTCGTGCAGTGGCGACTTCTGGAGCTTCGTCAGTCCGGATGACATCGAGCTCGTGAAGGGCAACGAGCAGCGCGTGCTTGATAACGTCGGAACGCCAGTCACATACGAGTGCCATATCAGCCAGGGGGACAATCGCTGGCAGCTGATTCGCGTTCGATCCGTCGCATGGAGGACTACGGACGGAGACCCCATGGTCGTCGACCTTACGGTCGGTCAGGGACTTCGGGGCGACCTCGTGGAGACAGACACCCTCGACCCCATCACCGGGCTGATTCCAATGGGCTCCTTCTTCCAGGTCATGCATAGGTGGAGGAGTAAGTTCAACTCTGCGAGGGACGAGTCCGAGCTCGCGGTCCTCTACATCGACGTGGTGAACTTTCGCTCCATCAACATGCGCAAGGGGATCTCGGCTGGAGATGCGTTCCTCAAGTCTGTGGGGGACCACCTCAGGGCCATCTTCCCCGTCAACGCGATATCGCGCTTTGACGTCGACCACTTTGCGGTCCTCATGCACTCGGGAAACATGCGGGCGAAGGTCGTAACCGTGGTCGAGGTGTTCCAGGAGATTGCGCCCAAGGGTGTCGGCATCAGAATCGGTGCGAGTGTCTGGGACGACCACGAGTCAAGCCCGGAGATGATTTGCAACCGCGCAAAGGTTGCCTGTGACGACTGCAGGAAGCATCCGGGAACCAGGTTCTCTGTTTACGACGAAGAGATGGGGAGGCGCCTGGAGGTCGCGGAGTACGTTGTCTCCAACATCGACGAGGCAATACGAAACGGCTGGATTCGCGTCTACTATCAGCCCATCGTTCGGTCGAGCACGGGAAACCTCTGTGGAATGGAGGCTCTCGCCCGCTGGGACGACCCCACGAGGGGGCTTCTCTCGCCTGCGGTCTTTGTCAGGCCCCTCGAGGATTCGCGCCAGATCTGCAAGCTCGACCTCTGTGTCATCAGACAGGTCGTGGAGAGGATCGCGGGGCGAAACCGACTGGGCCTGGCCGAGATACCGATCTCCGTCAACCTCTCTCGGGTCGACTTCCTGTGCGGAGACATCTTTGGCGAGGTTGAGGCCCTCGTGAGGGAGCACGACATCCCCAGGAGCTCCCTTCACATTGAGGTCACCGAGAGTGCGTTTGCCTCCCAGGAGAAGGCAATCATCGATGCGCTCAACAACTTCCGCGAAGCTGGCTACGAGGTCTGGATGGACGACTTCGGGAGCGGCTACAGCTCGCTGAACCTCCTCAAGGACTACGACTTCGACGTCCTCAAGCTCGACATGGGCTTCCTGCGCAAGGACACGGATCGGTCGCGGAAGATAATCTCCTCGGTAATTGCCATGGACAAGGCGATTGGCATCAGGACACTCGCGGAGGGCGTCGAGACCGAGGAGCAGGTGGACTTCCTCAGGATGGCGGGCTGCGCGAAGATGCAGGGGTACCTGTTTGGGAAGCCCCTTCCATTTGACGAGGTCCTGGACGCCTGCATGAGGCGCGGGAGCTCGATTGAGGATGCAAGGCAGAAGGCCCTGCTCGATGAGGCGGCCTACGTCAACTTCCTCTCGGATTCCCCGCTCGTGATGTACGACTACTACGATGGCTCGTTCCACATCCTGCAGTACAACGCGGCTGCGTCGAAAATGTTCCCCCAGTATGGGATGAATGGCCCCAAAGCCTTCGAGGACGCCGTGAACGAGTGGAACTGGCTTTCTGGCAAGGACCTGGACAAGGCGGTGCTGTTCGCGACGAAATCCGGAAAGGTGGGGGAGCAGGCCATCACGTTCTTTGGAAGGGAGATGCTCTTCCGCTTTCGCTCCGTCAGCCAGGTGGGTGGCCACAGCGTCATAGTCGCAAGCTTCTCCGACCTGACCGAGCAGAGGAAGGGGCTAGTGGAGTTGAGGGCTGCCGCGGCCAGCATTTTTGCGTACTACAAAAACGTTTTCTACGTCAGCCTTTCAGACGGCACGGTTCGGGGCATCGTTTTCGAGAACATCTCCACCGACCCCAGGGAGCAGGAGACCGCCCTATGGGGCGAGAGTGGCGAGTGCGCGAGCATCGTCCCTCGGGTCTTCGATGCCGATAGGGGCAGGTACGCCGCGTTTCTTGACCTGGGCACGATGCGCGAGCGCCTGGAGAACACAAGCGGAATGGTCGTTCGCGATGCCTTTCGCACCCTTGATGACGACGGCAGGTATCGGTGGATGGAGCACGTGCTCGCCTTTGCCCAGGATTCAAACAGGGAAAAGGTGATGTATGGCATACGTCTCCTTGACATGAAGGGTTTGGAGGATACGCTCCGCACCATTCAGGAGAGCTCTCAGTCGCTGTTGCTGGGGCGCAACCAGTCCGTTAGCGACGTGCTCTGGGACTCCCTGGTGCAGAACGTTCCCCTCAAGCTGTTCTGGAAGGATGGAGAACGCAGGTTCCTGGGGGCAAGCAACGCCTTCCTCGACTACTACGGATTTGCCTCGTCTAGCGAGATCATCGGCAAGACGGACGAGGACATGGAGTGGCACCCAAACGAGGAGCTCTACAAGGAGGAAGAGCTCGGCGTGCTACGAACCGGCAAGGTGAGCCATGTCGTTCCGGGCACCTGCATAGCGAGGGGCGTCACTCGGAGCATCTGCGCCACCAAGTGGCCGATATATAGGAACGGCAAGGTCAGTGGCCTGATGGGGTGCTTTACGGAGGACCCCAGACTTGAGGATGATGGTGCTCAGGAAGATTCATTCTCGAGCAGTTGCGATGAGACCGAGAGGTTCGTCCGCGACCTCACGGAGTATGGGGCGGACTACCGGATGAACGGAAGGTTGTTCGGAGCTATCTGCATCAGGATACCCGAGGTGCCGCGGATTCTCGATCGGCAGGGACGCGACGCGGTGCGCAGGCTGGACTCTGCCTGCGAGGCAGCCGTTGCGAATGCACTAGGCAATGAGGCAACCTGCGCCAATCTTGGGGGAGGGCTCTTCGGGGTTCTCGCCAAGTATCGCCTTAAGAGCGAGCTCAGAGACATTGCCAGCAGAATACGTACCAGCATCGATGCCATTCACAAGGTCGGGAGCACGAACATTACGCTTTTTGCGGACGTTCGGGTCCTGTACATCGACGAGATGGTGAGGTTGCACGATAGGGTCACAGGCTTGCTCTTTGCCGATGACCTCAATCCTGGTCCCGCAGGGGACGAGCGCTCCCATGACGACACCGTCGCGTCCTGGGATGGCTTCAAGGGTCTCATGAACTCTGTCCCCATTGGGTGCTATGTCCTGCAGCCCAATCAGACGGTCGAGTTTTGGAACCGTGAGGCAGAACGACTCCTTGGCTATTCCTCAAGCGAGATGGTGGGTAGGAGGTGTATCGACTCGGAGCTGGGCTGCTCCAATGCAAACGGGACGAGGATTGCATCGGACCATTGCCCTGCGATTCTCGCCCTGGCGACGGGTAAGCCGCAGACTACCCAGATGTTCATGAGGGCCAAGGATGGAAACGACGTACTGATTAGGAACACGCTCGCCCCGCTGAAGGACAGGGAGGGGAGAATCCAGAGGGTCGTCTCGCTCTTTGTCCCGCTCACGGATGGCGACTACGAGCACGGCCTCGTGAAGCAGATATATGAGGTGGCGACGAGGGATCCCACGACCTGCTTGCCGGGCAGAAAGTACATGGAGTCCTGCATCGATGATGCCCTGGAGCTCTATCACCGCACGGGGCGGCAGTTCGCCATCCTCTTTGCTGACGTCGACAACTTGCATTACCTTAACAACACCTACGGGCACGTGGTGGGTGACAAGGTCCTGAGGGCCTTCGCCCTCGCCCTTCGAAAGTATGGGAGAAAGACCGATGACTTCTGCCGCTGGGGTGGCGACGAGTTTGTTGGCATCCTCCGCTTGAGGAGTGCCGAGGACGTCAAGGGTGCGCCCCGCCGCTTTGCGAGGATTGCGAAGAAGGGACGCGTCAGCGAGGGCGGCCAGGAAATCGACTGTCAGGTGTCCATGGGCATGACCGTGGTCAGGGACGAGGACGACCTCAAGTCTGTGGTTGCCCGCGCCGACCGCTACATGTACGAGGCGAAGCGGCACCATGCAAATAGGATTGTGACGGATTTTGATGCGGGGGTCTTCGGCCAAGAGGATTAAGTTGTATTACAGACGGTGTGTGGCGCGTCTCTCTCCCCATTTGGAAGAGAGGGAGAGGTGTGTGTCTTTGCCACATCAATGGGGCCTGCTGCCGTTGCGTGTCAACTGCCGAGTGGGCTTCTGCGTAGGAGTGTGAACGATACCGCATGCAAAGAATGCGTGCGGGGGGTGTTCCTATAGTTCTGTCAACCCCCTCCGTGAATAATCTCCACGCTC
>CAIFEH010000036.1_pt1 | contig 16914 bp, 16 predicted proteins | sample 7355751 | NCBI WGS metagenome assembly CAIFEH01 (sample SAMEA6864055, study PRJEB38353) | metagenome | biome: bioreactor; feature: anaerobic; material: water | place: Germany | collected 2018 | reverse complement strand
AAGGGCTTTCGGTAGCAGAAGCAAATCCGTGTCGAACAAACTCAGCCAGTTCACGTCTCTTGTGCGGGCGACGCCTCCCTGCTGGGAACAATGGTGGTGATGGTGACCGAATTTGGCAGGGAGGCAAGCATGGAATTTGAGGGAAGCAAGTCGGCCATGGTTCCCGAGGGCGTCTACATCATAGGGACCTACGACGAGAACGGTGTGCCCAATGCGATGAACGCCGCCTGGGGCGTTCAATCCGACTACAGTCAGATCACCTTCTTTCTGGGCAAGCACAAGACCACCCAGAATCTGCAGGTGACGGGAGCGTTCACCGTCGCGTTTGGAACGGCGGATACCGTGGCGATCTCCGACTACTTTGGCATCGACTCTGGCGCCAAGGTCAACAAGATCGAGAGGGCGGGCGTCCACGTGCATAAGGCGCCGCACGTAAACGCCCCCGTTATCGAGGAGTATCCGGTGACGATGGAGTGCACGGTCGCGAGCTACGACCCCAATACGGGAATCCTGGTCGGTGAGGTCGTGAACGAGATCGCGGACGACTCGGTGATTACCGATGGGCATGTCGATCTGGGAAAGCTTCGTCCTATCGTCTTCGATTCCGCCGCACGCGAGTATCGCGTTGTGGGTGAGTCCGTAGGCAGGGCCTGGCACGACGGGCTGTCGCTGCGCTAGGCATCCCCTCCCGGATGCCGTACCCCCTGGGGGTCTGCCTGTACCTAAGCCCCACGCCCCTCTCGTCTTGACCGTTAGGCGAGAGGGGCGTGTTTCCTGGACCTCGTGTTCTCAAGAGTGATGCTTGGCGAGCATCGAGGAGTAGGGTTGAGGCATAAGTGAAAAACGGCCCAACGTTTTACGTTGGGCCGGCTGGTTATATGCGCCTGCAATTATCCGGGTTCGCCGGGGTAGGGGGTGTAGCTGTCTGATCTGCATAGCGCACTACCCTCCACCTGCACGATTTCCGCTTGGGGAGTTTCGTAGTTATTGGAAGCTGATGCTTGCTCTGTCATTGAACACCTCCGATTCTTCTGAGTTGCAGTTTGAACTATTCTACTCGCAAAGGATGGTTGTTCCATCGCGATTGGCGAGTGCGGGCTGTTCGATAGCATTTTCAGCACGAATGGAGCGGCCTCGTCGCGCGTCTCCGCGCATGGTCGATACGTACCTGCTGCGCTCGGGCGTGTCAGGCAAGTCATCGTTCCTGCGCCCTTCTTGCGTTCCCATCGAGTCATGGCCCCCTCCTCGATGGTTCGTATCATTTAATATAACTATGAGTTGTATTAAATGAGCAAGAGGGCAACCTGCGTCTTAAACTCGTACCATGAATTTAAACCCAACAAAGAGTTGTAATAAAGAGGTGAGTGGGGATGGCACGGCCAAGACGTACAGACGAAAAATATGCCACCAGGGATCAGCTGGTCAGCAGGTTCCAGGAGCTTGCCACGCAGATGCCTGTGGACCAGATCAGCGTACGGCTGATCGTCGACTCGGTGGGATGCAACAAGACGACCTTCTACTACCACTTCCGGACGCTCGAGTCCCTCAGTGACACGGCGTTGGGGGCGATGGGCATCGACGGCGCCGTGCGTGTGGTGGTGGAGCGAATGGTGGGCGAGAGACGCGAAGCCCAACCCGTCACTGATGAGTCCCAGCTGGCAGAGAGCCTCGACCGGCTGTGCACCTTTGCCTCTCTCAACGAGGGTGGCCTTGGCAGGAAGTATTTTGACGGACTTCTCGCCCAGGCGACTGCAGAGGCGCTCGGCGTGGATCCTGATGCTGCCGGCAACCGGTCTCGCACACTGCTCGCATTCACCGTAGGTGGGGTGGGAGAAGTGCTTCGCTTTAGGGGTTCTACTAGCAACTCGATTCCCGCAGAGGAGTTCCTACGGACGGTGCGTGACATCGTGATTCCGGCGATACGCCGGAACCTCCACTCGACACAGGGGGACGACGGGTCTCTCCCCGCATGGCTGAGGTAGGGCAGCGCGAGGAGGCGCGAAGGACTCGGGCGCGTGCATCTGGTGATGGTATCGGTGCTGAGAAAATGCGAGCTGTGGCAATTGCGCGGGCAGTAAAGCCTCCTCGCGCACGGAAGAACCCGGTAAAACAGTGAGCGCACGTACCTCAGCACGGTGAGCTGCTGAGAAAATTGGAGTTGTGGCAATCGGGCCCCCCGTTGGAGCCCGCCTCGATTGCCACAGGTCGAAATTCTTCAGCAGCAAGAGGTACTTCTTGGCTTTTGGTCTTCCTAGGGAACCGCTGGGCATCGGGAAAGCTAGGCTTCCGGCCATCCCGATTGCCACAGCTCGCATTTCCTCAGCACCTTTCACGTGGAGGCCTTGCCCCCGTCTGGTGGTAGCCGCAAAGCGCTTAAAGTATTCGGTGCTCGAGCGATTGGGATAGGAGAGACGCTTAGGGAACTCGGGGCTCGGTTGTGTTTCCATGGGCTTGAGCCGCGCGCGTCCCGGTGGAACTAAGCATTTCATCCCGAAATACGTGCACGCGTCGGGTTTTCTAAGCACTGGTCGCACGCTGACCATGCACGCCCCGGCGATGCCAAGCACCTCGCCCGCAAGGCACGTGAAGAACCCAGAGCCCAAGCGGCCGAGACGCCCAAGGCAGCGAGACTACAGCTCCACCTCGCGACCCACGCCCCTCTCGCGTGCCGCTCGAACGATTTGAGCAGCGCACACGCTGTCCTGCACGGCGATGCCCACGGTCTTGAAGACGCTCGTGGCATCGTTCGGCAGCAGCGGCGTTCCACGGAGGCGGGATGCTCCGCCATCCGCCCGGTCCCACAGGGTTCCCAGCTCGATCAGGTCGCCACGGCTCACAAGGCCATCCGTTGCCGCATCGATCAGGGTTCCGTCCTCGGCCATGACCGCATCGGTGGAGTCGACCGAGATGAGCTCTGCCCGCGCAATCAGGGTCTCTGGCAGCTCCCGCATGTTCGGGGTGTAGGACCCCACGCCGTTTACGTGTGCCCCTGGCTTGACCCACGATGCCTCCATCACTGGCTCGTGAGAGGTCGTGGCGCAAGTGATCACGTCGGCGCCTTCGACGCAGGCCCGCGCGGAGTCGCAGGGCACAAGCGTGGTTCGGTTCAGGTCCAGCTCCTTCCGGGCAAGGCGCGCCAGCTCCCGCACATGCTCGGGATGCGGGCTGAAGAGACGGACCTCCTCCAGTTCGCGTGCGCAGAGGAGCGCCTCCAGCTGGCAGAGCGCGAGTCCTCCCGTCCCCAGCAGTGCCCCCACGCGCGCGTCGGGCCGCGCGAGCAGGCGGGTTGCGGCACCTGCAGCAGCCCCCGTGCGAAGCCTTGTGAGGTAGGTGCCGTCCACCAGGGCGTCGACCAATCCGGTGTCAGGGTCAACAACGACCATGACCGCAGTTGTGGTGGGAAGTCCCCGCCTGCGGTTGTCGGGGAAGACCCCCAGCACCTTCACTCCCATCGCGGCGTCGGCGCGCTCCCGTCCCCCTGCAGGGACATAGCTGGGCATGACCAGCAGGGTCGCGTCGAGCTCGGGCCGCGCCAGGACCGTGCGCTGCGGAACGTCGGCGCACTTCTCGCTGGCAAGCGAGAAGGCCTCGTCCACGGCGTCGATCGCCTCTCCCATTGAGAAGCACGCGCGAATCTCGTCTTGTCCCAGCAGCAGCATGATGCCCTCCTGACGGGGCGGGGAAGGGTGTGCCGCCTCCGTGCGAGAAGAGTATCGCCCCGGCGGGGAGAACCTGCCGGGGCGATGGGCAATGCGTAACGATGTGGTCTCTGACGAGAGGCGCTATCGGTCCTGGGGCAGGATCTCGATCCACTGGCCGTCGGGGTCAGCGATGAAATAGAGGCCCATCGCATGGTTCTCGAACACGATGCAGCCCATCTGCTCGTGAAGCTGGTGGTAGGCGTCGTAATCGTCTACCTCGAAGGCGATGTGGGTGTCCTTGCCACCGTTGGCGTAGGGCTCAGTGCGGCCCCGGTTCCACGTGAGCTCGATCTGGAACGGCGACGCGTCGTTCTCCATGAAGGTGTTGGTCCAAGAACCGTCATCTGGCCCCATCTCGCGAACTACGCGGAAGCCCAGGGCCTTCTCGTAGAATTCGATGGTCGCCTGCTTGTCCAGAACGTGCGTGCAGCGATGGACGAACTTTGCCTGCATGTCTCCTCCTCGGGCTCTGATCCCCGGTTATCGGGGCTATACCAGCTTGATCTTCTCCACGTCGTCGCGGCTGGTCTCGCGGTAGAGCGAGAACTTGTGGCCAATTACCTGGACGACCTCAGAGTGTGTGAGTCGCGAGAGTGCGATTGCGGCGTCGCGTGCGTCGAGCCCGGAGTTGTTCTGGACCGAGCACTTCACAAGCTCGTGCGCCTCAAGGCTGGCGTCTGCCGCTTCGACGACTGCCTCCACGCCCGCCCTGCCGATGGTGACGGTGGGCTTGAGTGAGTTGCACAGGCTGCGGAGCTGCCTTATCTGGCTTCCGGTGAGTTCCATTGGGGGTCTCGCTTTCTGCTGGTGGGTAAGAGGGCGCTTCCCCTCTGGCTTGTGACCCAAGAAACATACCGCGTCGCAGGTCGTGGTGCCAGAACTTCGCAACAAAGCCAGGAAGGGGAGAGATGCGCGCCTTTCCGCCTCCGCACGCCCTCCCGTTGGCAGTGGGGCCGGGACGCGCTGGCGGTCGGTGGAATGTGCCGCGGCACCGCCGGGGGCCACGCTCTTCTCCCCATTTTGTGCAATGTACCTTGGGGCCCATCGTGCTCGGTACAATACCCGAGGTCAATCGCAACGCGTCAAGCCGTCGGCGCGCGAGGGGTGCGCGGACACGCCTGCAGTCTCGCCCGTGCCGCGGCAGATGGGACTCTCATGCCAAGCCTGTCGCAACAGATCGCCTCTCGGCGCACCTTCGCCATCATCTCTCACCCGGATGCCGGCAAGACGACGCTCACCGAGAAGCTCCTCCTCTATACCGGCAGCATCCAGACCGCCGGCTCCGTTAAGGGAAAGAGCAGCTCAAAGCATGCGGTCTCGGACTGGATGGACATCGAGAAGGAGCGCGGCATCTCGGTCACGTCTTCGGTGCTGCAGTTCACCTACAACGGTGCCTGCGTCAACATCCTGGACACCCCGGGTCACCAGGACTTCTCGGAGGACACCTACCGTACCCTCATGGCTGCGGACGCCGCCGTCATGGTGATCGACGGCGCAAAGGGCGTTGAGGCACAGACCATCAAGCTGTTCAAGGTCTGCACGCTGCGTCACATCCCCATCTTCACCTTCGTGAACAAGCTGGACCACGACACGCGCGACCCCTTCGACCTGATGGAGGAGATCGAGAACGTCTTGGGCATTGGGACCTACCCCATGACCTGGCCCATTGGGAGTGGTCGCAACTTCCGCGGCGTCTTCGACCGCAACTCGCGCCATGTGATTGCCTTCGAGGGCGACGGCCACGCCAACGCCACCAAGCGCGTGGGCGAGATCGAGGCGGAGCTGGGCGACACCCAGCTCGACGAGCTCATTGGCGAGGAGAACCACCGCACGCTGGTTGACGACGTCGAGCTGCTGGATGGCGCCGACAACGAGTTCGACCTCGACGCGGTCCGGCACGGGCGTCTGACCCCGGTGTTCTTTGGGTCGGCGCTCACCAACTTTGGCGTGGAGCCCTTCCTCAAGGACTTCCTGCGTCTCGCGCCCCCGCCCCTGCCATACACCGACGTCCTCTCGGGCGAGCCCGTCGACCCCACGCGCGACGAGTTTTCGGGCTTCGTGTTCAAGATCCAGGCAAACATGGACCAGCGGCACCGTGACCGCATCGCTTTCGTTCGCATCTGCTCGGGCAAGTTCGAGCGCGGGATGGAGGCATGGCACGTCCAGGGAGACCGCAAGATCAAGCTCGCTACCGGCACGTCGATGATGGCGGACGACCGCGCCACGGTGGACGAGGCCTACGCCGGAGACATCGTCGGCCTGTTCGACCCCGGCATTTTCTCCATCGGCGACACCCTGTGCGCCGGGAGGGACCGCGTGCAGTACCCGCAGATCCCCACGTTCGCCCCCGAGCACTTTGCGCGCATCACGCAGGTGGACACGCTCAAGCGCAAGCAGTTCGTCAAGGGGATGGAGGAGCTTTCGCAGGAGGGTGCCATCCAGATCTTCCGCGAGCTGGGCACCGGCATGGAGAGCGTGATCGTGGGTGCCGTGGGCGTGCTGCAGTTCGAGGTGCTGGAGCAGCGCCTGCAGAGCGAGTACCACGTTCGCGTGAGCCGCTCGCCGCTGCCGTACACCATCATCCGTTGGATTCAGAACAGTCCGGACGAGCTGGACGTGCGCTCACTCAACCTCACGCGCGACACCTGCCGCGTGGAGGACTGGCGCGGTGGCCGCCTCCTGCTGTTCAAGAGCCAGTGGAACCTGGACTGGGCCATCGAGAACAACCCGGACCTACGCCTGTCCGAGTTCGGGAACATCACGTTCTAGCAACGGGCGGGTGTACCGCACGCAAGCCATGCGAGACCATGAGCCGCCCCGGGTCGAAACTTTTCGGCCCGGGGCGGTCGCGTCTCTCCCCTGCGATGCCGGTTCAGTCCAGCGCCAGCGCCTGGGACCAGGCGTCCTCCCTAAAGCCGGGGGTCGTGGGCGTGCCGTCCACGATGAGGAGGGGGCGTTTGACCAGCATCCCATTGGTGGAGAGGAGCTGTACCGCCTCCTCGTTCGTCATCCCGCCGTCCAGACGTGCCTTCACGCCCAGTTCGCGGTAGAGGCGGCCGGAGGTGTTGAAGAACCGCCGCACGGGGAGACCCGACGCCTCCACCCACCTTGCCAGCTCGTCTGCCGTGGGGTTGTCCGCCACGATGTCGCGGTCTGCGTAATTCACGCCGCGCTCGTCCAGCCAGCGCTTTGCCCTCTTGCATGTCGAGCACTTGGGATACTCCAGAAGCAGCACGTCCATGGGTGACCTTTCGTCGCGTGGTTTCCGTTGGTCGCATTGTTCCCCTGATGGTACGGGTTTTCGGACCTCGTGGATCTCACGTCGGGCGTCGCGGGATGCCCCCCTGCGACAAGAAGCAACTTTCGCCGACAAAACGACACCGTCTGCCGAATTTGTTACTCGCATGTTACGAGTCGACGGTTTGTATCGCTGGGTGAACCCCAGGGGTCCATAGTCGCAGCCACGCAACGCAGGCGCGTTCAAAACCAAGGGAGACCAACGATGTTCCAGGCCAGCAAGCACTCACAGATTGAGATTACCAACATTATCTAGGTGCGGGTGGCCAACATATTCGGCCGTCCGCACCCGCGGGCGGCCGTGGACCCTCTGGGCCCGGGGCTGTCATCAGAGACGGCGTCGGGCCCTTTTCTTCTCGACGCCGACCCTCATCCCAGCTCCCACCAAGATCCGGAACATCGGCTAGGCGAGAGGAGCAACCAACAAAGACGTAGGAAGCACTGCCACGGGGGCATGGGAACGTTCCCATATCAACCCATGCAACCAACGACCAGCGCGGGCGCAACGAAGGCGCCCAAGACTCCAGCAGAGGGAGAGACGAAATGTCATCGCAAGCAGCAACGCTATCCGCTCCGGCAGCAGCCGAGGCACCGCATAGGGACTCCGTCCTCGAGGTCATGGCGGTCTCTATGGTTGGCACCGCAATCGAGTTCTATGACAACTACTGCTACTCCATTGCCGCCGCAAGCTACTTTGGAATGGTCTTCTTCACCAACGTGGCAAAGCAGAACCCCTTCCTGGCCACGCTGTTCTCGTTCGTGACCTTCGCCGTCTCGTTCCTGGCGCGCCCGTTTGGCTCGCTCCTGTTTGGCCACTTTGGCGACAAGCTCGGCCGCAGGCAGACCCTGGTCGCCGCACTCCTGATGATGGGCATCTCCACCTTTGTGGTGGGCGTCCTCCCCGGCTACGACGTGCTTGGTCCCATGGCCGTCGTGCTCCTGTGCGTGTGTCGCGCCTTCCAGGGTCTGGGCCTCGCCGGCGAGTGGTCCGGCGCCGCGCTCGTCGCCACCGAGAACGCACCCGCCAACAAGCGTGCGCTGTGGGGCTCCTTCCCCAACCTGGGTGCACCCCTCGGCTTCTTCTGCGCCTACGGCGTTAACCTCGTGCTCGAGAACAACCTCTCGCAGCAGACCATGGTCGCCTGGGGCTGGCGCATCCCGTTCCTCCTGTCGGCGGTTCTCGTGATCGTGGGCATGGTCGTCCGTGAGCGCATGAGCGAGACCCCCGTCTTCCAGAAGGCCGTCAAGGAGGACCGCGTGGTCAAGAGCCCGCTGCACGAGCTCGCCAAGTACTGGAAGCAGGTCGTCCTCGGCACCTGCGCCATGGGCATCACCTACACCCTCTTCTACCTGCTGGGAACCTGGTCCCTCTCGTACGGCGTGAAGACCCTCGGGTTTGCGCAGACCGAGTACCTCAAGCTCGAACTCGGCGCCGTGTTCTTCTTCGCCGTCTTCATCGTCGTGGGATGCCTTGCCGCAGACAAGTACGGTCGTCGCCCCGTCGTCCTTCTCGCGACGCTGCTCACCGTGGTGTTCAGCTTCTTCGCCCCGCAGCTCCTGGCAACCCAGAGTGCCGCTAACGTGTTCCTGTTCCTCTCCGTGGGCTTCTGCCTCATGGGCAGCCTCTTTGGGCCCTGCGGTGCCTACCTGCCCGAGATGTTCCCTGCCAACGTCCGCTACTCCGGCTCCGGCCTGGCGTACAACCTCGCCTCGATCCTCGGTGGCGCCTTTGCCCCCACGATCGCCACGGCGCTCGTGCTCGCCTTTGGCATCCAGGGCGTGGGCTGGTACCTTGTCGTCATGTCCGTGGTCGCCCTCGTCGCACTGCTCCTCGTCAAGGAGGGCAAGGACGTGAGCTTCGAGGCGTAGCGACTGCGAGAAACACAGCCTCCTCGGGGATCGGCCCCGGTTCGTCGTCTGCTCGGCGGACCGGGGCCGTTTTTGTGTCGGGGGTAGCCCGCGCGGCGGGAGGGCGCGGCGGGGGAGAGGTGCCGCCCCCGGGACTGTTTCTCGCCCCGCCGGCACCACGGTGGCCCGGGCCAGGGAAGTGCTCAGAGGATCGGTGTCGTGGCAATCCGAGCAAGGCACGGACGGGTTTCTGCCTCCCTTGCCAGTGCGGGCCCCGGTGGGACTAAGCATCCGAGGCAAAATCCGTCCGGGTACCGGGAATGTTAAGCAGGGGTCCCCATCCGTCCGTCTGGACCCCGAGAAAGCTAAGCGGGCATCTGGGGGTCCATCTCCGTGGGTGCTGAGAAAATGCGAGTTGTGGCAATCGGTCAGGTAATTTCACTGCCATAGCTCGATATTCCTTAGGCACAAGCTCCCAAGTGAGCGCAAGCATCTGAAAAACCCCGCACGGAAAGGGTGGCTAGGCCGTTCCGATTGCCACGACTCAACTTTTCTCAGCACCCTCGCTCCGCGCGCCTCGCCTACGAGAGCTCCTTCTTGCTCGTGGTGGACTCTCGCACTACGAGCTCAGTCTCCAGTGTCATCGACGTTGCCTCGCTTGACCCCTCGATGCGCTCAAACAGGAGGTTGCAGGCGGAGAAGCCCATGTTGTACCTGGGCTGGTTGATTGTCGTGATGGTGGGGGTGGTCATCACCGCGGTGTCGGTGTTGTCGAAGCCTACCACCATGAGGTCGCCCGGGACCTCCAGGCTTGACTTCCTTGCCGAGCGGATGACCGCGGAGGCAAAGGTGTCGGAGCAGGCGAACACCCCGTCGGGGCGTTCCTCCGACTCGAGCATGTGGCAGACGGCCGAGTACGCCAGTCCAAAGCTGTTGTTGGGGATCTGCAGCACCCAACGGTCGGGCACCTCGATCATCTGCTCTCCGACCATGCTGAGAAAGCCCCTGCGACGCTCCCTCGTGTACTTGTACACGTCCGGCCCGCCCACAAACGCGAGGCGGCGGCACCCGCAGGACAGCAGGTGCTCGGTGGCCGTGCGCGCGGCGGAGAAGTCGTCGATGCTCACGTAGGGGACGCTGGACCGGTCGTTGAACTCGCAGCACTGGACTACGGGAACGGTGTCATCGATCTGCCCCAGAGCCTCCAGCGACAGCGGTCCGCACGTGATGATTCCCTGTGCGCCGCACGACCTCAGCATCTGGCAGAAGTCGTCCAGCGATGGGTCCTCGGGGTTGCCCCACGAGATGAGGATCTGCGCCCCGTGAATCTGCGCCGCAACGCGGGCGCCGCGCACTATCTCCCCGTAGAACGGGTTGTCCAGCCAGGGGATGCTGATGATGACGAGGGGAGTGCCACTCGCACCGATGCCATCGAACGACACGCTGCTGTAGTCCAGGTCGGAAATCGAGCGTCTGACGCGCTCCAATGTCTCGCCGTTGACGAGCTCGGGGTGGTGGAGCACCCGTGAGACCGTGGCGGGGGAGACGCCCGCTGCCCTCGCAACGTCGGCGACCGTCGCCTTGTCTCCTCTGCCCATGGGATCCCCTCCGAAATCGTAGGAATGCCGGCCAAGTCCAGGAACAATCTGTATTTTACCACCTTTGAAAGAAAAGTTTTCACATAAGAATCCATGGAATGGAAGCGAGTCGGATTGAGGTGGCTCTCTTCGAAGAATGCTAAGCGTTCGTGCAAAATGATGTTCAACATATTTAAACAAGTGCAAAAACGTAACGCTCGCAATCGTTTTGTAACCGTTTGCCGCTCTCGTGTTGGGGAATTCTCGGCCGTGGTCATAGCATCACAGCTAATGAAAGCGATTCAGTAAGAGAAAGAAAATTTTCACAACGACACCATGCCGAGCCCTTTGGCATCGCGCGGCTGCCGCTTGTGTTCCAACAGGTTCGTCTCAACTGCAGAGGGGGTTCTTGATGGTTGGTGTGGGGATAGTCGGCTGCGGAAAAATCGCCCAGGTGCGCCATCTCCCAGAATACGAGGGAAACCCAGACGCGAGGATCGTTGGCCTGTATGACAACAACGCCCAGCGTGCCGCGGAGCTTGCCGAGCGCTACGGGTGCGTCGCCTTCGACAATCTGGAGGATCTCCTTGCCTCGCCCGACATCGACGCCGTGAGCGTTTGCACCTCCAACGCCACGCATGCCGACGTATCGGTCAGAGCGCTCCAGGCGGGCAAGCATGTCCTGTGCGAGAAGCCCATGGCAATCTCGCTCGAGGAGTGCGTCCGCATGGTCGACGTCGCCAATGCGATCGGCAAGAAGCTGATGATCGACCAAAACCAGCGCTTCGCCCGTGCCCACCAACGCGCGAAGGAACTCCTTGACGCCGGCAAGATAGGCCGCGTCCTCACCTTCAAGACTACCTTCGGCCACGGCGGGCCCGAGACCTGGAGCGTCGACCCCGGGACCGGCAGCTGGTTCTTCGACCCCAAGCGCGCCGCCATGGGTGCGATGGCCGACCTGGGCGTGCACAAGACCGACCTCATCCAGTGGCTCCTGGGCCAGGAGGTCGTCTCCACCACCGCCAAGGTGACGACCCTGGACAAGCGCGACCCCCAGGGCAACCTCGTCGGCGTGGACGACAACGCGGTCTGCATCTACACCCTCGCGGACGGCACGGTCGGGACCATGACCGCAAGCTGGACCTACTACGGCGGGGAGGACAACTCCACCGTCCTATACGGCACCGATGGCGTCATGCGCATCTACAGCGACCCTGCGCACTCCATTGTCGTGGACCTGAGGAACGGCGAACGCGAGTGCTACGACGTCGAGGCCATCCAGACCAACGACAACCAGACGAAGTCCGGCGTCATCGACGCGTTCGTTGACTGCATCGAGCGCGACGTGGAGCCGCCGGTCCCTGGCGCGAGCGTGCTCTCTGCCATGCGTGCGGTCTTCGCGAGCATCGAGTCGAGCAAGACGGGCAAGACCGTCTCGACCTTGGAGGGATAGGCACATGAAGCTTGGATTGGTAAGCGCGATCCTCTCCGATTGGACCTACGAGGAGATGATCGACGAGCTGGCGCGTCAGGGATACGAGTGCGTTGAGGCGGCGGCGTGGCCGCAGGGCAAGGCGGAGCGCAAGTACGCGGGCGTCTCCCACGTGGACGCGGAGCGGGTGCTCTCCGATGACGCCTACGCACGTCACGTCAGGGACTATGCGGACGAGAGGGGCGTGGCGCTCTCCGCGCTCGCGTACTACCCCAACATGATGGACCCCGACCCCGAGCGTCGCGCACGCTTCTCCGCTCACCTCATCGCGGTCATCCGCGCGGCGGCAAAGCTCGGTGTCCCCAAGGTCACCAGCTTCATCGGGCGCATGACCGACAAGACGGTGGAGGAGAACCTCGCGGAGGTTCCGGAGGTCTGGAACCCCATCTTGGCGGTAGCGGAGGAGGAGGGCGTCCTCGTCGCCATCGAGAACTGCCCCATGCTCTTTGATGCCTCCAACTGGCCTGGCGGGCAGAACATCATGACCTCTCCGGCCAACTGGAAGAGGGTGTTCGAGCTCCTGCCCAGCGACAACCTGGGCCTGGCCTTCGACCCCAGCCACTTCGTGTGGCAGCAGATGGACATCAGCCGTGCCGTCTACGACTTTGGCGACAAGATCTTCCACGTCCACTTCAAGGACATCAAGCTTTTGCCAGACAAGCTCGCAACCTGCGGAATCATGGCCTATCCGCTGGACTACATGGTGCCAAAGCTCTGTGGGTTGGGAGACGTCGACTGGGGCGCGTTCGTCTCGGCGCTCACCGAGGTTGGGTTTGACGGGGACGCCTGCATTGAGGTCGAGGACCACGCGTTCGAGGGCAGCAGAGATCGCGTGGTGCAGAGCGTGGCGCTCTCGTACAGGTACATGCGTCAGTTCGTGATCTAGGGGAGAAAGGGAGACTCATCATGACCAGGAACCACAACATCAGCCGTCGCGCCTTCATCGCCGGTACGGGCGGGGCAGTTCTCACTGCCTTCCTTGCGGGCTGCGGCGCGTCGAACTCCGGCACGTCGGACTCGTCTGACTCCTCCAACGCGGCTTCGGGCGGCAAGAAGATCTACGTCCTCACGCCCTCCGAGGACCACGGCTGGACCGGCTCGGTCGCAACCTTCGCAAAGGAGAAGATCGCCGACGTCAACAAGGAGGGGAAGTACACCGCCGAGCTCCAGACCGCAGACTCCGCCTCCAAGCAGATCAGCGAGGTCGAGGACATCCTAGCGGGCGATACCAGCCAGATCGCCGGCATCGTGATTCAGCCCATGGACGACACGCTGCAGTCCGCAATTCAGTCCATCGTGGACGCGGGCATCCCGTACGTCGCGTTCGACCGCATCATCGAGGCCGTCGCCAGCACCGCCGTCTCCAACGTGAAGGGTGACAACGAGGGCATCGGCGCAGGCTCCGCCTCGTACTTCGTCGACAACGGCATGAAGCCGGGGGACAAGGTATACGTGTACGAGGGCGACACCTCCTCCGTCACAACGCTGCGTGACAAGGGCTTCACCGAGTTCGTCACCGGTAAGCTGGACTTCGACGGCAAGAAGATCGACGACGCCTCCAAGTGGTCCGACTCCGACACCGTCTCCATCAGCAAGTCCGGTGCCATGAACTGGAGCCGCTCCGACACCAAGGCTGCCTTCGAGTCCCTCATGAGCGACGACTCCAACGCGGACATCAAGTGGTTCTACGCCGAGGACGACGAGCTTGCCATGGGCATCCTCGAGGCGCTCAACGGCGGCGGCATCTCCGACGCCACCAAGGAGAAGATCTTCGCCACCAAGCCGTACATCACCGGCTGCGGCGGCCTCGACGAGTACTACGAGGTCATCCGCGGCAACTCCTACCAGGACATCGTCAAGAACCTGGGTGGTGTCATGTCGGTCACCTACTCGCCGTCCATGATCCAGACGGCGATCCAGGACCTCATCGACCACCTCGATGGCAAGCAGGTCACCCAGGACCACGTCATCAAGTGCGAGAACGTGACCAAGGACAACGTGGACAAGTTCCAGTCCTTCAAGTAGCAAACACGTCGGGGTCGTGCGCAGCCCCGGAAAGGCGTGGGGCCTGCCCGTAGTGGGTGGGTCCCACGTGCGCACGAATGCGGATGGGAGGAGAACCCATGGAACTTCTTGGGATGAGGGACATCCACAAGTCATTTTCTGGAGTGCCCGTCCTGCGCGGGGTGAGCCTGAGCGTGCAGGAGGGCGAGGTACATGCGCTGCTCGGCGAGAACGGCGCCGGCAAGTCGACCCTCATGAACATCCTCACCGGTGCCTACGCGTGCGACTCGGGGGCCGTCACCTTTGCCGGCAGCGACATCACCAACGCCTCGATCAAGCAGGTCGAGGACGCGGGGATCGCGTTCGTCCACCAGGAGCTTAACCTGTTCAACGACCTCCTGGCGTACGAGAACATCTTCCTGGGACAGGAGCTCACCAACCGGTTTGGCTCCCTGGACAAGGGGAAGATGATCTCGCAGGCGAACGACCTCTTCACCAGGCTCGGGGTGGACATCGACCCCTGCGCCCTGGTGGACGACCTCAAGCCCAGCGAGAAGCAGCTCCTCGAGATCTCCCGCGCGCTCTTCCGCAACGCACGGCTCCTCATCCTCGACGAGCCCACGACGGCACTCAACACTGAGGAAGTAGAGCACCTGTTCTCAATCGTGCGGGGGCTCCGCAAGGGCGGAACGTCGTTTATCTTCATCTCGCACAAGATGCCCGAGATATTCGAGCTCTGCGACTCCTACACCATTCTGCGCAACGGCAGCTTCATCAAGAGCGGGAGAATCGCGGACACCACCCCGGCCGAGGCCACCAGCCTCATGGTGGGCGCGTCCATGGAGCAGCGCGGCTCGTGGCAGTCCCGCGATCTGGGCGACGAGGTTCTTCGCCTCGAGGGGTACTCTGGCAACGGCTTCCACGACGTCGACCTCTCGGTCAGGAGGGGCGAGGTCATTGGCCTTACGGGCCTCAAGGGCTGCGGCAGCAGCGAGCTCATGCAGACGCTCTTTGGTGTCATGCGCCCGACGGGCGGCGTCGCGAGCGTGTCTGGCACCAAGCTGCATGGCGGTTCCATCCACGAGGCCATGAGGGCCGGCGTCGCCATGCTGCCTGCGGACCGTAAGGAGAACTCGGTGGTCCCGGACATGTCGCTGCTAGAGAACATGTGTCTCTCCGAGCAGGTACTCTCCGCAAGGTCGCTTCCCATCTCGCGCGGCCGCGAGGAGGAGAGGTTCGAGCACTACAAGAAGCTTCTGGGCATCAAGGCACCTTCGGCAGACGCTAACATCAACTCCCTCTCGGGTGGTAACCAGCAGAAGGTCTTCATCGCCAGGTGGCTCAACACCGACGCGAACGTCCTTCTCCTCGACAACCCCACCCAGGGAATCGACGTCGGCGCCAAGGCCGAGATCTATCGCCTGATCCTCGGCCTCGCCGAGGCGGGAAAGACGGTCCTCATCAATACGCTCGAGATTCCCGAGCTCAAGGAGGTCGCGGACACCTGCTACGTGTTCTATGAGGGCGAGGTCGTCAAGGCCCTGCCCCATGACCAGATCGACGAGCGGACGGTCATGCTCTATTCCACGAACTCGCTTGCCACGGCATAGCGCGAGATAAGAAGGGTTGGTGCGTTGGGATGGCAGTGAAAACCATGGAAGAGGGCAAGGCACGGTCGGGAGGCTCCCTGCTGGGGGCGCTCAAGCGGTACAGCTTCGTCCTCGTGTTTCTGGCAATCTATATTGTCTACGCGGCGGTGAGCGGCGGACTCACCGTTGGCGCGACCATGAACATCTTCCGCCACAGCGCGGTCATCGGCATCATTGCCGTGGGCATGGGCCTCATCTGCCTCACGGGTGACATAGACCTCTCGGTTGGCTCCATGCTTGCGTTCGTGGCGGGCTTCTCGGTCGTGGTGTTCAACCAGACACAGGGCTCCATCCCCCTCACCCTGCTGTTTGCCCTCTGCCTCGGCGCGCTCTGCGGGCTTCTCAACGGCGTCCTGGTGGGCGTGGTCGAGATGCCGTCGTTTATCGTCACGCTCGCGACGATGCTCATCTTCCGCTCGCTCTCGCAGTACGAGTGCCAGCACCTGCCCTCCGAGCTCATTGGCAACGGCAGCTCCGTCTACCGCATGTCCAGCACGTTGCCCAGCTACCAGGCCATCTACCAGTTTGGCAACGGCCGTCTCCCCGGCGGCATGCCCATCGTGGGTCTTATCCTGCTGCTGGTCATCATCGCCTTCGTGTACCTGCTGACTTCCACCAAGTTTGGCAAGAAGGTCTACGCCGTGGGGTCCAACGCCCGCGCCGCGCGACTCGCCGGCATTTCCGTGCCCCTCATGAGGACCCTGGTGTTCGTGATCGCCGGTGCTCTCATCGGGCTGGCAGCCTTCCTCTGGATTGCCATGAACGCGAGCTCCGACCCCGCGACCACGGGCAAGAGCTACGAGATGTACGCCATCGCAGCCGTGGTGCTGGGCGGCATCTCGATGAGCGGCGGCCGCGGCAAGCTGCTGGGCGTGCTTTTTGGCGCCATGTCCTACACGGTGATCGACAAGGTGATCATCGCCCTCAAGATGGACTCCCTCATCAACGACACTATCAAGGGCGTCATCCTGATCCTCGTCATCCTTATCCAGATTATGGGACCAAGGCTCAAGGACCGCTTCGGCAAGTCGAAGGCAAGTGCCTCGGAGTAGCCTCCGCGCAACAAGCAGCCTCCTCAGGGAATGGCCCCGGCCCGTCGGCGACCCGGCAGGTCGGGGCCGTTTTATGCTTGGGAGTAGTCCGAGCGGCGGGAGGGCTAAGCGGGTGCCCGGGGTGCCTCTACGGGTGCTGAGAAAATGCGAGTTGTGGCAATCGGCCGGGCCATTTTGCCGCCACAGCTCGACATTCCTCAGCACCAAGCCCCCGAAGGGACGCAAACGTCCGGAAAACCGGCTCTTCAGCACAATGTGTGAAACGTGATTAGGCGAACGCGCAGGTGACACGGC
>CAIFEH010000034.1_pt1 | contig 18611 bp, 14 predicted proteins | sample 7355751 | NCBI WGS metagenome assembly CAIFEH01 (sample SAMEA6864055, study PRJEB38353) | metagenome | biome: bioreactor; feature: anaerobic; material: water | place: Germany | collected 2018 | reverse complement strand
ATCCTAGGGCGGGGGCGGGACATTATTACGTCAACGCTGGTCTAACAGAGACATATGCTTTCATGCCTTCTTCCATCGAAAGGTCGATCTTGAGGACGTCGTCTTCTCCAAGGAACGCGTGATGAGCTATAACGGCGCGGATGTGGAGAGGGAGAGGAACATGGTCCCCCTCAACGATGCGATGTCAGTCTCGGACAAGAAGTCGACCCGACAGCTCATGATGAGCATCGTTCGGCAAAACGAGGAGAATGCGCTCTCGGTCATCGCGAGGGGGCTCTCGAGCGATGACAGCGAGGTGGCGCACTACTCCGCGTCCGTGCTTCAGGAAACGCTCGACAAGTTTCGAGACAACACCAACCAGAAGGTCCTCAAGGTCAGAGAGGACCGCAAGCGGGAGAACAGGACACCCGAGGAGCGTCTTGCCTTCATCCAGGAGGTGCGAGACCTGTTTGACGAGCTCAATCACATGACCGCGCAGCACGTGGTGAGCCCAAGGGAGGAGCAGGCGTTCGTGGAACTCCAGGATGGTGTCGCGGGACTCCTCGAAGAGATGGACGCGATTCGTTCCGACGAGGTGTATCAGATCGGATCAAGGCTATTGGAGGTCAGCGACTACCCGGGCTGCTGGAAGTGGTGCCAGATGGCAGCCAAGCAGTTTCCCGATGTGCTGCCCACCTACAAGCTGCAGCTGCGCTATTACTATGAGACGGGCAAGCGCGAGGAGTTCCTCTCCATGCTCGGGGCCCTGAAGCAGTCGGACATTGCGGTCGATCACGAGACGCTGCAGATGATTCGCTTCTTTGCGTGACGGGAAGGAGTCAAGCGTTTGGATATCGGCTGGCTCTCGCTCTTGCAGGCGACTGGAGTCTTGGTGCTGTACTCGGCCTGTGTAGTGCTCCTGCCGTACCTTGCGGCAGGCCGCGTGCTCCGAAGGTTCTCGCTCTCCCAGCAGTTTCTCATGGCCTTCACCGCGGGAAACTGCGCCATCATCAACATTGGGTACGTGCTGGAGCTCCTGCACATCTCAAACCGCATCACCTTGATTGCGCTCACCGCGGCGGTTGTCCTGTCAATTCGCACGTATGTGTATGAGATTGACTGGAAGCGATGGCTCGGGACGGCCTTTGACGGGCTGATTCGGCTGGCGCACGGCACGCTGCAGCTGCGCATGGTACTCCACGACATGCGTGACGCCCTGGGGCGGGCGCTCGGGTCTTTGGGGAGATGGGCCTGGGGCCAGGTGAGGCACAACCTCATCGACTGGGCGTTCATTCTCGCCTACGTCGCCGCCTGCTATTACGTGTTCGGTCACATGGTCATGCACTGCCTTGGCTACATGGCCTCGGACGTGCCCGTTCACCTAGCCTGGATAAACCAGCTGTTCGAGAACAACCTGTTCTCGGGGGGCATCTACCCCATGGGGTACCACGTCGTCATCTATTACCTGTCTGCCGTGTTCGGCATCCCCGCGTACCTCATCCTGCGCCTGTTCTACTTCGTGCAGGACTTCTACATCTTTCTCATGCCGTTCGTCGTGGCTCGTTGCCTCTGCAAGAGCAGGTTCGCCTATGCGGGCCCCATCATCTGCCTGGTGCTGACCGGGGCGTTTGAGCTTGCCTTCGACCAACGCTATTTTGCATCCCTTCCCGAGGAGTTCGGCATGCTCTTCGTCTATCCCTGCCTCTACTATGCGGTCAGGTTCTTCTACTGGCGGCATGAGGAGGTTCAGGGAGGGAGGCTCGCGCCCACGCTCAGGCAGGCGCACGGCCCGAGGGGATGGGTCCTGGGCTGGCGGGAGTCGCAGTGGTGTCTCGCCTTTTTTGCCCTTGCCTTCGGCACGCTGCTGGCGGTGCACTTCTACGATGCCATAGCCGCCGGACTGATGTGCCTCGCAGTCGTCGTCGGCTTCATGGGTCGGTTCGTGCGAAAGGGCTATTTCCTCTCGGTCGTGAGGACGGTGGCGCTCTCGCTTGCCTTGGCCCTGTACCCCATGCTCATCTGCTTCGCGCTTGGCACCCCGCTGCAGAACTCGCTGCGCTGGGGCCTTGATGTCATCAACAACGACGCCAGCACCCAGACCCAGGAATCCATGCAGGTTCAGGAGGACTCCACCAGTGTGGCGAGCGCCTCCTCGCGAGGGGGGACAGACGGTGCACGGGCTGATTCTGGTTCGGTCACCTCCGTCGCGGCCGGCAGGGCGCCCGAGGCGGAGGAGCCATCTCCCACCACCCTCCAGGGCCTTGAAGGCAAGGTGCGAAAGCTCTACGCCGCCTTGAGAAGCGGGATAACCGTCGCGTTTGCCGAGGATCCCGGCCAGCTGGCAGACGCCCTTCTCGCTTCTCTTGGCGTCCTCCTCCTCTTGGGGATCGCGCACCAATGCTTTCATGACTACCAGTACGGAGCGACCTTGGTTGCCTCGTCGCTTGGCGTCATCTTCCTTCTCCTGCTGCGGCAGGCAAACTCCCTCGGCCTCCCCCGCCTCATGGATGAGGTGAGAACCACGTACTTCCTGGTCTATTCGTTTCTCCTTGCCATCCCGCTCTGCGTGGACGCTGTCGTGGGTATTCTCGCCTTCGACCGCAGGGGAACGCTGCGCTCCGGGCTCTGCCTGGCATTCTCGTGCCTGATGATCGCCGCGCAGATTCAGACGGGCTACACCAAGGTCGACAAGAGCGACGAGCTTCAACGGCTGACCCAGATCATGCCCAACGGCAACATCATCGTTGCCTCAGATATCCTCAAGAGCGAGGAGCCATTTCACTGGACCATCGTCTCGGCCAACATCGAGACGGAGATGTACAGGTACCGTGGGTGGCACTACGAGATTGGGGACCTCCTGAAGAAGATTGACGCGGGGGAGTCCTCCTACTTCGCCATCCCCACTGACGACGTGTACTTCTTCGTCGAGAAGAGGGCCAACTACTACTATAGCCAGCTTGACGGGCAATACGCGAAGGTCTCCAAGGAGGCGGCGGGGGAGCCGCTGCCAGACATCTCCGGTCAGAGTGCCTACAAATTTCGCAATCGTGTCATTGTCATGTCAAAGCTCTATTACTGGGCACGCCGGATGCAGCAGCTCTATCCCTATGACATGACGGTCTGCTACGAGACGGACGACTTTATCTGCTTTCGGCTCCACCAGAACACGTACCGTCTGGACGACCTGGGTATCGATTACCTTGACTACCTGGACGAGCTCTCATGAGGGGGAGACCCTGGGTCGCCCTGGCATTCGTCGTGGCGATTGGAGCGCTCATGCTGACGTGGTTCTGGAAGACGTGGTGGAAGGTCGAGGAGCTGCCGCTCTGCGAGGGCACCCAATGCGTGAGCTACCCCGGTCAGGGGACGTACAAGATTCACGCCGTGCGCATCGACGAGGCGAACCACGACACGTACGACGGGGAGCAGCTGGTGATGCTCGAGGTCAACCTCAGCGCCTACCGTGACGTTGCGCTGCCCCACACCGCGCTCGTGAACCTCCGCAGCCTCCTAGGCGCCGCCTCCTCCGAGGGGCGCAGGCTCATCCTTCGGTTCTGCTACGACTGGGATGGGCAGGCGGCGCTGCACGAGCCATCCGACATCTCGACGGTGCAGACGCACATGCGCCAGGTCGCCGACGTGGTCAACTCCTACGCGGACAAGGTCGTGGTAGTGCAGGGCCTGTTCTGCGGGGATTGGGGAGAGATGCACGGCGGACACTTCTCCGGCGAGGCGTCGATGCTCCGGCTGGCAGACACGCTGGGTGGCTGCCTCGACCCAAGCATCCCGCTTGCCGTTCGTACCGCGGGGCAGTATCAGGCGATCGTGCGCAACGACCCATCGCTGAAGGGGCGTCTCTCCCTCTTCAACGATGGACTTCTGGGAAGCGCCACCGACCTGGGAACGTTCGACGCCGATCAGGCAGACGGGGGCCTGAGCCTGGAGAGAGTGGTCTCGGGGCAGCTACCCTATGGTGGCGAGGTGGTCTCGACGGAAGAGACCGACTCGGGCGTTGTGAACCAGATGGAACACCTGAGGCAGCTCCACGTCTCGTACCTCAACGAGGACTATGACCGGAACGTATGGGATGCCTGGGCTGCGGAGCAGTATGACGGAACCACGGTGGCACAGTATGTGAAGGCTCACCTTGGCGCGCGGTTCATGGTCAGTGCCGCGAACGTTAGGCAATCGTTCCTCTCGGACTGGACGACCGTGAGTGTGACCATCAAGAACACGGGGTTTTCCCGGGCATCCTCGAGCATCTCTGCCTGGCTGCGCCTCTCCGGGGGAGACGGGAGCCGGGACATCGCGCTCGCCGCGAACCTGCGGGAGGTGCCTTCCGGGGGCTCCCAAACCTATTCCGCCACGCTCCCCCTCGACGAGGGGGCAGACGGGTATTCGGTCGCGGTCGTGCTCAAGGATGAGGCGGGAAACGAACTTCCATTGGCAAACCAAGGGTGCGAGGACGGTGCCCTGACGGTTTTCGGGCTCAGTCACCTACGAGTCGGCTAATCGCTCAGACTACAAACAATCGCTTGGAGGACCATGGACTAAACTGAAAGTGTCCCGTAGGAAGACAGAGGGGTTAGTGGGAAGAGCACCCCGTGAAGAAGAAGCGACTGCTGTTCGTGATCAACACGCTGGGGATGGGTGGGGCGGAAGTCGCCTTGCTCCGTCTGCTGCGATGCATTGACCCGGCCGCCTACGACATCGACCTCTATGTGATGCTGGGGCAGGGAGAGCTGATTGACCGCCTCCCGCCCTACGTCCGGTTGGTCAACCATACGTTCCACCCCATCGACGTCCTCTCCTCCAAGGGCCGCAGGTGCCTGCTCAAGACCGTGCTCAGGTCCTGCCTCGTGCGCTGCTCGCTCTTCAAGAATGCGGGCTATCTCGCAAAGAACCTCATTCGCATGAGGAAGTCGGGAAGGGTTCATGCGGACAAGCTGCTGTGGAAGGTCGTTGCGGACTCCGCGCCTATGCCCGAGGAGCACTACGACCTCGCCGTCGCATTCTTGGAGGGTGGTTCCACCTACTTCGTCGCCACTCACGTGAGAGCGAGGCGCAAAGTCGCCTTCCTGCACATCTCCTATTCCGAGGCGGGAAACTCCGCAGATCTCGATCAGGGCTGTTATGACTACTTTGACCAGGTATTTTGCGTGTCCAACGAGGTGAGGGCCTCGTTCCTCTCCGCCTATCCCAACTATGCCGGCAAGACGAGGGTCTTCCACAACATCCTGAGTCCGAGTGAGATTAGGGAGAGGTCGCAGGAGGGCGAGGGCTTCTCCGATGCGTTCCCGGGAAGGCGCATCCTGACGGTCTGTCGCCTGGTCCCCCAAAAAAGGCTCGAGGTGTCCGTCGAGGCAATGCGTCTGCTCAAGCAGCGGGAGGACCTCCCGGAAGTGCGCTGGTACGTGATGGGGGAGGGAAGGAGTCGTGCGAGGCTGGAGAAGGCGATCTACAGGGATGGCCTAGAGGGCTGCTTCGTTCTGATGGGAACGCGGGACAACCCGTATCCGTACTTCAGAGAGGCGGACATCTACGTTCACTGCACGGCATACGAGGGGAAGAGCGTTGCCGTCGAAGAGGCTCAAATCCTGGCTAAACCCGTGATCGTCTCGGATGCCCCGGGAAACCGTGACCAGGTTAAGGACGGCTACGACGGCATGCTCGTTCCACTCGAAGCCGAGCGGGTTGCTGAGGCGGTGTCATGGATGCTGTTGAACCCATCGGCTGCCAAACAAATGGGCCTGCGCGCCTCTCAACGCGACTTCAGCGGGGGCGACCTGGCCTTGCTCCTGGAGGGGGGACCTGCGCCGGCAGAGGCGCTACGCCCGTGAGATATGCAAGCGGGCGATTCAGCGTGCAAGCTTAGAAAGTACGGTTTCGGTGGTATAACAGGGTTAATGTGGTGTCAGTTGGCTTTCAACAGTCAAGGAACGCGGCAGAATCTGCTTGCGGTGGGAAGCCGACTGGTGGCTTTACAGGAAGAGCGGAGCAAGCCGCAGGGGGAGAACAGAAAATGTACGAGAAGCCATTGATTCTTAGGACCGAGGACCTCGCCGAGGGCATCTATGCCGCAAGTGGGTGCTATACGGCAACTGCCTACATTCACCAGACGCCCCAGACGGGTCGCGGAGACTACCGCATTCAGGTGAACGGTGTCCACAAGGCCGATCACACCAAGGAAAAGCAGCGGCTGACCATCTCGTTCAACATGCCCGTCAACTACAGCTCTTCGAACGGGACGCTGGTGAGCGGAGATGGAACGAGCACGCTTGTGATTGAGTATAGCTACCACCAAAACCCCTCCGACAACATTGGGCTCGGAGACCTTGTGGTCCGAGCTGATTCGGGGCTGGCTGTTACCGGCGTCAAGATTACCGATTAGGCGTCCTTTTTGCGACGATGTGGGGAGGCACGGGACTCTGTCCCCTGTGCCTCCTCTTTTTTGGTCGGCCGACCCTGCACCATGAGGCGGCCCAAGCGGGCTCTGTGCATGGCGCTAGAACTCTCGAATGAGCTCATCGACCTCCTCTGGGTTTAGTGGCGTGCATCTTTGCCCACGGATGCTGTAGACCCTCGTGCACATGGTGAGGACGGTCGGGCGGTGGGTCGTGACGACGCAGGCTCGGGGATACTCGTCGGTCATGATGTTGCGCAGCACCTTGCGCTCGGTTGCAACATCTAGGGCGGAGCTCGCCTCGTCAAGCAGTAGGATGGGCGTCTTGCGAAGCAGGGCACGGGCGATGGATAGGCGCTGCGACTGACCTTCGGAGAAGCCGCCGCCCCTCTCGCCGACCTCGGTGTTGATGCCGTCAGGCAGCTTCCGGACAAAGTCCCAGGCACAGGCGAGCTTGAGCGCCCGTTCGATCTGCTCGTCGGTGGCCTCGGGACAGACGTTGCGCATGTTCTGGGCGATGGTGCCCGAGAACATTGTGTTGCCCTGCGGAACGTAGGAGAACAGCCTTCGGGCGCCAGGGGTCATTGGCATGCGGTCAGTCCCGGAGGTCAGGAAGACGGCGCCCCGCTTGGGTCGGAGTAGGGCAAGCAGGAGGCGCAGCATGGTCGTCTTGCCCTCTCCGGATGGTCCCACAAGGCCAATGACCTCGTGTGGACGAGCTTGGAACGAGGCGCCGCGAAACACCTCGGTCCCGTTGTGGTAGGCGTACCACACGTCCTCGGCGCTGATGCCGACGCCGTCCGTGCGGTGTCTCTCCAAGAAGGCATCCGCCTCCGCGCGACCGCTGTAGTCCTCCTGGGGCATCTCGACGATGTCCATCAGCCGCTTTGCGGAGGTGGTCAGGCTGATGAGCTGGGGAACCAGGCCCGACAGGCTGTTGATGGAGCCGGTGAGGTTTCCGGTGAGGGAGAGGAACATCGTCATGGTGCCGTATGTGATTGCCCCGGTCCAGACACGATAGATGCCCCAACCGTAGCAGCCGTACGTTACCGCCAGGCCAATAAGGCCCAACAGGAACGAGGTCAGCATGTTGAGCTTGCTGTACGAGAGCTCCATTTCTATGTAGTTGCGTTGCAACTCCTTAAGGCGGTCAACGTAGAGTCGCACCAGGTCGAACGCCTTGATGGTCTGCATGTTGGAGAAGCTTTCCTGGTTGAAGCCGGTCATCTTAGCGTTCATGTCAGCATTCTTGATGTTCTGGCGCTTCATGCGCGAGAGCAGCGTCTTGGACATGAGCATGGAGAACGGGATGCCAATCATCGCAAACACGGCGAAGGTCCAATCGCTCCTGACCACGATGAGGAGGGTGCCCGCGAACTTGAATACGTTGATGATTGCGGTGGGGATGAAACTGAGGACGCCAGACGAGATGTTGGAGGCGTCGTTGGTCCAACGGGTGAGAAGGTCGCCCGTGTGGTAGCGAGAGACGGACTCCCAGTCGGTCACGAGGATCTTCGAGAAGATGTCGGCCTTGATCTCGGCATCGACCTGGTAGCTGATCTTGTTTGAGAAGTAGCTCGTGAACTGGTTCACCACGATGCTGCTCACAGACATGCCGATCATCCAGAAGAAGGTCCGAGCGAGCGCTCCCGTCTTCATCCCCGTGACGATGTCCACCATGTCGCGCGAGATGAGGCTCGAGACGAGCCCTAACAGCACCCCGCCCATGCCGAGGACGGTGTAAAAGACCATCTGCTTCCAGTAGCTTCGCGCGTAGGCATAGACCCAACGGACCTGAAGGCGCATCTCCTTCAGGCGACCCTCGCGAATGCGCTGGATGTAGAACTGTAGCTTCTCCCTCATGGCCCCTAGCGTTTTCCAGCCCTCTCCCTCGGGAAGCCGTGAATGGGCGGTGCCCGTTACCTGGCTCCCTCGCCGTCATCCAGCCAGGAGTCCACGGCATCCCTCATCAGGCGTGCTGCCGTAGGTCGTGTGGTCGCAGAGAGGCTCCAGACGGGGACTCGCTGCGCAAGCTCTTGCGAGAACCCCACGCAATCCCCGAGCATCTGCTCGGTCCATAGGGGCGAGATGAGCCTCTGCATGGTCCGCAGCTGCTTCTGGTCCTCCCGAATAGGGATCAATCGGTCGGTCTTCCCACGGGTCAAGAGTATAACCCCGCCCAGGGGCACCTCCTGCGTGGTGGCAATGCCCGAGGTGCCGCACCACGGGATTCCGCAGACGCTCATGGTGTCTGCCCTGATGAGGTTGAGGTCGCCGTTAAGAACCGTCGCATAGCCCAGGGTCTCCCAGAGTCTCGCATGCGTCGACTTGCCCGTTCCGGACGGGGCGGAGACGAGCCACGCCTTCCCCCGGTATAGAAGGGAGCAGGAGTGCAGGGCATACATGCGCTCCTGCTCCGCACGAACGAGGAAGGGGAGGCGCAAGGCGTGGAACACCTCGAAGCGCAGGCGCTCCATCCCGTCCTCGTCGTCATGGCAGACAGGGCTGACGTGAAGCGCCACCCGGCTCCCATCCTTCGTGACGCGTACCAGCCGCACGTGGCGAAAGCCGGGGTATGCGAGCCGCCAGAGGTCGCCCTCGTCCAGAACGGCAAGCTGGTCGTTCTCCAACAGAACCCGTGCCCCAGGACACGGCCGGGGGAGCGCGAGGGTCACGGTGACGGTCTGGTCTGCAGTGCCCTTCCCCAAGGGGTCAGGGGTGGCAAACGGGACATAGCCTGCTGGGAAAAAGTTTGGCGAGCCCTGGAAGTCGATGGCAAGGTGCGCGATCTTGACTCTCTTGTAGTGGGGTTCCGCCGGGAAGCGGAGGGGTGCGGGACCATCCAGGAGGTGGCATCGCTCAAAGGAGCGCATGCAGGCCTCGAAGTCCGCCCGTGCCTCATCCAGCTGCCCCGGAGGAATCCGATCGTGCTGCACCCACGCGCGAAAGAGGTCCTCCGGCTCCTCGAAGTCGTCTGCGTGCGACCAGAGGAAGAGCGCGGTGTCGTTGACCTCGTAGGCACCCTGCTGGTCGACGATGCCCTGTCCAAACGGCAGCAGGTAGTCCCTTCCCGCCAACCTTGCGATGGAATAGCGGGGAGATTTCTTCTCCATTGTCACCTCCCGGCGCGTTGCCTTGTTAGGCAGATATCATAGTTCCACGGTGATGCGCCTCGGCCGTGTTCGAACACGGGGCTTTCGAAAAGAGGAGATGGCGGCTCTGAAGCTCAATCCCGCAGGAGGGCGGAATCCGGAGGAACTGCTTCGCGCGGGCCTCTCCATACAGGTCAGCCCCACCGGTTGGAGCATGTACCCCATGTTCGTGCCGGGCAGGGACTGGGCGGTGCTCGAGCCGATCGAGCCGGGATACCGCGTGGGGCGGGGGGACGTGATCCTCTTTCGCAGGAGGGGTGGCATCCTCGTGATGCACAGGGTGCTCTCCGCGAGGCCAGACGGTACCTTCTGGTTTGTGGGAGACAACCTCCCGGACATCGAGAGGGGCGTCGGGGCAGACCAGCTCATCGGCATCCTGACGGGCTTCACGCGCAAGGGTAGGGAGCACCGGGTAGACGAATGGACGTACCGGGCCGCGAGCGCAGCCTGGCTGCTGCTTCGCCCCCTGCGTCCGTTGGGTCATCAGATCATGAGCTTGGCAAGGCGGCTCCTGCGGCGCGAAGGGCTGGCGTCTCGGCAGGCACGCCAGTAGTGCGTGTCGTGGGTGTCTCTGCGAGGTTTGCAAAGGCTCCTTGGCGAGGGGGTTCCCTCCCTCCCTACAGCCCGCCCAAGTCCTGATCTTCCTGGCGTCCCTCGGGGAGGCCGCGCTTGCCGTGGCCGAGGGCCTTCAGGAACAGGGAATCCCTTGAGACGAGCAGCTGAAGGGCGTACATGCCAAAGAACACGACCCCCGTGACGACCAGGCGCAGGAATATCTGAGACGTCGAGAGGCCGCTGCCGGTGAGGATGGAAACCGTGCATTGCACGATGCCGTGGGGTGTGAGGGGAATGCCCGTAATGATGCCCGTGCAGAGCGTTCCCGCAAGAAACGCGCAGACCCCGCTTGTCGTCGACAGTCCCAGATAGGTGAGGAGGCTCCCCAGGATCCCGGAGCGCACGCCGGGCTTGTTCAGGAGGTCGCGCGCCAGATAGAGCTGGGTGACAAGCACGAGGCTCTCTGCGATGAGCGTAGCAAGCGCCGAACCCGTCGCACCTTGGGTGGGGATGAGGGCGAGATTCAGGACAAAGTCTGCCACCGCGCCGACGGCTACCGAGACGAGCACCTGGAGCTCCCGGTCGAGTGCCGTGAGAACCTGGATTCCGATGATGCCGGTAAGGCCGATGGGGATGACCGCGAAGATGATCACCCTCATGCCAGGCACGGCGGGAAGGAACTGGCTACCTGCCAGAAACAGGACGGAATCCGTTGCCTCTGCAAAGAAATAGACGGAGAGGGGAAGGGACATCAAGAGGGAGGCTGACAGCGCGAGCGTCATGAGCCGTTCAAACAGGTCCCTCCTTCCCTGACGGACGTAGTAGGACATCCGGGGGAGAAGGACGTTTCCCAGGGACGTGACGATGCTCGTGAGCATGAGCTTGACGTTCACCGCCGTCGTGTAGTAGCCGACTTCGGCATCGTTCTTCATGACGCCGAGCATCACCGTGTCGAGGTTGGCGAAGATGGAGCTCATGGCGCTCTGTGCGAAGAGGATGAAGATGGGCCGCAGGTGCCTCCTGAAGTTGTAACTCCCCCTGGGAAGGCGCTTGAGCGATACGAGATGGTGCAGGCGAATGACATTGAGCGTGTTGGAGCCAACCCCGCCGAAGACGATGGTGGCGGCATAGATGCGGTAGTCGGATGCCGTGTGCACGAGCAGGAACATGGCAGCGACTGCCATGACCTTGAAGATGAGGGACCTGATCGTGATGTAGTCGTACTGCTCGAGCGCCTGGAATACCCAGCTCGAACCGATTGTGTTGAAGATGACGTTGATGCCCTCGATGGCATAGAGGACCTTGTCCTGGGCGAGGCGCGGAACCATGAGGACCATGCCGGCGTAGGCGGCCATGGAGAGGACTAGCGAGACGCTGTTGATGATCAGGATCTCTTGGACGGTTTGCGACAGGAGGCCGGGGTTGTCGCGAACCTTGGCGCACGCACGTATTCCGTACGTGGGGATGCCAAGGCAGGCAGCCAGATAGAAGTAGTTCGAGACCGAGATGGCAAAGTTGACCTTCCCATAGCCATCGGCGCCCAGGACCCTTGACACATAGGGGAACGTGATAAGGGGGAGAATGGTGTTCAAGACCGTGAGCAGCAGGTTCATGACAAAGTTATAGCGAACCGAGTGAACCTTGAACGTACCCCTCTGTCCTTCGTCTCTCATAGTCCTGAATCATGCCTCGGAATGCCCAGCGCTGCCCGTCCCGCATTGGCCCGGAAATGCGGTGCCAGGAGGTGGGAGGCCGCAGGATGACCGGTTTGCCATGCCCTACGAGTTTAGAGTGTACTGCCCCGCTCCCTGCCGCACTGAGGCTTGCGTGGTCTGTAGGGCAAAGGATGAGTGTCAGTGGTCCCTCTCTCCCAAGATACAATTGGTCGGGCGGATGTTGACCGTGCCGGCTGCGGCGCGTACGCCTGTTAGGGTTTTGCATCGCGGGCAAATCATCGGATGGGGGCGATTGGTGCAATGTGCTCTGCCTCTTCCGCGTCGGTCGGCTCTCGCGCCTTCCCAGGCGACGAGGGTGTCATCGACTTCGTTGTCACCTGGGTTGACGGTTCCGACCCCGAGTGGCAACGGGCACATCGGCTTGCACGGTCTGTTTCGCAGCGCGTTCCCCATGTGCAAATGGCCGAAATCGACGATGGAAGCCAGCGCTATCGCGACATGGGCACGTTGAGGTACTGGTTTAGGGGCGTCGAGAGGTTTGCGCCGTGGGTGCGTACCGTTCACCTGGTCACTAACGGTCAGGTTCCGGATTGGCTTGACCTTGGGAATGAGCGCCTCCATCTGGTGACGCACGACCAGTTCATGCCGCCTTCGTGTCTCCCAACGTTCAATTCCAACGCCATCGAACTCTGCTACCACCTCATCCCCGGGTTGGCGGAGCACTTCGTTTCGTTCAACGATGACGTGTTTTTGGTTGGTCCCCTGGAGCCGTCAGACCTCTTCCGGGATGGGCTGCCACGCGATATGCTGGCTTGCCAACCAGTCATCGCGAACCCGGCTAACCCCGTGATGTCTCACATCTACCTCAACAACTCGCTGCTGCTCTCGCGCCACTTTGCAAAGCGCAAGGTCATGCGAGAGCGGCCCGGCACGTTCTTCCACCTTGGGTATCCGCCCCGATACTTTGCCTACAACCTCGTGGAGCTTGCCTTTCCCCAGATGACGGGGTTCTTTACACCACATGGGCCAGCCGTGATGCTGCGCTCGACGTTCGACGAGGTTTGGAGGGAGGAGCCCGATGTCCTGGGTGCTACCGTCGCGTCGCGCTTTCGCGGGGACGACGACGTGAGCATCTATGCCCTGCAGGAGTGGCAGAAGCTCTCGGGAGGCTTTTGCCCCGCCAACGTCACGTGTCGCCTGGGCTATTACGCCTTCGAGTGCGACCGCGACCTCGACCGCCTGGAGCACGACCTTGCGGGCGGTTCCCGCACCTTCGCGTGTGTCAACGATGGGGAGTGCGACGACTTCGAGTCGCGTGCCGCTCGCGTGAGGTCGTTGCTCGAGCGCCTGCTTCCGGAGCCGTGCTCGTTCGAGAGGTAGGAGAGAAGGCCGGACTGACCCGTATCGCTCAAAGTAGCAGCTTCGGACACTTAGGCGGTCCTAAGTGTCCGAGGCTGCGGCTGGGGTAGCGACCTCGGACGGATAGCGGGCCCTAAGTGTCCGAAGCTGCGGCCGGGGTAGCGACCTCGGACGGATAACGGGCCCTAAGTGTCCGAAGCTGCGAGGGCGAGGGGGTGGTGCTGGGACCGAGGGTGCGGCTGCGCTGTCCGAGCCCGCTTCGATGCCTAGGCAAGCAACTGCGCGAGCTCTTCCGGCGCAAAGACGTAGTCGGCCCCGCAGAAGTGGCAGTGCACGTTGGCAGGCTCGCCCTTCTCCACCATGTCGCGCATCTCGTGCTCGCCCAGCGCCATCACGCAGCGAGCCGCGCGATTGCGGTTGCAGCCGCAGTGGAACTCTGCGGGCATGGCGTCGAGCTCCCGGTAGTCCAGACCGCGCAGGAGGTATCCCAGCATGTCCGACGGTGTCATGCCGTCCTCGAGCATCTGGGTGACGGATCTCACGCCCCTCAGGTTCTGCTCCAGCTCGTCGAGTACGTAGTCGTCATGCCCGGGCATCGCTTGGATGATGAAGCCACCCGCCTGACGCACGGAGTAGTCCACATCCACGAGCACACCCACGCCAAGCGAGGTCGGAATCTGCTCGCTCGCCGCGAAGTAGTAGGTGAGGTCGTCACCGATTTCTCCCGAGACCAGGCCGACGGTGCTGGAGTACGGCTCCATGTGCGAGATGTCGTGCACGACGGTGAGCGTGCCTGGGCCAAGCGCGCCACCTACGTCCAGGTGAGAGTCCTCGCGTAGGGGAAGCCACGCGTTGGGGTTGTTAGCGAACCCCTTGACCTGACCCTTGTTGTTTGCGGTCACGGTGAGGCCCCCGATGGGCCCGTCGCTGCGTACCTCCAGGGTGATGAGCTCGTCGTCCACCTTTGACATTGCGCCAATCATCTGGCCTGCCATCATGAGGCGACCGAGGGCTGCGGTTACGACGCTGCTGGTGTGGTGGTGGTCGCTCGCCGCCTGGACGGTCTCGCGTCCGTTGATGGCAAACGCGCGAAGCTGGCCGTTGGCTGCTGTGCCACGGACGATGTGGTCGTGTGCGCGAACCTTCGCGTCTGCGAAGTCGATGATGTCCTCTGCCATGGGGCCTTCCTTTCTCGCCTGTGCCCAGGCGCATGTTCAATGGCCAGATAGATACCCCAAAGTCGCGCTGTCATGGTGCGGGCGTTGTGACGTCGTAGGTTGCATATGGAGGGGGGCAAACGCGGCTCGCGAACAAGGGGCAGAGCGCGCCGCTCGTCTCGTCCCTGCCCCATGCGCTAACGCCCCTCCGTCCCGCATTCACGCGCTAGGACTCGTGGCGCCAGCCAATCTGTTGCAGCGAGTAGATGGACTTGTCCATGTTGAACAGGTAGGCGACCACGCATACCACGAAGAAGAGGGGCAGGTAGGAGTAGCCAAACACCTCGGTGCCAATGAGGATGGGGGCAAAGAGCGTGTTGGTTGCGGCACCAAAGACCGCGGCATATCCGAGCGCTGCCACGAGGGGGGCGGGGAGACCTGCGAGGCCGGCGAGAGCGACACCCAGGGAGGAGCCTATGGCGAAGAGGGGAGTCACCTCTCCCCCCTGGAAACCAGCAGCCAGCGTGAGGATGGTGAGTGCGAACTTGAGGGCCCAGTCCCAGGGGAGGACCTGGCCTCCCGTGAAGCTCGCCGAGATGAGGTTGGTTCCCAGGCCGCAGTAGCGTCCCTGCCACAGGAGGAGGAACAGGAGGCTCAAGCAGACCCCCATGACCGCGATGCGCCTGACCGGGTGTTCAAGGTGCGCGGCCGCGATGGCCTTTGCCCACTTGAGGCACCAGGCAAAGAGACCGCCCACCACGCCAAACGCCACGCCGAGAAGTGCCACCCTCCCAAGCGTCGCCGCGTCTAGGGAGACGGGATAGGCAAGGGCGACCTCGAACTTCTCCAGCCCGAGCGCCCGCGAGGTCCAGCTTGCGGCGAACGAGGCGGTGAGCGCGGGAAACAACGCCTGGTACTCGAGCCGGCCGGCAACCAAGACCTCGATGGCAAAGAGTGTTGCTGCGAGTGGCGTCCCAAACAGGCCCGCAAAGCCTGCCGCCATTCCCACGATCAGGAAGGTGTTGCCTGGGTTTTTGAACGGAAGCTTCCGTCCGATCCAGTGCGAGAGGGTTGCGCCGATCTGGACGGCGACGCCCTCGCGACCGGCGCTCCCGCCAAACAGGTGGGTGAGCCATGTGCCGCCCATGATGAGGGGGATCAGCCGCAGGGGGATGACGTTCTCCCTCCCCAGGCCAACGTCGAACACCAGGCTCATGCCGCGCCCGGTGTTCTTCCCCAGGCGCAGGTACGCCCATGCGATGAGCATGCCCGCCAGGGCGAGGAACGGCACCAGCTGGAACACGTGGGCGTCGCGGAACATGGTGATCGCGATGAGGACGCGGCCAAACACCGCGTCGATGGAGCCGACCGCCACCCCGATGGGGATGCCCACTGCCCCCAGCAGCAGGATGCCGCCGTAGCTCCCCAGGATGTGCCGTGTCCTCTCGTGCATGCTCTCTCCCTCCCGCCGGTGGTGCCGGCGCACAAAAAAAGACCCCTGCCGCAGAGCGCGACAGAAGTCATCAGCCACAGGGCGGTTTGGGGCACGTGGCCCGGCGGGGAACCTCATCCCGCATGGCCGGGAGGGACGGGCCCGTTCGCGGCGCACGGGGAGAGATGATACGCGAAACCGGGGCGAGACGGGCCGACTTTCTGGGATCGGGCCGCATCTGATGGCGTCCCGCCCGCGCTGCTGCGCCCAATGGCCCCGGCCATCGGCCGAAGCGGCCGTGCGACGGAATCGTATCGCCTCCCGTCTCCTCCGAGGGCGCGTCCGGGGCCGCTCCGCCCCTGTCGCCCGTCCTGCCCGTCCTAGTACGTCCGGACGGGATGGAGGCGGATGTTGACGTATTGGATCACCATCAGGACCATGAGGACCGCCATGACCACCAGGTAGCCGTACACCGCGCCGTCAAAGCCGACCGTACGCACCATTGTGAAGCTCACCGCCGAGACCACCACCAGGCCCACCAGGTACACCTTGGTCACCGCCTCCTGGCGACGCAGCACCGTGATGATCTGGTACAGGAAGTCGACCACGGCGGACATGCCTCCTGCGACGATCATCAGGTACTGCTGCGTGCGGTAGGGCTCAAAGTCCAGGCCGTACAGCAAGCCCGTGATGCGGATTCCGATGATCGCGGCAATCGCCAGGAACACCACGGTCACCAGGGCGGCGGCGCCTATGACAGCGATAACGATGAGGTCGAAGCGCTTGCGGCCGTCAGGGTCGGCCCAGATCTTGGCCAGGCGCACGAGCTGCGGCTTGTACATGAACCCAACGGCCATGAGAATCGCCTGCGCGGGGAAGTAGATGGCGTTGAAGTAGAGCTGGTCGTCGTAGGGGAGAGGGCCCTCCATCGCAAACTTGGGGATCGCCTCGATGAGCGCGAACAGGAACTGCGCGGCGAAGGCGGGGAAGCACTCCACGAACACCTCGCGCACCTCGACGACTGCCCACCTGCGCGAGCGCGGGGTTTCGAAGTAGGCGAGGGGGATGGCGAGAAGGAGGAGCGAGGCAAAGCCCGCCACGGCCATGGCGATGCTCGCGACGGTGATGCTGCGGGTGAGGAACAGTGCCACCGTGAAGAGGGCGATCGCCCCGGCGCAGCGGACTCCCTGCGACACGCCGGCGAGCCACAGCTTGTCAAACTGCTGCAGGCGACCCTCGTACACGTCGGCGAGGGAGTCCGCCAGGCGGAACAGCAGCGTGGCGTAGCACACCGAGAGCATCTCGCCCGAGTAGCCCCTCAGCGCGAAGTAGAGCCAGCCAGCTGCAACCATGAGCAGGCAGGCGAGCGCGCGCTGGATCTGGTAGGCGCCGAAGGAATCCATCTCGTCGATGTCGGACACCTGGAAGGTCCGCACGCCGTACAGGCCCACGAACTGCAGCAGGTTGGCGATCACGAACGCCATCGAGAACATGCCTGCCTGCTCCGCCCCCACCAGGTGGGTGCAGATCATGGTGAGAATGGGGAAGAGGCCGCCCCACAACGCAAGCCCGGCGGTGTTGTACATGTAGTCGCGGGTCTGGTCGTGGCCGGCGTACTGGGCCGTCTGGTCGGCAAGGGAGCCGGAGACGACCGACGAGATCAAGCGGTCCCACCATGCGTTGGCAAGGCGCGCCAGCGCGGGAGGCCGCTTTGCCGCGCTCCTCTCCCTCCCCGCTGTCGACGCCCTCGCTGCCTGCTTCCTGTGGGGTATCTTCATGGGCCCGTATCGCTCCCAAGCATGTCTGGACGGCAATTTCGTACAATCGATTGTATCCCTGCGAGATGGGCGAGAGGCACTCTCCAAAATGTTGCAAGAGACCGTGAACATTGGGTTTCAGGCAGATGGAAGAGGGTACACGTGCGCACTCGCAGAGTATGGTAGACACCGCGAATGCTTCCAAATCCCATGTATCCGCATGTAGGCGGTATGCAACAAAGGAGGAAGGTTGTCTCAGGCAATGAAGAACGACTCCACCTCTGGTCTGTCGGCGGAGGAGATGGAGAGGGCCCTGGCGCAGAGGGCGCTCCAGGACGTCAACGTGCCGGACGAGCTCAAGGACAACCTGGTGTTGTTCCTTCGTCTGGTTCGTAAGGTCATCAAGGAGCATGACCCCTCCATCCGCGATGCGTTCGACCGGCTACTCGAGGACTCCATCGTCGTCAACAACTCCGAGGACGCCAACGCCGATAGCGTCAACTCCGCGTTCAAGGATGCCGTCGACCTCCTCGACGGCATGGGCGTGGAGGACGTCACGGTCCTCATGCGTGCGTTCACCGTGTACTTCCACCTCGCCAACATCTGCGAGGAGAACTACCGTGTGGAATCGCTGCGCAAGCGCGAGCAGGAGATCCCGGTGGACTCCCCCGAGGACCCCATCAACGACATCACGGTGGCCTACCACCAGCTGGTCGACGAGTGCGGGCGCGGCAAGGCCATCTCGCTTCTCAACCGCCTGGAGTTCCACCCCGTCTTCACGGCGCATCCCACCGAGGCCCGTCGCAAAGCGGTCGAGGGCAAGATTCGCCGCATCTCGGTGCTGCTCGAGGAGCGCCCGCGCCTTGGTGGCGTCTCGCTCGCCGAGAACGAGCGCCGCATGACGCAGGAGATCGACGCGCTGTTCCGCACGTCACCCATCGCCATCAAGAAGCCGACCCCCGTGGAGGAGGCCGACACGGTCATCAACATCTTCGACAGCACGCTGTTCGAGATGGTACCCGAGGTGTATCGCCGCTTCGACGACTGGGAGCTGGGTGACAAGGCCGGCACCGTGCCCCCCATGTGCCCCGCGTTCTTCCACCCCGGCAGCTGGATCGGCTCCGACCGCGACGGCAACCCC
>CAIFEH010000033.1_pt1 | contig 18975 bp, 21 predicted proteins | sample 7355751 | NCBI WGS metagenome assembly CAIFEH01 (sample SAMEA6864055, study PRJEB38353) | metagenome | biome: bioreactor; feature: anaerobic; material: water | place: Germany | collected 2018 | reverse complement strand
TCTGGATCTGCAGCCTCGAATCCGCGCCCGCGGCGGGGCCTTGGCGTCGGTGTCAGCATCGTGGGCGGCCGGCGGGGCTGGGGCCCCCCCCCTCCTCGCCTACCGCCTCCCGCGCAGCCGCCCCCACGCCCACAGCGGCAGGGCCAGGGGCGCCGCCAGCGCGCAGAGGGCGGCGGCCAGCGCCGTGGCCACCGCCCACCTCAGGTCGTCGCGCCTCATGGCATCAGCTCGTTCACGCGACGCTGCACGCGGTCGTAGTCGGCGCCAAGCCGCCTCCGGCGCTCCTCGCCGTTGCCGTACTCGCCGCGGATCACCGCACGGGCCAGCGCGTCCACGTCGACGGCCTCCCTGCCTCCGCCACGGCCCGACATAAGCTCGTTCACGCGGCGCTGCACGCGGCCGTAGTCGGCGCCAAGTCGCCGGCGCCGCTCGTCGCCGTTGCCGTACCTCCCGGCGATCACGTCGCGCGCCAGGGCGTCCACGTCCACCCCGGGCGCCGCGGGGACGGCCGGCTTCGCGCCGCCTCCCGCCATGATGCGGTTCACCTCCGCCTGCACCTCGCCGTAGCGCGAGCCAAGCCGCCTCCGGCGCTCCTCGCCGTTCCCGAACTCGCCCGCGATGGCGCGCCTCGCGAGCGCGGCGACGTCGCCCCCCGGCCCCGCAGCCGGCGCGGGCGGCTCCGCCGCCGCAGCGCCCCCGCCCGTGATCCGCGCGTGCAGCCCGCGCCACGCCGCCTCGCCCACGTAGGGCGCGGGGCAGCGCTTCCCCGTCACGTCGTAGTGGCGGATCACGCGGGAGGCGGGGATGCCGTAGCGCGCCATCAGGTCGCGCACAAGCGCCCTGAGCGTCCTCACCTGCGCCTCCGTGAAGGGCTCGCCCGCGCTGCAGACCTCGATGCCTACGCTCGACAGGTTCACGCCCCAGTTCCCGGCGTGCCACGCGGTGTCGCACTCGGGCACGCTCCGCCTCAGGTCGCCGGTCTTGCCGATGAAGTAGTGCGCGGACGCCCCCGCGCCGGGGCGGGAGAAGTACACCAGGTTCTCGTGGGCGCTCCCCCTGGCGCCCGTGTAGTGCACGACCACCGTGCGCACACGCTGGCCGCGCCTCCCCGCCGTGCAGTTGGAGGGGTGGCAGCGGATGGACTCGACGACCTCAGGCATCGCCGTCCCCCTCCCCGGGGCAGCCCTCCGGCCCCTCCTCGATAGCGTCCAGCTGCCCCGGCGTCGGGACCACCGGCGAACCCGGGGCGGGCACGCAGCCCGCTGTCGTCTCGTTCGCCTCCTCGATCGCGTCTCTCACCGTGCCTCACCCCGCTCGATCGCGGCCGCCGGCGCCTGCCCCGTGTGTGCGCCGATCTCGGCCATCACCGGCGAGAGAACCGCCATCACCAGGGCCACGACCAGCGCCCTCCACTCCGGGTCCAGCTCCCAGGCGCCCACCAGCAGGTCCAGGTTCGCCACGACCACGCCCAGGACGCCCTGCGCCACGGTGCGCGCCAGGCGCCACCACCACTCGTTGCCCGTCAGGAACTCACTCATCCCTCTCCGCCTTCCTCTCGAGCCCGTCGACGTCGCTCCTCAGGACGGCCACGTCGCGCTCGAGCGCGTACGTGCGCTCCACCAGGCAGTTGTGGCGCTCGACTCGCCTCGTCAGCTCGTCGATCTTCTCCTCCATGACCGCCCGGCTCTTGGAGTTCGACGCAAGCACGCCCGCCAGCGTCAGCGCGCCCGACACCAGCGCCGCAGCGACCGACTCCACCACGCGACCCCCCCTCCGACGACGCCTCCCGTCGAACGCATCGTCGCAGCTGGTCACAAGGTGGAGGTAGGGATGCTTAAGGGAAGCTAAGATTGGGAGCAGCAACGGGACGCGGGAAGGGAGAGGCGATGGCCGCAGGGGATGCGCTCCACGACTTGGACAAGGCGCTTCAGGGGCTCCTCTGACGCCCCTCATCCCGCCGTGAGGTAGCCCGGCTGGCCCTCCCGGTCCACCACGGCCATGGCGCCTGACGCCTTCGAGGCGTCGAACGCAGTGCCCGCCCCGCCCACGAGGGCCTTGCAGTCGTAGAAGGTCTGGAACCCCTTGGGGGCGGGGTCGCCCAGCTTCCACGTGGGGTCCACGAGGATCCTCTCGAGCGATCGCATGCCGCCGAAGGCGTAGCCCAGGTCATCGATCCGAGACGGGTCGAGGCCGCGCAGGTCGAGCGACCTCAGGTTGAGGCACCCGTTGAAGCAGTGCGCCATCGAGCGCACGTCCAGGTTCTCCCAGCCGCTGAACGTGATCGACTCCGACTTGCAGTTGTAGAACCAGTAGTCCATGCACACGCACCCGGCATCGCGCATGTCGTCGGCGAAGTAGACGGTTCGTATCATGTCACGCTTGTTGTGCCACGGGAAGGATCCGAGCGCCTCGTGTCGCGCGTTCACGCAAATGGGGCCGTGGCCGCAGAATGCATCGTGCAGCTCCTCCGCCTCGCCCGTCCGCGTTACCACGAGCACGCCGTTACTGTAGAACCAGGAGTTCGCCCAGCGCCGCTCGTCGTCGGCGGGGTCTGCGAGGAGGCCGCCGGGGCCGGTGGAGAACCCCTCCACCCCCGTCGTGTCCCTCGGGACGGCGAGGTGCCCGCCCACGAGGTACCTGCACCCGTAGAATGCCGCCGTGCAGCTTTCTATGCCCGAGGCGTCGAAGCCCGGGGCCCAGACCGAGCGGAGCCGCTTGCAGCCCGAGAAGAGGCGGTCCGCCCGCCTCAAGCCCGTGAGGTGCTCGAAGCCCCTCACGTCCTCGAGGCAGACCAGCCCGGAGAACCAGTGCGAGACGTCCGTGATCCCCGCCCGCTCGAGCGACTCGTCGAGCCACACGTGCCTCACGTTGTACCCCAGCGAATTCCAGGGTACGTCGCCACCCTTGGAGTACCCGTCGGCCTCCACTGTATAGGTGCGGTCGACGTACCCGGCCCCGCTCAAAACCCTCCGCCGGTCTAGGTAGTTGATCTCGAGCGTCCCGTCCGTGAGGAAGAAGGCCCTGACCTTCAGGCCCGCGGTAAAGCGGAGGAGGTCGATCTCGCCTACCATCTGGGGCGGGCTGTACTTCTCGTTACTGCATTTCTGCCTCCGTATGGCGTCCGCGAGGTCTGAGAACACCTGGTCGGACACGACGCCGATCCCGTGCTCCTCCGGCTGGGTCCTGCCCCAGTCGGTCGCGATGCTTCCGAGGGCGAGCAGCGCGTCCGCCATCTCCTCGGGCCGGTAGGTCGTGTCCGCCCCGTTCGCGCGGCGGATCGCGTTGGCGATCTTCGCGAGCACGGCCGCATCGATCGTCCCCAGCGCCATCAGAATCTCCTCTCGGAGAGGTCCGGGAACTGCTCCCGCACCCACTCCATCGTCGCGTAGGCCGCCATGTCCGGGGCCGCTCCGTCCCTGCCGTCGGCGCCCGCGGGGCCCTGCGGCCCCTGGGGGCCGGCATCGCCCCTGTCGCCCTTCGGCCCCCGCAGGTCGGCGGAGCTCGTGCCTGCGGCGCTCGTCACCGTCAGCACGGTGCCGTCCCAGGAGTGCGTGCAGCCGACGCCGTCGCGCCCGTCGGCGCCAGCCGGCCCCGCGTCCCCCCTGGGCCCCTGCGGCCCGGCCTCCCCCCGCGGCCCCTCGGGCCCCGCCGGCCCGCGCTCGCCGGCGACCCCCCGCGGCCCGGGCTCGCCCTGGGGCCCGACGGGTCCGCGCTCGCCCCTCGGTCCCGCCTCGCCCTGCGGCCCGGGCTCGCCCTGGGGCCCCTCGGGCCCCGCGGGGCCGTTGAGCTCCCCGTGCATGTGGGCGTCGCGCAGCTCGGCGGCCACGCGCAGGGCGTCCGCCGTCGCCTCCTCGTAGCGCCTGATGGCCTCGAGGAAGAGCGAGTAGCCGCCCCTGCCGCGCGGCCGCGCCGTCACGTCGGCCGAAACCTCCACCTCGAAGGGCGGCGAGCAGAGCGTCTGGTTGCCGTGCGTCAGCAGCACGGCGCACTCCGCCGTGCCCTCGTCGCACGCCATCTCGTCCGGCCACCGCACCCTCAGGGCCCCCTTGGACTCCACGATCTCCATGCGCGCGCAGCCGTGGGCGTGGGTCTGCCTGTGGCGCCACATCAGGTAGGCGTCGCCCTCCTTGGGGATGCTCACCGGCTCGCCCCCGCGCGTCACCGTCAGGAGCATGCCCCTGCCCTCGGCGTCGAGCGGCGAGGCGGTCAGGCGCGGGGCTCCCCAGCCGTCGGGGATGTCCCACGTCGCCTTGTGCAGCGCGTCGTCGCCGCCCACCACCCAGTTCATCGCCCAGTCGTTGGCCCAGTCACCCGAGTCGCTCACCGTCGTCACCCCTCTGCTCCCTGCGGGCGGCCTGCGCCGGCACCCACGCGTCCGCCCATCCGCGCGACCTCGCCACGCGGTCGGCGGCCTCCTCCAGGGTCGGCCTCGCCCCCGTCCCCAGCGTCACGCGCCGGTCCACGCGTCCCGGCCCCATCACGCGGTCGATGCGCTCCACCCTCGCCCTGGCCACCCAGCCGCGGCCCCGCGAGTGGTCGGCGACCAGCACCGCGTCGCCCAGGCGCGCCCCGCGCAGCGCCTCGGGGTCGGCCACCTCCGCGCGCCACGCCACCCTCGGGGCGCTCACCACGGAGAGCACCTCCCTCGTCATCTCCAGCAGCCTCGCCGGGTCGTTGCACGAGGGGAACACCACCTGGCCGAACGAGTGGCGGCACCCCCCGGAGGGGGCGTCCCACCTGCCCCACCTCGAGCGCGCCGAGTCGTCGCCCACCCAGCTGCGCCCGCCGTTCACCGACGCGAACGTGAGGCGCCTTGTGAAGGCGCCCGTCGGCACGCCGTTCTCGTCCAGCACCGCCTGACCGCGGCCGAAGCCGTAGAGCGCCGTGTACACGTCTCCGCCCCCGGTCAAGCGGGAGGACTTCGAGAGGTTCGACGCGTCGACGCGGAGGTCTGACTCCCGGTCGCCGCGCGCCGCCAGGAGCGAGACGGTCCTCCTCACGGTCCCGTCGGCCGCCACGTCCACCATGGGCTCCAGCTCGCCGCCCCACACCTCCGCCACGCGCCTGAGCGCCGACAGCGCGTCGGTGTGGTAGAGCATGCAGCCGCGCCGCCCGCCCAGGTCGTCGCAGCTCCCCCTCGCCCAGGCGGTCCCCCCGAGCGCGGCGTCCAGGGCCTCGCCCGCCGTGCGGCGCACGAGCTGCCGCTCCTCCACGAAGTCCAGCGAGAGCTCGCGCACGGACCCCTCGGCGCGCACCAGCGCGCGCCCCGGGTCGCGCTCCTCGGCCGAGGTCACCACGTGCTCCCGCCACCGCGGCCAGCCGTCCGGGTCCCGCCACAGGATGCGGTCGCCGGGGCGCGGCGCCTCCGTCGCCCACAGCTCCAGGCGGTCCTCCCCGTCCAGCCCCTCCGCGTGCCTCACCGCGCCGGCGGGGACCAGGAGCCCCCTCGGCTCGCCCGTCCCGCCGTCCAGGAGGCTCAGGGTCGGCCACCGGAGCGGTCCCGTCAGAGCCATCGCTCGTCCCAGTAGGTCGTGTGGGACGAGCAGCCGGAGAACTCCAGGCGCACGCCGCCGGGGCCGATCTCGAAGAAGTCGCTCCCCGGCCAGAGGTGGTATGGGCCGCGCCCGCGGGAGACGAACAGGTCCTGGTCCAGGAAGTCGATCGTCACCTCCGTGCCCCTCTCGGGGACCTCCAACAGGCGCACGCACTCCCCCCCGGGCCTGACTCGCACCCCCGGCGGCTCGGTCCCGTCCGCGACCATCTCCACCCGCGGGAGGGTCGGCCAGGTGCCGCCCACCACGAACTCGTCGCCCTCCTCGCTCACCCACTCGCCGCTGCGGATGGGGTCGGGGCACAGGAACGTCACCTCGCAGCTCGCGTCCCTGCCCGGTCCCGACCACGGGGTCGAGCGTATGCAGAAGGCGCCGCTCCAGTACCTCCCGCAGCCCGCCGGGTAGGTCAGCTTGGTTCCCATCGGGGAGGGCCGGAGGCTGTCCCTCACCATCTCGCGTGCCTCGCGGACGGCGTCCTCGCCCGGGGCCCTCACGTCCATGTAGAGGCGGAAGGTCAGCTCCAGCGGGGTCGGGTCCGGCCTCGGCGCGACCACGCCGCCGGGCCTTCCCGGAACGTGCGCGACCGGCAGGTCCGTGCCGTAGGCGTGCGCCGGGGGCTCCAGCAGCTCGGCGCTCACGTAGGGCGAGAGGTCCCGCCGGAACCTGATCGACGTCATCGTCCCTCGCCGACCACGGAGGTCACGGCGACCTCGAGGTCCCAGAGCCAGCGGCCGGAGCCGTCGCGCCCCACGGGACCGGGCCGCCCCACGTCGGCCGCAACCACGCGCAGCCCTTCGCCGCGCAGCGCCTCCCACGCCACGCCGGCGAGCCCGTCCGCCACGGAGCGGGCGGTCGCCTGGGCGTCGCGCGGGTCCTCGCAGCACACCAGCACGCGCACGCGCCTCCTGCCGCGCTCGCTCCCGTCGAGCTGCAGGGACTCCCGCTCCCACCCTCCCGGCGTCACCAGGATGGGGTCGGGGCACAGCCACGCCGCCGGCGGGGCCTCCCACACGTTGGAGTGGCCCAGGGAGCGGATCGCCCCCGCCACCACGCCCGCCTCGTCCACGGCACCCACGCTCATCCCACCTCCAGCTCCCAGTGGTGCACCTGGCCGCGCACCACGCAGCAGCGCCTGCAGCGGCGCACCAGCATCGAGGGCCCCGCGCCCACCAGGACGCGCGAGCCCGCCCTCACCTCGAACGCCCCCTCGCTCGAGACGGCGTCAACCAGCACGGTCCCGCACCCCGCGTCCGAGGAGCGCGCGCCGTCCGAGGCCACGCGCTCCTCCCGCTCGAGGCGCACGTGCCGAACGAGGACGGCGGGGCCCAGGCCCCCGTCGCCCGTCGCGGGGTACACCAGCATGTCGTGGGGCAGGAGCCTCCTCGGGGTCGGCCTCAGGTACCTCATCTGCCCGCCCCCGAGAAGGCCAGCCCGCTGCCCGCGAGCTCCGCCAGGGCGGCGTCGCGGGCGACCTCGCGGCCCTCGCGCCTCCTGCCCCTCGGGTCCGTCACGCGAAGCGAGCCCAGCGACCAGCCGCCCGCGCAGGCCTCGCCGTGCTCGGCTATGGCCTCCGCCGCGGCGCACGCGGCGCGGCACCACGCGCCCACGTCCTCGTCCGACCACGTCGGGCGCGGGCCCGCCCCGCCGCAGACCCGCCTCACGCAGCGCAGGGCGGCGGGCATGGCCTCGGCCAGCTCCGCGGGCGAGAGGATCCCCCCGTACTCGTCCCGGTAGAAGGCGAAGGAGGGCCCCTCTGCCGCCAGCGCCCCCACGTCGCTCTCCCGCTCGCCGGGGGCGTCGAACACGCTGGGCGCCACGGCGCTCACGCCGCCGGCGCGGCCGAGACCGCCACGCCCGGGAGCCTGTTGTCCAGCAGCTCCACGATGCCGTACTTGCGGTACTTCATCATGTAGCTGTCCAGGCTCTCCAGCTCGTCGGGGCTGAACACGCGGCTCGCCACGTGCTTGTCGAACTTGATCACGGCAGACCTCTCCACCACCATGAAGTTGATGGCACGGCCGTCGGCTGCCTTCCGGTAGCCGAACGAGTCGCCCTCGCCCGAGAGCAGGTCCACCTTGGTGTAGAAGCGCGCCTGGGGCACCTCCACGATGCGGGAGAAGCGCGTGAGCACGCGGTTGGACATGTTGGGGTTGGCCAGGCTGTAGTCGTCCAGCACGCCCTTCAGCGTCGGCGTCAGGAACAGGTAGCGGCTCCCCGGCGTCACCTGCGCCTCGTCCATGCGGTTCGTGACCGCGCGCAGCGCCGCCAGCACGTCGGTCGCCTTGGCCTTCGAGAGGTCCGCCTCCTCCACGGCCACCCCCTCGTGGGAGGCGATCGCCGCATAGGTGAACGCGTCCGCCTCGGGGGCCACCTGTGTGCGCTCAAGCTCGGCGCCCGCCTGCACGAAGCAGTCCATCACGCCGGCCTCCTCCACGTCCATAACGTCGGCCATCAGGCGGATGCCGCGGTCGTAGTTGAACTGCTTCGTCTCGTAGCTGAAGTCGATGCTCCCGGTCCTGTAGCCAACGTTCCTGGTGTAGTCGCCCAGGCCCGTGACCGCGATCTTCGGGACCATGATCTCCCTGGCGTTGCGCCCGGCGCGCGCCATGCGCGCGGGCGAGTTCAGGCACGAGGACGTCGCCTCGCGCTGGTAGACGCGGTCCAGGATCGTCGTGTACCTCCTGATCGCCGCGATGTCGTTCGCCATTGCCTACTCCTCCCCCTCGCCGTCGAGGCCCGCGAGCCTCTCCCAGCGCCTCAGGTCACCGTCGTCTCCGCCCGCGGCCCCCGCGGGCTCCAGGCCGGTCGAGCCCGTGGCGGCCGCGTCCGCGGGCGAGAAGAGCCAGGGCTCCGCCTCGCGGAGCGCCGCCACGTCGCCGCCGCGCTCCTCCAGAAGCGCCCTGGCGGCCGTGACGTTGCGCGCCCCGGCGGCCCTCAGCTCGAACTCCGTGCGCTCGTCCGCCATCTGCCTCTTGAGCTCGGCGATCTGCGCGTTCAGCGCCTCGGTCGCCTCCGCCGTCCTCGCGGCGTCCGCGACCCGCGCGCGCAGCTCCTCTATCTCGGCGTCCTTCGCCTCGAGCCGCGCCACCCAGTCCGCCTCCGCGCCGGCGTCGTCCGGGGCGCCGGCGTCCGTGACGGCCCCCTCCGCCGCGGGCTCCGCGCCCTCCGGCGCACCCTCGGGCGCGCCATGCGGCTCGCGCCCCTCGACATCTCCCTCACCCGTGACGTCCATCGCGTCCCCTCCCGTCTCGGCGGGCACAACAGAAAGGCGCCCGCACCCTGTCCTGCGGACGAGGGTACGGGCGCGTCACAAGGGGGGCGTGCGTGCGGGGAGGGGTGGGGTCAGCTGCTGCGATCCTTGCTTGCGTTTACGACACTCAGGATGAATTCGACGACGGCAACCGAGGAGTTCACAGCCAATCGCGCGTGATAGTCTCTGATTTTGAGACGTCGGCTTCCAAGGCCATGTGCATCGCTGTCGTTGTTCCTCATCTGGCTAATCGCGTCCACGATTTTGTTCAGCCCACCGATGAGCATGTTGATGCGCTTGTCGGCTTCTCCTGACTCATGCATGTTATACAGGTCTTTCACCTGCGCGTAGAGCTTCGTAATGTCGCCGGTCTTCGAAGGCTCTAGTCCCTTCTCCTCGATGGCGTAGATGAAGGCCTCCTCAAGGAGGGTCCTTGACTGGGTAACGGCACTGTCAAGCCTCCCGTTGTCGACATCGTGATTTGCGCGGTCTGCCATCTGGTGCACGTATGCGGAACCCATCTTCCTGATGCTGGGGACCTCAATACGGGGGGCTTCACCGATTTCGGTGATGATGTATTCCCCGTTTACCACGCGGAGATCGTGTCCACCGAAATAGATCATGCGATTGATCTGGTCAATGACCCCCTGGACGATCGCATCGTGTCGGGCTTCAAACTCTCCAAGGGGAGCATTCGCCAGGTGCTCCGCAAAATAGGGGCTGTTGAAGAATAGGCAAAGAAAATCCGAGAACCTCGAGCGTTCGATGGCATAGTCCAGCATGTCTTCGATGTAACACCAGCGTGACATTCCCGAAGCATCTGCGGAAAGGCCAAGGGTACGTGACAGCTCGCAAATTTTGTTGCCACTGAGATAGGGCATCCTGTCGTTTTCGGCGTATTTCGTCGGAAAGGGGGTGTCGCCGTCAAGAAGTCCGTAGAAACGCTTGTCGCGGAGAAGGCCGTACGCCTCGTTGTTTTTGTTTGGGCTCTGCATGGCCATCATCACTTAGGCAAAAACTATTCGTACGCAAAGCAAGGGTGTTTGGGCGCGTCTCATTCGTCATCGCCCCTCTTCATGTTCTCCGCCTGCTCGAGCACTTTCTGGAACACCTCGTCGTCCCACTGAGGCGGATAGCCGTTCTTGTAAAGCAGGACTGTGAGCTCCATCTCAAGCTGGCTCTTGATGTCATCGCGGGTGGACCAGTCGGCGAACTGCGACTTGTCGTTCACGAGCTTTGCGATCTCTTTGGCGAGCGCCACGCACTTGTCCTCCGCATAGGGAAAGCCGTGGTCGTCACGCACCCTCACGAGGATGTCGTAGAAGGCCTTCTCCTCGTAGGTGATGCCCATACGCTCGAACGAGCTCCTGTCGTTCTCCAGGTCCTTCATGATGGCGATCAGCTGGTCGGAGAGCTGGTCCACGAAGTCGGACACGACCTCGCTCGTGAACTGCAGGTTGTCGCGGTTGTTGTAAGCGTCAACCACCTTGCGGAGGCGCTCGCCGAACTCGACCGCCTTCAGCTTGTTCGTTTTGCGGTATGCCCTGATCGCCTTTCGTGCGACCTTGAGGAGGGCGTTGAACTTGGTGATGGGCATCTTCACCTGCGCGAGCTCCTTGGTGAACTCGTCGCTGAAGAGGTCCTCGGTCTTCTGGGCATCTACGATGCTCTCGACGCCAGTGCAGCTGATCGCCTTGGCAACCATCTCCTCGACCACGGCGTTCATGGTCTCGGAGTCAGGCGCGTCGCCGATGGTCTGCTTGTGGATGATCGAGCGTATGGCGAGGTAGAACTGCGCCATGGACGTCTCGCGGTCCGACAGCTCGCCGGAGGGGAAACAGATGTTGTAGGCACTCTTGAGGACCCGGGAGATCCCCATGAACCGGGTCTCTACCTCCTTGCTCGCCTGTGCGTACTCCGCGGCATCGTTGAGGCACTCGAGCCTTTGAAGGGGGGTGCCGGAGAGGAACCGCGTCGCGTCGAACCCGCTCATGAGGTCGTCCAGCATGGCGAGCTGGTTGCGGAAGATGCCGAGTGACACGGCTAGCTGGTCGATGGAGCCCTGGTCGTCGCCCCCGTAGGTCTTGAGGGCCTTCATCATGTTCTCCTTGATGCCGATGTAGTCCACCACGAGGCCCTTGTCTTTGCCGTCGAACACGCGGTTCACGCGGGAGATGGTCTGGATCAGGGTGTGTCGCTGGAGGGGCTTGTCAATGTACATTACGAAGAGCGAAGGAACGTCGAACCCGGTGATCCACATGTCGCAGACGACGGCCACGCGGAAGTTCGAGTCATCATTCTTGAACTGCTCGTCGAGCATAGACCTGTGTTCCTTCGTTCCGCACAGGTCCCAGAGCTCCTTGGAGTCGTCCTTCCCCCGGGTGGCGACGAGGTTGACCTTGGGTAGCTCCTTGAGCTCCTCCAGCTGCTCCCTGGTGAGCTTCGACTCGTCCTCCGCCCTGCGGGGTACTCCCCAGTCGGGACGGAGCCTCAGGATTTCGCGGTACACGTCCCAGGCGTGCTCGCGGGTGGAGCACACGACCATTGCCTTCTTAACCACGCCGGGCTGCTCCGCGCAGAGGCTCTCGTAGTGATGCACGAGGTCCCTCGCGAGCTTCTGGATTCGCTCGGGGTTGCGCAGAATCACCGACATCGAGCTCATGGCGCGCTTGCTCTCCTCGATCTGCTCGGGGTTCGACCCTTCGTCCTCGCAGCGGGAGTAGTACTGCTCAATCTTCCTGGTTTCCTCGTCGGAGAGCTGCACGCGGGCGAGTCTGGGCTCGTAGGCGATGCGAACTGTGATGCCGTCGTCACTCGACTGCTTCATGGTGTAGCGGTCGACAACGGGGCCGAAGACGGCGATCGTCTCGTCGATGGGAGTGCCGGTGAAGCCCGTGTAGGTTGCGTTGGGGAGGCCCTGGCGCAGGTAGTGCGCGAAGCCGTATCGCGAGAACACGCCCTTGCTGGTCTTCTCGAGGCGCGAGCCAACACCCGTCTGGGTTCGGTGTGCCTCGTCGGATATGCAGACGATGTTCGCACGGTCGGAGAGCAGTCCAGTCCCGTCGCAGAACTTCTGGATGGTCGTCACGTATACGCCACCGCTCGGACGGTTGCGGAGCGTCTCCCCGAGGTCTTTCCTCGACTCGATGCTCCTCACGTCCTCCTCGTGGAGGTAGCGCTTGGCAGTCACGAAGAGTTCGGAGGTCTGCGCATCTAGCTCCTCGCGGTCGACGAGGATAACGACCGTGGGGTTGGCCAGCTGCTCGGTGCGCCTCAGCATCATGAGGCGAGTGAGGAAGAGCATCGTGTAGGTCTTCCCGCATCCGGTCGCGCCGAAGTAGGTGCCACCCTTGCCGTCCCCCTTGGGACGCAGGTGCCCGCAGATGTTGTCGAGCATCTTGTTGGCTGCGAAGAACTGCGGGTATCGGCACACGATCTCGGTCTCGTGCTTGTCATCATCAGGGAAGAAGACGAAGTCACGCACGATGGAGAGGAGTCGTTCTGGCGTGAAAGCACCCTCCACGAGCGTCTGCAGAGAGCTGATGCCGTTGTTCACCGTGTCCTGGTCGTTCGCCTTATTCCAGGCGTAGAAGAACCGGTACGGGGTGAACGCAGTACCGAGCCTGTTGTTGGCGCCGTCGCTTATGACGGCAAGGCAGCAGTACTTGAGCAGGTTGGGAATGCCGCGGCGGTAGCGGACGGCGATCTGCTCCCAGGCGTCGTGTACGGTTTTGTCCTCCTCGATAGCGGTCTTGAACTCCCATATGGCAAGGGGGATGCCATTCACGAAGCACAGAAGGTCGGGACGGCGCAGCTCGGACCCCTGCACGCTGTACTGGTTGACTATGAGGAAGTCGTTTGCCCCGGGGTTGTCGAAGTCAATGTACTCGATGTGCGCGGCGGGAAGCGAGGGGTCCTCCCGCTTGAGGTCGAAGCCTTCGTTGATGCGCCAGAAGGTCTGTCGCGTGCCCTCGTAGAGAGGGTCGGCGGGCACGTACTTAATCTTGTTCACGATAGTGACGAGCTCGGTGTCGGTGAGCGCGAGACCGGAATAGCGACTGCGGAGGTTCGCCTTCAGGCGGTCCTCCAGGAGCACGTCGTCGAAGCGCCGGTGCATGGTCTCGCCGTTGACGTAGCCCCAACGCTCGTCGACCTCCTGGAACATGTCGATGATTGCCTGTTCCAGCTGGTCCTCGGTAAACTTTCCGTTAGCGTAGTCGTGCGCGTCCATGCCGATGCCTATCTCGTAGCTTCCTCGATAGAGCCCCTAATTAGGATGGGGCAAATGCCCCTAAGCTGGCGCTTGAAAGCTTGCTCAATAGCCTGATTATCCAATAAAGCTGCGTAAACTCCGGAATAAAGCTTCTGAATCTGTAGTGATGGTAGGGTCAATTGAAAACTGCAGAAAACTGGCCAATCAAGATTAGAGCGAATGCTGCCATCACTCTTAAACCAGCCCAAACGGTCCATCTCTGGAGACATGAAGAGCATGAAGAAATAAGTTGGATCAAGGATGTCCGTTCGCTTAATCTCAAAAGTCGTGTATGCAGGCGAGACGATAATTGGGTTGTCACCTGTGTACATGCTAATACGGATGGCCCTATCCCGCCCAGTCTGCATGCCGCTGTAAACAAATCGATTTTTACGAACGACCTTGTATTTGGTCTCATCGAGTCCGTCTGTGTTTGCAACCGTAGGCATAAACTGCTTGTCGATATTGATGCCATAGAAATCTCTGATACCAAGATTGTTACGCTCATCGACAACATCAACTAGGTCGCCAATACGATAGGAGCTAACCGTGCTGGTAGTAGCTCTATCCTGGATTCTGCTGAGTGAGCTTGCGAGTTCGTCATGGACCAGTTGCTGATTGTTCAAAAGCTGTTCGAGGTTATTGTTGATATTTCCGAATTCGTTCTGGAAGTCAATGTCATAGTCATGGTTTATAAAGCCGATATAGTCGCTCGGCGTGAGCGTGTAGTTGTGCGCGGCGATGCCATCGGGCCCGTCGACGCTAACGGACTTGCAAAGCTCCGGTACATCCTCGTAGCCCTCGCCCGTGAGCCAGGAGTCGTAGATATCCTTAACCTTCGCAATTTGCTCAGATGTGAGCACGGTCTTCTTCTTGCGCTTACCCTTGTCGTAGGTATAGGTCTCGATGTTCTGGTCCCACGTACGCAGGTCGCAGAAGAGAATCTCGCGCCTACGGTCGCGTAGCTTGTGGCCGCCTTTGGTACCCCCAGCCTTGTTCATGTTGAGAATCCACAGAGTCACAGAGATGTCAGTCGTATAGAACATGTCGCGCGGAAGAACGATGATGGCCTCGACCTTATCGTTCTCTATGAGCTTCTGGCGTATCTCCTGCTCTACGCCATCGGCGTTGAGGGCACCGTTGGCCAGCAGGAAGCCTGCGACGCCGTGCGTCACGTCGAGCTTGGAGAGGATGTGCAGGATCCAGGCGTAGTTTGCGTTGGATGTAGGAGGAAGGGCGTAGCCGCGCCAGCGCGGGTCCTTGGTAAGCTCGTCTTCGCCGCGCCAGCCCTTGAGGTTGAAGGGAGGGTTGGCCATGATGTAGTCGGCCTTGAGGTCCTTGTGCTTGTCGCTGATAAAGGTCGATGCGTTTGTGTCGCCCAGGTTGCAGGAGATGCCGCGGATGGCGAGGTTCATCTTGCACAGGCGCCAGGTTTCGGGGTTGCTCTCCTGTCCCACGACAGAAATCTTCGAGCTATTGCCGTGGTGGCGCTCGACGAACTTGTGCGACTGCACGAACATGCCGCCCGAGCCGCAGCACGGGTCATAGACGACGCCCTCATAGGGCTCGATGAGCTCGGCAATCAGCTGCACGATGCAGGCGGGCGTGTAGAACTCGCCGTCCTCCTTGGAACTGCCTGCAGCGAAGGTTTGCAGGAAGTACTCATAGACGCGCCCGATGAGGTCCTCCTCGTGGAAGCGCGTCTCGCTGATCTGGTTGATCGCGTCTATGAGCGCCTTGATGGAGCGAATCTCTGCCCCGAGCGTGGCGAAGAGCCCGAGTGGAAGGGCACCCTTGAGGGCGGGGTTGATGCGCTCGGCCTCCGCCATCGCGTTGTCGATCTTCACTGCGATGTCGTTTGCGCCGGCGTTCTTCACGAGGTAGGACCAGCGTGCCTCCTCGGGAAGGTAGTAGACGTTTGCCGCATTGTAGAATGCGGGGTCCTCGAGCATCTCGGGCGGGCAATCGTCTAGGCCGTACCGCTCCTTTAGGATGTTGGGTAGCTCGCGGTGCCGCGCCTCGAACTTGTCGCCAGCAAACTTGAGGAACACGAGGCTAATGACTGCGTCACGGTTCTTCTCGATGCTGCCAACGCCGCGAAGGGCAACGCGACAGTTCCAAAGTGCATCTTCGAGCGTGAGCTCCTTCTGCTTCTTAGTCGCCCTTGCCATGGACAAGGCTCCTTTCCGGGATGCACGGAACGGGACGATTTGATTTGCAGCGCTGCGACGAAGTCTTACAGGGCGCATCAACGTTCGCCACTGTAACACCGTAACGGAAGTGTTCACTTGCTGCGACCTGGCTGCAATCGGTCGATGAAATTCAGCCTCCCGCCTCCCGCTCCACGTCCCGCACCATCCCCTCGTAGCCGCGCAGGGCGGCGAACGGCATGAACTGCCTGCCGCGCTCGGGCCCGGGCCTCGCCACGCGCGGCCCGTCCTCCACGATCCGCTCCGCTATCGCCGCCAGCGTCCGCTCGCGGCGCTCGGCCTCGTCGGGCGAAAGCCCCTCCCACGACCTCGGGTCGGGCAGCCCCTCCAGCGCCCTCCTCACGTCCTCACGCACGGTGGCCACCCACCTGCAGGTTGCGCTCCATGGCGTTGGCGCCGGGCAGCAGGCTCGTCCCCGTCAGCACCGCGTTGGGGCCGAAGCGGCCCCTGGCCTCCGCCACGGCGCGGGCGAGGGCGGCGTCGCGCCCCCGCCTCGCCGGGTCCTCGAAGAGCGTCGGCTGCACGCCGCCGGCGGGCACCAGCCCGCCCAGCCACAGGCCCACGCGCCGTATCGCCGCGTCCCCCTCCGCCATGGAGTCCCACAGCGCCATCACCGCGGCGGAGACCTCGCGCTCCCCGGGCTCGGGGCGCGGCAGCGTCCGCTGCCCGCCGAAGCCGGGTCGCCCGTCGCGGCCGGAGTAGCCCGCCCACACGCCCACGGTCCCGCACGCCAGCCCGCGCGCCGCCATGTCCTGGCACGCGCCCCACGCCATCTCCCGCAGCACCACGCGCGCCTCGGCGGCGCCGTAGTCGCGCATCAGCACCTGGCCGCTGCTGATCGATCGGGCCCTCGGCACGTAGGAGCGCGCGTCTGCTATGGTGCAGGGCTCCAGGCCCCAGGCGTGGTCCACCAGCCACTCGCCGTCGCGGCCGAACTCCGCCCTCACCCAGGCGGGGTCCAGCGCGCACACCCCGGCGAGGTCGCGCACCCCCACGCGGGCGAGCCGCCTCGCCGTGCCGGGGCCTATGCCCCACACGTCGGTGATCGGGCGGTGGAACCACACCTCGCGGCGGAACGAGTCCGCGTCCAGCACGCCTATGCCGTCGTCGGCGCGCTTGGCGCACAGGTCCAGCGCCACCTTCGCCAGGAACATGTTCGGGCCTATCCCGGCCGTCGCGGGCACTCCCGTGCGCGAGCGCACGTCCTCCATGACCCTGCGCGCCAGCCCGCGCGCGTCCGTCCCGTGTAGCCTCAGGTAGGCCGTCACGTCCAGGAACGCCTCGTCCACGCTGTAGGGCCAGGCGTCCGCGGGCGCCACGTAGCGCAGGTAGGTGCGGTACACCTCGCAGGACACCTCCATGTAGCGCCTCATGCGGGGCATCGCCGTCAGGTACTCCGTGCCGCGGGGTATGTCGCGCAGGCGGCAGCGGTTGCGCACGCCCTGCGCCTTCAGGGCGGGGCTCACCGCCAGGCAGATCGTGTTTGGGCTCCTCGTGGGGTCGGCCACCACGAGCGGCGTCAGCATCGGGTCCATGCCGCGGTCCGCGCACTCCACGGACGCGTAGAAGCTCTTCAGGTCCACCACCAGGTACGTCCTGTCCCACTCGCCGCCCACCATGGCCCCCTCCCCGCGCCACGACGTCCTACCACGGACCCCGGACGGGAACGCGCCCCCGCCCACGGGGATTCCACGACTCGTTCGCTTGTGATGATAGAACAGACGTTCTAACCTCTTCAACGGGGAGAGGGGGCGGTCGCCACGGGGATGGTGGAGTACAGGACGGACGCCGACGGCACCCGCCGCCGCGTCCACCGCGAGTACGTCGACGTCGTGTGCCGCTTCCGCGCGGGCGGCGAGATAGAGCCCGTCGCCGTGCAGTGGCGCGACGGGCGCACCTTCCGCGTGGACGAGGTCCTCGAGCCCGGCGAGTTCGGCGCCCGAACCCGGGGGCGCTCGCAGGCGCGCTATCGCGTCAGGTTCGGCGGCCACGAGACGGACCTCTGGCTCGAGCGCACCGACCCCGTCCCCTCCATGCAGGAGCCGGAGCGGCTCCGGTGGTGGGTCTTCGCCTACGACCTCACGAGGCCCGGCCACGCCCCGGACGGCGGCGGCCAGACAGCCACGCGCCAGCCACGTGCGAGCCAGCCGGGAGCCACATAGCGCCGCCGCAACCCTCGTGCAACACCCCTCGCCTGCGAAAACGCGCCGCCCACCGAGAATGCGGGCGCCGGGGGCCGTCACCCCGCCCGAACCCGCCGCTCCCGCGCCCGGGGCGCCGCGCCCTCTGGTACAAGGGTGGGCGTCGGTCGTTTCCGTCCGCGCGGAGGCGCGGGGAAGGGAGAGGGAGATGAGGGAGCTCGGCAGGTGGGAGTACGACGACGGCTCGGAGAGGCGCATTGTGGTCGCCGGGGAGGGCCGCGCCGACAGGGTCCTCGTCGTCCAGGAGAGCGAGGGGGCGGTCACGGAGCTGGTCTTCGGGGCGCCCCGCCACATCACGGCGGTGTCCTTCCGCGAGGGCGAGGGGGTCGGCGGCGGGGACGTCGTGGCGGCGCTCGAGGCCGGCGCCCCCGACGAGGTCTACGTCTCCGCCGCCACGAGGGTGCTCGAGGAGTGCGGCGTGGGGTTCGACCGCTTCTCCTCCGAGGTCGACGCCCTGCCGTAGGGTCGGCGCCGCACGCGGAATCCCGCCCCCTCGGGGGCGGGGAGCCCCGTATCCTGTTCCCTGAAGCCGGGCCAAGTCGGGTTGGCCCGTCGGGGAAGGGATTCGGGATGAGGAGCGTTCGTGGGAGCGTCGCCGCCGCCGTGGCCGTAGCGGCGGGGCTCGGGCTCGGGGCGGCGGCCGCGACGCCCGCCCATGGCGGCGGACTGGGGCGGCAGGGTCGCGATGTACCGCCTCTACAACCCCAACAGCGGGGAGCACTTCTACACCCAGAGCAAGTACGAGCGCAACCACCTCGTGGGCGTCGGCTGGAGGTACGAGGGCGTAGGCTGGCTCGCGCCGGCGATGTCGACCACGCCCGTCTACCGCCTCTACAACCCCAACGCCGGGGACCACCACTACACCACGAGTAAGGGCGAGCGTGACCACCTGCTCCAGGTCGGCTGGAGGGACGAGGGTATCGGTTGGTACTCGAGCGACACCAAGCTCGTCCCCCTGTACAGGCAGTACAACCCCAACGCCAGGACTGGCACGCACAACTACACCACCAGCAGGGGCGAGAACGACTACCTCGTGAGGGTCGGCTGGAACGCCGAGGGAATCGGCTGGTATGGGACCACGCAGGACGCCGAGCAGAACCTCGCGAAGAACTACGACCCGCGGTCGGCTCCGCTCACCGTGGTCGTCGGCTCCAGGGTCGACCCCAAGGCCGCGGTCGCCGACGCCTCCAAGCTCCCCTCCGGCACCACGTTCTCCTGGGCCACGGCCCCCGACACCTCGGCGGAGGGCGCGGCCCCCGGCACCGTCACCGTCTCCTACCCGGACGGCACCTCGGACTCCGTCGCCGTCACCGTGACCGTCCGCGCCACCCTGATGTCCGACCAGTACCAGCCGCAGGGCCGCAGGCTCGTGGTCAAGCAGGGCAACCGGCCCAACCCCCACTGCGCCCTGACCAACGAGGGCGACCTGCCCGAGGGGACCAGGCTCTCCTGGAAGGCGACGCCCTCCACGAAGGCCCCCGGCGTCTCCAAGGCCACCCTCGTGGCGACC
>CAIFEH010000004.1_pt1 | contig 19892 bp, 13 predicted proteins | sample 7355751 | NCBI WGS metagenome assembly CAIFEH01 (sample SAMEA6864055, study PRJEB38353) | metagenome | biome: bioreactor; feature: anaerobic; material: water | place: Germany | collected 2018 | reverse complement strand
TTTCCCCCCGCCCCCAGGCACCGGCCCTTCCGCGCCGTGCCATCGGGCGAAATCTCCTGGGGACCCAAACGTGGCGCCCGACTCCCTCCGGGGGCGGCCGCCTTTGCTTGTGTGTGCGGGGGGGGTGGAGACGGGTGTCGACGGTGCGCCTTCCCGAGCGAACGGGCTTTGCACGATAGACCCTTGGCACTCTCGTTGTCTCAGGAGTCGCCGATCCTCTGTTGCCCCACTGCCCCCTGAGGCTTCGATGCCCATCCGGCAAAGGGGCTGGCAGGTGTCTTCGCGAGCTCGGGAAGAGAGTCCCAAAGTCGCTTGGGCATGAACTGGATCCTAAGGTCATAACCCCTGCTTGCGGCATCCCTGCCAGGGAGCTCCATCGAGCGGTAGAAGGTCGCCCACATCTCCTGGAACCTCCGCTCCTCCGCATCGACGTCCGACGCCCCCTCTCCCATCTGGCGCACCATCCCCGGATCGAGTCGCGCCACGCGTGCCGTGCGCTCGCCCGCCTCGTGGAAGACCGCTACCCCATGGACGGGGTCGAGCATGCAGAAGCGGTCCCCTCTCATCCTCCTCGAGAAGTGCTGGGCGCAAAGTGGAAGCGTGTTCGCCCTGGGTGAGAACGAGCAGAACCAGCCTCCGTTGGGGAGGTGCGAGAAACGGGCGAACTGCCGCGTCTTCTCGCACTCCGACGAGACCTGCCGCGCAAGGGTGTCGATTGCCAGCACGTCGTCATGCGCGAGGCTGGTCGTGACGGTCCTGCCCAGGGAGAACGAGAGCCTGACGTAGCGGCTTACGACCTGGGGCATCCCCTGGTCGTCTGAGGCGCACGCGTACAGGATCCGATTGGTACAACCCGCTCCGCAGCGCTGCCCAAGAGATTGCCAGACGCGACGGGCGAGGGGGACCAGCTCATCCTCGCTTGCCTCCGACACCAGGAGAACCCTCTCCAGCAGGCCCGGCTGCAGTTCCTTGCGGTCGCAGACCCTGGTTGACGATGGATCCGAATGTGAAAGGTAGGTGAGGGCGACCCCACCGAGGACGCCTTCCATCGACCTGGGTACCCCAAGAACTACTGGTGCCCCCTCATCTCGCGCCGCCACGAGCGACTCTACGATGCCACGAAGGCCCGCGGGGACGACCTCCTCCCCTTGACCGTTCTCAGAAGAGGGAAAGCTGCCCCTCCGCCTCTTGTCGGGCATGGGAGTACCTTGTTGAACGCGCATCCTCCACTGCCTTTCTCCTAAGATAGCCCTCGTCCAGCACGGAGCCGCGGTCCCTTCTCCCGCAGCAGGTGACGAAGGGCCTTGCGCGCTTGAGGGTTATCTTGAGCGACGCCAGGTCATCGAAGCCGAGGTGCTGCGTCCTTCGCGCCGCCACGATCCTCCTTGCGCCCACGGGACCGATGCCGGGTACGCGGAGGAGGGTCTCCAGAGATGCCGTCATGACCTCGACGGGGAAGCGGTCGAGGTTCGCGATTGCCCAGGCGAGCTTTGGGTCGAGGTCGAGGTCGAGCCACGGCCTGTCCTCGGTTACCAGCTCACCTGGGGAGAAGTCGTAGTAGCGCATGAGCCAGTCCGCCTGGTACAGCCTGTGCTCGCGCCTGAGGGGCACGGGCGTCCCGGGCTCGGGGAGGCGCGAGTCGCTGAGCATGGGCATGTAGGCCGAGAAGAACACCCTCTTGAGGTCGAACTTCTTGTAGAGGGATTCCGAGAGCCTGAGTATCTGGCGGTCCGTCTCGGGTGACGCCCCCACGATGAGTTGGGTAGACTGGCCGGCCGGAGCGAACTTCCTATGCGAGTTGGGAACGGCGCTCCTGGACTTATTCAGGGTCATCCTGAGCGCCGCCCCGCCCAGTCCGGGGCCCATGTCCCCCGATGCTGGCCTGCGCGCCAGTGAGACCCCCTTTCCCTGGGCGAGGAGGCGGCTCTCCTCCTCCCGCCTGCCTCGCGCGATCTGGCCCATGGGCGCGAGGACAGCACGCGAGTCCTTGTCCGGGCAGAGCGCCTGGAGCGACGCCGAGCTGGGGAGTTCGATGTTGGAACTCAGGCGGTCGGCGAGCAGTCCCAGGCGCCTGACGAGCTCCGGCGACGTGCCGGGAATCACCTTGGCATGGATGTAGCCGTTGAAGTGGTAGTCCTGCCGAAGGGTGCGCAGGCACGCTATCATGCGCTCGGTCGTCTCGTCCGGAGTCCCCAGCACGCCCGACGAGAGGAAGAGCCCCTCGATGTAGTTGCGCTTGTAGAAGCCTATGGTGAGCTCGGCCAGCTCTTTGGGGGAGAAGGTGGCCCGCGGGCACGAGGCACCGCGCCGGTTGACGCAATAGGCGCAGTCGTAGCTGCAGGCGTTGGACATGAGCACCTTGAGGAGCGTGATGCAGCGCCCGTCCGGCGCGAAGCTGTGGCAGCAGCCGGCTGCCCGAGCGTCTCCCACGCCTCCCTTGCGAGGGCCCCTCTGGACCCCCGAGGAGGTGCACGCGGCGTCGAACTTGGCTGCCTCCGCAAGAATCGCAAGCTTGTCCATGACGTCCATGGGGCCTCCAGACCGTACAGGTGTTCTGTACCGATTATATGCGAGTGTCCGCGTTGCGTACAGGCGTTCTGGTGGGCGTGCCCATGGTTGGCTCGAAACCCGTGGACTACGTAGCGCTACTACAAACGAGCCTCATCGCCGAGACAGGACAAGCTGCGACAAGAGTGGTGCGCCTAACAGGTAGGATGTGCCCGTGCGAGAAAAGATAAGTGCGAAGTGGGCCGATGAGCCGGGTTCTGTCGTGGACGATCATTTATCTACTGACGCCGTTGCCGACGCCCTCTAGCGCGCAACCCGAGCGTGGTGCGGGCCACACCATGGCGCTCCTATTTGCGTTTGCTCCGGAAGGGGCTTGCCAAGCCGCCGTGTTGCCACGACGCTGGTGGTCTCTTGCACCACCGTTTCAGCTTTTCTCTCACCTCGAAGAGGCAGCGGGAGTCTTCTTTTCTGCGGCGCTTTCCGTCGGGTCGCCCCGCCTGGCCGTTAGCCAGCTTCCTGCCCTGTGGAGCCCGGACTTTCCTCATGACCACCCGTTGCCGGGAGGCCCCGCGATCGTCTGGCCCACTTCGCAGGGGTGATTGTAGCATGCCCCCGTCGTCTCCCCACCAGCTTCCCGTATCTTCATCTTGGCTGCGTCCTGATGGTGCCCAGTCTCCTTTGGTACCATCTGCAGGAGACGTTCGTCCGTCTGGGAGGTTGCATGCAGGCATCCGATGGATATCTCACGCTCGAGGGCGGGTACGAGGCGACTGCCGAGGTCGTCGACCGCAGGAGTCGCTTCATAGCGCAGGTCCGCCACGTGGAGGGCGAGGCACAGGCCGAGGAGTTCATCGCGGAGGTGCGGTCGCGCCACCACGACGCCCGGCACAACGTCCCCGCCTGGCTGCTGCGCGACGGGAGGGAGAGGTGCTCCGACGACGGGGAGCCTCAGCGCACCGCCGGCATGCCGTGCCTCGACGTCCTGAGGGGGGCGTCGCTCTCGGACGTGTGCTGCGTGGTTACGCGCTACTTTGGCGGGACCCTCCTTGGGCCGGGGGGACTCGTCCGCGCCTACTCCGCCGCGGTCCAGGCGGCTGTGGACCAGGCGCGTGACGGGGGCCATCTAGTCCAGATGACCCTGGTGACGCGTGTGACCTGCACCATCCCCTATGCCGCCTACGGTCGCGTGGAGCGCCTGGTGGGGGAGTGCGGGGGCAAGGTGAGGGACACCATCTTCGCCGAGGACGTGCAGATGAACTGTGCGTTTCCCACGGGGCGGGAGGGCGCCTTCGTGAGCGCCATGTGCGAGCTCGCCAACGGCGAGGACCTCTGCGTGGTGGGCGAGCCCGCCTTTGGGGTGCTGTGATGGTCGGCCTGTTTGCCAGCGACCTGGACGGGACGCTCCTGGGGGTGACGCACCGGGTGAGCCGTCCTGTCCTTCGCGCCATCCGCGCGGCAACCGATTCGGGGAGGCACTTCGCCGTCGCAACGGGCAGGGTCATGCGATCGCCCGATGACTTCGGCTTCGCCAGCGTGCCCATCGAGTCGGTCTGCGCAAACGGTGCCATCGTCCTTGGCGGGGATGGCTCGGTGCTCCATCACGTCCCCATGGACCCCGACTTCGTGGGAGCCCTCCTGGAGGCGTTTCCCGGGATCGACCTGGAGTGCGTCTCTCTCGACCGCACCTATCACCGCTGCTCTAGGGACGAGTTCTTGGCGCATCGGCGCGGCGGCAGCCCGGCTTGGAGGGTCCTCTCGCACCTCGTGCCCCTTCGCGAGGGGGAGCACGTCTTTGGCCGCTCCGTCGAGGGAATCGTCTCGTCAGGCATCGTGAAGGTGAACTGCAGGCCCACCGACCCCGGGGTCGCGCAGGCTCTTGTGGCGTACGTCTCCGCACACCCGTCGCAGGCGGTCAACGCCCCGTTCAGTTCCCAGATGCTCGAGATCACCGACCCGTCCGCGAACAAGGGCTGTGCGGTCGCGTGGCTCGCGGGGTGGCTGGGACTTCGCGAGGACCAGGTGGCGGTCTACGGCGACGGGGGCAACGACGTGGCCATGCTCAGGCGCTTCTCGCGCTCCTACGCCCCTGTGGGGGCAATGCCCAAGGCCAAGGAGTCCGCCTCGAGAGTCCTGGGTTCCAACGCGCTCTATGCGGTGCCTCGGCACGTTTTGGAAACCGTGCGCAAAGAGGGGGCGTTCACGGCGGGCTAGGCGGGGGAGAGAAGGGCACCCACCGGCTCGCCGCCCGCGCCGATGGGTGCCCTCTCGTCTCTTCCCAAATGCGCTAGAGGGTGATGCCGAAGTCTCCCAGGTGCACCTCGAGGTCCGCGGCGGTGGTGAAGCGGTAGGCGCTCATCCCCGCCTTGCGAGCGCCCTCCACGTTGTCCCGGTTGTCGTCCACGAAGAGACAGGAGGAGGGATCCAACCCATACCTCTGGCACAGGAGGGCGTAGATGGCGGGGTCGGGCTTCATCAGGTGCTCGTAGGCCGAGACCACCCAGCCCGAGAGGAGGGGGAGCACGGGGATCCTCCCCTTGGCGCGGTCGAACCTGACGCCGGCGTTGGACAGCAGGTAGAGGCTGTACCCAGCCTGGTACAGCCGCCGTGCGAGGTCGTTGGTCTGGTCGATCGCCGGCTGGTGCAGGTCCCAGTTGGCGGCGGCGTCCTCAAGGCTTGGCCACAGGCGCTCCGGAAGCCGCCTGCGGGCGATGGCGAGCATGGTGTCCTCGCTGATGACGCCGGCGTCGAGCAGCGCCCAGGAAGGGTTGGAGAACAGCGCGTTGTTGAGGGCGTGGGCGTCCTCCTCGCTCGACGTGAAGGCATGCGAGAAGAGCATGCCGTCAAAGCGGAGGAGCACCTGCCCCATGTCGAAGACGATGTTCTCGATGCCTGCCATTGCCTCTCCCCTCCGCTACAGCGACTGGTGGCGAAGCGCGCGGCCCATGCCGCTCCAGGGCTCCACCTCGTCGGCGGGCAGCTCGTCCCACATCCTGAGTACGTCCTCGGGAACGAACTCGCGGCGGACGGCGACCTCTCCGCCGTACAGGTGGAACCAGTCGGCGGAGACCACCAGGAAGCCGTCCTTGCAGGCGTCCTTGCCCCAGCTGTTCTCCACGCGCCATGCGACGGGACGCCCGTCCTCGCCCAGCTCCACGCCTTGGAAGGTCATCGCGTGCGTGAGCGAGCTCTCGCGCAGGTCGTACATGTCGGCGCGCCCCATCTGCAGGTCGACGTCGAAGAGACCCTCGTAGTCCATGGCGTCGAGGGCGAGCACCCCGGGGAAGTCCTCAATTCCGCGCGGGAACTGCTGCATCACGTCACAGGACATCTCGCAGGGGACGCCCGCCTTGAGCGAGGCCACGGCCGCGGCGTCGAGGACCTCTGGCTCCACGTTGAGGAAGCGCAGGGGCGTGGCGCCCAGCACGCTGTCGGTCCACCTCAGGTGGTACGCATGGTTGAAGGGTCGGGTCTCGCCGGGGATCGAGACCAGGTCGACGTAGTCGTTGGGGTCAAAGGGAACGTAGCGCTCAGCGAACTGCCTTGGGGTGATGCCGCGGTCTCGAAGGATGCGGCGCGGCTTGTCGTCGTCCTTGCCATCACCCTTGCCTCCGTCGCCCTCGCGTGAGCCGCCCTGGATCTCGAGCCTCTCGGTGGGGACCTTCGCGTCCTTGCCGACGGCGACCTCCAGGTCAAACGTCGCAGGGGGCTCGCCCAGGCAGATCGCGAGCATGCGGTAGAAGCCCTCGAGCATCTCCTGCTTGCGCGTCCTGAGGGCATCGTCGTCCTTGCCCTGTGCATGCATGCGGCGAAGCTCGCACGCATCGCGCCTTGCGAGCCTGTTGAGCTGGGCGTCCATCTGCGAGGAGTCCTTGGAGCAGGCGGTCTCGGGCATAACGTCCTTGGGGACGAGGCCCCACTTCGCGATGAGGTTCATCGCAAACGGGTAGTAGCCCCCGTCCTCGATGCCGCCCTCGAGCACGAACGAGAGCTCGCGGTCGTCTGCGGGACGGTCTGCCAGGGCTATCACGTTCTCGAGGAAGGCGTTGGCCTTCTCCAGCTTGTCGTAGAACATGCCGAACGACTGGCTGAACTCGAAGCTGTCGACGTCGAGCAGGTGCATGGTCTCGGCGCGGGCGACGTTGTAGGCCGAGAACATCCAGCAGCGGCCCGAGTGACGCTGGTTGGTCACCTCTCCCGTCTTGGGTCGGCTCACCGAGAAGGTGTCGTGGTAGGTCCTCAGGGCCGAGACGTCGCGCGCCGCCTTGAAGAGGTTGTCGGACGTCACCGCGTTGCGCGCGATGCGGTTGCCGCGGCTTCCGCCAAAGCTGTCGTGCTGTTCCCGTGCCCAGCTGGGCTCGACTGTGGTGCTCATGTCTCTCCTAACGCGGCGCCCTCCCGTGGGCGGGGAGGGCGCCTTTGGTCGCTGTCGTGTGGCTGCCGTGCGTCCCTAGCGGGCGAGCGCGAGGGATCCCATGGGGTCCCAGGGCTCCAGGACCGTGGGCTCCTCGGTATCGTAGGTGTGGCGCTCGTCGGGCGAGAGGTACTTCTTGTCCACGACGACCTGGTACACGTACTGGTCGAACCAGGGGTCGGAGAGGGTGTCGAAGCCGTCCCTGCCGTGGTCCTTGCCCCAGCTGTTCTCGACCTTCCAGAGGGTGGGGGCGCCACTCTCGTCCAACCTGACGCCCTCGAGCACCATGGCATGGGTCATGAGGGACTCGCCGTAGTCCAGGCGCTCCGCCTTGTCCATGCAGCCCTCCACGGGGAACCCGAGAAGGCCGTCCACGTCGAGGGCGGCGGTGTCCATGATGCCCTCGTCGCCCAGGTAGCTCTGTGCCACGTCGCAGCCAAACCACACGGGAAGGCCGTCGCGCAGCTGCGCCACGGCGACGCGCTTGAGCTCGGCGGGCTCGAGGTTGAGGTAGCGCACGCCGCCGTCCTCCCACACGTTGCCCAGGCGGCTCACCGTGTAGGTGTGGCCAAACGGCTTGTCGGCGGTGGGGGCGCTGATCAGCGACGCGTAGTCGTCGAGCTCCATGCCCACCGCCTCGTCAAAGAACTCCCGGGGCGTGAACGTGCCGGAGAGCGCGAGCTCGTCGTCCTTGTCGCGCAGGCGCACCTCAAAGCTCGCGGGGGGCTCCCCCAGGCAGGTGACGAGCAGGTGGTACACGTCGTCCATCATCTGCTTCTTCATCGAGGAGAGGTCGTCTGGGCCGACCCCCGCCTCGTGGGACTCGCGCAGGCGCTTGGCGCAGCCGCGCAGGTAGCGGGTGAGATACGCGTCCATCTCGCGGGTGTTGCGCGAGCAGGCGGTCTCGGGCATCGACTCCTTGGGGACGACGCCGTACTTCCTCACGAGGCTCTTGAACATGTCCCACTGCCCACCATCGCCGATGGGGTCGGTCAGCAGGTAGGAGACGAGCCTGCCGCCCAGGGGCTCGTCAAGCGTGTCGAGGATGTTCTCGAGGAACCAGTTGCTCTTCTCCAGCTTGTCGTAGAACAGGGGGAAGGCCTGGCTCAGCTCGAAGGTCTTGAGGTTGTACTTCTTGATGACGCGGTAGCGCATGGTGTTGAGGCTCGCGAACATCCAGCAGCGGCCGGAGCGCTGCTGGTCGCAGCGCTTGCCCTGGGTGAGGTCGATGTCAAACTGCATCGTGTTGCCCGCGACTCCCTCGGGGACGCGCGCCGCCGCGCGAAGGCCCATGCTGGTGACTGCGTTCTTGGCGACGACGTTCGCGCGCTCGGAGAAGAACCCCTCGCGGCTGTTCGCCAGGTCCTCGGTGGTGACGCTCCTCATCGTGTCCATTCGTTCTCCCTTCCCGCGCTTGGCGGATCTAAATTTGCACCGATGCGAGGATAGCACGGCAGTCGCGTTGGCCTTGCAGCGGCGTGGCGGGCGTGGAGACGCGCGAGCGACGGCGTCTGGGGGCGTACTCCCATGGCTGCCGTATACTCGTGGGAAGACAGGGGTGCGCGGGGCCAGCGTGTCGTCGGGGGTCCCGTCTGCACGCTTCCGGAGGGAGGCCACATGGGAGCGGTGGGAGTTCCCGCCTACGACCTTCCCGACTACGCGGTGAGGGTCCTCTCCGTCCTCGAGTCGGCGGGGTTCGAGGCCTGGGTCGTCGGGGGATGGGTGAGGGATGCGCTGCTCGGAGCGCCCTCGCACGACGTGGATGTAACCACCTCCGCCCACTGGAGGCAGACCGCCTCGTGCCTTCGTGCGGCGGGAATCACCGTCCACGAGACGGGGACCAAGCACGGCACCGTTACCGCGGTCGTGGACGGGCATCCCGTGGAGATCACCACCTATAGGGTGGAGGGCGCCTACAGCGACCTCAGGCATCCCGACGAGGTCCGCTTCGTCACCGACGTGCGGGAGGACCTCGCGCGCCGTGACTTCACCATCAACGCCATGGCGTTCCACCCCGTGCGCGGGCTCCTCGACCCGTTCGGCGGGAGGGATGACCTCGCGAGGGGGCTCATCCGTGCCGTGGGGGACCCGAGGCTTCGCTTTGAGGAGGACGCCCTCAGGGTGCTTCGTGCGGTGCGGTTCGCGTGCCGCATAGGTTTCTCGGTGGAGCCGCGCACCCAGGAGGCGCTCGCCGCCTGCGCCCCGGAGCTTGCCCACGTCGCGCGCGAGCGCGTCGGGCAGGAGCTCGACGGCATCATCGCGTCGGGGCGCATGTCCTGGGCGCTTCTCCACGAGACCGAGGTCATGGGGGAGGCCATCCCACAGGTGGCGGCAATGGCTGGCTTTGACCAGTGCACCCCCTACCACATCTACGACGTGCTTGAGCACACCTCGCACGTCTGCGCGGCGGTCGAGGAGTTTGGCGGTGGGATGCCCCTGCCCGCACTGCGGTGGGCGGCGCTTCTCCACGACGTTGCCAAGCCGGTGACGTTCACGCGCGACGAGACGGGGCGCGGCCACTTCTTTGGGCATCCCAAGGTCGGCGCCGTCATGGCGGAGTCGATCATGCGCGAGCTCGCTCTGCCCGGGTCGCTCGTCTCGTCCACACGCATGCTGGTGCGTCTCCACGACCATGTGGTCAAGCCGACGGCACGATCCATGAGAAGGACGCTCTCCAAGTTCGATCGCGTCTGCCCCGGGGAGGCTCCCTCCCTCACCTTCGCGCTCCTCGACCTCAAGCGCGCGGACGCGGTGTCCAAGGCGCCCGGGGCGGAGCGCTACGTCGCCGAACTCGATCGCGTCACCGAATGCCTCCGCCGACAGATCGAGGGGGGTGCCGTCTATCGCATGAAGGACCTTCCCGTCACCGGCGCGGACGTCATTCGGGAGACCGGCATGCCGCCTGGCCCTGCCGTTGGAGCCATGCTCGGCGAGCTTCTCTCGGGTGTGATCAACGACGAGCTTCCCTGCGACCGCGAAGCGCTCCTTGATCGGATGCGCGGCAAGGGATAGGGGGCTTAAGGCCCTGGATGGCTCCCCGAAAAGAATTTGAGATTCACCCTTGTGTGGCTGCAGAAGATGGGGTAGAGTATCTTCTCGCATTGAGACGCACAAGACAACACCAATTGGGACGTCGTCTAGTGGTAGGACAACGGATTCTGGTTCCGTCAGCGGGAGTTCGACTCTCTCCGTCCCAGCCATGTGCGCTTCAATCAGTTTGGCCCGTTCGTCTAGCGGTTTAGGACGCCGCCCTCTCAAGGCGGAGATCAGCAGTTCGAATCTGCTACGGGCTACCACACGTTCGCGGGTCATCTTCGGGTGGCCCGCTTTTTTGTGCATGTCAACAGGGGCGAAAGCGCCTCTCCTGCGCAACGAGCGAGCATGTCAACAGGGGCGAAAGCGCCTCTCCTGCGCAACGAGCGACAAGGAGGGGGCTCCCTACTCCCTCACGTTGGGACCCTGCGTAGCGCGACGTTCCCGCCCTCGTGTGGGGCTCCGGTTGCCATTCGGTGTGGTGGGCAGTCAGCCACATCCTGTTCCCCTGGCGTACGGTGACGGATGGGGAGCGCCATAAATACTCCTGTCATGTGGTGCTGCGAGCGTGGGATGCTTAGCCGTACCCAGCCTCGTGCGGATTCTGCCGACACGTGCTTAGCGCACCTAGGCCTCGTGTGCATTTTCGCCGCGCACCTCACATGAGGACTAGGAGGATTAAGCATTTGGCGCTGAAATCCCCACGGGGGCTAGCGACGCTAAGCATCAGGTTCCAAAAACCGCATGAGGGCTAGCGGGGTTAAGCATTGCGCCGCGGAATCCATGCGAGAAAGAGTGCTCGCCCTCGTCTCATGTTGATGGGGTGCCCCTCGGTAGTCGAAACCTTGCCCCGTGGGATCTCTTCTTGGCTTCAGAAAGACTAGAAACTTAAGAAGAAGTGGAAGCGATGGAGCACAGGACAATCGATCGTCTCGGCTGGCTGCCCCGACGTGCATACGCGAAGACGGGGGAGAGGCACCTCTGCATGAGGGCTCCATACCGAAGCATCTGGCGTAAGGTGCGTCTTCCAAAATGAAAAACGCACCCCCGAATCATCGGGAGTGCGCATCAAATTTGGTAGCCCGTAGCAGATTCGAACTGCTGATCTCCGCCTTGAGAGGGCGGCGTCCTAAACCGCTAGACGAACGGGCCAGTATGTGAAGGGCACCTTGGCTGGGACGGAGAGAGTCGAACTCCCGCTGACGGAACCAGAATCCGTTGTCCTACCACTAGACGACGTCCCAAGAGGTGTCTTCGCGTGCCTGAGCACGGGGAATGACTTTATCGGAAAAGTGGCGTCCGCGCAACGAGAATCTAAAAAGTGCCCTAATTCACATTTCCTTCGCTTCTTGTCCTCGGTTCGCCCCCGCTCGTCTGCGCCTCCGCGCCGTCTTCCTCAACTGTCTCCTCGGGCTGAGCGTGCGTTATATCCCAGGTGTCGAGCAGGAGGTCCCGGGGCACTGCTCCCACCTCCCAGATTTGCGCGATCGAGTCGAGGCAGTCCCTCTCACTCCCGTCCAGTCCATCGCGTGCGATGCGCACCAACTGAGAGACCAGGTCGGTGGCGTCCCTGCCGTACACCTCTGCATCCCAGCCGTCGCGGGCCAGGGCGCTCCGTGCCGACTCGACCGCCTCCGGCGTTGCGGCGCTCACGAGCACGCTTGCGAGCTCAAAAGCCTTGTCGTCGCAGAACAGCCCCTTTGCAAGCGCGGCGTACCCGAGGGCGAGACGCGCCGGCAGGGAGTCGGCACACCGAAGGACGAGCCTCCCGTCCAGGCCCACCTCGGGGCACAGAGCCTTGAGGAGCTGATCGACCTGCTCCTGGGAGAGCTCGTGGCGCATCATTACGGCGCTCAGGGGCTGTTCGCCGCTGGGGAGGTCGTGCCCGTCCGGCCCCATGTACCATGCGGGTGCCTGGCGCTCCAGCCAGGCGACGTACGCGCGGTACCCAAAGGAGGGGCCAAACGCCTCGGGCAGGGGAGAGGTGAGGGCGGGTGCCGCCTGGGACCAGAGCGACCGCCTGAGCATGCGTCCGCAGTCGTGTGGGTCCTCACCGCGGAAGTGGAGGACGTTGTCCGTGAGGAACGAGAGGACAGGGGAGAGGGCCGTGGCCACGCGGTAGGACTCCGCCGCCTCGCGCTGACCGCCATAGTCGACGCAAATGACGGTCTCGGCGGTGGCTCGCATGGCGTCGCGTACCTTTTCGCCGTGACGGGACAGGTGGGCCTCGGTGAGGGTATGGCGTGCGAGCGGGACGAGCGGCAGGTCGGAGGGGGCCTCCACCGTGGGGTTGTAGCCCTGTGCGACGAGGTCGATGTCGCGTCCGACCTCCCGAGACGCCAGGTGTACCCTCCGCTCGAGCACTGCGAGCGCCTCACCCAGCGTACCTACGTCGTGAGCCGGGCCAACGGTGGTGACGAGCTGGCCGGCCGGGCCGACCCCAACCGCCGCGTTCACGAACGTCTCGCCGATGGGAACCTCCCCCGATGTCGACGTCAGACCCTTCGCGCCGTCGGCCCCCTCGTCACCCAGGAGTCTCCCCGTCGCGGCGACCAGGGCACCCACGCCCCTCTCGCCCCCAAACGGCACGGTCGTGCCCTCCTGCCGGTCGACCACAAAGCGTCCTAGGGAGAGAAGCAGGCAGCGGCTCTCGTCGCCTCTTCCACCGGCATGCTCTCCTCCTGTCAGGGTGGCAAGGAGCCGGTCGTGGTTCCTCCGCTGCCTCGCGAGGTCCACCGCGGAGGGAAGGCTCGTGGAATCCTGCATGGTGCGCACTCCTTCGACGAGATGCGGCGGGTGACCCCGCCGCCGACAACGTCCTTTTGTGATGTAGGTTAGTATGCCCCTTTGGACCCTTGAGAAATTTTGGGCATACTCCATAGATGCTAATCAACGCCTGGCCGCGTCACCCTCGGCCTCGCAGGTGCGAACGGAGACTGATGTCAGCGGATTCCACGGGACGGGAGGGGGACTCCCCCAAGGTCAGGGCCAAGGTCTCTGCCCCCCGTCCGAAGGTCACGGGGGGCGGCAGCCCAGAGTCTGAGGACAGCAAGGCGGATGCCAGGAAGGGTGCCCTTTTCCTGGCGGTGGTGGTCGGCATCTACGTAGCCTACCTCCTGGTCACCGGCCAGATGGGGCAGTTTCTGGACGCGCTCTCCAAGGTCGACCGAGGCTGGGTCGGCGGAGCCTGCGTCATGTTCCTGCTCTACTTCGTGTTCGGCGTCCTTGCCTACGTTATTGCCGTCTACCTTGATCCCGAGTCCCCCGTGGGTGTGCGCGATCTCATGAGCGTCGAGGCCTCTGGCGTCTTCTTTGGCAACCTCACGCCCATGATGGCGGGGGCGGTGCCGGCGCAGATCTACCGCCTGACCCGCACGGGGCAGGACGTGGGAGAGGCGTCGGCAACCCAGTTCACGCGCTTCATCATGTTCCAGTTTGGCGTGGTGCTCTTCGCCGCGATTATGCTTGCCTCCAAGCTGTCGTACTTCTTCCAGGCGTACGGCGACATCATCATCCTCAACCTGATCGTCTTTGCCGTCCACTTCCTCGAGCTTGCCGGGCTCTTCGTGATCTGCCTGTGCCCCAAGCTCGTGATGCGTGTGGGCAACTGGGCGATCCGCTTTGCGACCCGCCACCACTGGCTCAAGGACCCCAGCAAGTACGACGACCTGGTCAACCGCCAGGTCATGGAGTTCTCACATGCCTTCAAGCGGGCGGCACGGGACCTCCCCTCGATGGGACTTACGTTGCTCGTGACCATGGCCCAGCTGTTCTGCCTGTACGCCATTCCCTGGTTCGTCCTCAACGCCTTTGGCATCAGGGCCGACTTCGTGGAGTGCCTGGCGGCAGGGTCGATGGTGCAAATGGTCTCGTCCGCAGTTCCCCTCCCCGGCGGAACTGGCGGCGCCGAGGGTGGCTTCTACCTGTTCTACGGCCACATGTTTGGCGGCAGCATCAGTGCGGGCTTCCTGGTGTGGCGAATCATCACGTTCTTTGGCCCCACGCTCCTGGCCGCCCCGCTCCTCGGCCTGCGCTCCAACTCGTCGCAGAGCATCTACTACCGCGTCCAACGTCTTCGCAATCGCATGGCTGGCGCGCTGCCGGGGAAGCGCGGCAAGAGTCACCGTGGCATCACGGTCAGGGTCAAGGGCAAGGTGCCCGCGTACAAGCCAAAGGCAAAGCCCAATGGCAAGGACGGCAACAAGGACTAGGGGAGAGAAGGGGCGAGCGGTTGTTGCCGTCGCCCCTCCTGCTGGTCTTTGCTGACTACAGGCAGCGCCTGCACGCCGTGCAGGCAGAGGGTGCCGCAGCGAGGCCACCCAGGGCCGTCTCGCGCAGGCTCGCGGGCAGCGCCTGGCCCACCTGCTTCATGGCGGCGACCACCTCGTCAAAGGGAAGCGGGTCCAGAACGCCCGAAAGGGCGAGCTGGGACGAGACAAGCGCGTTTGCCACGCCGATGGCGTTCCTGTCCTGGCAGGGGTACTCCACGAGCCCCCGCACGGGGTCGCACACCAGTCCCAGCAGGTTGGCGATGGCCGTCGAGGCGGCGGAGAGGCACTGCTCCGGGCTCCCACCCAACAGCTCCGTGACGGCGCTCGCTGCCATCGCCGACGCCGTCCCCACCTCGGCCTGGCAGCCGCCCTCAGCGCCTGCGACCGAGGCGTTTCCTGCCACGATGAGCCCCACCGCGCACGCGTTCCACAGCGCCTCGCACAGGGAGTCGTCGTCCGCCCCCGCGGACTCGCCCACCGACAGCACCGCCCCGGGGATGACGCCCGCAGAGCCTGCCGTCGGCGCCGCGACGATCACTCCCATGGTGGCGGAGCGCTCCAGGGTCGCCATCGCGTAGGCGACGGCGTGGGAGAGGGTCTCTCCCATCAGGCTTGCGCTCAGGCTCCTCGCCGATGACCACACCGATGCCGCCTGTCCTCCGATGAGGCCCCCGAGCGAGGGCTGCGGGTCGTGGATGGGGCTGGTCGCCTCGTCCCGCATTACGGAGAGCACGCGCGCCATCTGGGCATCCACGTCCTCCCCGTCGCACAGCTCGCACTCGCGCAGGCGCGTGACCCTGCCGATGCCAAGGCCCTCCCGGTCGCAGGCGTCAAGGAGCTCGGCGCCCGTGGAGAAGGACATGCGCAGGGTCGCGTCGGGCGAGACGCGCGAGGCGCCGGGGATGGCGACCGAGCAGGCGCCCTGGATGTTGGGGGCATGCGAGAGGAACTCGACGAGCTTGTGGTCGATGGGCTCGTCGAGCTCGAACACCGTGTAGGCGCGCCCGCCGGGAGCCTCGCGGAAGGTCCGCATCGTGGCGATGTTGGCCGAGGAGGCGGAGATCCCGCTGGTGAGCGCGGCGAGGACGCCCGGCTTGTCCTGGTGCGTCACGAACAGCGTGGGGTAGTCGCCCGTGATCTCCACGTGGACCCCGTCGATCGAGACGATCCTCACGCGGCCGCCGCCCAGCGACTCTCCTGCAACGCTGACCCTGCCCGTCTCGCCTTCCATCGTCACCGCCACGGTGTTGGGGTGCAGGGCGGGATCGTCTCCCATCTCCTCGAACGAGAACTCAAGGCCGCGCTCCCGTGCCAGGTCAAAGGAGTCGCGCACGCGCGTGTCGTCGGGGGCAAGCCCCAGGATGCCCGCCACGAGGGCGCGATCCGACCCATGGCCGCGGTAGGTGTGGCTGAACGAGTTGTAGAGGGAGAAGGTCACGCGCCTGAGGTCGCGGGGCCCAAGCGAGCGCGCAACGAGTGCGATTCTCAGCGCCCCCGCGGTATGGGAGGACGAGGGGCCAACCATGATGGGGCCAAGGATCTCGAAGGCGGATGTCTGCATGTGCTCTCCTCGCATGTGATGTGAGCTTGTGTTACAAACGTGTTTCCGACACACGATGATAGCCGTGACGGGGGAGCGCTCGCAGCGTATCGGCGAACGGGCGAGAACAGAGGCACCCCTCCGGGGCGTGGATGGCTCCGGAGGGGTGCCTGGCAACGTCGAGCGGTGTTTGCGGGACTACGCCGTGAGGCTGGCGTCGACGAGGTGCGTGCGGTCGCCGGCGTCGTAGAACAGGCTCGCGACGCGATCGGACCCAACGTGACCGTGCGAGTAGTACATGATCGGGATGATGGGGAGGTCCTTGCCGACCGTCTTGTTGATCTCGCGGTACTTGGCCTTGCGCTCGTCGTCATCCGACGTAGCGCACGCCTCCTCGATCGCCTTGTCCACGTCGGGGTCGTTGTAGTACGAGTAGTTGTTGTCGGCGGTGCTGTAGTAGGTGGGGTACACGTAGGCGTCGAGCGTGGGGTAGGACGCGGTCCAGCCCAGACGCGCGATCTGGAAGCTGCCGTCGGAGAGCGACGAGAGGTACGACGCCCACTCCTGCGAGGACTGCTTCACCTTGAAGCCGGCGGCCTCAAGGCCGTCCTGGATGATGCTCATGATGTCCTCGTGGCCGCCGCCGGTGTTGTAGCTCAGCGAGATCTCGGTGCCGGAGAGGTTGTTGTCCTCTACGAGCTTCTTCGCCTTGTCGGCGTCGTAGGTGCAGTAGTCCCAGCTGTTGTCGCCGTCAGGGTCGAGGACGGGGGAGATGAGGTTGTCGGCCGGCTTGCGGGCTCCCTCAAACAGGGTGTCGCAGATCTTCTGGCGGTCGATCGCGCACGAGATTGCCTGGCGCGCGGCGAGGTTCTTGATCACGTCGTCCTTGAGGTTGCAGATCAGGTAGTAGGTGGACATCTCGGAGCCGGTCAGGACCTGCTTGCCAGGGGTGACGGTGTAGCCGTCCTCGGAGGCGCCCTTCTCGCCCTCGATCTCCTTGATGCGGCCCGTAGGGATCTCGGCGAAGTCGAGGTTGCCTGCCTCGAACTCGCGGAAGGCGGTGTCGGGATCCTTCTGGATGGAGAAGTTGATGCCGTCGAGCTTTGCCTTGGTGCCAAAGAAGCCATCGAACTTCTTCACGTTGATGTACTGGTCGGCAACCCACTTGCCGTCCATCTGGAAGGGGCCGTTGCCGATGGGTGCGAGCAGGAAGCCGTCGGGGTCGTCCTTGGCGGCCTGCGGCACGGGGACCAGGCAGGGGTAGGTACAGACGGTTGGCCAGTCGGCCATGGGCGAGGTGAGCTTCACCACGAAGGTGTTGTCGTCGGGGCAAGTGAGGCCGGAGATCTCGGTCGCCTTGCCGGCCTGCATGTCCTTGGCGCCCTCAACGGGGTCAAGGTAGTAGCCGATCTCGCCCGGCGTCGCCATCGTGGGGTCGCACAGTCGCTCCCAGCCGCGCTTGAAGCTCTTCGCGTCAACAGCGTCGCCGTTGTGGAACTTGGCGCCCTCCACCAGGTGGAAGGTGTAGGTCAGGCCGTCATCCGAGACGTCCCACGACGCCGCCGCGTTGGGTACGACCTCGTTCTTGTCCCAGTCGTAAGCGCAGAGCGGGCTGAACAGTTGGAAGATGACGATGTTGCCGTCGACGTCCTGGCCGTTGTAGGGGTCGATCGCGACGGGGTTACTGATGAAGTACTTCAGCGTTCCGCCGGTCGTCCCGGCACCGCTGTCGCTTGCGGAAGAGGAGCTCGTCTTCTTCCCGCATGCGGCGAGCGTCGCGAGCGCACCCGCGGCAAGTCCGCCCTTGATGAACGAGCGCCTGGTAACTCCGTTTGCCATGTGAAACCTCCCTGATGGTTCCCTTTCGCGGTCGCGTTCCGTGCTGCCTGGGCGTCGTGCCGAAGCCGCATTGCAGTAAATATAAGAAACGTGTAAGCGAACTGTTCGATGTATTCATCACTTGGAAATAGTCATGCGAGAACATGCGTCACGATGCATCCGGGACGCTTCTGCGGGGCGAGGTCGGACGGCCGCGCGACGACTTAGGGGGAAGCTTGATGAGGGTTCTTGTAACGGGGTTCCAACCGTTTGGCGGGGAGGACGACAACCCGTCCTGGGAGGTCGCGAGGCGACTTCCGGGGAATATCCTAGGGGCCGAGGTCGAGCGGCTCGAGGTTCCCGTGGTGTTTGGGGAGGGGCCACGGCTCGTGTGCCGGGAGGCGGACCGTCTTGGCGCGGACGCGGTGCTGTGCCTGGGGCAGGCGGGCGGCCGTGCTGGCATCACGGTCGAGTTCGTGGGAATCAACCAGGAGGACGCCTCGATTCCGGACAACGCGGGAAACCAGCCCGTCGCTTCGAGGATCGAGCCGGACGGGCCCGACGCCCGCTTCGCGACGGTCCCGGTCAGGTGCATGGTCGCTCGCATTCGCGAGGGCGGCATTCCGGCGTCGGTCTCGTACACCGCGGGGACGTACGTGTGCAACGACATGCTCTACGAGGTCCTGGGTCACCTTGGCACAGGGGAGGGCCGGGCGCTGGGAGGCTTCGTCCATCTCCCCTACCTTCCCTCCCAGGTCATCGGCAAGGGACCATCAATACCCTCGATGTCGCTCGATGACATGGTCCGAGGTGTGACCCTTGGCCTCGAAGAGGTCGTGCGAGCGGTCGAGACACGCTAAGGACGCTGGTCGAGGCAGTGCCTCCTAGGGAATGCCGAGCTGGCCTTTGGCAGAACGTGTTTGTGCACTTGGTGACCGATTAAGTCTCGAACCACGGCAGAACCGCTCTCGCGTGAATGCATACGGCGTGCCCTCTCGCAATGAGTGAACCATCGGCATCCAGTTTTCTCCGGTCGCCCCGGCGACGACAACCACGGCAGGCCATCAGAGATCTGGGAATGAGACGGTTGGTTGCTCGACTGGAATAGCCGACTCATCTGTGTGAGCAGGGTTATTGCAACCCCCTTGCCCCATTTCACGCCGGGAAGAAACGTCACCGCCGCGAGTCGGTCCATTGCTACTCCCACGGGGTCATCCGATGCAAGATAATCCCGAAGTGAGTGCATACGTCGGGTTTTCACTGCCACGATAGGCCAGCGGCGCCACGTTTTCCAGCTGGGTCCCTCTGACTTCGTGGCTCATGGCAGCGATAGCCGGATATGAGTGCTCACATCGGGCATTGGCTACCATTGGGGTCCCGTGGAGGGTGACCGGAGACAGAACGCTCGCGTGAGCGCTCACGCGATTCGATTGCTCCGGGGGTGAACCCGCCCCCATTCTATGGGCTCTATTCTTGAACGTAGAGGCGAGAGAAGTCACAGGGGCTCGTGCTGCTTACGGGCGTGCTCTGGTGGCCGTTCTCCGGCGAAGGTGGCGTCGCCCTCATTTGGATCATTTCTCGCGAGAGCATGAGACCCAGTTGTCTTCTGCGGAAGTCGCAGTCGTTCGAAGAAGTGCTCACACGCGCCGTCTTGCGTCTGGGGTCGCCCTTGAAGATGAATCGAGTGGGAATGAAGGGAGCAATCTGGGGTGCCCTGTTCCCGTGGGCCATCCTCTCCTTCTCTGACAGTTGAGCGTCCATCACCCACGTTGGGACGGAAAGTCTGGACTCGCCTGCTGGCGGAAGGTTCAAAACACCCCGGGGGAGAGGGCGTGGGTGTTTGCTTAGAGATCTTGGGGGCTCGTATGGGCTACCGATGACACGCGCTTAGAGATTCCGGCACTCGTGCGGGGTCTCACCGAAAAGTGCTTAGAAAATCCGGTGCGGGTGCGGGCTCAATCGAATTTGGCGTCTGCGAGCTCCGGGAGGGTTAAGCATCTGGCATCGAAATCCGTGCGAGCGCCGGCGGGGCTAAGCGGCGGATGGCGCCCAAGCATGCGCGCGCCGGAATGGCTAAGCATGCCTCCCTGAAACCGCGCGGGTGGGGGGGGCGATGCTTAACCTTCCTAGCTCCCGTGCTGATTGTGGGGCGGGATGCTTAGCGTTGCTCGGACTCTTGCGGATTTTTGGGTTCAATGCTTAGTCGTGCTAGCGCTCGTGCGGGTTGGGAGGCGGAAATCGCGCATGAGGGCTAGGTGTTGTGTGCCAACAGGTTGTTGACACATGACGTGACAAAAGGGGAGGACTCCTC
>CAIFEH010000007.1_pt1 | contig 19909 bp, 16 predicted proteins | sample 7355751 | NCBI WGS metagenome assembly CAIFEH01 (sample SAMEA6864055, study PRJEB38353) | metagenome | biome: bioreactor; feature: anaerobic; material: water | place: Germany | collected 2018 | reverse complement strand
GGGCTGCGCGGGGGCGGGGCCGCTGGGTCCTGTGGTTTTGGCGCCCCCCCCACACACACTCCCCCCCCGGGGCGGGCCCCCCCCGGGCCCCCCCCCCCCCCCACGCCCAAGTCAACTAGCACTTTATCAAATCCCCGTATGGCTCAAAATGTTGCTTCATATTCACCTTAGCCAAACGGTAGATGACTTATCACTCACCAAACAGCCGCTTGAAACAGTCGACCATTCCCTCTCCACTATCCTGAGAAAGAATCTCTTTCACCGAATCAGGATTTGTAAATATCCCCATCATTGCCTGGAGAACTGCCACCTGATCCTCATCGTGTGAAACCAGGCCAAGGTTAATAATTAGCTGTGTTTCAACGAGATGATCAACCATATCAGCCATAGGCTTAAAGGGAATAGAGCTCTTCGGCTTAACTATGGCGATGTAGGGCTTTGCTATATTTTCAGGCTCAACGTGCGGGATTGCAACGGCAATATCATCAAACTGAAGTCCCGTAGGATAGTTCGCTTCTCTCGTTTGAATTGCCTTAAGCCAAGTCGGCTTTATGTAACCCTTTGGGGCAAGAAGTTTCTCCATCTTGGCGAAGAAATCGTTCGCGTTCTCTGCCTCGAAGTCAAAATAAACAAGTTCAGGCTTAAGCAACGATGTATCCACAGCGCCCATATCTATCTCCTTTCCTTTATGCCAGGGGCTCGGCGCCATTCGCGAAGACCTTCACGACCTTCTCGAAGTCGTCGCGGAGCGTCTCGTAGGCGGCAGTGGTCATGTCGTGCCAGTAGACGACCTTGCCACCCTTCTCGCTCACGAGCTTCTCGACCGCCTCGCCGGCGTACTTGACGCCGTAGGTGTAGTAGTTGATCTTCCTGATGCCGGCGTTGATGGACTTGACGTAGTCCTCGTCCGAGACGCCCGAGCCGCCGTGCATGACCAGGGGCACGTTGTTGCGCTTGCGAATCTGGGTCAGGACGTCGAAGTTGAGGTGCGGCTCGCCCTTGTACAGGCCGTGCACGGTGCCAAACGAGCAGGCAAGGATGTCGAGGCCGGTGCGGTCGATGAAGTCCTGCGCCTGGTCGGGGTCGGTGTAGATGGCGCCAGACTCCTGCGCGGTGCCACCCTCGTCGCGCGAACCTGCCTCGCGGCTGCCCATCGAGCCGAGCTCGCACTCAAGGCCGGCATCGAAGCTCGCACACATGTCGGCGGCACGGCTTGAGTTGGCCACGTTCTCCTCGTAGGGGAGGAAGGACCCGTCAAACATAGCGCCGGTGAAGCCCATGTCGAGCGCCTTGTACATGTACGAGAGGTGCTCGCAGTGGTCCAGGTGCACGCAGAGAGTTGCGCTGGAGCGCTCGGCGAGGGCGACCATGGCGGGGCCAATCTTGTCGAGCGGCGCAAACGGGTCGTGTCCCTCGGCGTGGGAAAGGATGACCGGGTAGCCGGTCTGCTCCGCCACGTCTACAGCCGCGCGGAGCGCCTCAAAGCTGGGTACGTTGAAAGATGCGATTGCCATGTTGTTTTGCTCGGCGATGGAGCAGATGTCTCGAAGGTTGATGAGCATTTTTCCCTCTCAGTCCTACTTGCAAATTTGCGTTTGATCGTTCTTATTTCTCTGCTGCTTCAGCATCCTGTTCGTTCAGAGTGTGCTGTCCGTACCTGTGGAAAACAGCTACAGCTTCATCGATTTGAGCCTGGGTCATTTTCGCCATCGGCAGTCCGGTAGAAAGAGCGACAGACACCGTTTTTGCTGCCTCTTCAAGATAAACGCAAGAGAACATCGCTTGACGAAGATCTCGCCCAACAGCAATAACCCCATGATGCTTGAGAACGACCGCTAGCTGATCCCCAATAGCGGAAACCGCTTGGACTCCCATAGAGACAGAACCGGGATCACCGTAAGGCGCAACATGGCATGGTCCCTCAACGGCGTTTGCCATTGTAGAAAGGTTGCAGGGTATTTCATCCATTACCAAACCTAAACCAGTTGCATATGGTTGATGGGTATGGATTACAGCATTTACACGTGGCATGTGCTGGAAAATATAAAGAAGCGCACCAGTGTCAACCGAAGCTTTCCGAGTGCCCTCTATTATTTTCCCTTCTCCATTGACTACGAGCATATCATCCGGAGTCATATCGTCATATATCATTCCCGAGGGCGTGACAATGAATTGATCATCACCCACTCTTTCACTAACGTTTCCGCCCGAAAGGGCAATTAAGCCATAGCGGTCAAGCTTCAAGGCACATTCAAGCATTTGCTTCTTTTCTTCTTCAAACATATATATTATCTCCTATCTCTGAAATATGTATTATTTATTCGTCTTGCGTCGTTTTGACTTCCTAATTTGCTTAATCTGTTCTGCGTGGTCTATGTACTCTTGGTTAACATCACGAGCTCTAGCTTTCAAGGAATCCGGATGGATCTTGTATTCGAGGTTGCAAAGCGTGTCAAATAACTCCCTGCTATCATTAAACATTTTTGTTGGAACCCAATAGCGACCTTTAAAAGCGTTGTAATCGTTCACTCGAATAAAAGTTTTTCCAGAACTGGGAAACGGACGTACCAAGAATTTTGATAGTTTAGAAATTTCGTATATGTCACTTCTTCCAAATCCACTGAAGGAGATTATTCCTTCGTCCTCGTCAATCGTCACCTGCTCGGGATTTGAAAGCGAAACAAATGTATTCCACGCTTGGTAAGCGGCTGCAATGCCGAACACAATGCAAAGCCCTCGAGGAATGAGAGTATCTGTAACGAAGCATCCCACACATGCGACTAGGATAAAGATGCAGAAAGCACCAGTGGCAACTACCTCAATACCATAGAACGGTTGCTCAAAAATATATGTCTTCTTCATCTCTCTCTCCAAAAAACGGGGCTTGCACGCATACTCGTACAAGCCCCGAATATTCAGGCAGTGACACCTCGAGGTTCAGCAGGTCCCTCATGCCGACAACCGACAGAGCTACTTCTTTTCAACGGTAGTGCTTGCCACCTCAGACTGCTCGCCAGCCTGAACCTGCTCCGCAGCCTCAGCCTCATGAAGCTCAGCCGCTTCCTTCACAATCCGCTTCCTATTCCAGACTGCAAGTCCAATAGCCAGGATTGCAATGATTGCCATTCCAGCACCGTTAAGGAATGTTCCAACGCGAACAATAACCCAAGTAAGAGGGTTGGCACCGTCACAGATTGAGGAAATGGCGGTTGCTCCACTCATGTCAAAGTTCACGTTCTTCGCTGCAGTGGTGATGAGAGGCGAAAGATCTGTCGCGATATAGAGACCAACCGTAAGAACGATGACACCGATGATCAATCCACGGAATCCATTGTTGTGGACAACAGGCGTAATCAGAACGAACATCCAAGGGATGACCGCAAGGTCAGCAAAGGGCAGCACCCTGTTCCCAGGAAGAATTACCGCAAGGAAGATGCAGAGGGGAACCAGGACGAACGATATTGCAAGCGTCACAGGATGGCCAACACCCACGGCGGAGTCAAGACCGATGTAAATCTTGCCACGGTTAGCAAAACGACCCTCAACAAACTTAGAAGCTGCATCAGAAATAGGGAGCAGTCCCTCCATCAGCAAAGCAGCCATCTTAGGAATCAGGACAAGTACTGCGCCAAGAGAAACGGCGAGCGAGAGAACCTTTGTAATCGAGCCGGGAATATCATTTCCGTCCCAATACGCGAGGCATCCGATAACAAGTCCGATTATCGTGCCAACCATGATTGGTTCGCCAAATACGCCGAACTTCTTCTGCATCGTATCAGTATTAATGTCGATATCGCGAATCCCAGGAATCTTATCGAACACCCAATTGAAGAACATTGCTATTGGCGCATATGCAGTAGTAAACCCGTGCGGAAGAGAAACGCCTGGCATGCTCAGGGATTCCTCCACGAGCGGTGCAGTGTAGTCGCCAAGCACCATAACAATAATCATGTTAAGAATTGCCGCGACGATACCCCACATGATGTTGTTGGTAACGATTGCAACAAGGGCACCGGTAAACGCAAAGTGCCAATAATCCCAGATGTCAACATCAACCGTCTGGGTTGTGTTCGTCAACAGCATGACGATATTTACCGCAAGGCCAAGCGGAATAATAATTACTCCGACAGTAGACCCCATTGCAATTGCTGCGGCAGCAGGCCATCCCACATCAACAACATTCAGAGCAAGACCGAAGCGCTTTACCATCTCCTGAACTGCAGGAGAGAGCGTAGTGCCCAAAAGTGAATTGATGACAAGGTTAAGTCCAATAAAACCTACGCCGACTGTAAGGCCAGCACGGAGACTCTTGCCAAAGCCCGCCCCCAAACAGCACCCCAAAATTGTCAAGACAATCGGCATCATTACCGAAACGCCAAGACCAGAAATGAAACTAAAGAAGCCCAGAAACGCGTCCATTATCCCTCCGTTTCATTTACAAATATCCCTAAAGCCCGTATCTTTATACGATATGGACCTTTCTACCTACCCATGTAGCAAGAATAATTTTCTTAGCTAACCACTACTCTTCCATCAGCTTCAGTATTTGCTGATCTGGCACATCAGTACCTCTGCCCGTCAGATAAGGCACCCCATTAACGTAGGGGCAGTGAAGTTCCGTGGGCGCCATCGAAGTCGCGACGATGAAATCAAAGTTACGCGACTTCTCTGGGGCCGACGCAAGGGGGACCTGAGAAATCTCATACATTCCCTTATATCCGTGGCTATCAAGAAGAGCCTCGACCTTTTTACGCGCAATAGTCGAAGTGCAAATCCCTGACCCACACGAAAGCAGGATATGCTTCATCTTTGCCATTGTTTCCTCCTTAAATCGGCGGGTAAACCCCGCGTTTTCCGTAAACTTACTCTCCCATGACAATCACGCGCAGGCGACGAGTGCGCTCGCGCGTACGGTCATAGTCGACGAAGAAGATGCTGGCTAGGCCGTTCATCTGGAGCTTGCCCTCGGCAACCTCAAAGGTCTGGCTGCCACCGATGAGGGTCGAGCGCAGGTGGGCATCCCCGTTCCAGAGCATGGTCCTGTCGCCGCCGGGAAGGTACTTCTCGGGGTTTGGCCACGACTCGACCTCCTCCAGGTGCTTCTCGCCCGGGTAATTGTAGGTGTTCCAGTCGTGCTGCTCGGGGAAGATCTTCTGGAGGCCGTTGTTGAGGTCCGCATGCAGGAAGAGGTCTCCCGCGCCGTTGCGGTCGTGATCGTACTCATCGGAGAACACCGCGCAGGTGGTGTGGCACGAGATAACCGAGACGGTGCCCTCCTTGACGCCGCTCTGCTCGACGATCTTGTTGACCTCGTCGGTCACGTCGATGTAGGTGGGCTTTCCGGCCTCCGTGTCGACGGTGACTTGTCCCTTGTAGACGGTCATGCCTATGCCTCCTTGTAGAAGTCGGTGCGGGCGCGGTCGAGCGCCTCGAACATCTCGTCGAGCTTGGCGAGCGGGTCGTCGGCGCACACGATGCCGGAGGTGCCGCCCGTGGCGTCGGCGCCCAGCCTGATGGCGTCGTACACGTTCTGGCCGGAGTGGATGCCAGCGGCCTGGAGCACCTTGGTACTGGGCGAGACGGCGCGCACGGCCTCGGTCGAGGACCTCATGTAGTCTTCACCCGCAACCTGGCCGGTACCGATGAGGCTGGTGAGCTCGCAGGTGATGATGTCGGGGTGAAGTTCGGCGATGATCTGGGCCTCCTCGACGGAGTCGGCGCAGACGCAGGTGAGGATGCCCACCTCGTTTGCGCGAGCGATGGTCGCCGCAAGCTCGTGGACGGTCTTGGGGTTCTCGGCGTGATTGAGGAACGTCGCCTTGACGCCTGCCGCCGCGAGGGCCTCGGGAAGGATGTGCCCCATGCCACGACCGGGCTTCAGGCTCTCCATGTTCTGGGCGCACGGCGTGAGGTGGGGGCAGTTCTCGATGACCCAGGGAAGATCGATGAACTGAGCGGTAAACAAGCAATCGAGGTCATACTTTGCCGCAAGCTCCTCGGCCCGCTGGGCCAGCTTGTGAAGATCCTCACCATAAGTGTAGGACTTTGGGTTCACTACGAGGAACGGACTCCTGAGCGTTGCCTTTTCCATTAGTAACTCCTTTTCTTGACGATATATGAAGAACTCGTCAAGAAGAAGTATAGGATTAGAGAATAACTTGTACACACAAAAATGAACAAGAGTGGCGAACGGTTCCTTACTCTCTGTGAACGGACAATTTACTCTCCCTGTGGTTGAATTGCATCTCCCACAACTGCCTGCCCATGAGCGAGCCAAGTCAGGCTCCACTCAAAAGGCGCGCCGTCTGAAAAACGTATATTCTGTTCAAGTACGAGAAGAGGAGCATTCTCGTCGCACTTTAGATAACGGCCATGCTCTGCACCCGCAACTCGAGCGGTATAGCGTATTCGTGAGTATGCAATTCGTCGTGCCCCGCAGCGTTGCGCGGCATCAAATGCGGACTCCTTCTCGAAATTTGCATTTTCGTAACCGGGACACTCCTCTAGATTCGTCCAGCTCTCCTGACAAATTAGCGGTGTTCCATCAACGAGTCTTACTCTTCTTAGAAAGAGGAACGGCGCGCCCTTCCGTGCCCTCAGTTCATGCGCAACATCGGACGGGGCAGGCAGAACCTTTTTATCAAGAACTAATGTCATGAAGTTTTTGCCCTGCTCGCGCAATGACTCTGCAAACGAAAGCGGACGAACTCCAGCAGGATGAGACAAGGCAGACTCGGTAACAAAGGTTCCTTTCCCATGAACCTGTACCAGAAGCCCCTCCTCTACCAATGTCTTGATTGCATGCCTAACCGTCCCACGGCTAAGCCCAAACTCTTCCATCAGCTGATGCTCCGAGGGAATCTTCTTCCGTGCTTCCCACTCCCGCGAATATATTTTTTCCCTAAGAAGGCTAGATAACTGGGAATGATACGTTCCTGAAGATTTTTCTAGTTGAGTAGAGGCACTCGATCTTGAAATACCAATTCGTCCCTCATTTATCGGTGTAGGAATAGGATTTTCGACATGTTCAGGGATATTCAACACGAAAGAAGCCTTCCGTTCGATAACCAATACTATTAAGCACAACGGTGACCACTCCGTCGAATCAATACTATGCTCATTTCAAATCTGAATACGGTCAAGTATTGGACAAGTGGTCACTTTGATTTGTGGAGGGGCATGGCATGGGGTGCCCCATCGGCTCTGTTATACTGGCCGATGCGTCCCCATCGTCTAGCGGTCAGGACATCGCCCTTTCAAGGCGACGACACGAGTTCGAGTCTCGTTGGGGGCACCATGGAGCACTGAAGGCGGCGTGCCGGCTTGGCGCGTCGCCCTCTTTATATCGCAGGGAAATGTGTGGTAGGGGCGGCGGGGCTCGAACCCGCAATCCTCTCGGAGGCAGATTTTAAGTCTGCTGCGTATGCCAATTTCGCCACGCCCCCAGGCCCATGCAATGATATCGCGACGAGGGGCCCGCGGGCCCCTCTCCCCCGCGCAAGCCCGCAGGCGGGCTACCGGACGGGCGCGAGGAGCGGCTTCCAGCCCACGGGGGTCTGGTCGTCGCGCATGGCGGCAGCCGCGCAGAGCGAGAGGCCGAAGAGGAGGTCGCTCTCGCTCACGGCGAGCTCGTCAAAGCCGGTCTGCGCCATGAGCTCGGCGATTGCCACGGCGCCGCCGAGGATCACGCTGGCTCGCTTGGGCTGCAGGCCCGGCAGCTCGCGCCGCTGGGCAACGGTCATCGAGGCGAGCTTGGTGACCAAGCCCTCCACCTGCGCACGACTCAGGGTCGCGAGGTGGACCTGGCGGGGATCGTAGGGCTGCAGGCGCTTCTCGATGGCAACGAGGCTGGTCACCGTACCACCCGTTACGACGAGCCTGGAGGGACGATTCTCCGCGAGCCTCTCCTCGGCGGCAGCGGTCGCAAACGGACCGTCCGCGAACGCACGCGCGGCGGCGATGTCGTCCGGCGAAGGCGGGTCGCCCGCCGAGAGGAAGCGCTCGGTAATCCTGCGGCATCCCACGTTCTCGGAACGCACCGCCTCGAGCTCGAGGCCGGTCGCGGAGAGCGTCCCCAGCGCCAGCTCGGTTGATCCGCCGCCGTTGTCCGCCACGAGTATGCGCTGCCCGGGGAAGTCCTGGGCCACCCCAAGGAAGGTGAGGGACCCCTCCACCTCGCCCGGGATGACCATGGGCCTGAGCCCGCGACCCTCGAGCGCCGAGAGAAGCTCGCCCGAGTTGCTCGCGTCGCGCGCCGCCGAGGTGAGCGTGCAGCAGACGGCCTGAGCCCCCGACGTGGCGGTGGACGCAAGGTATTGGTCGATGCATGCGAGCACACGGTCGCGCGCCTCGTCGCAGATCATCCCCGTCGCGGTAAGGTCCTGACCGAGGTTGCAGATATTCGAGCTCTTGGCGAGCCGCTGGACCTTGTCCCCCTCGACCTCGGCGACCGCCAGGCGGCACGTCACGGTTCCGATGTCTATGCACGCTACGCGTTCCATGTTGCCTCCGGGTCGTAGCCAAACACCGTGTCGAGCAGCTTGGTGGTCATGCTGCGGTCATCCTGGTAGGCGTCCACCGCAGAGGGGTCACTCTGGGAGCCGTCGCTCAGGCCCTCGACGGTCACAGCCGTCTCGCCCTGCAACACGTACCCGCGCTTGCGGGCCTCGTCCTCGATGCCCTCCTTGGTCTGCAGGCGCTGAACGTCTGCGGTGAGCGCGGAGTTCTGGCTGGATATGTCATCGTACTTCTGCTGCAGGACCTCTCCAGTCCTACGCGCCACGTAGTAGTCGCGCACGGGACCATACAGCCCCACGACCGCGACCAGGACGACTGCGAAGACGGTGACGATGACGCGATGGTGAGCCGCCCAGTCCCCGGCGGAGAGGATCCTCTCCGCCGCGCCCGCACGGCCTTCGCGACGGGTGACCTCGCGGCTCGTCTGGACCGGGACGCGACGACCGCCACGGCGGGACTCCGGGGCCCTACCGCGCGCTGCCCGTGAAGTCTCCCGCACGGGGGTGACGCGATCGCGATTCTCTCGCTCCCCGCGCCGTCCACTTGGTGCGACCGGCTGGCGTGGGGTGCCATATCTGGGGAGGGCGATTGACCCGCCCGCTTGGGAACGACTGAGTCTGCTCATGCCATGCTTCGTTTCTGGTTCGTTTGGCGAGGGGCGCCAATCCGCCCCGTGGACTTCATACTATAGCAGCCGGCGGTGGGGCGGACCTACTTCCCCGAGGCCTCCGCAACGTCACCAAAGGCCCTCTGTCCCGAGCGCTCCCGCTCCTTTGCGGCGTCCCACATGAGGTTGAGGCGCTCCGTTCCCACGTCCTCCAGGCTCACGCCCTCCTCGCGTGCCATGCCCTCCATCAGGGCCCAGCGACGCCTGAACTTGCGGTTTGCGGCGGACAGGGCCTCCTCCGCGTCAATGTGCTCCCAGCGGGCGACGTTCACAAGGGAGAAGAGCAGGTCGCCAAACTCCTCCGCCCGCTCGGGGCTGCCGGGCTCCTCGGCCTCGAACTCGTCCCGCTCGCTCCGGACCTGCCCCCACACCTCGCCCTCGCTCGCCCACTCAAAGCCGGCCTTTGCCGCACGCTTTGAGATCTTTTGGCACTGCATGAGCGCCGGCAGCGACTTGGGCACGGAGTCCAGAAGCCCCGGTTCCTCTCCCCCTGCGCCCCTTGCCTCGCGCTCCTGGCGCTTGACGTCGTCCCAGATGTCCAGCACCCCGCCCACGGAGTCCGCGCCATCGGAGGCGAGGTCGCCAAAGACGTGCGGATGCCTGCGCACGAGCTTTTGGTTGAGCTCGCGGCACACGTCGTCTATGTCGAAGTCGCCCTCGTCCGAGGCAATCTGCGAGTGGAGAAGCACCTGCTCCAGGACGTCACCCAGCTCCTCGCGAAGGTGAGGCATGTCGTCGGACTCGATGGTGTCTACCGCCTCGTAGGCCTCCTCGATCATGTTGCGCGTGATGGAGCGGTGGGTCTGCGCCTTGTCCCACGGGCAGCCGTCGGGCTGGCGCAGCCGCCAGATGGTGCGCACCAGGCGGTCGAACTCGGGGTGCTCGCCCGGCGCACCCTCGCGCCCGGAGTTCTGCGCGTCCGCGCGGTCCGCGGCATCCTGCCAGCGGTTATCCCCGCGGCCCCTCTCGCCTTCACCCATTGGCACTCCCCTCCGCGGGCGTGGCCCGCTCCTACTCCTCGTCGTCCCCGCCTATCTCCTCCAGCACCCCAAGGGCCGCCGGCAGCAGCTCCTCCTTGCCGGTATGGAACGGATAGGCGAGCTTCCTGGTCTTGGGGTACACGATCGCGCGGTGCTGGCGCAGCCTTGCTGCCACGTCTCGGGGCACGTCCACCCCCTGGTAAATCAGACGTCCGTTGGTGAGCGAGACGCTCGTGGCACCCAGGCGCTCGCAGCGAATGCGGATGCGCGCGCGGTCGAACAGGTTCTTGCCCGCAAGAGGGAGCGCACCATAGCTGTCCTCCAGGTCGCGCTGCAGGGCGTCCACGTCCGCCAGCTCCGTCGCCGCGGCGAGGCGGCGGTAGGCCAGCACCCTGCGGTCGACGTCGGGCAGGTACTCCTCCGCAAGGTAAAAGTCTGCCGGGAGGTTGATGGTGACCTCCGTCTGCTCCACGTCTGGCGCCTCGCCCCTCGCCTCGCTTACAGCCTGGCCCAGCATCTGGGTGAACAGGTCAAAGCCCACGCTCGAGAGGTTGCCATGCTGCTCCGCGCCCATAAGGGACCCGGCGCCGCGGATCTCGAGGTCGCGCATGGCGATGCGCATGCCACTTCCCAGGTCCTGGTACTCGTTGATGGCAGTGAGACGGTCCGTGGCTTCGGGGGTGAGGGGCGTCTCGCCCGGGAACATGAAGTACGCGTACGCCTGCACCCTGCCGCGACCAACGCGACCCTTGAGCTGGTAGAGCTGCGCCAGCCCCAGTCGCTGGGAGTCCTCGATGATGAGCGTGTTGGTGTGAGGGTTGTCGATGCCGCTCTCGATGATGGTCGTTGCCACGAGCACGTCTATCTCGTGCTCGTCGAACTCCATCATCACGTCCTCCACCTGAGAGGCGCTCATCTGACCGTGCGCCACGCCCACGCGGGCTTCGGGGGCGGCCTCGTGCACGCGGTCCACGGCGTCCTCGATGGTGGTGACGCGGTTGCTCACGTAGTAAACCTGGCCCTTGCGCTCCAGCTCTCGCCGGATGGCGTCGCTCACCACATCGGAATCCCACTCGCCCACGGTGACCTTCACCGGCAGGCGCCCCGGCGGCGGGGTGAGGATGAGGCTCATGTCGCGCACGCCGCTCATGGCCATCTGCATGGTACGCGGAATGGGCGTTGCCGAGAGCGTGAGCACGTCCACCTGCTCGCGCAGGTTCTTGAGCTGCTCCTTGTGCTGAACGCCAAAGCGCTGCTCCTCGTCGATGATCACGAGTCCCAGGTCGTGCGGGTTCACGTCGGCAGACAGCAGGCGGTGGGTGCCGATGAGCACGTCCACGTCGCCCGAGGCAAAGCCCTCGAGGGCCTTGCGCTGCTGGGCGGGGGTCACAAAGCGCGAGAGAACGCGCACGTCCAGGTCAAAGGGCGAGAAGCGCTCGAAGAACGTCTCGAAGTGCTGCTGCGCCAGGATGGTGGTGGGGCACAGCACCATGACCTGCTTGGAGTCCTGGCAGCACTTGAAGGCCGCGCGCAGGGCCACCTCGGTCTTGCCAAATCCCACGTCGCCGCAGAGCAGGCGGTCCATGGGCTTGGGAGACTCCATGTCGGCCTTGATGTCCGCAACCGCCGATGCCTGGTCGGGAGTGAGCTCGTAGCGAAAGCTCGCCTCCATGTCCGCCTGGGCGGGCGTATCGGGCGAGAACGCGTGGCCCGACACCGATGAGCGTCGCGTGTAAAGGTCCACCAGGTCAAAGGCGAGCTTCTTGGCACTCTTGCGCGCCTTGCCGGTGGCACGCGACCAGTCGGCGGTGTTGAGCCGCGTGAGGCGCGGGCTCGAGCCATCCGGCCCCACATAGCGGGTGATGCGGTCGACCTGCTCAAGCGGGACAAACAGCTTGTCTCCCCCGGCGTACTCCAGGAGGAAGTAGTCGCGCTGTCGCCCACCGACCTCCTGGCGCACGATCTGCGAGAAGAGCGCGATGCCGTGCGTGGCGTGGACGACGTAGTCCCCCGGCTTGAAGGGGAACGTGACCGTGGTGGGGTCCACGCGGCGGGCGTGGTCGCGGTGTCTCGCCATGCGAGAGGTGAGATCGCTCACGCTGAACACGCCCAGGTGCGCGGAGGGAACCACGATGCCGGCGGGGACGGGCGCGTCGAAGAAGGTGACGATGCCGCGGGAGAGCGGGGTCACGTGGTCGTTGGCCAAGTCCGAGGCAACGGGCACGTTATTGGGAGCCGCAGCTCCCAGCGACTCCTCAAAGGGGATGCCCTCGTCGCTCAGGGTGAGCTCAAGCGCCTCGCGCGCACCGCGATCGGGCACGGCAAAGACGACTGCGCTCCTCTCCCCCACCAACTGGCGAAGACGTCCAAGCAGCTTTGCGTCGCTACCCGCAATGCCCGGCTGACGCACGGCGAGCTGCGAGGTGGCGGAGGTGCCGGCCCGCTGAATCGACGAAAGCGAGAGTCGCTGCTGCCTGCCAAAGTCTAGTTCCCGGGGAGAGGAGAACAGGCCATCCGGCTTCACGCGCGCCGCGTTGGCCGAGGCAACGACGTCGTCGTAGGCGTGCATGCAATCGTCGAAGAGCGCACGGGGCTCCGCGAGAACCACGAGCGTGTCCTTGCTCGCGTGGTCGATGACCGAGGCGCTTCCGCCGTAGAGGGCGGGGAGGTACTTCTCGAGCGACGGCTCGGCGGAACCCGCCTGGATGAGCTCGAGGTCGGCTGCGACCTTTGAGTTGTCCTGCGCGCGCTTGTAGAGGGCATGGCGGGCGGCGTCGATTGTCGTGGGCGTAAGCGCAATCTCGCGGCAGGGCGAGACCGTGACCGAATCCAACTCCCCGATGGTCTGCCCCGTGGAGGGGACCATGCGCCGCACGCGGTCGACCTCGTCGCCAAAGAACTCGATGCGAACGGGCGAGGTTGCCTGCGCGGGGAACACATCCACGCTGTCGCCGTGCACGTGGAACATGCCGGGTTCGCTGACCTCGGCGGAATCGCCGGCATCGGTGTAGCCCATGCCCACCAAAAGGTGACCCACGTCCTCAAAGTCAACCTGATCGCCCACCGAGAAGGCGCTCGAGGCAAAGTAGCCCGAGCCCACGGGCGGAACCCGACGGAGGAGCGCCGCCGCACTTGCGACCACCACGCACCTCTCCCCTGCCGAGAGACGCGCGACGGCGGAGCAGCGGGCGCCCACGGCGGCGTCGTCCGGGGCCTTGGGGGACCAGGGCAGGTCCTTGCGGTCGGGGTAGCGGCATACCACGTCCATGCCGAGCCAGGCGGCAAGCGACCGTGCCGTGCGGTCGGCCGCCTCCTCGCCGGCGACGACCATGAGGCAGGGGCGGGGGTCCCGCGCCCAGAGGGAGGCGAGGACCAGGGGGCGTGCGCTTTGCGACACGCCGAGCGTGACGTCATCGCCCGCGTCGAGCCCGTGCAGCAGGGGCACAAACTCGGGGGCGGCGAGCAGCTGTCTTGAGACTCTGTTGATAAACATGGGACACATTGTAGGCGGCGTTTGTCGCCGTGCCGACGCGGGGAAGACAAATCTTCGCAAGCTTCGTTGCGGCGGGCAGTCGGCTGGGGGTGGCGGGCGGCGGGGAAGGAGCCCTGGGGCTGCCGGCGTCCCCGCCCTGGGGCTGCCGGCGTCCCCGTTCCCATTGCGGTTCCCTTGGCCCTAAGAGGTCGTCTCCCCGAGTTGGTGATGCTGCCAGGCGCCTCTCCCTTCCGCGGCGACATACGTTCCGAGGAGCGACGCTTAGCGGCGCTAGGCCCCCGCACCGATTCCGACGCGCGGCGCTTAGCGATGCTAGGCCCCCGCACCGATTCCGACGCGCGGCGCTTAGCGGCGCTAGGCCCCCGCACCGATTCATGACCCAGGTGCTTAGCGACGCTAGGCCCCCGCACGTGCAGAACGCCGAAAATCCGTGAGGGGGCCTAGTGCCGCTAAGCATCCGGGCCGTCAATCCGTGCGGGAGCTAGGTTTGCTAAGCGCCCAAGTCGTCAATCCATGCAGGAGCTAGCGATGCTAAGCACCTCTCCACCAGATCGCGCGGGGGGCCAGGTTCGCCAAGCGCCTCTCCCCCAAACCCGCATGGGGACTCGGCTCGCCAAGCACCCCATCGCTAGCAACCGGCAATGTCAACGATTGCCCCTGAGCTCGTCACCACTCCTACCAATTCGCACCAGCAGCAGGCTTCCCCACGCTATGTCAAAGCTGCGGAAGCCTGGGAACGCGTGACGCCCACCCTTGCGCGGATGTGGTCACAGGGTTACCCAGGTATCATCGGTCAGTCGGCCATCATCATCGCCCCCGCGTCCGGAACTGGAGGTATGGGCTCGCAACCCGACATATTAGTCCAGGCCATAGGCCGATACCGGCACCACGTCTTCGCCCCAGGGTTCGCTCCCGCTTTCGTCTGCACCGGGCTGAACCTGCGGGTGCAGCGACCCCAGAACCCTCTCGTCAATTGCCTCGAGCCGCTGGTACAGGTGGCGGCGCAGTTCTCGCCTTCTCTCCGCCTCCTGGCTCGTTAGACCAATTCGAGACATGCCAAGGTCCTTACGGATGAGAGAGGCGAGTCCGTCCATATACTCCAAGTCCGCGTACTGCTGGCGGCCAACGACGTATTCCTTGAGTCCCGCTGCCATGAGCTCGGTCTGACGTTCGACGTCTCGCGCGTGTCTCTCCCCGTTATAATGCGTCGCCCCGTCGTATTCTATTGCGACGCACCGAGGGCTGCCCTTCCAGCCAAATTCCACGTCCGGCACCGCAAGAAGGATGTCCGGCCTGCGGATGCGCCGCGGCAAATCCGCTCGCAAGTCTTGCACGTTTAGCTCCTCGTTGAGCGCAGCAACGGGGAGGTGGTATCCGCCAAGGGCCGGTGGCAAAGAGAGTCGAAGCGCCAGCCTCGTCTCTCTCGGCGAGCCAGAACCAGGAGGCATCATCTTCAGACACCGGCGAACCCTCGACGTTCCGGGAAAGCTGCCAAGATCCCCCAGGTACGCCTGCACCGCGTCAGGTGTCGTCATCGGCTCTCTGACCTGGCACATCTCGCCAAGGCACGGGTTGATGGCATAGGTTCCCATGAGCTCACCGAGAAGTACCGCAAGCTGCAAATCGTCCAGCCTGGCAGCCATCTGGACAACCAGGTGTTCGGGAGAGACGCATTTGAAGCTTCCAAGATCGATGGCCGCTCCGACGGGAAGGGAATAATGCGACTCCCTGGCGTATATTGAGTTGCTCCTCCTTCTCCCTGATTCTGCCAGCAGCTCAATGGGAGACTCAAGGGCTCCTAACAACTGATTCGTCCCCATGGCATGGAGAAGCTCCCTGCTCGCCGGCGGGCGAAGTGGCACAGTTGCCGCCAGGCGCGGCATGATACCCGCCGGGGTGAGACAGCGATAAGTGCGCAAGATTACAAGTGCGCTGAAGTGTGAGAAGAGAATGCCCATACCTCTAATGGTGCGGGCGCGACTCGTGTGGCAGCGGTCTCCTCTCAATCATTTCCGCACTTAGGTTGCGCGCATATAGCATGCACCTGCACCTTAACTTCAGAATAGATGCATAAGTTGATAATCCAAGCAGCCATCCGTAACCCATCTCAAAGTGAGGTCTGGGGAAGGGGCGATTGCCCTGCCAAATCGACGCCCCCATAAACGACGAGAACCCGTGTACAGACGCGCGGACATGTTCACAGGCTCCGTGCCCAAGCTCTTAATGTGGCCAGCGCACGTAAGGTAAAGGGCGATTTGTCTCGTGCCCCTAGCTCTCGCGTGGAATCGAAACGGCGCTGGCACTTCGCCTCCCCTGGAACCACACCAATTTCGGAGCAAGACTCTTAGGAGGAGTAACTCCCACATGGACTCGGTGGCAGGACGCTTAGCGATGCTAGGCCCCCGCACCGATTCCGACGCGCGGCGCTTAGCGGCGCTAGGCCCCCGCACCGATTCATGACCCAGGTGCTTAGCGACGCTAGGCCCCCGCACGTGCAGAACGCCGAAAATCCGTGAGGGGGCCTAGTGCCGCTAAGCATCCGGGCCGTCAATCCGTGCGGGAGCTAGGTTTGCTAAGCGCCCAAGTCGTCAATCCATGCAGGAGCTAGCGATGCTAAGCACCTCTCCACCAGATCGCGCGGGGGGCCAAGTTCGCCAAGCGCCTCTCTCCCAGAACCGCGCGGGAACTAGGCTCGACAAGCATTCCGTGGTAGACCCGCGGCCGAGCCGTACAGACGGCGGCACAGTAACATGAAGGGCCTCGGGACGCAGTCGCCCCCACCCCGCGCGCAAACGCGGCCGCAACAAAACGGGGCCCCGGGACGCCGTCTCGAGGCCCTCCACCAGCCCACACCATGTGGGCGTCTCGCCAGCACTACGCCCTGCCGCTCTCCTCCGCAAGCTGCCGCAGCAGGCTCTGCGACTGCTCCACGTCGGCGAGGTCCGCCTGCCACGACCAGTTGCCAGTCGCCACACCCGGCACGTTCATCCTGGCGGAGTCGTCTAGCATCAGGACATCCTGAAGGGACACGATCGCAACGTTCGCGTTGGTACCAAGCGTGGCGGCGCGCAGCCGTTCGGCGAGCTCGCGCATCTCCTCCACGCGGGAGTACGACAGCCCCTCTCGCCCAAGCCCGTCCTCAACGGCACCGCCGCCAAAGCGAGACTCGCACCACCCGAGGAGCGTCTGGGTGTCGTGCGTGGAGGTATAGGCCATCTTGCCCGGCTTGGGGTGGAAGCCCTTCCTCACATCCTCGTCCGCAAACTGAATCACATCCATGCCCGGGAAGCCGGTCGCCGCCAGCAGCGCGCGAACCGCCGGCGTGACCGTACCGAGGTCCTCGGCGATAAACGGCAGGTCGCCAAAGCGCCTCCGCGCCTCGCGGAACAGATCCAGGCCAGGCCCGAAGTTCCACGCCCCCTCAAGGGCGGTCTTGCCCTCGGGAATGGTGTAGTACGACGAGAAGCCCAAGAAGTGGTCCAGGCGCACGTAGTCGTACAGCTCGAACGCGCGCTCAAAGCGGCGCATCCACCAGTCGTAACCGGTGTCGCGCAGCACGTCCCACCTGTAGGTGGGGTTGCCCCACAGCTGGCCGTCGGCCGAGAAGCTGTCGGGCGGACAGCCGGCGCGGAGGGCGGGAGTGCCGTCCGGACCAAGCTCGAAGATCTTGCGCTCGGCCCACACGTCGGCGGAGTCAGCCGAGACGTACATGGGCATGTCGCCTATGAGCTGGATGCCACGCTCATTGGCATAGCGCCGCATCTCGTCCCACTGGCGCTGGAACTCGTACTGCGTGGCACAGACGCGACGCACCTCGCCCCTTAGCTCCTCCCTCGCGGCAAGCTGCGGAGACCACTCGCGGTAGCGCTTTGGCCACTCCTGCCAAGGGGTGCCACCCTCCTGCTTGCGAATGGCCAGGAACGTGGCATATGGCATCAGCCAGCGCTCGTTCTTCTCCATGAAGCGACGGAAGCTGGGGGTCTCCTCAAAGTCGGCCCTGAACGACGTGATGCCGTTCTCGATGCCCCACATGAGCTCCCGGTTGCCGGCAAAGGCAGAGAGACCCGCGTACGGCGAGCCAAAGGAGTCGGTTGGGTTGGCAGGAAGCACCTGCCAGTAGTGCTGCTTCCCCGCCGCAAGGTAATCGATGAACCTGCGGGTGGGCTCGCCCAGGGTGCCGTGCCCGCCCGGCTTGTCCGGGTTGGGGACGGAGGTGATGTGCGCGAGGACGCCCATGCCGTGGGGCATGGACTGCTGCAGGCGCTGCTCCTCGTGAAAATACAGAACGGAGGTCCCAAGCGGCCAGAGGAACACCTTGGCGCCGTCGTCGCCCACCTCCGGCACGTTGCCGGTCACGACGTCGTCCACGCACGGGCCCGCCACGGGGACGCTCACGGTGTGGGACTTCTTGAGGCTTGCGTTCACCAGGACGCAGACCGAGCTCTCGTCGTCACGGCGCCAGAACCCAAACACGTCGTCGCCGATGGCAAAGGGCTCGAAGTCACCGTCCACGAACACGGGGAGCGACTTGCGGATGGCGATGGCATTGCGATAGATGGTCTTGCAGTCCGCATCCTCGTGCCCCCAGGGGAAGGCCGCGCGGCAATACGGGTCGGAGTAGCCCTCCAGGCCCGCCTCGTCCCCATAGTAGACGCAGGGGACGCCAGGCAGCGTCATCTGCAGGAGCGCCGCGCACCACAGGCGGCTGATCGCGAGCGAGCGGTGCCCCTCGTCCAGGCGGAAGCGGTACTTCTCGTCGTCGCTCATCTGGGCCTGCGCCGGCGCGTCCCCCAAAATCGTGAGGAGCCGGATGCGGTCATGGCTGCCCAGCATGTTGAGCGTGGAGTAGAAGTTCTCGCGCGGGTAGTTCTCCTGGAGCGAGCGGAGCGTGGACACAAACTTCGGCGCCCCCGCCTTGTTGGTGAGAAAGTCCTCCAGGGCATGACGCAGGGGGTAGTTCATGGTCGAGTCGAGCTCCGCACCCTGAAAGTACTTGCGCAGCTTGCCGTAGGCGGTCTTGTTGGACGCATCCTCCCACACCTCGCCGATGAGAAGGGCGTCGGGCTTCTCCGCCAGGGCGGCACTCTTGATGTCGGCGATGAAGTCGTCGGACAGCTCGTCCGCCACGTCGAGCCGCCAGCCGCGCGCGCCAAGGCGCAGCCACTTGCGGATGACGCCGTCGTGGCCGCAGATGAGCTCGCGGTACTCGGGGTTGTCCTGGTTGAAGTCGGGCAGGTCGCCCACTCCCCACCAGCTCTGGTACGTGCCGTCGTCGTTGAACTTGAACCAGCTGCGATAGCGTGAGTGTGGGCTCTGGTAGGCCCCCTCGCCACCATAGTTGCCAAAGAAGTCAAAGTAGCGGGAGTCTCGCCCGCAATGGTTGAACACGCCGTCGAGGATGATGGAGATGCCCCTCTCCCCCGCGTCGTGGCACAGGCGGGAGAACGACTCCTCGTCCCCCAGCATGGGGTCGATCCTCAGGAAGTCGGCAGTGTCGTAGCGGTGGTTGGAGGCGGCCTCGAAGATCGGGTTGAGGTAGATGACCGAGACGCCCATACCCTGAAGGTAGGGGAGCTTCTCCCTCACTCCCTCCAGCGTGCCGCCATAGAAGTCCCAGCTGCGCACCGAACCGTCTGGGTTGCGGTCGTAGCGGGGATAGCGGCTCCAGTCGTCGACCAGGACTCGGTCTGGCCCCTTGCGGGGAGCGTCGAGCGAGTCGTGCACGCGGCCCTCCCAGTCGTCCCCGCGCGCAAAGCGATCAGGAAAGATCTGGTAGGCGATGCCACCCTTGAACCATTCGGGCATCACCGTGCGCTGGCGCTGGTACACCGTAATCTGGAACGAGGGGGGCTCGCCGTAAGCAAACGCGCCCTCGCCGCAGCCGTGCTCGCAGGCGGCACCATAGCGCCATACGGCACCGTCGGCAGCGGTGATCAGAAACGAGTACCAGATCACCTCCGGCTCGCTCGGTGTGAAGCGTGCAGAGAAGTGCAGGTGGTCGTCCTCCCACTCCCCCGTCATGGGAAGAAGAATCTCCCCGCGCTCGTCAATCCATATGCGCAGTTGCGCTGTTGCCTCCGGCTCGTCCCACACGTCGATGGACAGCACGACGGGGGCCCCCGCCGGGGGGGGGGCGGCGGGGGGGGGGGCGCGCCAACCCCCCCCCCGGCCCCCCCCCCCCCCCCCCCCCCCGGGGCCCGGCGCCGCATCCCAGGGCACCGCCTCGTCAGACCTCGCCGCGCAGGCCAAGGC
>CAIFEH010000027.1_pt1 | contig 20769 bp, 18 predicted proteins | sample 7355751 | NCBI WGS metagenome assembly CAIFEH01 (sample SAMEA6864055, study PRJEB38353) | metagenome | biome: bioreactor; feature: anaerobic; material: water | place: Germany | collected 2018 | reverse complement strand
GGGGGCGCGCGCCCCACACCCCCCCCCCCCCCGCCCCCCCCCCCCCCCCCCCCCCCCGGCGGGGGGGGGGGGGGGGGCCCCCCGGGGGGGGGGGGGGGGCCGGCCCCCCCACCCTCCTACCTCTGGCAGCCGCAATCTGCGTCTTTCGCCCGTGCCACCAGCCCATTGGCGCGGTACGACGGGGCCATCCCCCTACGTTCCCCAACGTTCGCGTGGCCTGTGGGGGTGTCTCCCGACCGTCTTGGACGGCTGGGTGCTGAGGAATCTCGAGTTGTGGCAATCCGAGGCCCGCTCCCGCCCAGGAATGTCGAGTAGTGGCAGGCGAAGGGTGCCCCCTCATTGCCAAAGGTCGCATTTCCTCAGCGGAATTAGCCCCGCGATTGCCACAACTCGAGATTCCTAAGCAGGTGTCGTCCCGAATGCCCCCCGGGACCCCGTCGCGGCTGCCACAACTCGAGATTCCTCAGCAGCCATTCCGGGCGGCGCCCCCCGGAGCGCCTGCCCCAGCGCGCCGGCGCCCGCGATCACCTACGCCAGCACCAGCTCCAGCGACGAGACCACCTCGTCCGCCGCCCCAACGTCCTGCGGCGTCGAGTTCCCCGTGAACCCGTACACGTAGCACCCCGCCGCGAGCCCCGAGGCAACGCCGGACGGAGAGTCCTCCACCACCACGGTCCGCGCCGCCAGCCCGTCCGCGCCAATCCCCAGCTCGTGCGCCCCAAGCTCGATGCCTCGCAGGTACGGCATGGGGCCGGGCTTGTGCGCGCTCACGTCGTCGCCCCCGACCACAAAGGCAAAGCTCCCCGCAAGGCCAATCCGCCGCAGCGCCGTCTCCACCAGGTCGTGCCGGGTCGTCGAAACCACGCCGCACGCGATCCGGCGCGCCGCCAGCCGACCCAGCAGCTCGCGCGCGCCGGGCATCGGCTCCAGGGGCATCCGTTCGTAGATCACGTCGCTGGGTTCCCGCCGCGCGTAGAACTCGTCGGCCGACACATCCATCCCATACCGCGCGAACAGCGCCGGGACCGACTCCTCGCCATCCGTCCCGCACAGCGAGCGCATCTCCTCCTCCGTGGGGCTTATGCCAAACGACGCGTACACCGGCCGGTCCAGCCCAATCCCCAGGATCTCCGTGTCGCAGAGGGTCCCGTCAAAGTCGAACAGGGCGAGAAGCACCTCCCCGCGACCCCTTCCATCGGCTCCGACGTTCCCAGCATCCCGACCCATGCGCTCCCCCTCGCTCGCAGACTGCGTCGAGCGTAGCGTGGACGTCCGTGCCGCGCAACGCCTCCCCGAGGCTCCGCCGACGTGTCACCTCCAGCCTCCGCCCAGTCACCCGACGACCCCCGTGGGACACCCTGTGAACAACTCGTGCCAAAACCTGGCACGTTCCCGCCGCGCCCACGAGCGAACCACTACCATGTGAACGTTTCTTGGTTCGCATTCAGGAGGGTATTCACATGTCGGGAAAGTTCGACCACAGGTGCGCCGCGATCAGCGCCGGACTCGCATTCTCACTAGTGGCGGTTGCGACCCCGCAGCTAGCGCTCGCGGAGGACGCCCCCAAGGCAACGATCGCTGCTCCAGCGCAGGACGCGACGGCCGCCCAGGCTGCAGCCCCCGACCAGCCCGCGTCAGCGGCGGGGGCGAGGGACGCCGCCACCAACGCCAAAACCCCATCCGCTGGCTCCGACCAGTCCCCGGTCCCCGCCGTCGACGCCCCGGTGACCCCCGCGGGTGATGTCAGCTCCACGAGCCCGGATGCGACGCCATCCGACCAGGACCCGGTGGCCCCCACGGATCCCGCCGCGAGCTCCACCGAGCCCGCCACCCCGTCGACCTCGGACCCGATGACACCCACGGCCCCCAGCGCCGACTCCAACTCAACGGCGCCCGCCGCCCCAACTGACCCCTCGTCCTCCGTCGCTCCCTCCGACCCAGCCGCGGACGCCACGGGCCCCGCTGCCACCGACGCGCCCGCCGTGGACCCCGCGCCCCGCGCTGCTGACCCCGATCCCGCCGCAGCCACCACCCCCGCCCCCGCGGTCCAGAACATGTACCGCCTCTACAACCCCAACACGGGCGAGCACTTCTACACCGCAAGCCTCGGCGAGGCCAAGCACGTCGCCGAGGCCGGCTGGCGCTGGGAGGGCATCGGCTGGGTCGCGCCAGCAAGCTCCGGCACCCCCGTCTACCGCCTCTACAACCCCAACGCGGGGGACCACCACTACACCACCAGCGCAGGGGAGAGGGACTCGCTGGTCAAGGCCGGCTGGAGGTACGAGGGCATCGGCTGGTACTCGGACGCCAACGACGCCCTGCCTGTCTACCGCCAGTACAACCCCAACGCCAAGTCCGGCGCCCACAACTTCACCCAGAACGGCTACGAGGATCAGGCGCTCGCCCGCGCCGGATGGAAGTCCGAGGGCATCGGCTGGTACGCCAGCACCCGCTCCGCCAACGCCATCCAGGGCTTCTGGCTGGTCTGCCGCTCGTGGGGCTCACTCAACCGCTACTGGGTGGGGTCCAACGCGACCATCGCCAAGTCCCGCATGGTCACGCCCGACGAGGGCGCCGGCTACTACGCCTACGCCACGCAAAGCGGGGCGGTCCTCGATGCCGTCACCAACCTGGGCGACGGCAGGATCGTTCTCGCCCGCTCCAACGGCGAGGTCGAGCGGCGCTCGGGCTGGATCGTCGACGACTACGGCTCTGGCCTGCAGCGCTACTACCTCTACCGCGATCCTGCCGGCTACTCCTACGCCCGGGAGGGCTACTCCACTGACGGCTGGGCCCACTACTCCTACCTGGGCCTTGGCTACGTCGCGCGCGACCGCCAGCTCCACTGCAACAACCGCTGGTACCAGGCCGACAACGACGGCAGGCTCACCGAGTACTCCAACGCCCGGACCCGCCGCGTCGACTCCTACGTCAACTGGGCGCTCGGCATCGCCTCCGACAACAGCCACGGCTACGACCAGTACTACCGCTGGGGACCCAACTACGACTGCTCCAGCCTCGTGATCTCGGCGCTGCGTGCGGCGGGGATCTCGACGGGCGGGGCAACGTACACGGGCAACATGGTGGGCAACCTGAGCGGCTTCAAGGTGGTCAAGGTCTCGCATGACCAGCTTGGCCTGCTCAGGGGCGACATCCTCCTCAACTCAACGCACCACACCGGCATCTACATCGGAGAGGGCATGATGGTCGCCGCCCGCGAGAGCGAGAACGGCGGCATCACCGGCAGTTCGGGGGATCAGACCGGGCACGAGATCGAGACCCAGGCCGTCTACGACTTCCCGTGGAACTACATCCTCCGCTACGTGGGGGAGTAGGGTCCCAGGTTCCGTGGGGCGCCGAGCCGCCGCTCCCCAGCGCATGCGAGTCGAATCAGGCTCCCCAAGCGGTCGGGGTGCTGAGAAAATGCGAGTTATGGCAATCTGAAAGCCAAATCCGCTGATGAAAGGGGAGCATTGGCGGTCGGAGGCGCCCATTCCCCGTCAAAGGTCGCAATTTCCCGGCGGTTGGGCTTCTGGCGCGCCCCTCGGATTGCCACAACTCGACTTTCCTCAGCATCCAAGTCGCCGCCTCCCGCATCCGGCCCCGTCAGGCGCCCTCGCGCCCGCATCCAGTGCCCCCGGGACCGCCCCGCCCGCTCTCACCCACACAAGGCGGTCGGGAGTATCATGTGCCACTGAAAGCGCGGCCGCGATGTGGCATGACGCGAGGCGCGGCACGACCGGCGGTCCTTCCTCCGCCGCGCCGCCCGCGCAAGGGCCTGCGATGGGGTGGGAGCATGGACGCCAACGTCAGTGGGGAACGCGGCAAACCGAGCGCACCTCCGTCGAGCGGGGGCGAGCGCCCCTCGCTCTCCACCCGCGCGTTCTCCATCCTCGCCGCCTGGCCCGAGGTCCCCACCGCGCACCGCACCGCGCTCGAGGCCGCCCTCACACTCGCCTCGCTCCTCGCCGCGACCCTCCTCGGCTTCTGGTTCGACTCCCTCGACATGGGCGAGGCTCCCATCGTTATCATCTACGTGCTCTCCGTCCAGGTGGTCGCCTTGGTCACCACGCGCCGCCTCCACTGCGTCATCGCGACCGCTGCCTCGGTCCTGCTCTTCAACTACCTCTTCATCGACCCCCGCCTCTCCCTCCACGCGTGGGGCCCGCAGTACCCCGGCGCGTTCGCGGTCATGGGTATCGTCGCCCTGCTCTCGAGCACCCTCGCCATGAGCCTGCGCCACCACGCGCACCTTGCCCAGGAGAACTCCCGCCTCATGGCGTTCCTCCTCCAGACCGACCACCTGCTCCAGGACTGCGCCTCCGCGGACCAGATCGTGGATGCCGCCGGCAGGCAACTCGCGGCGCTGCTCGGCCGGGATGTCGTGTGGTACGAGGCGACCGACGGGGGCCTAACTCCTGTTCGCTTTTTCAGCCCGGCCGCGGGCGAGGAGACGGTAGGGGAGAAGCCCGGACCATTCGGCTGTGGCGGGGACCGCATGGGTTCGGGAGGCGCCCATCCCACCGCGGTCGCGCCACGTGCTCCGGTCCCTGCCCCAGCGCACCCGACCCAGGCGAGCCTCCCGCCGGACGTCCCCCTCGAGCTCCCCGTCGCCATGCGCGCGCTGGAGAACGGCGTCCCCGCCGGCAGGGGTACGGACGGCTTCTCGGCCGCCTCCGGCCTGTACGCCCCCGTCGGCGATCTCCACCACCCCGACGGCGTCATGGGGATCGTCGTGGGAGACCACGACCTCACCCCCGACCAGCGCGACGTCGCCATGGCGGTCCTAGGGGAGACGGGCCTCGCGCTCGGTCGCGAGCGGGCCACCCGCGAGCGTCAACGCGCCGAGCTGCGCGCCCGCAACGAGCAGCTGCGCGCGGACCTCCTGCGAGGCATCTCGCACGACATCCGCACCCCGCTCACCTCGATCAGCGGCAGCGCCGACGTACTCATCTCGAGTGGCGACCGGCTCGCTCCCAGCGAGCGCGACCGCCTGCTGAGGGGGATCCGCGACGACGCCACGTGGCTGGTCGCGACCGTCCAGAACCTCCTCGCCATCACGCGGCTCCAGAGCGGCGGCGTCCGCCCCAACCTCGACCTCGAGCTCATGGACGACGTCGTGGAGGAGGCCCTGCGTCACATCGACCCGCGTGTCGCCCGCCACCGGCTCACGGTGGAGCCGTCCCGCGGGGTGTGCCTCGTAAGGGTGGATGCCAGCCTCATGGTGCAGGTGGTGGTCAACCTGGTGAACAATGCCGTCAAGCATACGCCCGACGGCTCCTCGATTGTCATCTCCCTGCGCCGCGAGGGGGACTCCGTGGTCACGACCGTGTGCGACGACGGGCCCGGCATCCCCGCCGCCGACCGCGAGCGCGTGTTCGACTCGTTCTATACTGTCGGTCGCGAGCGCGCCGACGCCGGGAGGGGCTTCGGCCTCGGGCTCTCGCTCTGCAGGTCGATCGTGACGGCGCACGGGGGGACCATCGGCGTCGGGGCGCGCCAGCCGCACGGCAGCGCGTTCTGGTTCCGCCTCCCCGCGTGCGAGCTTCCGGGAGGTGACGGCGATGAGCCAAGGGGATAGCCTGGGGGAGAGGGGCACCGCCATCGCGCCTGCCGCCCGTCCCGCCGGCACCGGCCGACCCGACGCCCCCGCTCCTGCCGCCGCGCCCACCCTGCTGGTCGTTGAGGACGACCCCGAGGTCCGCAACCTGGTGTCGACCGCGCTCGATGCCAACGGGTACTGGCACCTCTGCGCCTCCACCGGCCGCGAGGCCATCGCCAGCGCAGCAACCAACTCCCCGGACGTCGTGCTCCTGGACCTCGGCCTCCCCGACATGGACGGCGTCGAGGTCGTCCGCGCCATACGTGGCTGGTCCAAGACCCCCATCATCGTGGTGAGCGCCCGCTCCGAGGACTCGGACAAGATCGCGGCGCTGGATGCAGGCGCGGACGACTACGTCACCAAGCCCTTCTCGGTCGGCGAGCTCCTCGCGCGCGTCAGGGCGACGCTCCGCCACCTGAGCTACCTCGGCGAAGCGGTCTCGTCCCCTCGCCAGGCGTCTGCGCAGTCGCGCTTCGAGGACGGCGACCTGCGCATCGACTACGACGCGGGCGTGGTCACGCTCTCTGGGAGCGAGGTCCACCTCACCCCCACGGAGTACCGCCTGCTGTGCCTGCTCTCCCACAACGTCGGCAAGGTGCTCACCCACCAGCTGATCCTCCGCGAGGTGTGGGGCGACCAGTCCGGCGCCGAGCTCGCGTCGCTCCGCGTGACCATGGGGTCGCTCCGCAAGAAGATCGAGGCCGACACCGCCCACCCCCGCTACATCCAGACCCACGTGGGCGTGGGCTACCGCATGCTCGAGGTGGGGGAGAGGGGCTGACCCCCGTCCCCCGCGCCCGTCCCGCCGGGTGCCAACGTGCCGGCCCTCAGGTGGGCGTGTCGCGCGGCTCGTGCCTGACCGCGTGCCCCTGCCCGGGGCCCTGCCGCGGCGGCGCGCAAGCTCCGGCCCAACGTCCTCCCCCTGGCCAGCCCCCCATCGCGGTGGCGTCGGCGTGCCACGCGCGCTGGGCGAAGGACCGCACAAATGTCACCCAACGCCCTCACCTGCGGCTTTTATGCCATCCTTATGCCGCGCTAATGACCCTCTTATGCTGGGCGTATGCCAAATCGCGCTACCTCCGTGCCATCGCGTTCTAACGGTTCGAAAGCGGATAGCCTTTCCTTCGAAAGGCGGCGGCTGCCGCCAGTGTGCACCGCTTAACCGCAACGGTGAGGCGGCGATAGACGAAAGGAGGGCCTTCGTTGGAAGCCTCAGAAGGGGCGACGTCCTCGCCAATCGAGGGGATAGCCCGGCTGACGCCCGATAAGGTCTTCTCGGCGATGGGGACGGCACGGGCGGGTCTCACCGCCGGCGAGGCGTCCGCGCGCCAGGGGCGCTATGGAAAGAACGTCATCCAGTCCGCGAAGAAGAAGTCGCAAGTGCTGGTGTTCCTGTCGAACTTCACGCACCTCATGGCGATCCTGCTGTGGGTCGCCGGCATCATCGCCTTCGCGGCGGGGATGCCCGAGCTGGGCGTGGCCGTGTGGCTCGTCAACGTCATCAACGGCTGCTTCAGCTACTGGCAGGAGCACCAGGCCGACAAGGCGACCGAGGCGCTTAAGAAGATGCTCCCCTCGTACGTCAGCGTCATCCGCGACGGGAGCGAGCAGAAGATCCTGGTCGAGGACCTGGTCCCCGGCGACGTGATGCTGCTCGAGGAGGGGGACAAGGTCTCGGCCGACGGCCGCGTGGTCCGCGCCAACGGCCTGCAGGTGGACCAGTCCACGCTCACGGGCGAGTCCAACCCCGTGCGCAAGACCTCCGACGCCGTGCTGGAGGAGGGCCTGACCCACGCGGAGACGCCCAACCTGGTGTTCGAGGGCACCTCGGTGTCCGAGGGCAACGGCCGCGTGGTGGTCACCAACATCGGCATGTCCACCGAGTTCGGCAAGATCGCCAGCCTGACCCAGAACATGGAGGAGAAGGAGAGCCCGCTCCAGAGGCAGCTCGACCACCTCACCAAGCAGATCACGGTGTTCGCGCTGTGCATGGGCGTCGCGTTCTTCGCGCTGGACGTTGCCTTCGTGCACAACGGCCTGGCAGCGTCGTTCATCTTCGCCCTCGGCATGGTCGTCGCATTCATTCCCGAGGGGCTGCTGCCCACCGTCACGCTGTCGCTCGCCATGGCCGTGCAGCGCATGAGCAAGCGCAACGCACTGGTGAAGTCGCTCTCGTCGGTGGAGGCGCTGGGTTCCACGAGCGTCATCTGCACCGACAAGACGGGCACCCTCACGCAGAACGAGATGACCGTCAACCACCTGTGGACCCCCGCAAGGGAGTACGAGGTCACGGGGGTGGGCTACGCCCCCAAGGGAGAGATCCGCGCCGACGGGCGCAGCTACCAGGCTGCCGACGACGATGACCTCCGCATCCTCCTCACGGGCTCCGCCCTGTGCTCCAACGCGCGCCTGATCGCGCCGGAGAAGGAGGGCGGCCGCTACACCGTGCTGGGCGACCCCACCGAGGCCTGCCTGCTGGTCTCCGCCCAGAAGGGCGGCCTCGACCTGCAGGAGGAGCAGCGCCGCATCCCCCGCGTCCGCGAGCTGCCCTTCGAGAGCCGCCGCAAGCGCATGTCCACCATCCACCAGCTCGAGCGCCCGCTCGACGGCGCCACCCGGGTGGCCTTCGTGAAGGGTGCCCCCAACGAGGTCGTGCGCCTCTCCACCAAGGTGCGCGTGAACGGCGAGGTTGTCCCCATGAGCGACTCGCTCCGCAGCCGCATCATGAACGCCAACGACGGCTACGCCGAGGACGGCCTGCGCGTGCTCGCGCTCGCCTACCGCCCGATCCACCGCGACGAGGGCGGCGTGCCCGCCTCCGTGAGCGAGTACGACCCCCAGACGATCGAGCGAGACCTCACCTTCGTGGGGCTCGAGGTCATGCAGGATCCCCCGAGGCCGGAGGTCGCCGCTGCCGTGGAGGAGTGCCGCCGCGCCGGCATCCGCGTGGTCATGATCACGGGCGACTACGGCCTGACCGCCGTCTCCATCGCCCGCAAGATCGGCATCGTGAGGGGTAGCCACCCGCGCGTGTTCTCCGGGCCGGAGCTCGAGCGGACCTCCGACGAGGAGCTGCGCCGCGCGCTCAGGGGCGAGGTCGTGTTCGCCCGCATGGCGCCCGAGCAGAAGCTCCGCGTGGTCGAGAACCTCCAGGCGATGGGGGAGGTCGTCGCCGTAACGGGCGACGGCGTCAACGACTCGCCCGCGCTCAAGAAGGCCGACATCGGCGTCGCCATGGGCATCACGGGGACCGACGTGGCCAAGGAGGCCGCGGACATGATCCTCACCGACGACAACTTCGCCTCCATCGTGAGCGCGGTGGAGGAGGGGCGTGCGGTCTACGCCAACATCCGCAAGTTCATGCTCTACATCCTCAACTCCAACGTGCCCGAGGCCGTGCCCTCCGCGGTGTACCTGCTCTCCGGTGGCGCCGTGCCTCTGCCCCTCACCACCATGCAGATCCTGACCATCGACCTGGGCACTGACATGCTGCCCGCCCTCGGCCTGGGATCCGAGCCGCCCGAGGCGGACGTCATGAGCCGCCCGCCGCGCGACCCCAACGAACACCTGCTCAATGCGCGGGTGATGCGCAAGGCCTTCCTGTGGTACGGCCTGCTCGGGGCGGTCTCGTCGCTCGGCGCGTTCTTCTTCGCGCAGGCTGCGGCGGGCTGGGTTCCCGGCGCCAGGATGTTCGGCGTGGGCGCCGACCTGGACCCCGTCTACGTGCGCTCCACCACCATGGCGCTCGCTGCCATCGTGTTCTCGCAGATCGGCGAGGTCATGAACTGCCGCACGGAGGTCTCGTCGGTGTTCTCGGTGGGCCTGCTCTCCAACAGGCAGGTCGACAAGGGGATACTGTTCGAGGTGGCGCTCATCGTGCTCATCACGCTGCTCCCGCCCCTCCAGGGCGTGTTCCACACCTGCCCGCTCACCGCACAGGACTACCTGTTCCTGGCGCTGCTCCCGCCCGCCGTCCTCCTTCTGGAGGAGGGGCGCAAGGCAATCGTGCGCAGGCACGGGCACTACGATCGCAATGGCGTCAGGGCTGACGCCGCAAAAGAAAGGTAGGACGCCATGAACGTTATCGTCGTCGGCCTCGGCCGCATGGGCACGGGCCTGGCGAGGAAGCTCGACCGCCAGGGCCACAGCGTCTGCGCCGTGGACCAGGACCCCGAGCGCCTGGAGGAGCTGGGGGAGGGCTACACCGGCAGGAAGGTGGTCGGCGTCGGCTTCGACCGCGACGTGCTCGCCAAGGCGGGCATCGACCGGGCAAGCGCGGTCGTCTCGTGCACCACGTCAGACGAAGCCAACATCATCATCGCCCGCATCGCACGCGACGCGTACCGGGTGCCGCGCGTGATCGCGCGCATGTACGACGTCACCAAGGCCGAGACGTACCGACGCCTGGGCATCCAGACCATCTCGACCACCGACTGGGGCGTGCGCCGCGCCTGCGAGCTGCTCACCTACAACCAGCAGGAGAGCGTGTTCCAGGTGGGCACGGGGGAGGTCCAGATCGTGCGGGCGGACGTGCCCGCGCTGCTCGAGGGCCATCCCGTGAGGGAGCTCACCGCCGTGGGCGAGGTCAAGGTCGTCGCGGTCTCGCACAACAGCGAGACGTTCATCCCCACCCAGGGCACGGTGCTCGGCCACGGCGACGTGGTCTACGCCGCGGTCGCGTCGAGCGCCGCGGGGAAGTTCGCCCGCATGCTCGGCAAGAGCGAGTAGGAGGCTGTGATGCAGATCATCATCGTGGGCGGCGGCAAGACCGGGTCGTACCTGGCCCCCATCCTCAAGGGCGACGGCTCGTCCGTCGTCGTGGTCGAGAACCGCCGCAGGGTCGCGGAGAAGTTCCAGGCAAACCTGCCCGACCAGCGCGTCATCGTGGGAAACGGGACCAGCCCCGAGGTCCTCGAGCGCGCGGGGGTCATGGGGGCGGACGTCGTAATAGCCGCCACCGGCAGCGACGAGGTCAACCTCGTGGTCTCGACCCTCGCCAAGGTCGAGTACCAGGTGCCGCGCGTCGTCGCACGCGTCAACAACCCCAGGAACTCGTGGATGTTCAACGAGTCCATGGGCGTGGACGTGGGAATCAACCAGGCGGACCTCATCGCGCGGTCGGTGCAGGAGGGTCTCGACATGGAGGACGTCTTCACCATCATGCGGCTGGGAAAGGACGACCACGCGCTGGTGCAGGTGGAGGTGCGTCCCGGCTCGGGTGCCGTGGGCCGTCGCGTGAGCGACCTCTCGCTTCCCGACCAGACGGTCATCATCGCCATCGACCGCGCGGGCGACATAATCGTCCCCAACGGCGACACCGGCCTCTGCGAGGGGGACAACGTGCTCGCCTTCACCAGCGAGGCGGCGCGCCAGGAGCTGCGCCGCGCCCTTGCGTAGCACCGCGTCACAGAAGGGCACGTGGCAGCGGCCCCGTCGTCATCCCGACGGCGGGGCCGTCCCATGCCCGAACCTCTGGCGCGCCGCGCCGCCTCATCCTGACCGCCCCGCCCGACCCCTACGGCCCAAGCCGATGTCCCCCCCTCGCACAAAGCTGTGGCAATTGCACGTAGATGCCAACTTTGGGCTATATTGAAGTGCGTTTGCGACGGCATGCCCATGGCCATACCCGTCGCGCCCGCAAAGGGCAACCGTCAGGACACGCACACACATACAGGAAGGGCTCGCCCGATGACCCTAGCCGAACTGTTCAGCCTGCTGAGGAAGCACCTCCGCTTCGTGCTGCTCCTCCCCATCGTCACGGGAGTGGTCGTCGCAATCGCGGCCTTCCTCATGCCCAACGAGTACACGGCGTCCACCACCATGTACGTCCTGTCGCGCAACGACACCACGGAGGGCACCAGCTCGGGCTCCCAGTACAGCGACCTCTCCGCCGCACAGATGATGACCCAGGACGTGGCGACCATCGCCGAGTCCGACCGAGTCAAGCAGGACGTCAGCAAGCAGCTCGGCATGAGCAGCCTCTCCGGCTACGACGTCGAGGTCACCAGCGCCACCACCACGCGCGTCCTCACGATCGCCGTCACCGGCAAGGACGCCAAGCGCGCGGCCGACATCGCCAACGCGTACGCGAGCGACCTCCAGAGCGTCACCGAGTCCGTCATCGGCACCCAGTCCGTCAACGTGATCGACCAGGCGTCCACCCCCGAGGCCCCGTCCGGCCCCAAGCGTCCCCTCTACATCGCGGTCGGCCTGCTTGCGGGCCTCTTCGCCGCCATCGCGATTGTGGTGGTCCAGGACATGATGGACACCCGCGTCAAGAGCTCCGAGGACGTGGAGCAGCTGCTCAACGTCCCCGTGGTCGGTCACTTCCCCAAGCTGGAGAGGATGTAGGCAATGGCAATCTTCAACAACAGGGGCAACGAGGCCGAGGACGCCCAGCGCTCTGTCGGCAACGCGGCAAAGACCCTCCTCGCCAACATCCGCTTCATGGGGGTCGACAACCCCATCCGTACCATCGCCATCACGTCGTCCGCGCCCAACGAGGGCAAGACCTTCGTCGCGCGCAACCTGGCCATGGCAATCGCCACCTCCGGCAAGAGCGTGCTGCTCGTGGAGTGCGACCTTCGCCGTCGCTCCATGGCCAACTCCCTCGGTGTGCACGGTCGCAACGGCATCTACTCCGTCATCTCCGGCCAGGTGCCCCTTGCGGACGCCGTGGTAAAGACGCAGGTGCGCGGCTTCTTCTTCCTGGACGCCGAGCCCCACATCCCCAACCCGTCCGACGTCCTCGGCTCCCGTCACTTCGCCAACTTCGTGCGCGAGGCAAGGGAGAGCTACGACTACGTCCTGTTCGACACCCCTCCCGTTGGCACCTTCGTGGACGCCGCCGTGCTGGGCGCCCAGGTCGACGCCGTGTACATGGTGGTGCGCGAGCACTTCGTGCGCAAGGCGGAGGTCGCGGCGGCAGCGGAGCAGCTCCGCCACTCCAACTGCAACCTTGCAGGCGTGATCATGAACTGCTGCGAGACCAAGCACAACGACTACTATTACCGCTACTACAAGGACGAGGACAAGGCCGAGGGCCCCAAGCTCCAGGTCACGGCCCCCGAGCAGCGCCCGGCGCGCCCCGAGCGACCCGCCCGCCGTCCCCAGCCCGCTGATGCCCCCAACCCGCCCGAGCGCCCCGCGCGCCCGCAGAAGGCCGCCACGTCCCAGAAGCCCGACGACACCTCGGCGTTCCTCAACATGGCGCGTGCCTCCCGCGAGGCCGCCGGCCGCGTCGCCAACGCCGTGCCCGCACGCCCCGCGGCCGCACAGGCCCAGCAGGGGAGGAGGGGCTCCAAGCAGGCAGCCCAGGGCGGCGTCTACATCCCCAAGTCCTACGACGACGAGGCGTAGCCTGGCATGAGGGACCTCCACTGCCACATCCTCCCCGGCGTCGACGACGGGGCGGCAGACCTGGACGAGTCGCTCCGCATGCTCGACGCAGCAAAGGCCGCGGGCGTCACGTCCATGGTGTGCACCCCGCACTGCCGCAAGCCGTACTTCGACTTCAAGGCCATGTGGTACGCGTTCTACGAGTTCGAGGATGCGGCGGAGGGGTTCCCCGTCAAGATGGGCTTCGAGGTCAACTACGAGAAGCTCATGGAGCTGGGCATGCAGTGGGCCCAGTCACTGGCGTTCGACAACGAGCCCACCTTCCTTCTCGAGCTGTCGGTGGGTGCCAGCCCCAGCCGCTTCGGCGACTACGAGCGCACCATCTTCGAGCTCCAGGGCATGGGCTACCAGGTGATCATCGCCCACCCCGAGCGCTACATGGCCATCCAGAGGGACGTGTCGCTGGCGCAGGAGCTCGTGGACATGGGATGCGAACTCCAGGCGTCCGCCGACTTCATCGCCGGCGGCAGGCTGGGGGCCGAGAAGCGCCCTGCCATCAAGATGCTAAAAAGCGGTCTGTATAGCTATATCGCCAGCGATGCCCACCGTCCGGAGCATTACCGGCTTCTCGCGAAGGCCATACATAAATATGGCTCTTACCTGCGATAAGTTACCATTCAGCAAGTAAAAGCGTTTAATATACCGTGGTGTGGGAAACGGGAGAAGATGCGACTTTCGGTTGTTATACCCGGGGTCAAAAAGTAGACTTTTCAGGGTGCTGGGAAGAGCACAAACAAACAACTCGCATCTATAGGTTCGATCCCGTGGGATTGTGGGCCTGCATTGGTCCATGCTGCTGACATGGGAAGAGAGGCCTCCCCAAAATATGCCGGGGGGGGGGTTCGTGGGAATGGTGACGCAGCAAGCAACAGCCACGGTGGACGCGGCGGATTCGGGGTTACGAGACAGCAAGTCCTGGGAGTCCGCATCCGCGCATGTGGTGATGCCCGAGCCGGACACAAAAGAGTTCGAGCAACTGTGCAAGAGCCTGGACGCCAGGGGCTTGGCTTATAGGTTCGTCAAGCGGGTATTCGACATCGTCTTTTCCGGCGCTGTCTGTATCGTGCTGCTCATCCCCTGCGCTCTTCTCTCGGTTGCCATCGTCATCGACACAAAAGGTTCTCCCATCTACAGTCAGGTGAGGGTCGGCCGTTGGGGCAAGCCATTCAGGATTTACAAGTTCCGGTCCATGGTTGCCGACTCCGACAACGTGGCGAAGTACTTCACCCCCGAGCAGTTGGCTGTGTGGAAGCGGGAGCGCAAGGTGGACAACGACCCTCGCATCACCAAACTTGGTCGTGCGATTAGGAGCTGCAGCATCGATGAGCTCCCTCAGTTCGTGAACGTTCTCCTGGGGCAGATTTCCGTCATCGGTCCCCGTCCCATCTCGTATGACGAGCTCGAGCACTTCGGGAGCGATGCCGCACTGCTCTGCAGCGTTCCCGGGGGGATCACCGGCTTATGGCAAGCCTCCAAGCGCAATGACGCTACGTTTGAGTCTGGTGAGCGACAGAAGATCGAGCTGGACTACGTCCGCAACGCTGGGTTTCTCATGGATACAAAGTGCTTCTTTGGGACCTTCGGCGCAATGTTCGGCAAGAACAGGAATGGAAAGTGAGTGGGTGAAATTTGATGTGAAGCGTCAAGTGTCACCCGTCGGTTTCTTGCTCCTGGTTCATTTTCTAGCCTCGCGATTCCAGCGGGGGTACTCGTGGAGGACGGATTGAGCATGTCTATTGCGCCTGTTGGCGGCGATAAGCCACTCGTGTCGGTGATTATGCCGGCTTACAACTGTGAGAGGCACATAGCGGAGGCCATTGCCTCCATCCAGAACCAGACGCTGGCCTCTTGGGAGCTGTGCGTCACAGACGACTGTTCCGTTGACTCTACAGCCGAGATTGCCAAGCTCATGGCTGAGGATGACCCGCGCATAAAGTATGCGAGGCAGCCGAAGAACGCTGGCGCTGCCGCGGCGCGGAACGCCTCACTCGAGCGCGCGAGTGGTCGCTACATCGCATACCTCGACGCCGACGACATTTGGTATCCAACAAAGCTCGAGCGCCAAGTCGCCTTCATGCGGGAGAGGGATTGTGGCTTCTCCTGCGCTTCCTACGAGGTCATCAACGAGGACAATCGACCCATGGGCCGCACCGTTACCATGCCGGCGGAGTCCGACTGGTGGGGTTACCTCACGAACAACTACTTGCAGACAGTGGGCATCATGGTCGATCTCGAGAAGGTGGACCGCGCGCTACTTCATATGCCTGGAATGCGTCGCCGACAGGACGCGGCTACCTGGCTGCAGGTCCTGAAGGCGGGTCACGTCTGCTACGGTGTTCCCGAGGTGCTGTGCGCCTACCGCCGCGTTGCAGGGTCGCTCTCAAGCAACAAGATTAAAGCCATCAGAGGCACCTGGTACTTCTACACGCAGGTCGCAAAGCTCCCGCTCCCGAAGGCCTGCTACTGCTTCGCCCGCTATGCCTTGCTGGCTATATGGAAGCGTACATACACGGAGAGGCCAAAACAGCAAACGGAAGAGTGGCACAGTCGTGGACATCGCTAGACTTGTAGGAAAGGCCTTCAAGAAGGTTGCGAAGCGCTCCCCAGTTGCGAACGAGGTACTCGCCCATGCAGCCAACCAGGGGGTAACGGCCAGCTTACCTGATTTTCAGGAGGCACGGTCTTCCCTCGCCGCCATATCACCACGCCCTGCTCCGGCTCTACGTGACTTCCAATTTGAGAATCCCATCGCGCACGATCTCACCGTCATCGTGCCTGTGTACAACACAGTGCGCTACGTCGGCGAGTGCCTGGACTCCATACTTTCGCAGGAGATTGACTTCGACATGGAGCTCATAGCCGTAAATGACGGCTCCACAGATGGCAGCCAGGCCATACTGCACGACAGAGCCGCCAGCGACCCACGCCTGCGTGTCATCGACCAGCAAAATCGTGGTTTCTCTGGGGCCCGCAACGCGGCGATAGATCAGGCAGCGGGTGCCATACTTTGCTTTGTGGACTCGGATGACATGCTCGCACCGGGGCACCTACAGCGCCTCTGGGACTGCCTTGCTGAGGGACGCGGCGATTTTGTGTCGGGCGTCTATTCGAGAATGAGCGAGGACGGGCGCATCCTCGGCGTGGCCGAGAGAACAAGGACCCACGGGGGTCCCTGTTCTCGGCTTTACCGCCGAGACCAATGGGCGGATATCCGCTTCCCAGAGGGGTTTTGGTTCGAGGACACCGTCATCGGCTATTGCATCAAGACCCGCTACAGCGAAGGCTTCGTAGGGGATGCGGGGTACCTTCGCAGGATTCGTCGAGACTCGATAACGGCGACACATAAATCAAATCCCAAAGCGCTCGATGGCTATTGGGTGGTGGAGGAGATGCTCGATTGGTGTCGAATCCTCGGCATACCTCTAGAAAGGACATACTCACAGACGATTACGCAGTTTGGGCCCTTGCTCTATGACCGCTGCGCCTTTCTGGACGACGTTGGCCGGAGGTCGCTCTTCTCTGCATGCTGTGGTCTAATTGCGTCCGTTCCCGAATGGGAGAGGCTGCACGGCTCGGAGAAGGGGCGCAAGTCCTACCTTGAACGCGCACTCTTGGAACGTAACTATCCCCTCTGGTTGGCGGCCTGCACGTGGATGTAAGCCAACCGGATTCGATGAACGACCCTATTAACCCTACGAAGGAGAAAACGAACCAATGTGTGAGATTCTCAGTAAGACCAAGATAGCGGTGGCGGGAACCGGCTACGTTGGCTTGTCACTCACGATTCTTCTTGCGCAGCACAACGAGGTGCGAGCCGTGGACATAATCCCCGAGAAGGTCGAGGAGTTGAACCGCTTCGAGTCGCCGATACGCGACGCTGATATTGAGGCGTTCCTAGCTGAGGCGAAGGCGGGGAAGCGCGAGCTTGACTTCACGGCTACGCTCGACATGGACGAGGCTTATACGGGAGTCGACTACGCCGTAATCGCTACGCCGACCAACTACGATGACGCCACGGACTCGTTCGACACTAGTAGTGTCGAGGCCGCCATCGCTGCCATACGCAAAGTGAACCCAACGGCATGGATTGTAATCAAGTCCACAATACCAGTGGGGTATACCGAGAGGCTGAGGGAACGCTTGGGTGATGACAGGATCTTCTTTAGCCCGGAGTTCCTGCGCGAGGGGGCACGCCCTCTGGGACAACCTGCACCCTAGTCGCATCGTTGTGGGCGCACCTAAAGGCGACGCAGAGGTCGTGGAGGCAGCAGAGAGGTTCGCAAAGCTGCTCGCACAGGGCGCAGACCCTGTAGAGAGGGAGCGTGAGAACGCTGACGGCTCTAGGGGTATCCCAGAGCTCGTGCTTGGCATCACCGAGGCTGAGGCTGTGAAGCTCTTCGTGAACACCTACCTTGCGCTTCGCGTGAGTTACTTCAACGAGCTGGATACATACTGCGAGGTGAAGGGGCTTTCCACGCAGGATGTCATCCATGGAATCTCGCTCGACCCGCGCGTGGGCGACTTCTACAACAACCCGTCCTTCGGTTATGGCGGCTACTGCCTGCCGAAGGATTCAAAGCAGTTACTCGCCAACTACAGGGGTGTGCCACAGGACCTGATACGGGCAATCGTGGACGCCAACGCCACCCGTAAGGACTTCGCAGCCGAACAGGTGGAGGCGCGCGTGGTCAAGCTGGTATACGAGGGGGTTAGCCAACCCATCGTGGGCGTGTACCGCCTGACGATGAAGAGCGGCTCCGACAACTTCCGCTCGTCTTCCATCCAGGGTGTCATCAAGAGGCTTCGTGACAGAGGTATCCCCGTGGTGGTTTACGAACCGACACTCGTGGACGACGAGTTCTTTGGTTGCAAGGTAACTCGAGACCTTGCCAACTTTAAGGACAAGTGCGATGTGATCGTGGCTAACCGCTGGAACGACGAGCTCTCAGACGTAGCAGCAAAGGTGTACACACGCGACCTTTTCCAGAGGGACTAGGCATATGGCGACCACCAACGCTACTGAAAGCTGTCGGCTCCTCCTGCTCGCGCGCACCTTTCCCTATAACCATGGCGAGGTCGCTGCGGAGTCGTATCTGGAAACCGAGATAGGCCTCTTGGCAAAACGCTTCGATGAGGTTGTGGCGGTGGGCACCGAGGCGCCAAGAGGCGCCGAGCCCACGTGCGAGTTGCCCCCCAACGTGCGTCCGGTGGCGCTTGGCGTGGGCAACTCAAAGGCGGATAAGGTCTCCGAGGTCATCCAGGGCAGAGCTCTGGGGCTCTTCGGGCCCGCGTTCGCCAGGGAGACGCTCGCTTCTGACCTCGCGGCAAACACGACCGGAAAGCGCAGTTTCCTCGGCTACTTCGTGGCACGTGCCTACCGCAAGCATAATGCTCTGCTCGAGGCTCTCACGGAGATGGGTTTCGAACCCACCCACGTCTACAGCTTCTGGTTCTGGGACGTAGCACTTGCGGCTGCGTGGCTGAAAGAGGCGTATCCATGCGCCCTCGCATTCGCGAGGGCGCATGGATACGACCTGTACGAGAACAGGTCTTACCAATGCTATCTTCCGCTGCGTGAGTACTTGCTCGACCACCTGGATTGGGTGTTCCCGTGCTCCGCTAGCGGCAGGAACTACATCAACGGGAAGTGGCCCGGACATGAGGACAAGGTTATGGCCGCCTACCTGGGTACCCGTGACCTCACTGACAAGAGCAGCGCCCCTAAGGGCCGTGTCTTCCGCGTCGCATCATGCTCTCGCGTCGTACCAGTCAAACGCGTGGGGCTCATCGCCGATACGATGACGCTCTTGGACGCGGACAGTGTAAGTGCCGAGTGGACACATTTCGGAGACGGCAAGGAGCTAGGCAGCATCAAGACTAGAGTTGCGGGCCTCTCCAACGTCCGCTGTGAGTTCCCAGGTAACATACCCAACTCCAAACTGTTGGACATATACAGCAGACGCGACTTCGATTTATTCGTAAACGCCTCTGAGGGCGAAGGGCTGCCTATATCGCTCATGGAGGCCTGCGGGGCGGGAATACCAGTGCTCGCGACCGACGTGGGTGGTACGCGCGAAATTGTACACCCCAAGTTGGACGGCGACCTACTGCCCGAGGACCTCACTGCTAGGCGGCTTGCCGACGCCATCGAGGCATTCGAGGCCCTTTCTGACAGGGACCGGCTCTTTATGCGCATGGGAGCCAGGCAAGTCTGGGAGAAGAACTTCAGGGCCGCTAAGAACGTGAACCAGCTCGTCAACGTTGTGCTGGGCATCAACGATGGCGATACGAAATGAAAGACCAATTAGTGCAGAAGGGGCCTATGGTGGGTCGCTGGGCTAGGGTCCTCTCCGTCAGGTACGAGCTTGCTTTAGAACGGGAACCGAGCAGGGCTTACGGCGAAGGGAAGATTGCTAGCCGCTACAACGATTTCACTGGGAAAGCGTCGTCCAACACACTGCTCAGCGATTCCGGCATCCCCGAAAGCGTAACTGCCACCGGCAAATGCTATTTGCCGGTGGCAAAGGCTTACGTGTTGAATGCCCTCGCTGATGAGAAATGATTGGAAATTTGGCGATGAGTGGCATTGATTACAAAGGCTATCGCGTCATGCTCGTGATTCAGTCGCTGCGTGTTGGCGGGGCGGAGAACATGGTCGAGAATCTTGCCTATGCTCTACGTGACAAAGGGTGTGTGGTCGAGGTTGTTGTATTGCAATCCGGCGAGACAATTATCAGCAGGCGTATGCATGCGAATAATATCGACCCAGTCGTTATAGGAAAGAGGCGGGGTCCTGACCTTTCGGTTATCACGAAGCTTGCAGCCCTCATGCGGGATTTCAAACCAGATGTTGTTCACTCTCACTTACCCATTCTCAACTACGTCGTTCCAGCAGCACAACGAGCTGGCGTCATGAACCTTGTCCACACTATTCATAACGTCGCTCAAAAGGAGACAACAATCAGATTTAAGGTTTCCTACGCGCGAAAATGCTATCGGCATGGGGTTGTTCGCCCTGTGGCCCTGAGTGAATTAAACAAGAAAACGGTCATCGAGTTCTATGGCATCCCAGCTGAGAAAGTCGAGGTCATACCGAATGGAATAGACTTGTCTCGCTTCGAGCCGAAGGTTAACTATTCAATAGGCGGCATCGCACGCATCTGCCATGTAGGGAGGTTCAGCGAACAAAAGAACCATATGGCAATAGTTGAAGCTGCAGCGCTGATGAAACAGAGAGGGATTGGAGCGTCATTCGATTTGTACGGTGAGGGCTCACTAATGAACTACGTTCACGACGCCGCTGACAAGGCTGGCGTGGCGGATATGCTCATCTTTCACGGGCTTACAGATAATGTTCCAGGAACCATGAGGGCGGCAGATGTTTTCATTCTGCCGTCGCTCTGGGAAGGCGTTCCCATGGTCGTCGCAGAAGCAATGGCCGCCGGGCTGCCTATCGTGGCGAGCCAGGTTGGTGGCGTTCCAGACATGATTGAGGATGGAGTTGATGGGTTGCTTTGTGATCCGACAGGATCATCTTTGGCCGAGCGTCTCGGAGTATTGCTAGCGGATAAGAACCAGCGACAATCTCTGGGAATCTCAGCTAGAGAACATTCGCGCCAATTCAGTTCTGACCTAATGGCCGAGCGCTATTTGAAGGTCTATATGGGGGGTGCTCATGACCAGTAGCTTTGCGGAAAAACGAGCGCCCTTTATGGAAAACTCTCTGTTAGACCAGCATTGACGTAGCCGCTCCCTGCCGTTGCCAATAG
>CAIFEH010000030.1_pt1 | contig 24542 bp, 14 predicted proteins | sample 7355751 | NCBI WGS metagenome assembly CAIFEH01 (sample SAMEA6864055, study PRJEB38353) | metagenome | biome: bioreactor; feature: anaerobic; material: water | place: Germany | collected 2018 | reverse complement strand
AGTACGTCCCCACGCCAATGAAGCTCACCGCGTATGCGGCAATGGCCGGCAGCAGCCCCAGCAGGTCGGAAAGCCCGGTACCATCCGGTGCGGCAATCCCCAGCACCATGATGGTGATGATGATGGCAATCACGCCATCGCTGAACGCTTCCATCCGGCCCTTGTCCATGTGGCTCCCCTCGTTGCAAGCTGGTCGTGCCTAGGATAACGCGAGAAGGGCGCGTCTCGCGATGACGCCTTTGGCTCCTCCGGGTGCTACCCTAGAAGCCTATCCAGAGAGGGGATGCCATGACAGGAAACGAGAGCCGCAGCGGGGTCGTCGATGCAATCCTCCAGCGCTACGAGGACCTTTCGGATGCCGAGAAGGCCGTTGCGGATTTTATCCTTACTCACAAGGGAACCGTCTCATCCCTCTCGGCAGTAGAAATCGCCCGCCTTTCCGGCATCTCTAACACAACCGTCTCGCGCTTCGTCCGCTCTCTGGGCTACGCGAGCTTCGCCGACATGCGCTACGCCCTTGCGCGCGAGGAAACTGCAAGCAAGGAACGCTCGTTCGATGACTCTCGCGGCATTGGCCTCTCCGACGTCCAAGGCTCGCTCGACTACGTTATGGAAACCAAGATCGAGGAGCTGAGAAGCACGTTTGCCGCCCTCAGCGAGGAAAGCGTCACCAAGGCAGTGGGCATTCTCTCTTCCGCGCGTATCGCGATGTTTGTTGGCGTGGGCAGCTCCTTGCCCGTCGCGCAGAGCGCCGCCATTAAGTTCTCGCAGGCGGGCGTCAACGCCATCTCTCCCTCCACGAGCGACGGCGCTATGATTACCGCCTCGCTTATGCAGTCGGAGGATTGCCTGGTAGTGATTTCCAACTCCGGACGATCTGACCGGTTGCGCAAGATCATGAACAACGCAATCGACCGCGGCGTCTCAACCATCGTGATCACGCGCAACGAGGAATCGCCCCTCGCCGAGCGCGCGGACGTTGTCCTGAAGGTGGTCTCGCGCGACCACCTGCTTGTGAACGACTTCGACTTCTCCCACAACTCGATCAACTACGTGTTGGAATCGCTCCTGTTGCTCCTCTTCCACAGCTCGCGAGACGCCAACGAGTACAACCTCGAGCTCTTCAACCGTACTATCGCAAGCGAGAAGCAAGGCTAGCGAGAAGGGCGAACCACAGGTATTTCAAGCACCAGCGGGCGGCGCTTCCTCTCGGGGGCGTCGCCCGCTATTGGTGTCGTGACATAGAAAAACTATGCCGCATAACGCGCTTGCAGCCTTGCGCATACCGTTGACGGAAAATCGTTTTCACAAATTCTTTCAGATATGGCATCGTTTTTTACAGCAAACGGCACGGATGCCGAGAAGGCCGGCCGCACGAGGGGTCGCGGGGGCGACCGCCAGAGTTCGGCCAGCGATCACGCAGTTGGAGGGAGCAATCGGATGGGGATAGAACAGAAGCAGGTCACGCGCCGCGGTGCTGTTGCCCTTGCGCTGTCTGCCGGCCTCGGGCTGACGGGCGCACATGGCGTCGCTGATTCCTGGAGAGGGACCATCGACTCTGCGCTGGGGACGACGAGTACCGAGCAGACCGCAGACGACAAGTTCACGCCGAGCATCGCTTCGACGGACGACCTCGTGAAGGCTCACGAGGACCTTGGCCGTCGCGTTGGCCAGGAGGGCACCGTCCTCATGAAGAACGAGGGCCAGGCGCTGCCGCTTGCCAAGGGGGCAAAGGTCACGCTCCTGGGCATGGGCTCGATGTACCCCTTCCTGGGTGGCAAGATGGGCTCTTCGATCACCACGGAGGACGCCGTCGACCTTGTCTCGGCGCTTGAGCAGGGCGGCTTCGATATCAACCCAACCATGACCAGCATCTACGAGACCCTGGGCGCCGTTGAGGACACCTCGGCGGTAAACCCCACGCCCTGGATGCAGTCGGTTGCCTACAAGTATCGTCCTGCCGGGTTCGCGACCCCGTACGCGCCCAACGAGCCCTCCTTTGACACCTATGTGACCGAGGGCGGCGCGAGCGAGGACTTTGCCAGCAGCTTCGCCGAGTACGGTGACGCGGCAATCGTGGTGATCTCTCGTCCCGGCTCCGAGGGCAGCGACTACTACCCCGGCGCTGCCGGCATCGACGCCGAGACATACGGGACAAAGAACCCGCTTGGCATATGCACCAACGAACGTGCGCTCATCCAGCTTGCCGAGGAGAACTTCGACAAGGTCATCGTGATGGTCAACAGCGGCTCAACCATGGAGCTTGGCGACCTCAAGGATGACCCCAAGATCGCGGCGATCCTGAACATCGGCTTCCCGGGCGCCTACGGTACGCTGGGAATCGCGGATATCCTCAACGGCACCGTGAACCCCTCTGGCTGCCTGGCGGACACGTATGCGGTGGACACCGCCATGGCGCCCAGCTCCCAGAACTTTGGCTCGATCAAGGTCGCCGATACGAGCATGGTCACCTGGCCAGACTCCCTCATGGGTGCCATGGGCACCGATATCGCGGGCGGTTTCCTTGGCGGTGAGAACAGCACCGCCTCGGCCTACTATGTCGTTGAGGCGGAGGGCATCTACACGGGCTACAAGTACTACGAGACCCGCTACTACGACTCCGTCACGGGTTCCGGCAACGCAACCGGAGCGGCCGGCGCCTCCAACGGCGCGTCGTCGTGGAACTACGACGACGAGGTCGTCTACCCGTTTGGCTACGGCCTCTCCTACACCACCTTCCAGCAGACGCTCGACGACGTCCAGGTAAACGCGGACGAGAAGACCGTCACCGCCAAGGTCACCGTCACCAACACCGGCTCCGTTGCTGGCAAGCACGTGGCCCAGCTCTACGTCTCTGTCCCCTATACCGACTACGACAAGAAGGCTGGCGTCGAGAAGTCCGCCATCCAGCTGATTGGCGTTGCCAAGACCGACGAGCTCAAGCCTGGCGACGACCAGCAGCTCACCATCACCGCCGACCTCTACGACATGGCAAGCTGGGACTCCTCCGCCAAGGGCGGCAAGGGCGGCTGGATCCTCGATGGCGGCGACTACTGCTTCGTGCTTGCCGAGGATGCCCACGACGCCGTGAACAACGTCCTGGCGGCGCAGGGTAACGGGGCTGCGGGAGACGCCTCCCTGGTGAGCATCAAGCCCATCGGCTCCGAGGGCACGGTTGACGAGTCGACGCTCGCCAAGTCCAAGAACGGCACCGAGATTGAGAACCAGCTCGCAGATGCCGACGTGAACTACTACCAGCCCGGCTACGCAACGCCTCTCTCGAGGAGCGACTGGAACGGCACCTTCCCGCGCACCTACGACGACCTCACCATTGGCGGAGACAGGCAGGAGGAATGGGTCAGGAACCTCTGCTGTGAGGAGTACCAGATCACGAAGAACGGCGAGGTCACAGACGTCAACGGCGCACCCGCTGGCCTCACGCTCTCCAGCCTTGCGGGCGATGACAACATCGACGATGCCCAGTGGGACAAGCTCGTCGACGAGATCCCCGTGGACACGCTCTTCGCGAAGATCATCAAGGGCGGCAGCCAGTCGGACGTCATCCCCGAGATCGAGAACCCCGTGGTCTACCAGAACGACGGCCCCAATGGCTTTGGCACCACGCTCGCCGGCCGCGGCCTGCACACCGACGACGCCAACGCCAACTACGTGCTCAACACCATGGCTAACGAGACGACCATCGCTAGCACCTTCAGCGAGGACATCGCCAAGAGCTGGGGCGAGCTTCTCGGCAACGACGGCCTCTGGAGCGGCAACTACCTCCTGTGGGGCGCTGCGGCGAACCTGCACCGCTGCCCCTACAACGGCCGTAACTTCGAGTACTACTCCGAGGATCCGGTGCTCTCGAGCCTCATGTCCGCGCGTACGGTCGAGGGCGCGCTCGAGTACGGCATCATCATCGGCCCCAAGCACTTCGCCTTCAACGACCAGGAGACCAAGCGCGCCGGCGTTGCCCCGTACATGACCGAGCAGAAGGCCCGCGAGGGCGAGCTCCGCGCGTTCCGCGCCTCCTTCGAAGACTCTGGCGCCCTCGGCATCATGACCGCCTTCGGCAGGGTCGGCGCAACCCCCGTCAACGGCTCCTGGGGGCTTCTCCGCAACATCCTGCGAGGCGAGTGGGGATTCAAGGGCCTCATGTCGACCGACATGGTGAACAATCCCGGCTACTTCCGCCCCGAGACGTGCATCTACGGCGGCGTCACGATGATGGCTGACTTCTCGACCGACGAGACCCTCACCGATGTCCAGGAGAGCTGGCCGTACATGACCCACGACCTCATCGCCAGCGACGCGACGCTCGTCGAGTATGCCCGCCAGAACATGAAGTACCAGCTCTACGCATTTGCCCAGAGCGCTGCGCAGAACATCAAGACCGTGCGAGTGACGCCCTGGTGGGAGATGGCGCTCAACGGCGCCACGGTGGCCGGCTACGGACTTGCCGCAGTGTTTGGTGCGCTCTACGTCCGCGATGCCGTTAAGGGTGCGCATGACGCCACGGAAGCCAAGGAGGAGAAGTAATGGGATCTGCCAAGAAGTCCATGGGGGCAGCCGGCGTCTTCAACGCCATTGTCTGCCTGCTGAGCATCGTGACGTTCGTGCTCTACGTGATGAACGCGACCCGCGCGTATTACGTCGACCTCAACCCGGTCATCGCTGCCCTGCTCGTTGTTGCCATTGCGGCGGAGGTCATCGTCCTTGCCCTTGGCCGTGGCAAGGAGGGCTATGCCCTGGCCATTGTCTCTGACGTGCTGCGTGTTGCCGTGCCCTGCTGCCTTGCGGTTGCCGGCGTGATGTTCATCTCCGCCCGCGTTGAGTCCCTGGCGCAGGTCCTTGGCTCGAACCTCGAGCTGGGCAACGTCGAGGCGCACGAGGCGGCCACCCAGGCCGTTGCGGTTATCGTCATCTCGCTGGTGACCTGGCTCTTCTCCGTGATTGCCGCCTTCCTAGGCCGCGGCAAGAGCGCAAAGTAGCCAGACCTTGGCCGACGGGCGCGCGTCGGCGAGAATTGACGGTACTGGGCGGGCAGGGGATGCGTCCCGTGCCCGCCTTTCTTTGAAGTGGGGGATTGCATGCTGAAGCTACGGCGTTTTGCCTGCGAGGGCCTTGAGTCCGGTTGCGTGACGGACGAGGCGCGCCCTCGCTTCTCCTTTGCCTTCGAGAGCGACCGGCAGGACGCGAGCCTGCGTGAGGTAACGCTCGAGGTCAACGGCTGGACCTGGCGAGGCACGGACGAGGTGGCAGTGCGCTACGACGGCGCGCCCCTCTCGCCCTGTACCGTCTACCAGGCTCGCATTTGCGCGACCGATGACGCCGGCGAGTCCGCCGAGGGCACGCTGGAGTTTGAGACGGGGCTTCTCGGCGGCTCGTGGGAGGCAGAGTGGATCAGCGATGCCGCCTACCGCTTTGACGAGAAGGGCGTGGCACCTGTGCCCATGGTCTTTAGGCACGCCTTCGCGCTCGGAGGCACGGTGCGTCGCGCCCGCGTCTACGCCACGGCCCTGGGCATCTACGACATCTCGCTCAATGGCCAACGCGTGGGAGAGCGCTACTTTGCGCCCGGCTTCACCTCGTACGGCTCGACGCTGCAGTACCAGACCTATGACGTGACGGACCAGCTTGGAGCCTCGAACGAGCTGGTGGTGACCGTTGCCGGAGGCTGGGCGGTGGGGCCCTTCTCCTACACGCGCAAGAACCGCGTCACCGCGGACAGGCAGGCCCTGCTCCTCGAGGTGCGCGTGGAGTATGCGGATGGCTCGACGCAGGTCCTGGGAACCGGCGAGGACTGGCAGGTCACCGAGGACGGGCCGTGCCGCATGGCCTGCTTCTATGATGGCGAGACGTACGACGCTCGTGTGAGCCTGGACAATGCCGCCTGGCGCCCGGCCGCGCGAGAGACCCTGCGCGTGAGCCCCGCGCTTGTCGCCGAGGACGGCGCACCCGTGCGTGCCCACGAGGTGATGAGCCCTGTGAGCTGCACAAAGGTGAGCGACGAGCTGGTCTATGACTTTGGGCAGAACTTTGCCGGAGTGGTTGACCTGGTGGTTGACGGGCACGAGGGCCAGACCATCACGGTGCGCCATGCAGAGATCCTGAAGCCAGACGGCACGCTCAACACGGACTTCCTGCGCACGGCCAAGGCAACCCTCACCTACGTGTGCCGAGAAGGGCGTCAGGAGTTCTCGCCGCGCCTCACCTACATGGGATTTCGCTACGTTGCGGTGAGCGGCGTCGACGAGGGCGACATCAAGATTTGCGCCCACGCGCTCTACTCGGACCTGCGCACGACCGGCGAGTTTGGCTGCTCTGACGAGCGTCTCAACCGCCTGCAGCAGAACATAGTGTGGAGCTCGAAGTCAAACCTCATGGACATCCCCACCGACTGCCCGCAGCGAGACGAGCGTATGGGCTGGACGGGTGACATTGCCGTCTTTGCCCCAACGGCCTGCTACAACTTTGACATGGGTCGCTTCCTGCGCAAATGGCTGCGCGACCTGCGCTCCGAGCAGTACCGTACGGGCGGCATTCCCGTAACGGTGCCGGCACAGGGCTTTGGCTTTCCCACCACCATCCCGCCTATGGCGGTGGACTTCTGGGGAGACGCCTGCGTCCTGGTGCCGTGGGCGCTCTACCAGGCCGAAGGTGACGTTGAGGTTCTCCGCAAGAACTTCGACACCATGAAGCGCTATGTTGACGCCTGTCGCTTCTGGGCGGGCTTTGGCGTTGGCGACTATCGCTACATCTGGCATACGCCGGCCGTGCTTCACTTTGGCGACTGGGTTGCTCCCGACGTGCCCAAGATGGGCCAGTGGCAGGCGCGCAGCAAGTGGACGGCAACGGCAAGCCTCCAGCACACAAGCGCACTGGTGGCCCGCATCGCAAAGATTCTCGGCGAGAATGACGCTGCCGAGAAGTACGGCCGCCTGAGCGCGCGCGTTGCCAGGGCGTACCGCAACGTCTTCACTAACGGCCACGGCAGGCTTAAGCAGGAGTTTCAGACCGCTTACGTGCTCCCCATCCAGTTTGGCATGCTCAAGGGAGACGAGCTGCGCTCGGCGGTGAAGCGCCTCTCCCAGCTGGTCGAGCAGGGCGGGTATCGCATTGGGACGGGCTTCCCCGGCACCCCGTACATCCTCTTTGCCCTGGCCGACAATGGCGAGAAGGACACTGCGTTCCAGATGCTCGAGTGCACGTCGTGCCCCTCGTGGCTCTACGAGGTGGTTCACGGCGCAACAACCATCTGGGAGCGCTGGGACGGCCTGGACGAGAACGGCAACTGCCCCATCGGCGACGACGGCACGGACATCATGATCTCGTACAACCACTATGCCAGCGGTGCGGTGGGCGACTTCCTCTACCGTCGCATCGCCGGCCTTGAGCCACTTGAGCCGGGATACCGCAGGTCACGGGTGCAACCGCTTGTTGGGGGAGGGCTTTGCTCCGCCCACGGTGCGGTTGAGACTCCCTATGGGCGGCTTGCTAGTAGTTGGAAGCTTGATGGCTCGTCCTTCTCGCTTGAGGTCGAGGTGCCCCTGGGCACCACCTGCGAGGTCGTGCTGCCCGACGGAAGCACGCGCGAGGTGGGGTGCGGTTCGTACACGTTTTCATGCGAAGCGGAGGATGCGCGATGAAGGGTCTTTCGTTTAACGAGGGATGGCAGTTCAGGCGGATTGCCCTTGAGGGCGAGAGGGACGAGCCGTTCGAGGAAGTCACGCTTCCCCACGACGCGATGATTGGTGAGACACGCAGCCCACAGGCGGTCTCGGCCCAGAACAGCGGCTGGTTCGAGGGACGCGACTACGAGTACGTCAAGACCTGGACCCCGCCAGAGGAGCTTGCTGGCAAGTCCCTCCTCCTCGAGTTTGAGGGCGTCTACCACCTGGCCCAGGTGTGGATCGACGGCACGCTTGTTGCGGAGCGGCCGTACGGCTACACGAACTTCTACGTGGACCTTGCTGGGCTTGTGGAGCCTGGCAGGCCCTGTGAGCTGCGCGTTGTTGCAAAGAACTCCGACCAGCCCAACAGCCGCTGGTACTCTGGTGCCGGCATCTACCGTCCAGTCACGCTGTGGGTGGGCGAGCCGGTCCACCTGTTGCCAAACGGCATTGTCGTGCGGACACTCTCGCTGGACGGCGGCCGTGCCTGCGTTGAGGTCTCGCTCGAGGCGAGCGGACATGGGCTGGCAACGGTCGAGCTTCTCCACGAGAGTTCGAAGGAACCTGTCGCCACGGGTAGTGTCGAGCTGGGCGAGGACGGAACCGGGGCGATGACGCTCGAGGTGCCGCAGCCCCGCACCTGGTCGCCGGACCATCCGGACCTCTATCGTTGCCTCGTTGACCTTGCGGCAGGGGGCAATGCCGCCGATCGCGGCGAGACGCTCTTTGGCATCCGCACCCTTGCGTGGGGCGATGACGGGCTTCTCCTCAACGGTGACCGCATCGTGCTTCGGGGCGCCTGCATCCACCACGACAACGGCGTGCTGGGTGCCTGCGCCTTTGCCGATGCGGAGTGGCGCAAGGTCCTGCTCATGCGCGAGCAGGGCTACAACGCCGTGCGCTCTGCCCACAACCCTTGCTCGAAGGCGCTGCTCGACGCCTGCGACCACCTGGGCGTGCTGGTTATGGACGAGTACGTGGACCATTGGTACATCCACAAGACGCTCCACGACTACGTTGAGTACTTCGATGTGTGGTGGCGCCGCGATCTTGCCGACATGGTCGAGAAGGACCGCAACCACCCCAGCGTGGTGCTCTACTCGATTGGCAACGAGGTGGCCGAGACCGCCCAGGAGCGAGGAGTCCTTCTCACCCGCCAGATGGTCGAGCACCTGCATGCGCTTGATCCCACACGTCCCGTTACCTGTGGCGTCAACATCTTCTTCAACCTGCTGAGCTCGCTTGGGCTGGGGCAGTACTCAGACGAGAAGGCTCGCCGCGAGGCCGAGCAGGCCGCTCGCCAGGGCGCAACGCCGCACCGCGCGGTGGGAAGCGAGTTCTACAACAGGTTGGCCGGGCTTCTCGGCGCGGGATTCATGAAGAAGGGCGCCGCGCTGCCCGCATGCGACCGCGTCACGCGCGACGCCTTCGCCCAGATGGACGTCGCCGGCTACAACTATGGCATCGACCGCTACAGGCACGACCTACGCGCGTACCCGCATCGGCTTATCCTGGGGAGCGAGACTTTCTGCTCCGATGCGCAGCGGTTTGCCGAGCTGGCCAAAAAGGAGCCGCGGCTTGTTGGCGACTTTGTCTGGGCCGGCATGGACTACCTGGGTGAGACGGGCGTGGGTGCCTGGGAGTACAACGACTACGCGCCGCGCGAGAGCGGGTTTGGATGGCTTACGGCGGGGTCTGGGCGCGTGGACCTCACGGGCAAGCCGCTTGGCGAGGCACTCTACACGCGCGTTGCGCTTGCCGGTGAGACGGGCCCCTACCTGGCCGTCTGTCCCGTGAACCACACCGGGGAGCGCCACTCGCCAAGCGCCTGGAAGATGTCGAACGCCATCGAGTCGTGGAGCTGGGACGGCTGCGAGGGGAGAGCTGCCAACGTCGAGGTCTACGCCCACGCGCACGCGGTGGCGCTGCTCCTTAACGGGCGCGAGGTGGGGCGAAGGCTCCTCAAGGGCTCTTGCGTGGCTCGCATGTCCTGCCGCTACGAGCCGGGAACGCTTGAAGCCGTTGCCTATGACGAGGACGGTCGTGAGCTGGGCAGGCGCTCGCTGAGAAGCGCGAGCGGCAAGACGGAGCTTCGGGCCGAGGTGGAGTATGCCGGCGTGCCGGGTGGGTTCGCGCGCCGCGACGTCTGGCACGAGGGCGCGGCAGCGGAGCCCGCGTGCGTTGGGGCCGGCAGGCTAGCTTTTGTGCGCGTGCGCTACGCCGGGGATAACGGCGAGACCCGGCCGCTCGCGATGGGCGTGCTGAAGGCCTCGGTCGAGGGCGGCGATCTTCTCGGCTTTGGATGCGCCTCTCCCTTTAACGAGGGGAGCTTTGTCACGGGAGAGACCCAGACCTACTTTGGCGAGGCGCTGGCGGTTGTGCGGCCGGTCTTGGGTTCGGATTGCGTGCGCCTCTCGGTCACCGATGGTGCGCTCTCGGCATCGGTGGAGCTGCCTGTCGTGTAATTTGCGAGCGAGGCCATCTTGTTGCTGGGGCTGCCGGGCCGTTTTCGGATAGATTGCACACCTTGGAGTGTCCATTCTGTCGGAAATATGCCCGGCAGCCCCATTTGCTTACTCGCACTGCGGGCTCTTTGCGCGCGACCTCCCCTTGGTGCAAGAAATAACCCCTCCGGCAATCGCTCGCCGGAGGGGACGGGGAAGGGAGGGACTTGTTCAGGTGGCAGATGGGCGGCTTGTCTGCCGCCCGCGGGGGCCTATGCGCGCTCTGCCTCGGACGCTGCGCCCTCGTTGCGCTCCTTGAGGGCTGCCTGCTCCGCCGGGAGGTTCTTCTCGACCGTGAAGAAGAGGAGCAGGACTCCGCAGATGGCAAAGGCAACGGTTTCCACCCAGATGTAGCAGCCGGCGATTGCCGTCTGCGCCGCGGCGGTCTGTGCCGCAACGCCCAGCGCTACGTCGGCGGCCTGGTCGTAGCCAACGCCAGCAAGGATGCCCGAGAAGATCGCGTTGCAGATGGGCGTGGCGGCCACTGCGATGCAGCTGTAGATTGACATGGTGAGGCCGTCGGTACGGATGTGGTTCTTGTACTCGATGTGGTCGATTACATCGGCGAGCATGGCAAGGATCATGTAGCCAAGCGGCGCGGACCCAAGGCACTTGATGGCAACGCCTGCGGCGACGGGCACAATGCTGCTCCCGCCTAGCCCGGCGATGATGCCGCCAATAACGCCCACGATCATGCCCACGATGCACACGCGCTGCTTGCCAAACTTGTTGCACAGCGGGATCACAAAGAGGATGGCCGCCGCCATGGGAAGCGCGCCCATGATGCTGAGAAGCGACTGCGACGCGCCCCAGGCCTCCGCGGTGCCAAAGTAGCTGTTGTCCAGGACCCACTTGCAGAAGTACACCATCGAGCCGTTCTTGAAGGCGCCGCTGAACTGGTAGAGCAGGTAGGCAACGATGATCACCCACCACATGGGCTCGTGCGCTACAGAGGAGAGCTGGCGCGCGAGGGACGGCGCCTCCTTCTTCTCGCCCGCGGCCTGCGAGGCGCTTACCTCCTCGGTGATGCGCTCACGCGTGAAGCGAAACTGCAGGTAGACGGTAATGAGGGTGAAGAGGGCGATGGCTGACATCGCAAGGAGCCAGAGGTTCTGGTCCTCCTTAAGGAAGAACGAGACGAGGATGGGGAAGACCATGGTGCCGGCGCCCATGACGCCAAAGCCCGCGATGTTGGTGAAGGAGGCCATGGTCCCGCGCTTCTCGGTGTCGCGCGTGGAGACGGCGACGAGGGTCGAGTTGGCGGTGTTGTAGATGGGGTAGGCAACCGAGTAGTACAGGTTGAAGGCGATGGCGATCCACACCATGCGCGCCATGCCCTCAAACGGCACAAAGAACATGAGGACCGTGGACACGGCAAGCGTGAGGGCCGAGAGCAGAATCCACGGGCGCGCCTTGCCGGCAAGGCAGTGCGTACGCTCGATGAGCTGGCCCACCATGAGGTTGGCTATGACGATAAGAACCGTCGAGACAAGCTGCAGCGCCGTGAGGAACGAGAGGTCAAGGCGCAGGACGTCCGTGAAGTAGTTCTGCAGCTGGCTCGTGAAGATGCCGGAGGCGAGAAGCCCGCCAAAGGGGCCGAGGAAGTACCCAAAAATCACCTCGGGTGGCGTGACCCGGTCACGCTTTGCAAGCGAGCTGGTAAATGGGCTTTCCCAGAGCCCCTTGCTCTTCTGCGGGGCTGTTGCTTTCTCGGCCATGTGATCCCCCTGTCAGGCTGTGGACCAGAGGTCCAACAATGATGACGAATTCGACAGATACTTGTTATGGGATATGTTAACAAGATTCTAGGTAAACGTGAAAACGATTTGCAGACGGTCGGGTTCTCCCGGTGACAGGTTTTCTGGAGAGGAGCCTCACGCCGATTAGAAAACAATTACCAACGTTTAGCGGAATTTTGGGATGAGTTACCAAATTCCTGCTTGGAAGCCGGGAACAGGCAGGTATTGTAGACGCCAACAGGGGGCTAGACCATCATTCAGGGAGGCACCATGGCTTCGCGCCATCTGGCAATAGACATTGGGGCGTCAAGCGGTCGCGCCATCGTGGGCGAGCTTGACGAGACGGGCCGCCTGCGGCTTACCGAGGTCCACCGCTTTGAGAACGGCCTTGTGCAGCGCGCGGGGCATCTGTGTTGGGGCATCGATGCCCTGTGGGAGAGCGTTCTCGACGGGCTGGCCGCCGCACACGAACAGGGCCTCACGCCCACTACGGTAGGCGTTGACACCTGGGGCGTGGACTTTGTCCTGCTCGATGCCCAGGACCGTCGCCTTGGCGATGCCGTGGGCTACCGCGACGCACGCACACAGGGCGTTCGCGAGGAGCTTGAGCGTACGGGTGTGCTGCCCTTCTCGGAGCACTACGCGCGCACGGGCATACAGCACCAGCCGTTCAACACGGCCTACCAGCTCTGCGCCCTCAAGCGCGAGCACCCAGAGCAGCTCGCCGCCGCCCACGCCTTCCTCATGGTGCCCGACTACCTCAACTTCCTGCTCTGTGGCGAGAAGGCCAACGAGTACACCAATGCATCTACAACCGCGCTGGTGGGGGCTACGTCGCGCGACTGGGACCGCGAGCTTCTCGCCCGCCTGGGCCTTCCTGCAGACATCTTCCTGCCCGTCCGCATGCCGGGCTGCTCGCTGGGCCACCTGCGTCCCGAGGTCGCCCGGTGCGTGGGCTTTGACGCCGAGGTGGTGCTCCCCGCCACGCACGACACGGGCTCGGCGTTCCTGGCCGTTCCCGCGCGAGACGACCATGCGGCCTTCCTCAGCTCCGGTACCTGGAGCCTTCTGGGCACGGAGCTCGCGGCGCCCGTGACCACGCCCGCGAGCGCGGCGGCAAACTTCACGAACGAAGGTGGCTACCAGGCACGATACCGCTACCTCAAGAACATCATGGGCCTCTGGATGATCCAGTGCGTGCGACGCGAGTCCGCGCGCCCGGACGGCACCCTTCCTAGCTGGGGCGAGCTTGTCTCTGCCGCCGAATTCGCCCACAGGCAGGGCTTCCGCGCGCTTGTGGACGCGGAGGACGCGCGCTTCCTCTCGCCGCGCTCGATGGTGGCCGAGGTCCGCTCCGCATGCTCGGACGCCGGCCAGCCGGTGCCCGCCACGACGGGCGAGGTTGCGTGTGTGGTCTACGATTCCCTGGCCGCAGACTACGCGCGCACCGTGCACCAGATGGAAGGGCTTATCGATACCTCGTTTACCAGCGTGAACATTGTTGGCGGGGGCTCCGCTAATGCCTACCTCAACCAGGCCACGGCCAACGCCTGCAACCTTCCGGTCTATGCCGGTCCCACCGAGGGCACAGCTCTTGGCAACCTCATCGTGCAGATGATCCACGCGGGCGAGCTTGAGGACCTCGCGTCCGCCCGCGCGGCCATAGCAAGCAGCTTTGACATCAAGGAGGTACTACCCCATGAGTGACGCAGGTATCACCGCCTACGAGGCGGCCCGCGCGCGCTATGCAGCCTACGGCATTGACACCGAGGCCATTCTCGCACGCCTGGCGGCAAAGCCAATCTCCATGCACTGCTGGCAGGGCGATGACGTGCAGGGCTTTGACCAGGGCGATAACCCCGCCTCGGGCGGAATCATGACCACGGGCAACTATCCTGGCCGCGCCCGCAACTTCGAGGAGCTCACGGCGGACTTCGCCTACGCCGCGAGCCTCATCCCCGGCGCCAAGCGCGTGAACCTGCACGCCAGCTATGCGGTCTTCTCGGACGAGAATCCCTGGCACGACCGCGACAAGCTCACCTACGAGGACTTCCGTCCCTGGGTCGAGTGGGCGCGCGAGCAGGGCTTTGGTATCGACTTCAACCCCACGTTCTTCTCGCACCCGCGCGTGAACCACGGCCTTACGGTGAGCTCGCCGGACGCGGAGACCCGAGAGTTCTGGATTCGCCACGGCATCTGCTGTCGCCAGATTGCCGAGAGGATCGGCGAGGAGCTGGACGACGAGGTCCTTCTCAACTTCTGGATCCCCGACGGCCTGAAGGACACCCCAACCGACCGCTACGGCCTGCGCAAGAACCTGGTGGACGCCCTGGACCGCATCTACGCCGAGCCCGCGCCGCACGTGGTGGACGCCTTCGAGCAGAAGGTCTTTGGCCTGGGCGTCGAGGGCTTCACGGTGGGCGACCAGGAGCTCTACGAGGGCTGGGCCGCGCGCCACGGCGGGAGCGCCTGCGTGCTTCTCGACACCGGCCACTTCAACCCCACCGAGGACGTGGCGGACAAGCTCTCGGCGCTGGCGCTCTTCTTTGACCGGCTGCCGCTGCACGTGACACGCCCCATGCACTGGGACTCGGACCACGTGACCCTCTTCAACGACGACCTGCGCGAGCTTGCCGGCGAGATCGTGCGCGTCCCGGGCGCCTGGGAGAAGTCGATGATTGGCATGGACTTCTTCGACGCGGCCATCAACCGCATTGGTGCGTGGGCCTGCGGCATGCGCTCCATGGAGAAGGCCCTGCTCTTCCAGCTGCTTCAGCCAAACGACCAGCTCAAGGAGATGCAGGACACCTTCCAGGACTCGCGCAAGATGATCGTGCTCGAGCAGTTCAAGTGCATGCCGTTTGGCGACGTCTGGGACGAGTACTGCCGCCGCGAGGGCGCGCCGCTCGAGGGCGAGCTTTGGGACAAGGTCAAGTCGTACGAGGACAACGTTCTAAGCGCCCGCGCATAGGTGCCGGCGAGAAGGGAAAACACTCATGGCAATGGTTGATCTGGACTTTGTTAAGGCATACGTGCGCATGTGCAACGACGGCTGGCTCCAGGGCTGGCACGAGCGCAACGGCGGGAACCTCACGTATCGTCTGAGCGAGAAGGACGTCGAGGCGGCGCGCCCGTTCTTTGGCGAGCCCCGCGAGTGGCACGAGATTGGCGTTACCCTGCCCAACCTGGCGGGGGAGTACTTTGTGGCAACGGGCTCGGGCAAGTACCTGAGAAACGTGGCGCTTGACCCCGAGGCGAATATTGGCATCTGTGAGCTGGACGAGAAGGGCGAGCGCTGGCGCGTGGTGTGGGGCCTTCCGGGTGGCGGCGTCCCTACGAGCGAGTTCCCCACGCACCTCATGAACCACAGCGTGCGCAAGCGCGTGACTGGCGGCGCCAACCGCGTGATCTACCACTGCCACGCCACCAACGTGATTGCGCTTACCTACGTGCTGCCGCTCACCGACCGCGACTTCACGCGCGCGCTTTGGCAGAGCGCCACGGAGTGCCCGGTGGTCTTCCCCGAGGGTGTGGGCGTGGTGCCGTGGATGGTTCCCGGCGGCGTCGACATTGCGCGCGCCACGAGCAAGAAGATGGAGACCTACCAGGCCGCAATCTGGGCCATGCACGGCCTCTTCGTGAGCGGTCCTGACTTTGACACCGCGTTTGGGCTTGCGCACACCATCGAGAAAAGCGCCGACGTCTACGTGCGCGTTCTCTCCTGCGGCGGCGTGAGGCAGACGATCACCGATGACGACCTGCGTGCCATTGCGCGCGACTTTGGCGTGACGCTCAACCCGGCGATGCTCTAGCGAGGCTCGGCGCTTCCTCTCGCCCCCCTCTCGTTCTTTATCGGTATCCGTGAAAAGCTCTCTTCGCGACCTGGGCAAACGTTGGCCTCGTTTCACAGATACCGATAAAGAACGAGAGGGGGCAAGCACCGGCGAGCGTGGCGAGCGCCGGAGGCCAAGCTAGTCGACCGGCATAGAGACGACAATGAGCCTGGTGTCCCCCTCCGTGCTGGAGCTGACCGACCCACGATGCGCGTCGACCACGCGCCTGGCCAGGCGATCCAGGTCAGAGTGCGCGCCGTACCTCTCGACCTCGTGCTGCTCTGCCTCGTAGCCCTGCACTGACATCGTGACCATGTCCCCGCGTCGTCTCACGATGAAGGAGATGTCGCGTTGCGTGGGGTCGCTAACCCGGCGCACCTGGCTGATCATGAGGTCAAGCACCCCGCCAACCAGTACGTATATCTCGGCCGGCCCCAGGAAGGCAAGCGCCTCGCCGTCCGCAATGGGCGAGAGGCTCATCCCGTTTGACTCGCAGACAAGGCTTTTCTCGGTGAGCACGGTGTCCAGCGCCTCGTTCCCCGTGCGGATAATGGCGTCGTAGTGGTTGACCTCGCTCACCATCTGGACGAGCAGGTCGTTCACCTGGGGGTTGTCGAGCGCGCCCATCTGGCGGGCGGCCTCGGTGGTGCTGCGGACAATGTCGTGCATGCGTCGGTTGACGGCCTCGATGGAGAGCCTGCTCTCCTCGTACTGCCGGCTCCGCTCTTCGAGGATGTGCCGGTCGACCGCCACCTCGGTCTCCAGACGGGACCCCACCAGAGAGCGGTACTCAAAGGCGAGCAGGAAGGCGCAAAAGGCCAGGTGGACGCAGCGCAGCGCTAGGATGGTCGAGGGTTCCAGTCCCTGGGACTCGAGCTGCTTGAGAAGGACGTCCAGCCCAATCACCGCAAGGATGCACATCCCAAAGGCGGGGAGCATACGCCTGTCTGCCACCAGCTCGAGGCGTCCCCTTCGCACCGGACGAACAAACAGCAGGTAGAAGGCGATATACGTGACGAGAAGGACCAGATCGTCGGGAATGGCGGCGAGCGGGCCGACCTGCGTTAGCCGCGCCGTGTCCAGGAGGATTCCCTGCACGCCGGTAGCGAACCCCTGCGCGGTGTAGCCGGCAGAGGAGCAGAAGAAGGCAGTCCAGACAGACGTCGAGAACACCGCCCACACCGACGCCGCCGAGAGCAACAGCAGCGCGGCAAAGGTGAGGAGGTAGCCGGCAACGTCGATCGTCCCCTCTCCCCATGATGCGACGAGGTGCAAGGCGACGGGTGAGAGGAGGACGGCCACGAGAGCCACGCGCAGGGGGAGGGGCACCTTGCGCGTTGGCAGCGCGTCCGCAAGAAGAAAGATGGGAATCTCGATCTGCAGCATGAGCCAGAACGGTCCGAGCACGTTGCTCGCCCCGGTCATCTGGTCCCTCCCAGGGTGCCAAAGAACGCGTTGACCTTCTCGACCACAGACGCGCGCATGGTGCGGCCTACTGCGAAGGTGGTCCCGTCGAGAAGCACTACCTCCGATGATCTGTACCGCTTGATCTGCGCCATGTTGACGATGGTTCCCCTCGATATGCGCACGAACTGCATCGCGGGAAGTTTCTCCTCAACCGAGGCGAGCGTTCCCCGCTCGACCGCCGTCTGCCCGTTGGCGAGATGGAACAGCAGGTCATGACCGTGCGAGTCGATGTAGGCAATCTCCGAAACCCTCACAACGGTAATCCCGCCCTGGGTCTTGAGCACCAGGGAGTGCGAGGCGTTTCTCTCCATCACACGGAGCGCCTTGTCCATGCGCATGCAGAACGCGCTGTAGCTCACGGGCTTCACCATGAAGTCCAAGGCGTCCACCTCGTAGCCTCGGACCGCAAACTGGGCGAGGTTGGTTACAAAGATGATAGGCGTGGTGGTGTCGAAGGTCCGCATGAGCGTCGCTGCCTCCATGCCGTCAAGGCCAGGCATCTCGATGTCCATGAGGATGAGGTCAGCCTTCTCGGAAAGTTCCGCCAGCGAGCGGGCGGAGTCCCGCCAGGTAACGGCAAGCTCCACGTCATGCTCGCGCGAGTAGCGCCTCAAATGGGCGAGAAGCGACTGCGCGGCAGCCGGCGAGTCCTCAAGAAGCAGCACCTGATACACCAAAGCCCCCTTCATGTGCGACAAACCCGATGGTACACGAGCCGAGAGTGACTGCCCGCCCTTCTCGACAAGTGGCCACTGGCGAGTAACGCCGTGTCGTTCGAAGCCAAAAGGCTACTGGTCGCGACGCGGTCGAGACGTGCTGCCCCGCGCGAGGGAGGATGACCCTCGGAAGGTTGCGGGGTGGGACCCGCACGCATACAAGGAGGGAACATGGCAACAACTACCAGGAGGAACTTCATTCTTTCGTCTGCCTTGGCGGCGGCCTCGGCCACGGTGCTCGCGGCATGCGGGACCTCGGGCGAGGCGTCTGACGGCAAGCTGCCGGCTGCAGACTCGTACCCCATCAAGCCGGACGCCTCCGGTGCCAAGGCCAAGTGGAGCGAGGAGGAGAAGGACGGCTACAACCTGATCACCCAGGAGGGCGGCGCGACCCTCTCGTACAGCCCCGAGTCTGGCCTGGGCATCATTCAGGTCGACGGCTATGCGTTCAAGGACCTCAACGGCAACGGCGTGCTCGACCTCTTTGAGGACTGGCGCCAGAGCCCCCAGGACCGCGCGGCCGCATGGGCGAAGGAACTTTCGGTCGACGACGAGCTTCCCCTCATGCTCCACTCCTCCGTCATGGTCGAGGAGGCCAAGGACCTCTCAGCCGGTGGCGACATGGCCGTGAGCAACCAGTTTGACCTAGGTGTTCGCACGGCGTTGAGCTTTGCTGTTCAGGGTGACGGCAAGTCGCAGTCCGATTGGAACAACGCCTGCCAGGCGTACTGCGAGGCCAAGCCCAACAGCATCCCGTTCAACCTTTCGACCAACCCGCGCGACTTTGGCAAGTTCCCAACGAACCTCTCGCTGGCCGCGAGCTTCGACCCCGAGCTCGCCAAGTCCGTCGCCGACCAGATTGCGAAGTGCTACCGAGCCGTGGGCGTCACCTGCCTGCTCGGTCCCCAGATCGACATGTGTGGCGAGCCCAGGTGGAGCCGCATCACCGGTGCCTTTGGCGAGGACCCCGCGCTCTCGCGCGACCTCACGCGTGCCACCATCGACGGCCTGCAGTCCACGTACGTCGACGGCAAGGACACCGGTTGGGGAGCGGAGTCCGTCGGCACCCAGATGAAGCACTTCCCGGGCGACGGCGCCGGCGAGTCCGGCCGCGAGGCACACGGCGACTTTGGCAAGTTCAATGTCTACCCCGGCGACAACTTCAAGGCAACGCTCGTGAACTTCCTGGACGGTGGCCTCAAGCTGGACGACTCCACGGGCCAGGCCTCCGGCGTCATGACGTCATACTCCATCGCGTACTCGAAGGACGAGGAGTACGGCGAGCTGGTCGGCTCGGCATACTCCAAGTTCAAGACCGGCATCCTGCGCGACCAGTGCGGCTACGACGGGCTGATCTGCTCGGACTGGGGCGTGACGGACGACCCCGGCGGCTTTGTCTCCACCCCCTGGGGTGTGACCGGCCTCACCAAGCCCGAGCGCTTCAAGAAGATCATCGACTGCGGCCTCGACCAGATTGGCGGCGGCTCTGACCTCGAGTCGCTCAAGGCGGCCTACGACATGCTCGTGAGCGAGCTTGGGCAGGACGGCGCAGACGAGCGAATCCGCGAGTCCGCGCGGCGCATCCTCGTCACCTACTTCGAGCCCGGCCTGGTCGACAACCCCTACACCGACTCGAAGGCGGCAGTCAAGCTGCTCGAGGGCGACGAGCTTGCCGCAACCGCGCGCGACGCCGCCGACAAGTGCATCGTCCTTCTCAAGAACGAGGGCAACGTGATCTGCGAGCGCTCCCAGAAGCCCAAGGTCTACGTGCCGGTGAAGTACACGCCCGCCCAGGCGGCTGGTGCCACGGGCAACACGGCGACGGGCGCCACGATGAAGCTTCCCATCGACGCGAGCAAGGTCGCGGACTGCCTTGACATCGTGAGCGACACCATCGGCGACCCCACCGGCCCTGCTGACCAGGACGGGAAGCCCACCTATCAGGAGTCCGACCTCACGCGTCTCACTGCCGACCAGGTTGCGGACTGCGACTTCGCGATCGTCTTTGTCGACTCGCCTGCCACGGGCGACGGCGCCATCCCCAACGGCGACGGCTCCTACACCTACGTGCCCAAGACGCTTCAGTACCGCACCTACACGGCAGACGGAGCAAACGTGCGCAAGACCTCGATCGCGGGCGACAAGCTCGCGGATGGCAGCCAGGAGAACCGCGCGTACTTTGGCCAGTCCACGACCGCCCAGAACGAGAGCGACCTCGACTCAATCCTCAACACGGTCGAGCTCATGGCCGGCAAGCCCGTGGTGGTTGTCATCAACGCCAGCACGCCAATGGTCTTCTCAGAGTTCGAGGACAAGGTTCAGGGCATCGTGATGCACTTTGGCGCTGCCGACCTTCCGCTTGCCGACATCCTTGGCGGAAAGGTCGAGCCGAGTGGCCTCCTGCCCCTGCAGCAGCCCGCGGACATGGACACTGTCGAGGCGAACGACGAGGACGTGCCCCGCGACCTGGTGTGCCATGTCGATTCGGCAGGCAACACCTACGACTTTGGCTTTGGCCTTGACTGGAAGGGCGTCATCGACGACGACCGCGTGACCACCTACGCCAAGGTCGCCCCGCTCACCGAGCCCCAGACTGTCTCTATTCAGCTGTAGGAACGTCTGAGCAGACAGAGCTCAGCAAGCGACGAAAATGCGGCGCTCCATCGGTTCCGGTGGGGCGCCGCTTCCCTCGTCCCTGCTCCTCTCCCCCTCTCCCCTTCCTCTCTCCTCCTCCACCCTCCATCCTATCCCACCCTCTCCCTCCCCTTCTTTATCGGTATCTGTGAAACGGGGCCAACGTTTGCCCAGGTCGCGAGAATCGCTTTTCACAGATACCGATAAAGAACGAGAGAGGGAGGGGAGAAGGGAGGGGGAGGGGAGAGGAGCAGGAAGGGGGCAACGGAGGGGCAACGGGGGCGCAGCAGGTACCGGCGCCCCCGGGGGCTACTTGGAGGTGCGGCGAGCCATCTTCTCGAGCTCGGTCGCAGCAGCGTTGGCCTTGTCTCTCCACTCGGCGACCTTGGCCTTGTTGTGGGCGTTCTCGTACTGGGTGGCAATGAGCAGCGCGAGTCGCATGCGCTGCTGCGGCCCCTTTGCCTCCTCGTATTGCTTCTCCATCTCGGGGATGTGGCTCGTGTCGTTCTCGGCGAAAATCTCCCACATGAGGCGCGACTCCTCGGCCACGGGCTTCTCGGCGGTCTTCTCGATCTCCTCGAGCAGCGGCTTTGCGTCCTTGTAGCGCTCGTGCTCCATGTAAAAGCGGAATGCCTTCACCACGACCTCGCTGCGCTGGTTCTTGGACGAGCGCATGGTGAGTAAGACGTCGAATTGCCGGGAGGCGCCTTCGACGTCGTCCTTCACGAGGTAGGCGTTGAGCTTCATGTACTCCCGGTTGAACGGCGGGTAAAGCCACTTGGAGCTGGGCTTGTCGAGAAGCTCGAGTGCCTCGTCGCAGCGTCCGTCGCGCAGGAGCAGCGCAAACTTGTTGAGGCGGGTGCTGCGCATGAGCTGCTCAACGATGAAGTAGGCGGCGGCAATGGCGATAAGCGCGATGGTGATGGGGTTGAACTGCATGGACTCTCCGCACGACGTCGGGATACTGCAGGCAACAGTGTAGCCCCGCGATGAGACAAAGGGACAGTCCCTTTGTCTCATGCTATCGTCGATGATGGCCGGTGAAACTCGCTCGATGTGATGGGGGGGGAGCGACATGGCAAAGGTGACGCTCAAGGACATCGCGCGTGAGGTGGGGCTTTCGCCTGCCTCGGTGTCTCTCGTTCTCAACAATCGACCGTGTCGCGTGAGCGAGGAGAACCGACGCCGCATTAAGGAGGTCGCGCGTCGCAAGCACTACATCCCCAACCAGATCGCCCGCAGCCTCGTGATGCAGCAGTCGCGCTCGTTTGGGCTGGTCGTGCCCAACATCCAGAGCCGCTACTTTGCCTCGCTTGCCAACAACCTCGAGATTCTCTGCCGCGAGAGGGGATACCTGCTGCTTATCACAAACTCCGTTGGTTCCTCCGAGAGCGACGCCGAGCTGGTCCGCCTGCTGGTGAACCGCGGGGTGGATGGCATCTTCCTTGTGGTCTCGGACGAGTTCACCACCGATAAGGAGCTGATAGATGACCTTACGCAGCTGCCCGTGCCGCTTGTGATGGTTGACCGTTTTATCGATGGCGTGAGTTGCGACCGCGTGCGATATGACAACGAGCTTGGCGGCTACCTGGCCACGGACCACCTGCTGCGCCACGGCCACCGACGCGTGGCGTGCATCATCAACCCCGGCTCAAATACCGGGCGGCTGCGTCTCTCGGGCTATCGTCGCGCGTTGGACGAACATGGCATTGCGTTTGATCCCGCGCTGGTCTTTGAGAGCGACTACTACATTCCCGACGCGTGGCAGGCGGCCGAGGGGCTTCTCGCCACGGACGCCACGGCAGCGTTTGCGAGCAGCGATAACATCGCGCTGGGGCTGCTCAAGCGTGTGTACGAGCGCGGCCTTCGCGTGCCGGGCGACCTTTCGGTGGTGAGCTACGACAACAGCGCGGCGGACTCGCTCTTCGAGCCGGCGCTCACCTCCATCGAGCAGAACGTGCCGGCAATCTCCGAGGTCGCGGTGCAGATGATGCTCGCACGGGTAGGGGAACACGCCGAGGACGCTGACGTTGCGGCGCCGGTCGAGCGCATGCTCACTCCGCGGCTGGTCGAGAAGGACAGCGTCCGGGCGCTGTAGGGGCGTCGCGCGGCGCGTGGTGTGGTCCGTTGGCACGAATTGACGGTTGGGCTACGGTTTTTCTCGGTATCCCAAAGTATCAGGCGGTTCGATATTTGATAAACCTCAGGTCAGAGAATTGTCCCTTCAACAGGGACGTATAAGGGACTTAACCAAAACTCTGCGAGACAGGTAGGAGCGGGGTCTCGACGGCAGGCGTATTGCATGACGTAGCGAATCGCCCGGTCCCCAAATGCGCGTTCTCACGACGATTCCGTGCGAACGGGCTTCTCGGACTCCTTTGTTTGCCGCAGCTCCGCACCTCCAATTGTGCAGAACTTGCGGTGGTGCCGAGAATTCTCGTCTCCTCTCGTGTAGGTAAAACGTTTTACCTACTACACTCAAACCGTGAGCAATGCGAAACAAGTAGGCGAGCGGTGCCAAAGGGCCGCTCGAGTGGCGGTGCCGAGGGCCCGCCAGTGAGAGGAGAGAGAATGGCTCAGCCTGTGTTGGGAACTCCCTGGAAGAAGCTCAACGGCCCGGTGAGCGAGGACGAAATCGCGTGGGTCGACAAGTACTGGCGTGCCGCCAACTACCTGTCCGTCGGCCAGATCTACCTGCGCTCCAACCCCCTCATGCGCGCGGACTTCAAGAACCAGGATGGCCCCGACGGCTTCACCCGTGAGGACGTCAAGCACCGTCTCGTTGGCCACTGGGGCACCACGCCCGGCGTCAACTTCCTCTTTGGCCACGTGAACCGCCTCATCCACGACCACCAGCAGAACGCCATCTTCCTCATGGGCCCCGGTCACGGTGGACCCGCCGGCACCGCGCAGTCCCTGCTCGACGGTACCTACCGTGAGGTTCGTCCCGACATCACCGACGACGAGGCCGGTCTCCAGAAGTTCTTCCGCCAGTTCTCCTATCCTGGCGGCATCCCCAGCCACTACGCGCCCGAGACCCCCGGCTCCATCCACGAGGGCGGCGAGCTGGGCTACGTGCTCTCCCACGCCTACGGCGCCGTGCTCGACAACCCCAGCATGCTCGCGGTTGCCGTGGTTGGCGACGGCGAGGCCGAGACCGGCCCGCTTGCCACCAGCTGGCAGACGAACAAGTTCATGGACCCGCTGACCGATGGCATCGTCCTGCCGATCCTGCACCTCAACGGCTACAAGATCGCCAACCCCACCATCCTCGCCCGCATCTCCGACGGCGAGCGCGACGAGTTCTTCCGCGGCATGGGCTATCACCCCTACAACTTTGTCGCCGGCTTTGACGAGGAGGACCACGCCTCCATCCACCGTCGCTTCGCCGCGCTCCTCGAGGAGGTCTTCGACGAGATCTGCGACATCAAGCGCCGCGCGGCCGCCGGCGAGGCGTCCCGCCCGTTCTATCCCATGATCATCTTCCGCACCCCCAAGGGTTGGACCTGCCCCAAGGAGATCGACGGCAAGAAGACCGAGGGTTCCTGGCGTGCGCACCAGGTGCCCCTGGCGTCTGCTCGCGACACCGAGGCCCACTTCGAGGTCCTCAAGGGCTGGCTCGAGTCCTATGAACCCGAGGGTCTCTTTGACGAGAAGGGCGCCATCCGTCCCGAGGTCACCGAGTTCATGCCCGAGGGCGAGCTGCGTCTGGGTGCCAACCCCAACACCAACGGCGGCAAGCTGCTGAAGGACCTCGAGCTCCCCGACACGGCGAAGTACGCGATCGACGTCGAGAAGGGCGGCCATGGCTTTGGTGCCACCGAGGCAACCCGCGTGCTGGGCGAGTACACCGCCGAGCTCATCAACAACAACCGCGACATGTTCCGCATCTTCGGCCCTGACGAGACGGCGTCCAACCGCCTGCAGCCCAGCTACCAGGTGACGGACAAGCAGTGGTTCAACGGCGACCTCAACG
>CAIFEH010000029.1_pt1 | contig 25466 bp, 20 predicted proteins | sample 7355751 | NCBI WGS metagenome assembly CAIFEH01 (sample SAMEA6864055, study PRJEB38353) | metagenome | biome: bioreactor; feature: anaerobic; material: water | place: Germany | collected 2018 | reverse complement strand
TGGGGCTATTGGCAACGGCAGGGAGCGGCTACGTCAATGCTGGTCTAACAGAGAGAAGCATATCCACCCAAACAGGAAGAACAGTGGTCCGAAAACCGGGCAGACGAGCATGACAATCGCGCGGAACAGGCCACTCCTGGACGCCTTCTTCTTGCGCAGGAGGTTAACCAGCAGATACGCCACGACGACGATCGCGTTCGCGAGCAGTATCAGCAGAAAGACCGCTACCTCGTGGTTCATGACTCGTCACTCGCCTCCGTCGCAATGAACCCCTCGCTCCGGAAGCGTTCGAGCACCATCTGGTTGTTCTTGTTTGTCGTGTTGGTCAGAATCGCGTACACCTTGCCGTCCACGACACCCACGTAGTCGGTCGACCTCAGAAGCCCCGTCGCCGCCGACGCAGTCTTGGTTGCCTTGGCATGTCGCCTTGGCCTGTCAATCTGGATTACGTCCATCGTCACGAGATTGTGCTCTGCCGCGTTCTTATATGCCGTAAGGGTCCGCTGGAAGGCTTCTTTCTTAAGGACCGAGGTGCCGGGAATGTAATACTGGCTTCGTTGTAGCTCGATGAGGCGGTTGGCGCGCAGGACGGCGTTCTGGATAAGTGCAGACACCACCGCAAGCTGGTTTGACTCTGCCAGCGTGAGACGGCTCCAAGGAATTCCCCACACGCAGACGAGGGCACGCATTTGGTCCTCCTCGTAAAGGGCGCTTGCCATGAGGGGAAGGCCCGCCTCCAAGCCGCGGTTGACGAAGACGTTGTGGTCGGCGAGCGTCGCGTACATCTCCCTCTTCCTGGAGTAGTCAAACGAGTTGCCCAGTGACCGCGCCGTGTCGCTGGTCGAGGCAATGAGGCGAGCCCACTTGTCGTTGGAGACCAGGTAGATGGCAACATCATTCACGCGAAGAACCTGTTCCACGATCCCTGCCGCCCTGAACAGCACATCGATGCCCTCGGCGCGGTCAAGCGACCGGGTGATTCCGTAAATCTCGCCGATACTACCAACCTCGCTCACGACCTGGTCCTCCAGCGAGTCCTTCACGCGCACGTTGGTCCCGTTGATCGCTCGGATGTCGTCAATCTGGACCTGCATGTACTCGTGGTCCTCGTCTGCCTCCTCGTCACGCTTGGTCAACTGGTCCTTCACGTAACCGGATGCCAGGCCAAAGGCGAAGACCATGGCGATCCAGAGGTAGTCGGCATAACCCATCAGGCTGGTAAAGCCAGCCTGGTGGAAGTTGCCGACCAGCACCGCCGCCGAGGCAAGGACCGAGGCGAACACCGCCTGCTGCTGCCCGTAGCGCAGGGCGAAGAACAGGACGTAGAGGAAGTAGAGGTCGATGTACTTGAGGTACTCCGTGCCACCGAACGTCTGGCGCAGCCAGGTGACCAGCAGGAACACGGCCACGCTCTCGACAAACGGAAGCGCCGCCCTGAGCAGGGTGAGGAGCTTGTTCTCCCCCTCCCTCCTCGCAGGCTCGCCTTGGTAGCGCTCCGGGTGCTGGGACATGGTGTGGACGATGGTGTCGATGCCATCCTCCAGGGGCACCAGGCGATTGATTCCAAACTCCCCCTCAAAGCGGTCGTTGCCCAACAGAACCTCTGACGCCTGGGCGCCCTCCCCCTGCGGGGCAACGTCCTGGATGCCGTAGCGCTCGCAGGACTTGCACACCAGCGCGGCAACCTCCTCCTCCGGCGTGCGAGCCATGGAGCCGATCTGGTACAGGCTCTGCCTCAAGGCACCCTCTCGGGATACAAGGTTCAGGAGAAAGTACAGGGCATCCGCCTGATAGAGCCCCGTGAGCGTCGTGTCCTCATGAAACGTGACCCTCTTCTCGTTAAGGGCGGAGAGGCACATCCGCTCAATGGGACCACGAACCTCGCAGAGGGAGGAGGGGACGTGATACAGCCCGTTCAGGCGCACGACCGCGGCATCCAGGTTCCTACAATGGTGGAAGCCCGCGGTCATGAGCTCACCAAGGCCAACCGTCATGCCCTTGTCGTCCCTCGCGTCGGGCCGAACGTCCTCCCCCACGGTCTCGGTATGCGCGTCAAGGAGGACGCATTCTGACGAGAGGTAGAGGAAGCGCCCCCTCTTCTGCCGTGCGAAGGCCATGAGGAGGTTGGTCAGCCCTCCCAGGTAGGCGGATGCGTCGCCCTCGTCCTCCCACGTGTAGTGCGCATCAAAGGCACCCATGTAGATGACGACGTCCGGGTCGACGCTGGCAAAGACCTCGTGCATGTTGGGCTCATCGTAGGGAAAGTCGTACCGAACGAATGTCTCCTCGTACCAATCGCCCTTGCGCCGGGCGCCTGTGAGAAGGTAGACCTGATGGCCGTTTTTCTTGAGGTCAGCAATCAGCCGATTAATCAGATCGCATGTGCCACCCGCTACGAGAACTCTCATTTGACACCTGAATTCATGTACTCGCCGAGGGAGTGGACGAAGTCGCGGACATCGCCACGGACCACCGTCTGGTCCACGCCCCCATCCTCGCTGAGTCTTGCGGTCATCTCTCCCTCGTCCATGCCCTTGAGAAAGAGGTCCGCCATCTTTGCCCCGGATTCGTTCAGGACGAGCGGGGCGTGGTAGGGATGCCCGTTTTGGGCAACGTCGATAAGCCAGTACCGCCCAGCTGCCTTCCGCACGACATAACCTTCTCTCATCGGTCTGACCCCCGCTCAAACAGGTGCATCTTGGCAGAGACTTCGCTACGCTCCCTGGTCTCAGCGAGTACGTTGCCCAGCGTGGTGTGTCTCACCTTGCGGTTATTGTAGAAAAACTTAAAGAGCGTGCTCAGCCACAGGGCTGGCCAGAGCGGGACGACCCTGCTTGCCTCGGGATAGTTCAGGCGCATCTGGTGATGAAACTCGCGGGCGTAGTCAGCGAGCCCCGTCCCTCGCAGCGCGACCATGCGTGCGTTGCTCGACTTCCCGTGGGCCCCCGAGCAGAGGATGTCCTGCATGAGCAGGGCGCAGTCCTCGTCGCACACGGTCTGCTCCCCCCGCATGCCCAGATAGGCAACGCAGGTTGACGAGAGGTATTCGGAGAACTCGAGGATGCCGCACTCGCGGCACATCTCGCGATACGCGCGCCTCTCCCCCTCGGGAATGCCGTGATCCCAGAAGATGACCCAGTCTGCCAGGATCTTGAGGCCAAACCCCGAGCGCAGATAGTGTTGGAGCGCATGCAGGACCAGACAGAACGCCTGGTCGGCAGGAGACGCGCAGGGCCAGTCCATGCCCAGGAACGAGAAGCTCTGCATGCGTCCCGCGAAGCCCGACGTTATCGAGCGAATGGCATCGTTTGTCCTGGCGTCGTCAAACGCCTCGACTAGGCTGGTGTGCAGTTCCACCTGCAACCCATCCAGGGAGAGGGCAACGTGATGGTGGGCATTCTGCTCGCCCAGCACGACAAAGCCAGCGTCCTCCAGCACCCTGAGGGCTTCGTCCAGCCGGCTTGAGTCACAAAGGAGCAGGTCAACGTCAGACGAGGGGCGCAGCTCCGGCGTGGGGTACCATCTCGCGACCGAGACACCCTTGAGGACGAGGACCTGCATGCCGGCGCCCTTGAGCGTGCGGATCGCATACTTGCCCAAGAAGAGGAGCCTATAGAAGAGATGGACGTTCATCTCCGCCGCCCTCTGCACGCGGTCGGCATGGCAGACCGGATAGAGCAGCGGAAGCACCTCGTGCCACTCCGCCTCGTCCAGCACCGCATCGCCAAGCGACGTGGGCGATAGGCCTGGCCGTGGTCGAAGGCTCTGACGCAGGGCTGCGAGCAGACGCACGTTCGTCTCCCCCATCCTTGCAGGATCAGTCCTACTCACGGGGCACCCTCCAGTAGGAGTCTGGTTTGTGGCCGTATCCCCTCCTCAAGATGCTCCCCCTGCAGAAGATGTGCGTGTCAAGGTTTCTCTCGATCCACTGCAGGCGCAGGTAACCTACGGTAAAGCCGGCGGCCGCCCCAAGAACCAGGCCCAACCCATGAAGGATCTGCGGGAGATGCATGGACCAGAGCGCGCCAAGGAGCGTGACGAGGGCGAAAACTAGCGACATGAGGACGGCGCCCTTTGTGTCGTTGAAGTAGTACAGGTACAGCATCTCGGCATACATGACAAACAGGATGAAGTAGCCCCCCGCCAGCGCGGGGTAGACTCGAAGCAGCTCCCCGTCGAGGAACACGTGCGGCATGACGAGGCTGACCACAAAGTAGACGGCTACGGTGATGATGAACTGGATCCTAACCAGGTCCATGAGCTGTGCCCTCAGCTGGAGGAACATCATCCTCTTTGCGTTCTCTATGTCGTGACGCCTGCCACCGATGACCGCCTCGGAGTAAGCCTTGTAGCGCTCGTGAAAATGCATCTCGACCTCGCTGATGAAGATCACGGTGGCGGAGATGTTCGTAAACATGGCAAGGCAGGTCGCCATGTCGTAGGTCATGTTGGTGACGAAGGACCCCACCAAAACCAGGTGGTCCGGAGCCGTCCAGAACACAAAGTTATGCACGAACAGTCCGAGGGTATACAGGAAGTTCGCGATGATCAGCGACGGATACTGGCGCATGTAGGCGAGCACGCCACGATAGTTTCCGCTCGACTCCCTAAAGTACGAGTTGATCAGGCCGACCTCGAGGCTCGCAATCATCAGGAACCCGATGGCCAGGGAGAGGAGCAGCGCGTAGGAGGCATCGAAGCCGAGGACGTGATGGAGCATGAGCGACAGCAAGACCGCCGCCGCCATGCCGATTGCGAAGAACAACGAGATGCGCCGGTAGTCCTTGGTGATGGACAGGTAGAGCATGGAGTAGAACACGAGGATAAGCCCCATGAAGCCCGCATATCCCGTGAACACGTAGTAGAGGGGGACCCCGCCCACCACGTATTCGCGAACGCAGAACGGGATGCCCAAGAGGCAGCCCAGAACAACGTTCAGGAGCAGACCGAGGAAGTAGCAAGGGCGGATGTCCTCGTACCTCTCCTCAAAGATCGTGTCGGAGAGGTAGCGGGACAGGACCGCGTTGAAGGGAGAGGCGCAGAGCAGCGAGAAGATGAACATGTACAGGATCGTGTCGGCAAACAGCTCTCGCGAGGCGTACGACACGGTCTCGAAGTGCAGGATCATCTGCGAGATGATGATGGCACCGATGACGGCGAACATGGGGGCCACGGTCGAGATGGTGCTGTAGGCAAACCCGTAGAGGTCCGTTCCCAGGGTGTTCTTCTTGAAGATTCGGTTGAGCGAGATTCCTATGCCGGCCATCTATCTTGCCTCCCCCTGCTCAAAGGCGTCGTAGAGACCCCGATAGGTCTCCTTCATCTGGTCGAGCCGATAGAAGCGCTTGGCTCTCTCGTAGCCATTGGCGGCCATGTCATGGCGCATCTGGGGATGCTCGGCGAGGGTGACCATCGCGTCCGCGATCTCGTCCACGCCCATCACATGGCACAGTATCCCGGCAGGCCCTATTCCGTCGTCGTTGCCGTACAGGAGCTCTCGGCAGCAGCCCACGTCGGTGGCGATCACCGGCCTCTTGGCGGAGAAGCTCTCGAGCACCGTCAGGGGCTGGCCTTCCGAGATGCTGGTCAAAATGGTGAAGTCCATACGTCCCAGGTACCGTGTCACGTCAACGCGGCCCGTGAACACAACCTCGTCCTCGAGACCCATCGAGCGAACCATCTCGAAGCACTCGTCCGCGTATTTCCTCTCCTCCTCGTAGGGTCCCATAATCCATAGCCTCAGGTTCAGAACCTGCTTCCGGGCAAACGAGAAGGCAGCTATGAGCGTCTTGACGTCCTTGATCGGGGCAACCCTGATGACGGCTCCAACGTTGACGAATTGGCGGTCCTCCTCAGTCTTCTGGGGGATGTCCTCAAAGTGCGACATGTCCACCCCGTTGGGAGTGACGATGGCTTTCTCCTCCGGGCAGCCAAGCTCAATCTGAAGACGATGGGCACCCTGGTAGAGGGACGTGACCACGTCGGCGCGGTCATAGGCGAGCTGGGACATCTTGTAGAACTGCTCGATCCAGATGTTCTTGTACACGCCCTGCACCCAGGATGCCTTGATCAGCTCCTCCTCGCGCTCCCTGGTATAGATGCCATGCTCCGAAACCAGAAGCCCACAGTGGTACTTTCGCTGCGCCATCGCCCCGAGCACCCCGGCGTAGCCGGTTGCCACGCAGTGATAGAGGTCTGCCTGGGGAACCTCGCTCTTGAGGGCAAGGAACAGGGGCAGGTACATCGAGCGCATGGTCCAGAGGAAGTCGGAGAAGACGATCTCTGGATAGTTCTCGTCGTAGTAGTCAACGACGCAACGAAGGAAGAACTCCCCCATGAGCAGGTCGTTAATCGAAAGGTCCTTATGCTGGAAGATGTCAAAGACGGTGTCCCAGTCAACGTCCTCGTTGAAGATGAGCGACCTCAGCGCGGCTCGCTCCCCCTTTGAGAGGCGGGGCTTCCCCCTCCGCTTTTTTGAGTACCAATCAAGGTCGTTGAGGTACACCTCATAGACGCCGCTTACGTTGTCTGGAAGGTCGTAGACAAACCGGTGGCGGTAGGAACGGTCGGCAACGATCGCAAGGATGACGAACTCGTGCTGGGGAAAGGCCTTGATCATGCTGTGAATCCAGCTGGAGACGCCGCCCACCACGTAGGGGTAGCAGCCCTCCGCCACCATGCAGATTCTCATTACGCCTCCTCCCGCCATTTGAAGGACATGCTCGAGCCGTCCATCCTCAACAGCCACGCATCCTTCTCTATCTGCGTGACCGACCCACCCGTGACGCCCACCGGCTTGCTGCCGTGCGTGCGCAACAGGTAGTAGGAGGGGTCGGACACCCCACTGGCAAGACAGACGGACCCGTCCTTCTCCTCCACCCCCAGGTCGATGTGCAGGAAGGTGCGAATTCTCGCATCTGCCTCCGACGCGCTGACGCGCGAGAACGATGAGAAGGGCTTCCAGTAGGTTGCGTAGTTTGCCGAGACGCGACGGAAGTAGTTCTGCCACTCGTCGTCCGTGGTCTTGGGCCAGAGCGGCTTGCGACCGTCGAGCATCGCCCCGGCATAGGCAAGCGTCGTCTCGCTGCCCTTGAGAGCAAGGTCGGCGCTATAGGTGAACTCCGAGGGAACCGAGGTGACCCGCTGCCCCGTGACGTCATCGCTTACGTATGAGACGACGTCCTCCCCCGATGCCTGGGGAAGGACCCTCGTTCGAACGCTCTGGGGCAGCGGCGAGGAGTCCGGCGCGTATGCCGTCAGGAAGTCGTGATGCACGCTAGACGTGCCCTGCCTGAAGGAGATGCCCATCTCGCCGCTCGTCTCCCCCAACTCACGCAGGGAATCCCGATAGAGCTGCGAGCTATCGTCCCCAGACCAGAGGTCGGTCATGACGGTATCGGTGTCAGCCATCAGAGTGGAGAGCGACGGATACATGATTTTCTGCTGAACGCCCGTCTGGGAGCGACCGTAGACCTCGCTCATCCTCCTCTCGTTGCCATCCTCCGATCCGGGGAAGTCCAGAACGGAGAACACCTGCGCGTTGACGACGGGTTGAATCACGTAGTCGCTGCCCGCATACTGCATGGCCGACAGGATGCCCATGCCCGCAAGGTCATCCTGCATGAAGTCCCCGTTGACGGCGAACACGTTGCCCTTGCGCAGCCCGCAGCGCCAGATCACCGCCGGAAGGTACTGGTTCTGGTCCTCGTCATCGAAGTTCTCCCCCATCATGCCGACCATGTAGGTCTCGCAGCCGTCCAGCGTGACATACCAGGGGATGGAGAGGCTCAGGTCCTGCAGCTTCTCCTCCCGAGCCGTTGTCCCATAGATGGTCTCGCCACCCAGGAGAAAGCCGGAGAACAGGTGATAGCCTTCGATCCTGACGCTGTTGTCACGCACCTCTCGCACTCCCAGGAGACCGGAGAGCCTCCACTGGGACTCGACGAACGAGGCGGGGGGAAGGTCCATGAACACGATGGTGTTTCCCCTGTCGGCAAGGCTGCAAAGGGCGTCTACCCCGTTCTCGGACAGCTCCGATCCCTGCACGAGCACCATGGCAGCGATGCTCTTTCCCTGCAGGTCCTCTGCGCGCAGCGCACTCACGAGGTGCCTGCGACCAAGGCGGCACCACTCCTCGGCAGTGCGCTCCAGGACCTGGGATCTACCCACGAACACCACGTCCCGCTCCGAGAGCTCCGCGATGTCGTCGACCTCGCGTACATCAAAATCGCCACCGGCAGAGCCGGGACCCTTGGGGGGCACCCTCTCGCCCGAGCTCACCTGAAGGTCATGGGCTTCGGTCGTTCCCAAAAAGAGCACTAACACGGTGGCAAACATCGAGGACATGGTCAGGAACATCCTGCGCGTGATCATCGCCATCACGCCACCTTCCTGTCATCTGCCAACGGTGCCTCCGTCCATCCGCCTGCCGTAATCCGTCTCTGCCAAATGTCAGGCAAAAACGGATGCTCGACATTCAACGTCTCTTCACATAGCTATCGTAAGACTTACCACTTCCCAAGGGTCGTTCAAACACGTGCGTCTCGTACAAACGAGACCGAATCGGAAACGGAAGCAAAATTCCAACGCCTGAATACACGTCAAAGCGTGCGCCGCCCCACCACCAGGCAACCTCGGATACATGCCGTCCCGTGGCTTCCCAAGGTTGCGCGGACCCGGTTGCGCCGCAACGGATACGGCAGGCGCTTCCGGAGACGGGCCGAGGCTGCATTGACCAGCAGCCACTTCCACCCCCGGAGCCTGGGTTCTATTGACTATATTGTTACGAAGAGATTAACTGCCAACAGAACCCAAGGCTTCTTTGGGGGCCTGTCGATGTACCAAGTAGATGACTTCAACGAGATTCCGCTTCCCTACGCCGTCTTCGAAATCATTTTGAGCGACGACGGAAGCCGCGTATTGAATTCACGTTATGCCTTCGTCAATGCCAGGTACTGCCAGATGGCAGGCATGCGACGCGCTGATATCTTGGGCAAGACGTACAAGGAGGTCTATCCCGACGCCGACAACCACTGGTTCAGCTACTGCTATCAGGCGGGGGTGAGGCGAGAGACCGTCCACGGCCGCACCTTCGAGCCCGTCATTCAGCATTGGCTGGAATTCACCGTCGCTCCCGTCTCGAAGCCTGGCTACGTTGCCTTCACGTTCAGGGAGATTGACCGAGAGCAGGAGCTCCTAAAAACCGAGAAGAGAGACCACCAAACGGGTCAGCTCATCCTTCGCATGTCAAGGATCCTCAGCAGCGAGTTGAGCTACGAGGACAGCATGAACCGCGTCCTCAAGGAGCTCTCGAAGGTCATGCATCCCGACCGCATCTACATCCTCGAAACCGATCGCATCACCTTCACCAACACCTTCGAATGGTGCGCCCCTGGCGTCTCTTCGGAAATCGACACTCTGCAAGGCCTGAGATACGAGGAGCTCCTCAAAGACTGGGAGTCCTTTACCAACAACGGCACCACGGTCATCATGCCCGACATCAGGGTTCTGTGGGAGAGGAACCCAAAGTGTTACGAGATCCTCAGGCGGCAGGGAATCGAGCGCCTCATCGCAGCCCCCTTCTTCCAGAGCAGCCAGCTCATTGGCTACCTCTGCGTAGACAACTATGAGGAAAACGACGCCATCAACACCCAGAGACTCCTCGAGATGGTCTCGTTCTTCATTGGCGCAAAGGTCCTCAACCAGCGGCTTCTAACGAAGCTAGACCATCTGAGCCACTACGACATGCTGACGGGGGCAAAGAACAGGAACGCCCGCATAGAGTTCTGCGAGAGGGGCAAGGCGAGCGGTGAGAGCATCGGAGTGATCTACGCCGACGTGGATGGTCTTAAGCAGATTAACGACAGACGGGGGCACGGCGCAGGAGATGACGTCATTTGCCACGTGGCGAGGACAATGGCAGAGGTCCTCGGCCAGACCCATGTGTATCGCGAGGGCGGGGACGAATTCGTCGCGCTTCTCCCCGGCATCGAACGCGAGGAGTTTATGGCGCTGACGAGGCGGCTTAGGGGCCGTTTTGCCGAACAGCGCGACTACGTCATTGCCACCGGATGCGCCTGGGATGCCGACGGAGTCAACATTCAGGCGGTCATTCAGCTTGCGGACCAGCGAATGTACGAGTGCAAGAGACGCTATTACGCCCATCACGACCGCCGGCGGAACTAGGGGACCTGGCCCTGCCGGCGGTCGCGCCTGGCCTCGTCAATCGAGACAGACGAAGCGGTTCTTCCCCAGCTTTTTTGCAGCATACAAGGCACGGTCGCACTGGGCGATCATCTCTAGGTAGTCGTCAACGTGCGTGGTGTAGCCCAGCGAGACGGTGAGGGAGACCTCGTCTTCGTTTGAGAGGGAGATCCTCCTTCCCCCCACCTCATCAAGAAGCCGCTGGCATTTCTCGTCCAGTGCCTTGGTGTTGGTGCGAACCAAGCCGACGAACTCCTCTCCCCCATACCGATAGAACGTGACACCCTCTCGCTTCCCATACTCCCCGAGCATTGCCCCGAGCGCACACAGGCACTCGTCGCCAACCTCGAAGCCAAGTGAGTCGTTGAGGCTCTTGAAGTCGTCGACGTCGATCATCATGGCGGCAAACACACGCTCCTCCTCCCCTCGCCTCATGCGACGGAAGGAGTCGGTAAGGTCGAGGCGGCTGCCAAGGCCCGTAAGGAGGTCGTAGCGCCTGTCGTGGTCTGCCCGTCCAAACGGCTTCGATGCGTCGTCGACCTTCAAGAGCGGCTGGCCGTTCCCCCCGGCTGCCAACTCCTTTTCGCGCTCGATCTCTTTGATCCGCTCCCTCTCTTGCGAGATGTCGACGCCATAGATGATGCTCTCGACGTTGCCGGTGCTGGGATTGTCAATCAGGTGAGCCGTGATGCGCGACCAGCGAATCGAACGATCGTCGTAGTAGGACTCCGTCTCGAGGACGACCTCTCGCCTGCCGTCAGCATATGCCTGAAGCTGGGCATCCCGACAGAAAGTGTCGAAGAACCGTTCTTTGCCCTTCTCGTCTGGCACGAAGGAGCCGATGCGACGGATGAGCGAATCCACGTCCTCTAGATTCTGCATGTCACGGGCGTTCTGCGCATTGCCGCCCGAGCTGATCCAGGAGTCTGCCGTAAGATCCACGTGGAAGACTCCCTGACCGTCGGGGATGGTCTCCAGGATGGCTCTGATCTGGTCGGTGTAGCGCTGCTGGGCAAGCTTCGTGCCCGTTATATCATGGCCATACTCGATGAAGACCCTCCTGCCATGCAGGTTCGCATATCGAGCCTTGAGGGCGAAGACGTGGGAACCGTCGTCCACCTCGAGCTCCCTCTCGTCCTCGTCGCCCATGAGCTTCATGGGGCAATGTCCACACGGGGCATCAAGCCCAAGCATGTACCGGTAGCACTTCTCCCCTTCGTAAGGTCGCTCGGGATGACCAGAGATATCTCTTGTCATGGCGTTGGCATACACCATGCTGTAGTCCTCGGGGTGGCACACCTGAATAAACAAGCCGGAGTGGTCGACGAGGTCAAGCATGTCCCTCAGGTCGAACGGCTGGCTATCGCGAGGGGAGAGCACCACGGCATCGCTCTGCCTACCTATCTGTGCCTTGAACAGGTAGTCGCAGAAGTCCCCCTCGGAAAGGGGGCGCGAGAAGTAGTACCCCTGGATGTAGTCACAGCCGCATCCCTTGAGGAATTCCAGTTGGCTTGCACCCTCGACGCCCTCGGCAATGACCCTCAGCCCGATGCCATGGCACATGTCTATCGTTGATTTGATGACGGTCCTGACCGTAGGCTCGGCATCGATCTGGTCGATGAACGACTTGTCGATCTTCACGACGTCAAACGAATAGTCGCCAACCATTCCCAGCGAGGAGAACCCGCTGCCGAAGTCGTCGAGCAAGACCTTTGCCCCGCCCAGGCGAACCTGCTGGAGCAGGTACCTGCAGTTCTCCTTGAGGAGGGCGACGGCCGTCTCCGTCACCTCGTAGTTGATGCTATCTGTGGGCAGTGAGCTCTCCTGTGCCAGGTTCAACACATGGCTTATGAACGAGTCATCGTAGAAGTCCTGCCGAGAGAGGTTGACCGAGATGGGAACGGAGGGCATTCCCCCCGTATGCAAGGACTGCTGGAACGTGTACACCTGCTGGAGCACATAGTAGTCGAGCTGCGTGATGAACCCATTCGTCTCCAACGCCGGAATGAAGCGATTGGGCCCTATGAGGCCACGCGTGGGGTGTATCCAGCGCACCAGCGCCTCGGCACCGATGACCTTCCCCGAGGCGGCCTCGACGACCGGCTGATAGTAGACCTTGAAGTCCTTGTTGGTGATGCTATCCGAGAAGCTGGTGAGTATCTCCGCCTGGTCGATGTACCTCTCGCGCATGCTCGCATCGAACACCACGACGTTACCGTGGTCCTCCCTGCCGGCGAGCTGCTCTGCCATGATGGTCCACTCGATCATGCGAGAGGTGGACGCCTGGCTATCCTCCAGATAGTAGATGCCACAACGCAGGTGCAGGTGCACGTTATGGTTATCCTTCGCCCATTCGAGGTTGAGCAGGGGCTCAAGCTGGTCCCTGTCGATGCGACCCCTCCGCACGAGAAACAGAAACCAGTCAGACTCGATGCGTGCGGAGACGATTGGCTTGAGATAGCTGTCCTTCAGGGTCTCGAAGACAAACTTGAGCACGGAGTCGCCATCCTCGACTCCAAAGGTGTCGTTGATCGCCTTGAAGTTGCGGATGTCGAACAAGATCATGGCGTAGTCGGTCATGTTGGACCTGGAGAGCACCCGCTCGCTCTGATGGATGAAGCCCTTGCGCGTGCACCCGCCCGTGAGGCTGTCGAAGTACTCCTGCTCCAGGAGCTTCTTCAGTTCGTTTTTATCTCGGGGGAGCCTCGCCGCAATCGTTGCGCTCTCCCCAACGGTGCTCAGCACCAAGGCGTGACCAAGACCCCCGCTTGGGAGGTTGACTTCCACGGCATCTACCGTCTCACCAATCCCTCGGATGGGGTCAATGTAGGTCTGCGGTCCTTGCACGTGGTTTGCCACGGGGCAGACGGCACAGGGTTCCTCCTGGTTCATGAGGCATTTGTAGCACTTCTCGCCAACCTTGAGCGATGGGTATAGCTCTTGGATGGTCTGGTTGACAGCAACGACGCTATAATCCGCGTCGATGAGGTAAAGGCCCGATGACTTGCCTTCCATATTACAAATGTCTCCTGACGACGCGCCGACGTTGATTGTCGCCGCATTGTATGCCTAGTGTGACGTATTCTGCCCCGAGCTGACTCCATCAATCAAGCTTCGCTCGTGAATGAAAACGAAGAAGATGTCCCCATGAAACTCGTCGTGAATGAGGCGGCCAACGTCTATCACGGGTATTACGCGGCCATCCTTGGTGACAACACGGTACTCAACGTAGTCTTCGAGGTATTGCCTGCCCTTCTCCGTCTTTTGCTGCGATTCTATCTGATTCCAGATGGACTCCTCCACGGCAGCGCGGTCCTCGGGATAGATGAAGCTCTGGAACCCCAGCTGCGTGAACCGGCAGAAATCATCAAAGTCGTCGCAGCCAAGAAGGTGGATCAGCGAGTCGTTGGCAAAGAGGATCTCCTCACTTGCCGGGTCTGCCTTGTAGATGAGGAAGGCCCCCGGGATGCCCGAGGCAAGGGCCTTGGCACTGAACCCGAGCCTCTCTCGTTTGATATGCGCCATAAAGGGGGCGTAATGGCGAGCCTCGTGCTTTCCGCCAATCTTGGCGGCGTACAGCGCCTCGTCTGCCAAGACTATGAGCTCGGAGCGATCCCTAGCCTGGGAGGGATAGTCGGAGTACCCCGCAGAGAGCGAGAAGCGAATCGCCTTCCCCCTGTACGTGATCTCCTGCTCCTTTGCGATGACCCCCTCGATGAGGGCGGAACACTGCTCGGGCGTCTGGTTTGTGATGGCAACGCAGATCTCGTCACCACCCGTGCGACTAATGATGCTTCCCACGGGAAATGACTCCTCGAGGTACCTGCACATATGAATGAGGGCCTGGTCACCCGCTATGTGGCCGTGGACGTCGTTGATGACTTTGAAGTCGTCCAGGTCCATGAATGCCGCCGTCACGGGCACCTCCGGGTTCTGCTGAATCTGCATGTCGAGCTTTTGCATGAACCCACCGCGACTGAGAAGGCCGGTCAAGGCGTCTTGGTATGCGAGCCTGTGGAGCGTGTGTTCCTGTTGCCGCGTCTTTAGGGTCAGGTACAGCAGGCTTTCGATCGCAGCGACGAGCAGCACGCCCAAGACTATGAGGGGCACACTTCCGTTGAACCGCCATCCTCTCCTTGGCTCGACGCTGAGCGTCCAGATGCAGTCACCAATCGTGAATGAGTGTCCAACCGGATCGTCCAGAGACCCCCCGTTGCTTAGCGAGGAGGAGACGAGGACGGAGCTGCTCGACAAGGGTGAGACGGTGCTGCTGAGGTTGTAGTCGTAGCCAAACGAGCCGAGGGCGCCCAGGGTGTTTTCGTACACTGCGGGAACGCGAACGGCAAGGATGACGTAGCCCCAAAACGTCTTGGTGCCACTCTCGTCGCTGAGATAAACGGGGTTCGTTATCGCGATGCACTCCCCGACGGCCGGGATGGAGAGCGGCCCATACAAGACGGGTTCGTCCTTCTCCTTTGCAAAGTCCAGGACAGCAAGGGCGTCTTTGTTCTCGTTCAGGTCAATCGGCGAGAACTGGGATGGCTCAGGATAGCTCTGCGTGATGACGCCGTTTGGGGCAAGTTCAATCAGGCTGACGTTGTTTGTCATCAACATCCTGGCGGCAAGCCGAAAGTCACCCAGGTCACCCTGGCCCTGGACGATCGCAGCCTCGAGCGCCTTGCTCTTGTCGATGGCGTTTTGGAGGTCTCGGCACAGCTCTTCTGAGTACGCCTTGGTGACGTCCTCCACCCGGGCCTTCTTGTTTTGGATCTCGAGCAAATGAATCCAGCCCACCCCGAGCACGACGCCCAGGGCAAGCGCGATGCCGACAACGACCAATAGGATTCGATTTTTGCGAGTGAGCTTCTCGTATGAGTTGATGCTCTTGTCGAGGCTTGTCGTTTTCATAGGCGCGAAGTTTTCGACTGGGTCCTTCAAATCACGGGACAAAAGATGGGCACTGGCTTAGGAGGTCATTCGTCGGAGGCAGCCCAACGGATGGGTTGAACGCCTTTGCAGCCAGCCGCGGCAACGCGACGCCAAGGCAAGATCACGCGTTTGGGCGGACCCTATGGTGCACACGCGCACGCCCGAGGCCATGCGAGTAGATAGCCGCCTCCTCGTCACCAATAGCCCCCTTCACTTGCCGCTCGGAAAACCAGCGGGTCTCGGAAAGACGAGACCTGCATAAGGACCGGTGTGATGTCCCCACTTGCATCGGCGCCACCGGCATCCGTGCGGTATCCTACGGCATACTATTTTTTTCATTCGAACAGGCAAGTCGACATGGGCCCAAATTTCCCAGCATTGTTACCTACGAACGATCTGCCGATGCATCCCCCGCGCAAGGACCTTCCGGTCCAGACCCAACAGGAACGCTGCGTTGGCGCGTGTACAGCGCGTACGCCTACGTCGCAACGAGTCCCAGCAGCTAGTGAGTGAACCGGTGGTGAGCCTCTTTGACTGAGTACATCCGCTCGTCTGCCGCAGACAGCATCTCTGGGATGGAGGTTGTCGTCCCGTTGTTCGAGAGGCCAACGCTCAGGCCAATCCTGTATTCGCTCTTGCCGGACTCGTTATAGCACTCAATCGCCCTGAGGATGTTCTCCTTCAGCTGCTCGGCATTCCACCTGGTTGCCAGAGGCATAAGAACGAGGAACTCGTCCCCTCCAGTCCTCGCGAGGACATTTCGTGCCCCCGTGGTGTTGACCGCCCTCTTCAGAACCGTGGCGGTCTCGATGAGCGCCCGGTCCCCCTCCAGGTGACCGTAGGTGTCGTTAATGGACTTGAAGTGGTCAATGTCAATCATGAGCAGCCAGATCATGCCGTCCTGCCCATGCACCTTGAGGGCGGATTCGAGGTCCCGAAGTATCTGCCGGTGGTTGTTGAGACCGGTGAGGGGATCACGTGAGACAAGCTCCTGAAGCGTGGTGGAATAGATGACGCAAGCAGAGATGACCACACCGGGGCCCATGCAGGGCAGCGATGGAAACAGAACGTCCAAGGCGCCGCATGCCATGGGCAGGATCGGGAACGTCGCGATGGAGAGATAGGTTTCCCTCTCCGAATAATACTTGTCCTGAAACACGCGAAGCAGCGCCGAAAGCCACTCAGGGCCAATCAGGCAGTAGCAGATGCAGTACTGCACCAGGAACAAGGGTCCCCTCACGTAGCTGAGGGTGCTGTCGAAGAAGAACACCAACCCGGTCTGCGAGTTAACGAGGAGGAGCACGGCCTCTGCGACAATTGGGACGACTGTGAAGAGAATGATGAGCCGCTTGCTCGCAGGTGCATGCACCCGCCTGCTCTCGAAGAACAGCGCCCACATGGAGCACATCAAGACACCACTAAAGAAATTGATGTACTTGGGAGCCGCAAGAACCCAATAGGTTCTTGGCAGCAAGGACTTGTCCGCAGCAAACCACAACGCATCGCTCAACACATAGAGCGCCGTCATCCTAAGGGCGGTGGTGAAGACGACTTCCTCGAACTTCGAGAGGTGGTCTCGCCTAATCTGAAAGAGCATGACGAAAATGAGGGCAAGGCAGATGAGCGCAACCTCAATGTAGAGGAGCACACCGTAGGGGACGCTCGCTGCGTGAACAGCTTTTGAGGCGAACATGCAATTCATCATATTCTCAAATACGCCTTCGACGCCAAGCTGGTTTTCCCACCCCCGATGAGTTTAGCCTAAGCCCAGCCTTACCACAGCGGAATCCCGCAGACGCAGCATTTCAGTAGTCGATGGTACGGAGCCAACACGCGCGGGGCGATCTCCCCTCGGGCACCCATGGCGTGTGGTCCGAGCGATTGAACTGGCTTCTCTCCCCTAGGGTAGTGCCGCCCGCACGACGAAGCCGTAGGCCTGTAGGGGAATGATCCTCCAAAGCCTACGGCTCGTCTGCTTGTTGCCCCAAGCCCTCAGCCATCTCTGTGGAGGAGAGACGAGGGCGCTTTTGCTGACAACGCTATGTCAGGGACCGCGTGTACTCCTTGTCGATTTGCGCCACCTTGTCGCGGCGACGCACGTACTTGGCCGCGGTTAGGGGCTCGGTCGTCATCCAGGTCTGAGCGATTGCCATCGCCAGCACGGGACCGATGATCTTTCCCCCCAGGCACAGGACGTTGGCGTCGTTGTGCTGGCGGGCTAGTTCGGCACACACAGGGTCCTGGCATACACAGGCAAAGACGCCGCGCACCTTGTTCGCAATCATGGCGCTGCCGTAGCCCACGCCGTCCACGAAGATCCCGCGGTCGCACTCCCCCTTTGCCACGCTGAGCGCGGCTGGCAGCACGAAGTCGGAGAGGTCGCACGACTCGTGGTCGTACGTGCCGAAGTCCTTCACCTCGTGGCCCTGTGACTCCAGCCACCCCTTGATCTGGTTCTTGAGGTCAGTTCCCGCATGGTCGTTTGCCATCGCAATGCGCATGGTTGCTCCCTTCCTCGCGCCAAACCCCTTAGGCTGCACCCGTTTCCCCACCTGCGGTCTCGGCCCGTCACCCAGGCCGCACCCTAGCAGGCCTCCGCACGTCCACGCTTGCCAAAGGCGGCGCAGGCGCGGCAGGTCGTTAGTCGCTCCAGTCGGCCAATGCCTTCCTGCCAAGTGCGTCGGCAGCGAGCATGGCGTGGGCGACCTTCTCGGGCGCCACCTCAAACGGCATGTTGTGCAAGGTGTCGTTATCCGCACAGGCAAGCTTCGCGACCTCGAGCACGCGCTCGAAGGAGGCATCCTCCACGCCAAGCTGCCCAAAGGTGACGGGTAGCCCGACCTCCACGCAGAACAGCAGGACCTCGTCGAGCTCGGGCGCGTCCTCCAGCACCAGCTGCGAGATTGTGCCAAAGGCGACCTTCTCGCCGTGGTACATCTTGTGGGTCTCGGGCATCGCCGTCATGCCGTTGTGGATGGCATGGGCGCCCGCAAGGCCGGCAGACTCAAAGCCAAGGCCAGAGAGCAGGGTATTGGCTTCGATGATCTTCTCCACAGACTCGCTCAGGGCACCCGCCTCGAGGGCGCACTTGGCCTTCACGCCATCGGACATGAGCGTGTCAAAGCACAGCCTGGCGAGCGCCATGGCGGCATTGGTCACGTGCCCGCCCGCGCAGGTCGTGGCATCGGAACGTTTGCAGGCGCGGGCCTCGAAGTAGGTTGCCAGCGCGTCTCCCATGCCAGAGACCGTCAGACGCAGCGGACTCTTTGCGATGACCTCCGAGTCCATGAGCACGAGATTGGGGTTGTGCTTGAAGAACTGGTATTCCTTAAACTGGCCCTCGGGCGTGTAGATGACCGAGAGCGCAGAGCAGGGCGCATCGGTTGCGGCGATTGTAGGAACGATCACGACGGATGTGTCAACGGAGTTGGCAACCGCCTTTGCGGTGTCAAAGATCTTGCCCCCGCCGAGACCGACCACAACGTCCGTCTCGCTCTGCTTGGCCAGCGTGGAGAGCCGGTCGATCTCGTCCTGCGAGCACTCGCCGTTGAACTCCTCAAAGACGGGCTCAAGTCCAGCGGAGGTCAGACTCGCCCTCACGCGGTCGCCAAAGCGCCGAACGCCTCCTGCCGAGATGATCACGAGTGGCTTGGTACCATACGCCTTGGCATAGTCGCCAAGGTTGTCGAGCTCGCCCGGACCCTGGATATACTTGCTGGGGCTGATGAAGATGCGTGCCATGGAACCATCCTTCCCTTGGACTGCAAGGCCACGGACTTTTATACCCCTCCTGCGGCATGGGAAGAGATTGCGCGAGGAGACGCCAACGCGATAGTGGCCGTGGCACAGACGCGCACCGTCGTCGCCCCGGCTTGTGGCCACCCCCCCTGCGGCCTCGGACGGATGCGGTTGCTGACGGACTATCCGAGGAACCCGCCGCCCGCCCATGTAGGCCAACTCGTGCACGCCCCCTCGCGGGCCCCTTCCTCATGATATAGATGTCCTGGAGACCCTAGCCCAGCCGCCCGCGTACGGAGGAAAGGACCTTCGCGGCGTCGCAGTCCAGGATGACGCTCTGTCGCTCCAGCTGCGAGGGCGCCAGCACCTCTCCCTTGTTGAGCTGCACGTAGGTGGCGTGGCGGTTCTGGGCCGCCATGCGCCAGAACGGGTACTTGATGATGCCCGGCGTGTTGCCGCCCACGCCCACCTCCAGACGCACGATGCGGTCGTGGCGATGCTCGCGCAGGAAGTCGTCGTAGCGCTTTGCCGCCGCATGCCAGCCCTCGTCCTCCACAAACGTGTCGTCGCAGCGCAGGTTGAGGGACATGGGTGCGCCGCAACGCGGGCAGTGCGGTACCAGTTCGCTGGGAACGCGCAGGTCGCTCTGCCGCTCTGCCATCTGACGAACCAGCTCCTCGTTGTCGTAGGTGGCCTGGTGGCAGGGCTTGGAGCATTGCAGAAGGCCAAAGTCACCCTGCGTGTAGAACAGCCGGTCGTGGTCGATGCCCGCGCGCTGGAACTGGTGGTCCACGTTCGTGGTCAGCACAAAGTACTCGCGTCCGCGCAGCATGTGGAGCAGGTTAAGGTACGGCTTGCCCACAGGGCAGTCGTAGCGGTTGAGCAGGATTGAGCGGCTCCACCATGCCCAGAGCGACTCCTCGTCCGGAAAGGGATAGAACCCGCCCGTGTACATGTCCGTTATGCCATACGCGTCACGGAAGTCCGCAAAGTTGTCGTCAAAGCGCTTTCCCGCGTACGCGAAGCCCGCGGCGTTCGAAAGCCCCGCGCCTGCGCCAACCAGTATGGCGTCGGCGTCGCGAATCGCATCCGCAACCCTATCCACGCACTCCGAGAAGCTCCCGGTAGATGTTGTTATCCACTGGCTTGAAGACATCAAAGATCACCTTCATCTTGCTGTTGGTCTGATTCTTCCAGTCGCGCACCGTTGCCACGGCCACCTGTGCGGCCTCGCGGTTGGGGTAGCCGAACTCCCCCGTTGATATGCAGCAGAACGCCAGACTGGCAAGCCCCCGCTCGCGCGCCAGCTCCAGGCAGGACGTGTAGCAGCCCTCAAGCAGCGCACGGTCATGCCGCGAGGGCATGGCGCCGCCCACGATGGGCCCCACCGTGTGCAGCACGTGCGCAGCCGGCAGGTTGTAGCCAGGCGTCACCTTTGCCCGACCCGTGGGCTCCTCGTGTCCCTGCGCGGTCATCTGGCGCGCGCACTCCAGCCGCAACTGGATTCCCGCATACGTGTGTATGGCGTTGTCGATGCAGCGGTGGTTGGGCACGAAGCAGCCAAGCATCTGGCTGTTGGCCGCGTTGACGATGCCGTCCGCCGCAAGGCGGGTTATGTCGCCGCGCCACACGGCAATGCCCTCGGGCGAGAAGGACACGTCGTTCTCGCCCACGGCACCACCGCGCTCGGCCAGGCGTCCCCGCAGGTACGCGTCCTGCACGCGCAGAAGCTCGGGGTCGGCCGGCTCGGGCGGGCGCACGTTCACGAGGGCCCTCAGCAGCAGCCGCTGGCCCTCCGCGTCGTCTGGCATGTCGGGGGTGTCGCCACCCCAGGCCCTTCTCTCCTCCTCGAGCGCACCGATGAGCCAGACCTTGCGCTCGTCCTGCGTCATGTCCTTCTCCGCCATGTGGTGTCCCTTCCTCCCTCGCGTGCGAGAGCGCTCGCATGGGACGCTCGTGTTTGTCGGCGCAATAGTAGCAAACGTGTCAAGTTTTTCTTGACATGTTACGTGTCATAACTTATATTACACGTAAGCCACAAGAGAGGAACCCCCATGAACGCACAGGACTGCCTTCAGACGCTTCGCGATATCAAGGACGTGTCGTTTGCCACGGTGGACCAGGAGGGCCACCCCCAGATCCGCATCATCGACGTGATGCTCGTGGACGAGGGCGCGCTGTACTTCTGCACATCGCGCGGGAAGGACTTCCACGCGCAGCTGATGCGCGACCCGCACGTGGCCATCGTGGGCATGACGCGCGACTTCAAGATGGTGCGTCTTGCCGGCGAGGCGCGCTTCGTCACCGACGACCCCCACGCCTGGATCGACCGCATCTTTGATCAGAACCCGTCGATGGACGACGTGTATCCCGGACAGTCGCGCTACGTGCTGGACCCGTTCGTGATCGACAGCGGCTGCGTCGAGATCTTCGACCTGGGGGTCTCCCCCATCTATCGTCAGACCTTCTCGCTGGGGGGCGCGCCCACGCACCTGCAGGGCTTCCAGATAACCGACGCCTGCATAGGCTGCGGCACGTGCGCGCGCAACTGCCCGCAGCAGTGCATCACCCCGGGCAAGCCCTTCGCCATAGCCCAGGAGCACTGCCTGCACTGCGGGCTGTGCTACGAGAACTGCCCCGTCCAGGCCATAGAGAAAAGGGGATAGATGCTTGCGCAGACTTGGAACCTGCTCGTCCAACGCTGGGGCTTCTTCTCGGGCCTGCTCCTGGAGCACGTGGAGATATGCCTGGTCGCCGTCCTTATCGCCATCGTGTTTGGCGGCATCGCCGGCATCCTCATTGCCGAGTACCAGAAGGCGGCCAAGCCCACGCTGGCCGTCGTGAACTTCCTGTACACCATCCCGTCCATCAGCATGCTGGGCTTCCTCATCCCCTTCAGCGGCGTGGGCGACGCAACCGCCATCATCGCGCTTACCGTCTATGCGTTGTTGCCCATGGTGCGTTCCACCTACACGGGCATGACCAACGTGGACCCCACCGTCATGGAGGCCGCTAGGGGCATGGGCGGCACGCGCATGCAGACGCTCGTGCGCGTGCAGCTGCCGCTTGCCCTGCCCGTCATCATGAGCGGCATCCGCAACATGGTCACCATGACCATCGCGCTTGGCGGCATCGCGTCGTTCATTGGCGCGGGCGGCCTGGGCGTGGCCATCTACCGAGGCATCACCACCAACAACGCCGCAATGACCATCGTGGGCAGCCTTCTTATTGCCGTGCTTGCCCTGGTAGTTGATGCTGTTCTGGGCTTTGTAGAGAAGCGCGTGCAGATGCGCGGTGCCAAGGCGCGGCGCACCAACCGCAGACTGGCCATTGGTGCCGCCGCGGCATGTGCGGCCGTGGCACTGGGAGTGACCGTACCGGGCATGCTCGCCGGAGCGGGCGGCACCATCCACGTGGCCACCAAGCCCATGACCGAGCAGTACGTGATGGGCGAGGCCCTCAAGATGCTCATCGAGCACGACACCAACCTCAAGGTGGAGCTCACCGAGGGCGTAGGTGGTGGCACCTCCAACATCGAGCCCGCCATGGAGTCCGGCCAGTTCGACCTGTATCCGGAGTACACGGGCACCGGCTGGGCGATGGTCCTCAAGAAAAAGGGCACCTACTCCGAGGATGAGTTCGACCAGCTGCGGTCAGGCTACCAGAAGCTTGGCATGAGCTGGGTGGGGATGTACGGCTTTGGCAACACATACGGCATTGCCGTGCGCAAAGATGTCGCGGAGAAGTACAACCTCAAGACCTACTCGGACCTGGCCCGTGTGGCAGACAAGCTGACCTTAGGCGCCGAGGCGGACTTCTTCGAGCGGGAGGACGGCTACGATGCCCTCTGCAACACCTATGGCATGAACTTTGGCAACACCATGCAGATGGATATCGGCCTCAAGTACGACGCACTGGCCCAGGGCAGAGTCGACGCCATCGTGATCTTTACCACCGATGGCAAGCTGAGCACCGCAGACGCAACGGTCCTCACCGATAACAAGGGCTTCTTCCCCTCCTACCAGTGCGGCAACGTCGTGCGCGACCAGGTGTTACAGCAACACCCCGAGCTGCGTGGCGTTCTGAAGAAGCTTCAGGGCACCATCTCCGAGCAGGATATGGCACGCATGAACTATGAGGTGGAAGAGAAGGGCAAGGACCCCAAGACCGTGGCCAAGGAGTTTCTCAGCTCGAAGGGACTGATCTGATGAACACCACGACGACCAGCAACGTCGCCATCGAGTATCGCGACATCTGCAAGTCCTACGGCGAGAAGAGCGTGCTTGAGCACCTGAACCTCGCAATCCCCAGGGGCGAGTTCGTCACCATGATCGGCTCCTCCGGCAGCGGCAAGACCACGGCGCTCAAGATGGTCAATCGGCTGATCGAGCCCACTTCGGGAGACGTGCTGGTCGATGGGCGCAACGTCCGCGACGTGGACCCCATCCAGCTGCGACGCAACATAGGCTACGCCATCCAGGGCAGCGTGCTGTTTCCCCACATGACGGTGGAGGACAACATCTCCTACGTACCCAACCTGCTGAACAAGCGCGACCACGAGCGCACACGCAAGGCGGTGCGCAAGTGGATGGACATCGTGGGGCTCCCCGACGACCTCCTGGAGCGCTACCCGTCCGAGCTCTCGGGCGGACAGCAGCAGCGCGTGGGCATCGCGCGTGCCCTTGCAGCGTCGCCGGACATCCTTCTGATGGACGAGCCGTTCGGTGCCGTGGACGAGATCACCCGCGGGCAGTTGCAGGCCGAGATTGCCCGCATCCACCGCGAGACCGGCATCACCGTGATGTTCGTGACCCACGACATCGCCGAGGCGCTGCGGCTGGGCACGCGCGTGCTCGTGCTTGACGCAGGCAAGGTACAGCAATACAGTGCGCCCGAGGAGATTCTGGCGCGCCCCGCGACGGCGTTCGTCGAGCAGCTGGTCTTGCGCCAGCGCCACGCCTGCGACCTGCCGGAAGATCAGTTGTGTGCCTGCAATCACAGCGGAGCGGCCCGCGCAAGGGCGGCGCTCGCCGCAGGGTAGCGCCCACACACGGGATACGGGAAGAGGTCCTCTGGCAAGGTTGTCGTTACGGAATAGGTGAACGGATGCAGATAACCAGCAAGCTCACAATGGCGGCGCATATGGTGTGCGCCATAGACTACTTTGGCGGCACCAGGCCCGTCACCAGCACGTTCCTCGCAGGCAGCATCGGCACGAGCCCCGTCATGGTCCGCACGATCATGGGCATGCTCAAGCAGGCGGGCATCATCAACTCCAGCAAGGGCAAGACCGGCATCACCCTGGCGCGCCCACTGGAGCAGATAACCTTGTTAGACCTGTGGCGCGCCGTGGACCAGAGCGACGCGGACTCGCTCTTCCACTTTCACGAGAACCCCTGCCCACAGTGCCCCGTGGGCGGCAACATCCATGCAGCGCTTGACGATCGCCTGGAGGCCGCCCAGCAGGCGCTCGAGGACCAGCTGCGGCGTACCACCATGGCGGACGTCGAGAAGGACATCCGCCTAATCGCCGCCAGCTAGGCTTTGCCGGGCGGGCTTGCAATCATGGCGGCAGCTGGCCAAACGCGCTTGAAGGCGAGGTCTCGGCTCGGCGGCTAGACGCTCAGCTCCGCACTCGCAAACAGGACCGCCTTGCCGGCAATCTTCACGCGGTTGCCTGCCAGGGTGGCACGGAGCTCGCCTCCCCGCTCGGACGCCTGATAGCAGCTGAGCTCCGTCTTGCCCAGCCTCGCGCACCAGTACGGCGCGATCATGCAGTGCGTGCTACCGGTTACGGGATCCTCGTCAATCGCGAGCTTGGGTGCAAAGACCCTTGAGACACAGTCGTACTTCTCGCCCTTCGCCGTCACTGCCACAAGGAGCCCGTCCAGCTCCTTCATGCGTCCCTGCTCGGGATGAAGGTCGCGGACGTCCTCCTCAGAGGGAAGCACGAGCAGAAGGTCGCGGTCGAGGTAGGCCTCCTCCGGCCGCACACCTATCGCCGCCTCCATGGCATCGGTAACGGGTACGGCCGTGCAGGCGTAGGACGGAAAGTCCATCACAAGGAGGTCTCCCCGCCGCTCGACGGAGCACTTGCCCACCTGCGTGTCGAAGGTAATGGACCCGGCATCCGGACAATAGAAATGGAAGAGCACGAATGCGGTGCCGAGGGTCGCGTGACCGCAGAAGTCGATCTCTCCGCCCGGCGTGAACCAGCGGAGGTGCCACCCCTCCGGCTCGTGCGCGACAAACGCCGTCTCCGAGAACCGGTTCTCCTTGGCGATGTCCTGCATAAGCCGGTCGGACGGCCACTCATCGACAACACAGACGGCAGCCTGATTGCCTCTAAAGAGCTGATCGGTAAAGGCATCCACGATGTACTGTCTCATGCTGGGCAAGACCCCTCACTCTCGTTACTCTCCTATATCCCAGGCACTATCCCACATCCCGGTGCCAAACGTGGGGTTACCCTGCAGCGGACAAGCTCCTCACAGCCTGTGCTCGATCTTGGTACGCCTGTTGAACGGGGGGACAAAATTGTCCAATACAGTAGAGCAAGGTCCAGAGAGGCCTGCCTATATGCATTACCCGGACGC
>CAIFEH010000009.1_pt1 | contig 26000 bp, 24 predicted proteins | sample 7355751 | NCBI WGS metagenome assembly CAIFEH01 (sample SAMEA6864055, study PRJEB38353) | metagenome | biome: bioreactor; feature: anaerobic; material: water | place: Germany | collected 2018 | reverse complement strand
TGTTTCGGCGCGCTGGGTGTGGGCGTCTCGTTTCGTCGTCTGCACCGTCCGATGTGTCTCTGTGTGTGCTTGGGGGGGGGCGGGGGGGGGCCCCCCCCCCCCCCCCGGCCTGGGCCTCGTCGGCGGGCAGGTCGCAATCGGACATGTGGGCCGCTTCATGCCCCAGAAGAACCACGGCTTCCTGATCGAGGCCCTCGCGCGTGCCTGCGAGAGACGAGACGACCTGGTCCTCCTGTGCGTGGGCTCCGGCGAAGCCGAGGCCCTCGCGGAGAGCTCGGTGGCCGAACGCGGCCTCTCCGACAAAGTCAAGTTTCTGGGACAGCGGGACGACGTCAACGAGCTCTACCAGGCGTTCGATGCGTTCGCGCTGCCGAGCCTCTACGAGGGCCTGGGCCTCGTCGGCGTCGAGGCACAGGCGGCGGGGCTGCCCTGCATTCTGTCCGACGCGATAACCCGCGAGGTGGACGTGACGGGGACCTGTGACTTTCTGCCCATAGACGACCCCGACGTGTGGGCCGAGGCGTTCTGCCATATCGAGCCCCGTACTGAGGCCGAGCGGGCGGGCATCGACCATGCGGACTTCGCGAACTACGACATCGTGCGCCAAGGCGCGTGGCTGACGGAGAGGTACCTGCAACTTTACGAGGAGGTATGCAAGTGAGCGACCAGAGACCCCTCGTCTCCGTCATCGTGCCTGTGTACAACGTGAAGCCCTACCTGCGCGAGTGCTACGAGAGCCTCGTCGGGCAGACCTACCGCAACATAGAGGTCTTCCTCGTGGACGACGGCTCGACCGATGGGTCCGGCGAGCTCTGCGACGAGCTTGCCGCCGGGGACTCCCGCGTTACCGTGCTGCACAAGGAGAACGGCGGCCTCGCCGACGCGAGGAACTACGGCCTCCGCAGGGCCCAGGGCGACTGGATCTCCTTCGTGGACAGCGACGACTGGGTCTCTCCGGTTTTCATCGAGGCCCTGCTCAATGCTGCTCTTTCGACCGGTTGTCAGATCGCAGCGGTGCCTTTCGGCAAGCCTTTCAAGGACGGGGAGACCTGCGTTCTGGTTGACTCGCTCGGCCCCGTGGCGCCTCCTAAAGCGCTGCGATCTGCCGATGTCCAGCGCCTGATGCTCTACCAGGCACTGGACACCGGGGCCCCGTGGCGCCTTTACGGAAAGGCGCCACTGGGCGAGGACCCCTTCCCGAAGGGACTCTACTACGAGGACTTGGCGAGCGTCTACCGCATCGTCCACCGTGTGGATACAGTGGCCCTGGTGGACTGCCGCGAGCTCTACGCCTACCGCATGCGGGGCGACAGCATCATCAGGCAGTCCTACCGCCACATCAAGGCGGAGTCTGCCCTCAAGGTTGCCGACCAGCTCTACCGGGAGATCACGGAGTGGTACCCGGAGCTTGCGGACGCAGCTGCATCGCGCTGCTTCTCCGTGTGCCGCATGGTATATGCGCAGGTACCAAAAGGAAAAGCTGCGACAGCGCAAGAGCGGGCAGACAAGGATGCTCTCTGGAGCGTACTTTCCAAGTATTGCCGGGTCATCGTATCTGATTCGAAAGCTCGCAAGCGCGAGAGGCTTGCGGCATCCATTGGGTGTATGGGCGAGGCTCCCTTTTCGCTTTTCTGCAGCCTGTGTCGACTTACAGGAATGATGAGGTGAGACTTTTTTTGTATAACACTGCCGTCGTATCAGCGAAGAGATCGGCCTCATCAGCTCACATTCATTCCCATGCACATTCATGGGACAAGAGCATGGTGATTGCTGCCCTGGTTCTACTCTCCATGTGCTTTCAAGACCTTGTCATAGTGAGCTTTGGCTCTTTTGCCCTTAAGCCGTTCCATGTCATTGTGACGATGGTGTTCATCTACACGATCCTTGCGCGGAAGATGAGATGGGAGATACCCTTCCCGCTGTTCTTTGTCGGTGTCGTGGTCATGCTTGCCATCAGCATGGTCGGGTACGCACGGTTCGGGTTCAGCTCCATGTTCCTCAACTACGTCTTCATGTGCTTGGCATGCCTGACGCTTTACAACCTGGGGAGCAGCCTATCAGATACACAGTGGCGCAGAGTAATACAGACAGTCGCGTTCATTGTCATGACGGCTGTGTACATCAAGCTAGTTTTGAACATAGGGGAGTTACGCAGATTCTTCGATAATCCCTGGGCGGGCCATCCAGCGCTTCCGACCTTTCTTGGGGGCGGGGTAAACCTTGAGGCTTCTTGGCTGGCGATGTTCTCCGTCTTTTTCAAGGACAACCGAAGGGGCGCCCTCTACCTCATCTTGGCCACGGGGCTCTCGATGGTGTATGCCTCGCGTGCCGGAATCATCATATGCCTTCTTGCATTCCTCTACGTCTTCGTCTTGAAGGGTGGAAAGAGCGGGGTTTCGCTGCGCTTTTTCCTTGCGGTCATGGCCGTTTTTCTCATTTTCGTTGCGTTGGCGCAGAACGGAAATGTGCTTGCTGAAAGGCTCCTTTCCGCGGGGGAAGACAGGGGTTCCCAGGGACGCCTAAACATGTGGCAGTATGCATTGCCTACTTTCCTTGACGCACCGCTCTTTGGAGATGGCGCGGGAAACGCCACGAGGCACATGTCACTTGTGGGCAACACGAACTCTATTACAGAGAACAACGTCCACATGTATTTCCTCCAGGTTCTCCTGGACTTCGGCTTTGTCGGTTTTCTGATCTTCATGGCGATGGTCGTCTATTTCTTGAGGCGCTGCGTTGCTGACCAGCTCAAGTCTCCTTTCGAGAGCTACATCCTCATCTATCTGATTGTCTCGTTCATTCAGTTCCGAGGCGGGGACGTCCTCGTCGGATTTGCTTTGGCAGGCCTTTTTGTCTATTGGAGACAGATTGGGCATGAGGAAGAGAAGTCGGAAACTGACCGACGCTCAGCTCGACTTGGTGGGGTGCGGCCATGAGGTTTTCAGTGATCGTCCCCGCCTACAACGTCGAGCGGTATCTCCCGGCGGCACTGGAGTCTCTCGCTGTCCAGACATTCACAGACTTTGAGGTAGTCATTGTCGATGATGGCTCATCAGATAAGTCTGGAGCCATCGCCGACGAATATGCCTCGGAGCACGATAACGTCATAGTGCTCCATGGGGAAAACCAGGGTCTGCTGCTGGCCCGCAGAAAAGGAATTGCGGCGGCTCATGGCGAGTACGTTTTGCATTTGGATGGTGACGACCGATTAAGCCCGGTTGCACTCGAACGAATCGCATGGGAGATTGAAGCGACGAATGCCGATATCGTGGCATTTCGCTACTCGCGCAAAGAGGACTTCTCGACGGCGGATGACCTGGTGCAGCTTGAATCTGGCTTTTATTCCGGACCTCAGTACGATGTTGTGAAGCGTCAGGTTTGTTTGGGTCGCTTTAACAACCTATGGGGCAAAGCCTTCCGCCTTTGCCGCATAGATGCCAGAGCAACCTATGGGGCGTTCAGGGGCCTCATGCATGGCGAGGACCTCCTACAACTGCTCCCCATCGTTGACGCGTCAGCCTCGCTATCGCGAATAGATGACGTCCTTTATTTCTATAGGCCAAACGACTCGGCAAGCACGGCTTCATTCAAATCATCTCAGCTCAAAGACATTGCCCTGGTTTGCGACCGTCTATTGGAGTACGGAAGCAAATGGGGCGAAGCCTGTACCGTTGCTGCCTATCAAGGAGAAGCAATGCAATACGTTTACCTCGAACAGTTGAACGAAATCTCAAGAACGTCGCACGCTGCGGGGGGGGGGGTTCTCCGAGATCCGAGAAGCAATGCTCGGGCGGGGAGTATTCGAGCGTTCCGGTCGTGTCTCCCTGCGTCCAGACAATAGGTTGGTGATCATATGTCTGAGACGCGGGTGGCACCTTCTAGCCCGAGCATCGGTTTTGTTGGTAGAGACAATAAAGCGGTGCGTGCGATGAAGGTGAATGTCAAGAATTTCCTGTATGCGGTTGGCAAACTGATAGGAGGCCAGGCGAGCACACAGCAGAACAAGATCGTGCTCATTTGCAATTATGGTCGGGGATACCTGTGCAACCCGAAGTATATCGCCGAGGCCATAAATCGTCTGTATCCAGGGAAGTATGACCTTGTTCTACTGGTAAATGACCTTGATCCCGAAATTCCGCCCTATATTCGCCAGGTGAAACGCAAGAGTCTTCAGGCACAGCATGAGTTTGCGACGGCGCGTTTTTGGATTGATAACGCAAGGACGCCAAAGTATGTGAAGAAGAGGGATGACCAGGTTTACATCCATACCTGGCATGCCAGCCTATGGCCCAAGCGAACCGAAAGAGACGCGGAGCAGCATCTCGACCCTTCTTACGTAGACAATGCGAAGCGCGACGGCGCGATAACCGACCTGATGTTCGCGAACAACGCCCTGGCCGAGCGCCTTTACAAGACCACCTTCTGGTTCGACGGTCCCGTCATCAGGTGCGGAGCCCCGAGGAACAGGCCTCTCGTGCTGGACGACGACGAGACTAAGGCCAAGGTGCGTAAGGCCCTTGGGGTTCCCGAGGGGGCTGCCCTCTGCGTCTACGCTCCCACCTTCCGCGCGGACTGGTCAATGGACGAGTACCGGTTCGACTTCGACGCGCTCACGAACGCGCTCTCTGAGCGGTTCGGGCGGCGGTTCGTCTTCGCCTACCGCCTCCATCCCAACATTGCTAAGCTCGACCGCCCCGACTTCCTGAGGGGACGGATAGACGCGACGGGCTACATCGACACGCAGGAGCTGCTTGCGGCGACCGACGTGCTCGTGTCCGACTACTCCTCGATCCTGGAGGACTTCGCACTAACGGGCAGGCCGGGATTCGTCTACGCGCCCGACTACGACGCCTACATGGACGACCGCGGGCTCAATTACTCGCTCGACGATAGACCATTCCCCGTAGCGAAGACTGAAGCGCAGCTCATCGAGAACGCACGGAACTTTGATGAGGAGTCGTACCGGAAAGATGTCAATCGCTTCTTCAAGATGGTTGACCTCCAGGATGACGGGCACGGCGATGAGGTCATAGCCCGCATCATCCACAAGCTCACGGAACCCGGCACAACGGTGGGGGGCGTCCTTGGCAGATAGGAAGCTCGCGGGCAACACGCTCGCCCTGTACATACTCACCGCCACGTCCTACCTCTTCAGCTTCGTGACGCTGCCCTACCTCACGCGCGTCCTGGGGCCGGAGGTCTACGGCCGCATCGGCTTCGGCACGGCCTTCTACAACTACGCCTACCTCTTCATCGACTTCGGCTTCATCCTCTCGGCGACGGCCGAGGTGGCGAGGGCCGAGCGCGACATGGGCAAGATCTCGGTGGCCATGACGGCGGCATCGATGGCAAAAATCGTCCTCACGCTGGCCTGTGGCGCCGTGCTCGCGGTGCTCTGCCTCCTCGTTCCCCAGTTCGGCGAGGACCCTCTGCTCTACTTCCTCTACCTGCTCTATGCATCAGCGAACGCCCTCATCCCGGACTTCGTCTACCGGGGCCTGGAGGACATGAAGATGGTCACAATCGGCACGCTCGTCGTGAAGACCGTCTTCCTGGTGGGCGTATTCGTGCTCGTGCGCGACTCCTCCCAGTACATGCTGGTTCCCCTGCTCTACTTCCTGGGGTCGGCCGTCGCCGATGCCTTCCTGCTCCTCCACCTGAGCCGGAAGTACAGCATACGCCTGTGCCGGGTGGGCGTCTCCGAGGTGTGGCGCAGCATGAGGGAGTCCGCCCAATACTTCGTGTCCCGAGTGGCGTCGACCTTCTACACCTCCCTCAACACGATGGTTCTCGGGTTCGTCGCCCCAGGATCGGCGGAGCTCGGGCGCTTCACGGCCTGCAACAATGCCGTCAACGCCGGCAAGGGCCTCTCGTCGCCCATAGCCGACAGCATGTTCCCCTATATGATCCGCACGAAGAACTACAAGCTGCTGGCGAAGGTCATCCTCGTTGGGGAGTGCGTCCTCGTGCCACTTTGCGTGATTGCGGGGATTATAGCGCCTGACCTCTGCGAGTGGTTCTTCGGGCAGGGCTACCGCGAGTCGGGCAACCTGCTGCGCGTTCTCATTGTGCTCGTACCGATAGCCCTTGCATCCTACATGCTCGGCTTCCCCGCGCTTACACCGATGGGAAAGTCCGGCGCTGCGAACTCCTCGGTCGTCGCCGGGGCAGCCATCCAGGTCGTCCTGCTCCTCGTCCTCTGGGGCATCGGGCAGCTGAATGCCATGGGAATCTGCTACGCCACCGTGATCACCGAGACCGCCGTACTGGCGATCAGGGCGGCGGCGTTCGTCTCCGGGCTGCACTCCCAGAAAGGGGCAGAGGCGAATGAGTGACGTGAAACATGCCGTCATCCTCGCGGCTGGCAAGTCCTCCAAGTTCTTCCCGCCCCTCTACGACAGGCCCAAGGGGCTCTTCGAGTACCGGGGCGAGGTGCTGATCGAGCGGCAGATCCGGCAGCTGCGGGAGGCCGGGGTCTCCGACATCACCGTGGTCATCGGATACGAGAAGGAGCGGTTCTTCTACCTCGCAGACAAGATGGGCGTGGAGCTCGTCGTGAGCCCGAACTGGGCCGACGAGGGCAACCTCGCCAGCATGGCGCTCGTGCGCAACCGCCTGGCGGGGTCGTTCGTCTGCTACGCCGACCAGTGGTACGAGGGGAACCCCTTCCTGGGATTCGAGCCCGAGGGCCCCAGCCTGCGCATGGTGCGCCGTCAGGAGAACGCCACCCGTGAGTTCGTGGTGGAGGAGGGCACGGACGGCAGGCTCTCGGGCATGAGGACGGGGGCGGCATCCGGCCTCTGCATGGTGGGGGCGGCCTACCTGGCACCGGACTTTGCAGAGAAGCTGATGGCCCTCTGGGACGAGGAGAAGGGCTGGCTGGGCACCAGGACCATGTTCTGGGAGCAGTTCTGGGGCAGGCACGCAGACGAGCTCCCGCTCTACGGCTGGCCCGCCCCTGCTGGCTACCGGGAGTTCGACTCGCTCGGGGACTTCGGGGCCGACGGGGTCCTGCAGAACATGGACCAGGGGGCCGTGGGCAACATCTGCCGCCTGCTCGGGTGCGACGCCTCCGACATACGGGACGTGGAGCCCATCAGCGCGGGTCTCACCAACGTCTCCTTCACCTTCGAGGTGGAGGGGCGGAAGTACGTCTACCGCCACCCGGGGGCGAGCTCCTCTGCCCTGGTGGACCGCGCGGCCGAGGTGGTGGCCCAGGGCGTGGCCAAGGGGCTCGGCATCGACTACAGCGTGATCGACATCTCCGAGGAGGGCTGGAAGCTCTCGCGCTTCGTGCCGTCCGAGCGGAAGTTCGACTACGACGACCCCGGCGACCTCGCGGCGGGCGTGGCCCAGATACGGGCCCTGCACGAGTCGGGGGCGACCTGCGCCCACGAGGTCAACCTCCTCTCCGAGGGGGAGCGCCTGCAGGGCCTGGCCTCGGCCTCCAAGGGAGACATTCAGAGCGAGCTTGCGGATGTCCACAGGCGGGTCACCCGCGTCTGGCACCACGTGGAGCTGGACGGGTGGGGCAAGGTCCTCTGCCACAACGACACCTACGCCGTGAACTGGATCGTGGGGCCGCAAGGGCCCTGCCTCATCGACTGGGAGTACGCCGGCATGAACGACCCCATGGCCGACCTCGCCACGATGCCGGTGCGGGACGGGCTCTCCCGGCAGAAGTACGACGAGATCCTCGCCCTCTACTTCGGCGGGGAGACGACATACGGGCAGAGGCGGCACGCCTACGGGGTGGCGGCCCTGTCGGGCTGGTACTGGCTCTCCTGGGCCCTCTTCAAGGACACCCTGGGCGAGGACGGCTACTTCATGCTGCCCGCCTGGCGGGCGCTCAACCTCTACACGGGTCTGGCCCTCCAGATGTACGAGGGCGGTGAGGCCCGATGAAGAACATAGCGATAATACTTGCCGGCGGGCGCGGCACCCGCGTGGGGGCGGAGGTCCCCAAGCAGTTCATCGAGGTGCTGGGCAGGCCCGTGCTCTCATACACCATAGAGCGCTTCCAGAGGCACCCGGAGGTGGACGCCATCGAGGTCGTCTGCCGCGACGGGTGGCGGGGCGAGCTCGACCGCATCTGCGCCGACGGCGGCTTCGACAAGGTCAGGTGGGTCGCGCCGGGAGGGGCTACCTTCCAGGACTCCGTGATGAGCGGGCTCGACCACCTGGCTGGGAAGGTCTCGGACAACGACCAGGTGCTGATCCACTACGGGGCAAGCCCCTTCGTCTCCGACGAGGTCATCTCGGACGCGATACGGGTGTGCGCCCTCCACGGTAACGCGAGCCCGGCCCACTCACAGGTGTACCTGGCGGCGACCATCGGCGACGGCCAGTCAACAACCGAGTTCCTCGACCGCGACAGGATCATGGTGTTCAACTCACCCCAGGCCCTGAGGTACGGCTACGCCAAGTGGGTGTACGCCGAGGGGAAGAGGCGCGGCCTCATCGACAAGGTGGAGCCGCACACGACGAGTCTCATGCTCGCCATGGGAGAGCGGGTGTGGTTCTCAAAGGGGTCCACGTCCAACATCAAGATCACCACCCCCGACGACCTGCGCATGTTCGAGGGCTGGGTGCTCTACGAGCGGGAGCACGCCCACGATGGCGGGGAGGCCCGCCGTGAGTGAGCGGAAGGCTTCCACAGCCGAGACGAGTAACGAACCTAAGCCCCGCCCCGGCCGCAAGCGCCTCGGGAACAAGGTCTTCAAGCTGGCCACGATGCGGGTCGAGCCCGCCGACCTCGAGGAGGTCGAGCGCATCTCTGCCGCCCAGGGTCGCTCGCGGTCCGACGTCATGCGCGACTTGCTTGAGCTGGGCCTGGCCCACAGGGAAGAGGCCGAGCTCGCAGGCGAGCCCGCCGGGGATGCACAGCCGAACGGCGGCACCGCCGAGTCCCGCGTGGCGGCCTCCTTCAAGGCCGACGCGGCGCTCCTCGCCGCCATCGACGGCCTGGCCGCCTCCGGGCGCGGCTCGCGCTCGGCCGTGGTGGCCCGCCTGGTGCGCGAGGGCCTCCGGAGGTCCGGCTACGAGGGCAAGGGCGGGCCGTCCGGTGACTGAGGCCCGCACGGACAGTACGCCCGACAAGCGGGACGGCGCCCTCCTCACGGCCAGCCTGCCGGCCTCGGCCATGGCCGACGTGGACGCCCTGGCCCACGACGCAGGCATCTCCCGGTCCGAGGCCATACGCCGCCTCTGCGGCTCGGGCCTGGAGTCCCTCGTGGAGGCCGGCTGGGACGCCGGTTCCGGCGAGGCCTTCCAGGGAGCCGCCGCCACGCTCGCCGCCCGGGCCTCTGCCCGCGTGGCCATGCTCGACGGCACGGAGCCACGGCTGTCGCGCAGGCTCGTGGCCGAGGAGGCCCTGCCCAAGGTGGCGACATCCCTCGGCGCCGACCCCGCCTGGCTCTCCGCAGCGCCGGCCGAGGTCACGAACGGCATGGCCGGGTCGGTGGACGCCGCCGTGCGATCGTCGGGCACCACCGAGCTCAGCCTCTCTCAGCTCCGAAGCCTAGCCCTCTCCCTGGCCTCGGGCGACGACCCCTGGTTTGCCTCCGTCGCCACGCGCGAGAGGCTCATTGCCCGGCAGGACGCCCGCATCGCGGCCCTGCTGCCCGCCGCACACTCCGGCCTGGCCACGCCCGCCATGTGGGCCGAGCTCGCCTGGCGCTCCTGTGCCCGTATGGCGCTTCCCGTCTGCGACGTCCTGGGAGTCCCCGCCGAGGGCCCTGCCCGCGTCCTTGCCTGGCTCTGCGAGTACGCAGGCGATGACCCGCTGGTTTCCAAGACCGCCGCATGCCTGGCAGGAGAGCTCACGAACGCCGGAGCCAGCCCGGCAGCGGCCGCCCGCGCGGCCCGCCTCGCCCTCAACTCCGGCCTCCTGTCCGACGACCCAAAGCTACCCTCCGAGTCCGTCCGCTCCTCGGCCCTGGTCCTCGCCGGCTGCGCCCGGGCCCTGGCAGGCCATGCCGATTCGGAGTCCAAGGCCCGCCTCCGCCGTGCCGCCCTCCTGGCCGACGACGCCGCCCGGGGAGCCCTCGACTACGTGCAGTCCTTCGGCTGCGCCACCGCCCCAGAGGTTGCTGACGCCCTGGGGGTCTCGGCCGCCACGGCAAGGAAGCGCCTGGCCGACCTCGCCTCCGAGGGCCTGGTCGAGAGAGGCGGCGAGGGCGGCTCCGTCCTCTGGCTCCGCCCGGGCTACGTCCCCACGGCCGAGGACCTCCTCACGCCCCGCCAGCGCCAGGTCCTGACCGAGCTCCGCAAGCGCGGAGGCGCCAAGACCGCCGACGTGGCCCGCGCCTGCTCCATCTCCGGCAACCACGCCACCAACACCCTCACGGCCCTGGAGAGGTTCGGCCTCGTCACCCGCGGCCCCAAAGTCGGCGACTGGCTCGCCGTCCCCACCGCCCTGGCCGCCCCCGCAACGCCCAACGCAAGCAATCCCGCCACATCCTCAACGTCGCCTAACCCAAGCTCCCAATCAGCCAAGCAACTGTCATCGTCCGCGGCAGCCCAAGACACGTCCTCCGCGTTTCCGAGCGCAAGCGACGAATCCACCCCTTCTCCGTCGTCTCGACCAAGCGAGCGAAGCGAGCGCGTGGAGAGACCTACTGCCGAGGGCGAAACGCTCGCAGTTCCCGATGTCGCCCACCAAGTGACCCCCGCCGAGGTCGCCAAGGCGAAGGCGAGGCACCGCGCCAAGAAACCGACCCCCAGCACCCCCTACACGGCCGCCGAGCGCCAGCACCGCGAGCTCGCCCACCTGTCCGACCACCCAAGGGCCACCACGGCAGACCTGGCCGACATGCTGGGCTCCTCCCGCACGACGATCCTCCGCGACCTGCGAGCCCTCCAGGATGCCGGCTGCCTACAGCAGCGCGGCGGCCGCAAGGACCCCCTCTGGGTCATCGTCAACCCTGCCGACGCCAACGCCGCCGCAGAGGGCTACAAAGGCATTGCCAACACCGCCGAAAGCAGCACCGCCGCCCCGGCCGAAGCCGAAGGCGAGGCCAAGCAAGCCGACCTGCTGCCCAGGCAGCGCGACCTCCTGAACCTCCTGCGTACCAACGGCCCCACCCCCGTTCGCCCCCTCGCCGAGCAGCTGGGCGTGGTAGGCCAGACCGTCCGTCGCGACCTCAAGCACCTGGCCACCCTCGGCCTCGTCCAAGAAGCAGGGACGGTTGACGGCAAACCCGCCTGGACGCTGGCAGACGACGATGCGAAATAGCCGCCGGCACCGTTGACGGCTTGGCCCGCCGTCGGTACACTTTCTGTGACCAAAAAAGCATCCAGTGCTTTTATCGCTTCGGGGCGCCCGCGTTCCGGAGCGTTTTTTCTACCCCAGCCCCAGCGGGAGGCGACGCCCATGAACATAGGCCCCGAGACCGAGACCGTCGAGCACAAGCGCTCGACCTCCGAGATGCGCGAGGGCATGGAGTCCATAGCCTCCATCCTCAACAAGCACGGCCACGGCGAGCTCTACTTCGGCGTCCGCAACGACGGCGAGGTGGTCGGCCAAGACGTCTCGGAGAAGACCCTGCGCGACATATCCCAGGCCGTCGGCAACCGCATCGAGCCCAGGATCTACCCCCAGATAGACCGCCTGGAAACGCCCGAGGGCAGGGCCTACGTCCGAGTCTCCTTCACGGGCGACGAGCGCCCCTACGCCTGCGACGGCCGCTACCGCATCCGCTCCGCCGACGAGGACAACCCCATGAGCACGGCCACCCTGGAGCGCATGATGCTGGAGCGTGCCTCCCGCCGCGAGCCCTGGGACGGCCGCAGCTCCGGAAGGCCCGTCTCCAACGTGGACGAGGAGGTCCTGCGCAGGTACGTCGAGCGCGGCATCGCCGCCAACCGCATCCCCTTCGGCTACACCACGGCGGATGACGTCCTCAAGCGCCTGGGTCTTATAGCGGAGGACGGCATGCTCAAGAACGCGGCAGCCGTCTGCTTCGCGCCCTCGCGCGACGTGATGCTGCGCATGGGCGTCTTCGCCGACAGCACCCGCGTCCACATCCTGGACAACCAGCAGGTATCGGGCACCCTCTTCTCCATGGTTGACGAGGCGGGCCTCTACATCCTCAACAACACCCGCCGCGCCTTCATCATCGACGGCACGTCGCTGCACCGCCGCGAGGAGCCCGAGATCCCCACCAGCGCCGTGCGCGAGGCCCTCTTCAACGCCTTCTGCCACCGCGACTACCAGAGCGGTGGCGCCGTCCAGATAGACATCTTCTGGGACCACGTGGACATCTATAACCCGGGCCTCTTCCCGGCCGGCTACACGCCCGAGGAGTACCTGGAGGGCAAGGAGGTCGAGTCCAACCCCAGGAACACGGTCATAGCGGGAATCCTCTACCGCTCGGGCGACATTGAGGCATACGGCACGGGCCTCCTGCGCATCCGCAACGCCTGCGAGGCGGCCAAGGTGCCATTCTCTGTCACCCAGTCCGCCCATGGCGTCCACGTCAGCTTCATGCGCCAGGAGGGCATCGCCGCCGGCGAGAAGAACCCGCCCGAGGCCGCCTCAAACGGCCTCGATCTGCCCAAGTCCGCCGACAACCCGCCGATAACAAACGAGCCCCGCCGACAACCCGCCGACAACCGGCCGGTAAACGGCGAATCCCGCCGACAACCCGCCGACAACACGACCAAGCCGATGTCAGATGAGGAAAGCACGGTCTCAAATGGCCAGCGCGGCCTGCAAGGCAACGACGGCATCGTATACGAATATGTGAAGAAGCAGGGCCGGGTGACGGTCTCGGAAACGTCCGCTGCTCTCGATATGCCGAACCGCACGGTGAGGGACATCATGGCGCGTCTTGTCGAGAGGGGCCTCGTGCAGCCGGAGGGTGCCAACAGGAACCGCACCTACAGGCTGGCAAATCAAAACGAGCAGAAGACTACTCGGCAGTAAGCAGCTGGGCTCGTAACCACGCATCGAAAGCGAGCCATGGCCAACGGCAAGTAACTGAGAAGACCTTTTGTCTGCCCCACCCGCCGGCCGTCCGCTGCGGGCAAGGCGTCCGGGCCGGATCGTGCCGGGGGACTCCGCGCGCCTCTGCAAGTCGTTGGGGGCGGGCAGGCCGCGGTTCCGCGTGCCGGTCTTCGGCCGCCCATGGCAGCCACCCTCCATGGCGGTCTTCGGCACGACCCACGCCAGCCACCGCCGCTCCGCCGGTCTTCGGCCGCCCCACGCTGCCCGCGCTTCGCGCGCACAGCGCGGGGACCCCACCGGCCTCAGCCCGGCTCCACGGCGCTGTCTGTCGCGGGTCCCCGGCCTCAGCCCGCCATTCCGGGCGTCTGCCATGGGTCCCCGGCCTCAGCCCGTCACGCTCCACCGCGCCCTGCCCGCCGTGCGAGGTCAACGTGTCGGCGCGCTCCGTCCCCCGTCACGCCCGGCCAGCGGCTCCAAGCCCTCCGCTCCCGTCCGGCGGGTGGGGCAGATCACCTCGCTCGCGGCAAACTTGCACCTGGCTCTCACCAAGCTCGCAGCAAACTGACCCGAGGCTCGCACGGACCTGGCGACAAGCTAGCCCCAGGCTCGCACGCAGCTCGCGGCAGCCTGACCCCAGGCCCTCAGCCACCTGCAGCGACCTGGCCCCGAGCCCACACCGTACCAGCGAGGACCCCACCAGCGACCGCCACGAGGCCCCCATAGCCCACCAGGAGCCCATCCCCGGCGCGGGCAGCCGTAGCCGAACCCGAGAGCCCCTCACCGCGCCGAGCTGTCCCCAGCATCCCCAGAGACACCGTAGCCCCACTTGACCCGGTACTCGTCGCGCGACATCAGCCCGGCTGAAACCTCCTGCATGTCCAGCTGCTTCTCCGAGGCCGTGTCCTGCACGATCGAGTCGTCGTATATGACCCGGACGTCCCCCTCGACAGGCAGGGCAACACCCATGCTTCTCTCACAAGCGAGCACGGCCCTGGAGACATCCACCAAGGCCCCCTGGAGAGCGTTCTCGTTCTTCCTGATATTGCGCATCAGAGCGGAGTTGTCCGACGAGACCTCGGTGGCGGTCTTCACGTACCCGACGTTGTCCGTGTCGAAGTAGTTCACGCCCAAGCCAACGAGATCCCCGAGCACCTGCAGCGCAAGCCTGAACGCCTTCCCCTGGGACTCAGTGCGCAAGGCAGGCGCGAACTCCGTGATGGTGTCTTCCGTGCTCATGACCTTCCTGAAGACGGTACAGTCTCCCTTGCCGAAGGGGATAGGGATCCTCTTGCCATTCGACGTTTTTTCTTGGTCGAACATCACGTCGGAGAGGAACACCCGCATCTTCGATATGTCCACCTCGTTCACCAAGGCGTCATAGCAAAGATCCACGCTCTGGACGGCATCCACCGCGTCCGCGAAGACGGACTGCCCGTAAGGCGAGAAGTCCACGCGGGTATTGGGCACCGCCGGCCTCACGATCCCGAACGTGGGGAAGGGGCTGCCCGTCTCTACCACATCCGCCACCCCCGGCACCGACACGATATTCCCGTCCCTGTCGAAGCATACCGTGCGGATGTGATACCCGTCGTCACCGACAAGGTGCATCTGCAGCTGGTCCAGGCTTTTTCCATCGGAGAAGACCCGCGTGACGAACGCGCACTCCCTGATCCCCTCGGTATCCCAGCTGAGAGGAACCACCATCCTCGCGTCGTAGTGCCGAATCTTGACGCTCCTGCGCCCAGGATCCAGCCACAAGGCGAACGCCCCGGTCCCGAGCCCGAAAGCTCGTACAACAGTCTCTTGGGCTCTGCCCCAGAAGTTCATGGACGAGAAGAACCCCTCCAACCATTCCGTGCACTCGGCCGACTCGCAGCTCACGGTCGTCTTCTCATCCAGGAGAAGAGACCCCCATTCCCGGCAAACCCGCATAGCAGGCATGATCGATCGTCGGTGCACCTGGTACACCCGTCCGAACCCGTCGGTGTCGCGGTAATCGTAGAACTCGCCGACGGCCCGCATCCACGAATCCCACTCGCGAATATGCCCCTCCATATCCTCCAGGCACCGCGTGGAATACCCGCACCCCCGCAGATAGTCCCGCACCGCCCCCGGCACCCAATACTCGTCCCCCTGCTCCAGCCGCATAAGCCCCAACCTTTCCATGTGAAGAAGAACCAGCCGATAAGCCCGTCCTCATGCCACCCCGCGACCCCGCAGTTCCGAGGTCCCGGGGAGGTCGCCATCCGTCAGGCGAGGCAGGCGAAGAGGACCGAGCCGATAATCCCGCCCCGTCACAACCGCCCGCTTCCATCCAAGTTCGTGAATACGAATGCCGAGAAACCCGGCCCCATACCTGCGCAAATGCATATCCAGGCGAAGAAGAACAACCCCATCAAGTAGCCGAGAAGACCGCGCTCAGGCCCCGCGTAAAACGTCGTCCATCACGGCATAGCGAACCGCGTCGATTGAATGGTCGTTCCCGTCGGGGATGTCGTCGATCCAGGTCCCGTCCTTGTCCCGGTCGAACTCCTTGAGCCGAAACTCCTCATAGGCGAGCGGGCACCGCACCGGATCAATCACGATCTCCCTCAACCCCGCCAGCCACTCATACGAAAGCCGCCGCATATTGCTTTTGCGAGCAGGCCTCACGCGAAGACCGGCCTCGCGCCTATACACGGCCATGCTCTGTTTCCCGTCGGGAGTGTCATCACACCAAATCAGCTCGTCGTGCAGGTATGGCTCCTCATCAGGCGCATCCGAGAAGGTCAACGCCTCCTCCACCATGGCCGCCGTCTCCTGCGGCGTCTTCCTATTGGCGCTCAATTCCTGGAAGAGAAACAACCGCCGTTCGCCCGGTACCCATCCGCACCTGACGAACCTCCAAGGGTCAGGGAACCACCCCCAGTCGATCCCATTGCGAGTCCTCGAGAACCCCCTGCATTCGGCATCCGACAAACGCCTGCCGGTTATGTTGCCGAACACCGACCCGCCGGTCCCCGTGACCTCCCCCAGGTACTCGCTCCTCCAAGCCCGCTCATCCGTCTCGCGAAGATACTCTGCCTCCTCGATGAACGGCGTCCCCAGCCACTCCGGGTGAGAGGAGACCACATCGAGATAAGAAGAACGGCGAACAAGGGTATCCGCCCTTTGCTCCCTTTCCAGTTCTTCGCGATTGACCCAGCTCCAAAGTGTCCTCGGCGGGTTGTACGTGTAGAAGATCCAGAAGTCGTCCCCGCCACGCCGAAGGCTGTTGAGAATAGACCGCACGGCCTCGATTCCGTCGAACTGGTCCAGCTCCTCGAACCACACCACGGCCGCGTACCCGTGACCGAACTTGGTGCCCTTCAATTTGAGAGGGTCATCGGCCCCACGGAACACGATCCTCTGCCCCGTCGGCAGATACGCCAGCTCCATAGGCGCCACCCTCGCCCTGAAGTACCTCTCCAACCCCAGCTCCGCAATAGCCCACTGCACCTGCTCATAGACGGAATCCCTCAGCGTGTTCGAGAACCGCCTGATGACCACGGCATTGGCATCCTCATGCGCCAGCAGGAGAAGGACTATGGCCACCGAGACGAACGAGCTCTTGGTCGAGCCACGCCCCCCGTGGAGCCAGTAATGATTGTGCCCGTGGCACATCACGTCCCCCAGCACGTCGTGGAAAGCAGGGATGACCAGGTCGGCAACGTCCACCCTGCTCACGTCACTCGCCATCCTTCGCCTGGGGAGAAGAACCCTCGCCGTCCTCCAGCGCCGAGAAGTCGATGGTCTGCTGCACAGGCTTGGCCACGACGCCGAGCACGATCCTGGGCGCGTCGGCCGAGCCGTCGTCCTCCCTGCGCCGGTCGGCCTTGCCGTACTCGTCCGGGTACTTCCGCTCCAAGAGCCACGCGGCCGCAGTCCAGTACTGGTTCCGCGCAAGCGCCGCCGCCCGGATGGTCGTCAATAAAGTGTGCTTGAACTGGGCCTCCTCCTTTTTTAGCCCGTCGCTTAAAGCGCGCTGCAGCCTGTTCTTGGGCTCCCCGATCCAGCGGTAGAACGTCGAATGATGTATCCCCAACGCGCAGATGATGTCCTCGTTGGACAGCCCGTCGCCCTTCAGCCTGATGGCCTCGTCCACCATCTCCTGCGTGAGCTTCGCCCGTCTCGCCATGTAAGGCCACCTCCTCATCACAGATGAAATCAGCAGCCCCATCCTCGCAGGCGGTCACAAACCGTCCCCAGAGCCCTCCCGGCCCCGCCGACGCCGCTCCCGCCGGTTGGGAAGGCCGTACTTGTCGCAGGTACGCTTGTTGGCCTGCCGCAGGGCCTCGCGCTCCCGGTGCAGCGCGTCGATCTCGTCCGAGTCGGCCTCGGCCTCCGCCCGCTCACGCTCCAGGGTCTCGCGGAAGGCCCGCTCCTCCTCCAGGTGCTGGCGCTCGGAGCACCGCCGGCACATCCCGGTCGAGCGGTTGATCTTGACCCCGGTGGCCCCGCAGCCAGGGCACACGCTCCTCACCACGAGCGAGACGTGGTTCCTGCACGCCCGGTCGATCACCGACTTCGCCGACCGCCGCACGCCGCACTCGCGCCAGATCCGCTCGGCCACGGCGTCTGCCCCCAGGTAGCAGTAGGCCCGCAGGACGTCGTCCTGGTCCTCGGTCCACCTCATGTGAAGACACCGCCCCACCTGTCTTCACCCCGGTGAAGACAGGAAACGGGTCGTCTACCTGCGCAAACGCCGCCTGTCTTCACGTCTTCACCGAAATCCGGGGCAGTACGGCCCTCCCGCGCGTGCGCGTGCGCGCGCGAATGTGCGTACCTACCTCCAATCAGGTGAAGACAGTGAAGACAGGGGGAGGAAAAGGGCCCGCGACCTGCGGATATGCGTGTCTTCACCCCTGTCTTCACTCGGGGTCACCGCCTGAAGACGCGAAGACACCCTCGCTCTCGCCGCCGACCCTGCCGAGCAGGTCTTCCATCTTGGCGTTGTCGATGCAGACGCAGTAGACCCGGCTGCCGCCCTTGAAGCGTCGCTGCATGGTCAGCCGCCTGCCCGACCCCTTCACGAGCAGCCCCTCCTCGTCCATGCGCCGCAGGGTCTTCTGACGGTCGAAGTTCTCCTTCTCCAGCGCCCGGGTGAGGACCGACGAGAACACGCACCAGGTGAAGTCGTCGGCATACGGCTTCTGGTCGATCTCGCCCCAGCGCTCCAGGCGGTCCATCTCTGCCGAGTCGTCGAAATGGAGGCGGTTCTGGGTCAGCCACTCGCTCACGAACTGGATGGCCTTGAGGTCGGTGTCGCCGCCGTCGGAGCCGGTCGCGTTGGCGAGCGCCCAGGCGGCCATGGCCCGGGCGTCCTGCACGCACGCGCCCCAGTCGTCGCAGCCGAAGATGTAGAAGGACGCCAGGGCGTCCGCGAAGGCCAAGAGAGCCACGTTGTCCGACTGGGGGTGGCCCCCGGCGAAGCCGGCCACGTCGGCCCGCACGCGGCCGAACTCGTCGCGGTGCCACTCTGCCGTGTTCCGGCGGAGCGCTCGAACATATGTTCTTCCTGCGGTGCCGTATTGGGCGGAGACCAGGTGGTGCATAGCCTGGGCGGCCCTCACGTCCTCGAAGGGCTCAGCGTTGAGCTCCAGGGTTCTGTTGGCCGCGCCCTGCTGGGTGGAGCCTCCCACGATGGGGATCTCGCCGGTCGCGATGGTCAACGACCGCCAAGAACCGGCCCTCATCATCGACCGGTCGTTGTTCAAGGCCCCGCGCTCATGTCCCAGGGAGAGCGAGTAGAGCAGGTCCTCCACGACCTGCCGCTTGGCCCCCTGGCCGCCCGGCGCTCCCTTCGACTGCAGCTCGTCGATGATGACCGGCACGTCGTGGAGGAGGGCGGCCGCCCGCACGATCGACTTGGGTGTGTCCGCGAAGGTCCTGAAGTAGGAGTCGCTTCCCTCGGTCGGGTCACCCCATACGGACCCCGCCGCCTTCAAGGTCGGCGTCTTTCCCGAGCGCGACCGGCCCCACAGGTAGACGATGAAGGTCTGCACGCCGAGCACCGCCACCAAAGGCGAGGCGAACGAGGCCGCCAGCACGCAGCGGAAGGCAGGCGAGGTGTCCCGCACGGGCGCGACGCCCGCAACCCACGCCTCCAGGGTGCCCGCAGGCTCCAGGAAGGGCCGGGCCTTCAGGGCCTCGTCCGGCGTGGGGTCGAAGCGCACCTCGCCTGGGGCGCTCCCAGGCTCGCGCCCATTCTCGCTGGAATCGCGGTGCGATTCCCGGGCGCTCGAATCGTAGGGCATGAAGCTCCCGAGCGGCCCGTCGGCCCAGCCCAGGTGCCGCACGCTCCAGGCGCTCGGACGCACATCGCCCAGCCTGCGCTCGCAGTCGGTCAGGTAGCGGATCACGTCCTTGCAGTTCGAGCTCGAAATGTTGGCGCCCATGGGCGCGAGCGCCGAGATGGCCCGGTTCTGGTTGAGGAGCACGTCCCTGTCCATGGCCCGCTCGCGGACCTGTCCGTGCACGCGGATGCGCACGAGGGCCCGCACGTCGCGGGTGTCCACGTCGATCAGATCCAAAGCGACCCAGGGAGCGGTCGAGGTCACGGTGAACTTGAGAGTCCCGTCGGCGTCCACGGTCCAAAGGCGGCCCCGCTCGTCCACCTTCCAGCCCTCCACCGAGGGCGCATGGTCGGGGTCGAAGGCGGACTCCTCCTCTTGAGGCCCCTCCTCTCCCGTGTCCGTCGCGACAGTCGAACATATGTATGCATTCTGGTCGCCAGCTGTCTTGTCCGCGGCCTTGGCGGCCGTCCTGCCCCTCGGCCTGGCCTTCCTCGGCTCGTAGAAGTCGCGGCAGCCCTGGATGGCCCGCTCGATGGTCTGGGCCCCGTAGGTGGAGCCCCCGCGCCGCGAGTCCCACTTGGCCCTCATGAGGCCCGAGCTGCGGAATATCCGGTCGATGCGGGGGGCGTCGCCCGCGCACCAGAAGGCCAGGTGGGAGCAGAGCGCCATGTCGGCGGCGCTATGGTCGTCGCCTTGGGCCGACATGTCGCCCGCCATCAGGGCCCGTATCGCGTCACCAGATGAGGAGGCGTAGGCCCGCTCCAGAAGCTCCTCGTCGCCCATGGCCATAGCCCCGCCGCTGGCAGCACCGGCCTCTGCCTGCGCTAGCGTCGCCTGCGGGACGGCCCGCCCAAAGTCCGGGTCGATCCACAGCTTGTAAGCCTTCTCGACGACCCGCGGGTTCGCGCCCAGCTCGCCGTGCCCCTCGAACACGTCCCCGGTAACCGTGAAGTAGCGCCCGTGGTCGTACATCTCCACCGGCCCCTTGCGCGACTTGGTGGCCCCCTCGGGCTTGGGCCCCAGGAAGATGGCGTGCAGCCCCTCGCCGGAAGGGCTCACCTCCACGTAGGTCCGGCACTCGTTGACCACCCACCGGTATGCGTCGGCCAGCCGCCCGTCCTTTATCACGTGGTCCAGGTCCAGCCCCGTGAACCGCCGGTCCGGCCCGAACACGAACCCAATGCCCGAGGCGCCCCAGCGCCCCACGCCCGCCACGGCCATGTCGAAGTCGCACCAGGTCGCCGGGTCGGTCGAGTCCGCCATCTCGCCGGTCATCGCGTTCACGGGCAGCTTGGTCCGCTTCCCGCCCCGCTCCACCAGCTTCCAGCACACCCAGCGCGGCTCGGCCCGGAGCGCCGGGGGCACCCTCGAATAGTCCCGCATGCGCGTCCCCCAAAGGAGCTCGCGCTAGCGGCGCACGAGGCGGCAGGCCCCGCAGCCGTCGTCGCCGCGCCCGCGCTGGGACTCGATCAAGCGGCGCTCGGCCTCGCGGCGGGCGTTGGGGAAGACGAGCTCGGTCGATATGCGCCAGCGCCCGTTCACCTTGTCGGCCGGGATGCGGCCCTCGCGGATGCCGCGCGTGATCGAGCTCACCAGCTCGCCCGTCAGGTCGGCGAGCTCGGTGGGGGTGATGAAGGTCGGTATCTCGTTGATGCCCATGGTCTGTCCTTTCTCGGTTGGTCTCTGGGCTTGGTCCGGCCGCACGCGCCAGCGGTGATGCCCCGTCGGCCCTCCAGGTGCGGCACATCGGGAGAATACCACAGTGAAAAACCATCAAATGATGTTGACGCGAAAATCTGGTATCATCCTGGCCGTAGGGCTTGTACGTTTCGCTACGTTTTGATACATTTTGAGACGGTTTGCGACATGGAAAGCAGGCGGGCGAAGGCCCCGCCCTCCACGCAATCCACACAAACGGAAGGAGGCGCGACCATGCCGGGAAGGCTCACCGAGCTCAGGAAGCAGGCCGGGTACTCCACGGCCAAGGACTTCGCCGCCGCCATAGGGGTCCCCGCGACCACCTACGGCCGCTACGAGTCCCAGCCCGAGAAGATCCCCATGCGGGCCGCCTGGGAGCTGGCCGACCGCTTCGGGGTGACCATCGACCAGATCGTGGGGCGCGACGACGAGCACCACGGCGACCCGAGGGGGCAAGAGCAGCGCAGCTTCGACGCCCTCAGCGACCGCTCGCAGGAGGAGGCCCGCGACCTCATGGCCTGGCTCGCCGACCGCGACGAGCGCGAGGCCCGCGACACCGCCGCCAAGGCCGAGGCCCGCTGGGAGGTCGTCGAGGAGGGCTTCGAGCGCTGGTACCTGGCCCACCTGCCGGAAGGGCGGGACGGCAGGCCCGACCCGACCCTGCTCGCCGACCCCGACAGGCTCCGAGCCGGCTTCGAGGCCCTCGCGCGCGACTGGCTCGTCGGGTCCGAGAGGCCCATGAACCCCTACGCGCCCGAGGTCACAGACGAGGCCGCCGTCGATGCCGTGATGGCCGCCTACGACCGCGCCCACGGCAGGAGGGAGGGGGCCGGACACAGCTAGCAGAAAGAAGTAGACCCGCCAGGTGCTGGAACACCCGACGGGCCAAGACATCCTCGCCCAGAGACCAATCCAAGAGAGGACGCGTGACATTATATGCCACAGCTCATCGCAACCCAAACCAATCCCACAAAGCGCAGCCACCCGCTCCAGCGCCTGAGAAGCGAGGCCGGCTTCCGCACGGCCCGCGACTTCGCCGCCAAGGTCGGCATCCCCGAGTCAACCTACTCCCGCTACGAGCGCTCCGAGCGCGGCCCCTACTGCGGGATCCCGCTCTCCAACGCCTGGCTCATCGCCGACGCCCTGGGCGCCACGATCGACCAGGTGGTCGGCCGCGAGCCCCTGGCCCAAGCCCCCCAGGCACCCGCAGCCCCCACGCTCGACGACCGGGCCGCCTGCCTCGACGCCGAGGGCCGGGCCATGCTCGAGAGCTACCTTGCCTACCTCGAGTCCCACCAACCCAACTCCGACACAGAGGGGAGGCGGTAGCCATGGCAGCCAAGAACGGGACCACAGCTGGCTACATCGTCCAGCGGGAGAAGGACAGGCCCAAGAGCCGTTGCCGAAAATGGGAGCTGCGCGTGCCGACGGGCATGGATCCCAAGACCGGCAAGTACAAGACGAAGTCGCGCCGTTTCACGGGAACGTACACGCAGGCGAAGGCCGCCCTGCGCGAGTTCCAGGACGAGGTGGACGCCGGGCACGTGCAGGGGCGCACCGACTGGACCTTCGAGGCCTACAGCAAGCACTACCTGGAGGTGCGTGAGGCCAAGAAGGAGGTCGCTCCCACGACGCTCAAGCGGCAGGAGTGCCAGTTCAAGGCCGTCTGGCCCCACATAGGGAAGGTCAAGCTTGAGCAGGTGACGCCTTCCATGCTCAACGAGATGTACGTCGCCATGATGAGGGGCGACACGCTATCGAAGAAGCCGTCGAGCGGCTCCTACGTCAACCAGATACACGACAACATCACCCTCGTGTTCGAGGCTGCGAAGGCCGAGGACCTGCTCACCGCGAACCCCTGCGACAAGGCCACGCCGCCCAAGATGGACACCAAGCCCAAGAAGGCCATACGGCCCGAGAAGGCGCACGAGTTCGCGGAGTCCCTCGATCCGGAGAACCCTCACCAGATGGCCTACCTGCTCGCCATAACCATGGGGCTCAGGCGGGGAGAGGTCTGCGGCCTGTCCTGGCGCGACATCGACTGGGATCGTCGTATCGCGGACATCAGCCATTCCTACGACACGCTGGGCAACCTCAAGGGCACCAAGACCAAGGCGGGCACGCGCTTGCTGCCGCTCTCTGACTTCACCTACGACGCGCTCAAGAAGGCCAAGGCCGCCCAGAAGGCCCAGTTCGACAAGACCAACAGCTACCGCAAGCCCGAGGAGGGCTACCTCGTGCAGGACGAGGACACCCCCGTCATCGCGGGCCACTACGGCAACCGCATCAGCCCGGCGGCCCTCTCCCGCTGGTGGACGCAGGACCGGGGGTCGTTCGGGTTGGACGGCTTCACCCTGCACGAGCTGCGCCACACCTACCTCACCCTGCTGGCCGTGGAGGGCGTGCATCCCAAGGTCATGCAGGAGCTGGCGGGCCACTACAGCTCCCAGATCACCATGGACATCTACACGCACGTGAACATGGAGGCAAAGCGCGATGCCGTCGAGGCGGTGAGCAAGCTGTTCTGAGCGGACTCACTACGTGGCAGCGCCCTGCCGCCCCGGATTCCCGCCCCGCGTGGCAGCGAATCCGGGGCGGTATCATTAGTGGCAAATTTGTGGCAGCCGCGCCCGCCTATTTTGAAGGTCTCATGATTCCAAGCCATCTACCTGGGCAAACGAAAACGTTTTGCCACCCGCTCGCTACCGAGTTTGAATGAGTTCGAATAGAGTGGGAATAAGAAATCCTTGGTTGTGGGGGTACAAATCGCAACATCGAGCAGAAATGCCCTCATAACCATATGAATCAATAGTTTGGAATGCTCCCCGGTTATCCGAGGAGCATTCATTTTTTAAGCCAAGCCATCTTTCTCATCAGGAATTACGCCACATGCGCAAGATAAAGACGCTGAACGTTACTATCAAATCTGTACTTTTATGCTTAGAATATGATAATATTCAGCATGAAAGTACACAATCACGCAAAGAAGGTACGCGATGGTTCTGGTTGAAATGGCAGAAAGCGGCAACGGCTATGTGACCGCCTCTCAGGCGACAGAGGCCGGCATTCCCAGGCGAAAGCTCACCGAGGCCGTCGGCAGGGGGGACCTCGTCCAGGTCGCCCGCGGCCTCTACGCGCTGCCCGAGACCTGGGAGGACCCGTACCTCGTCGCACAGCACAGGTTCGCGCGCGGAGTCTTCTCCGACGACACCGCGCTGTTCCTGCACGGGATGACCGACCGCGCGCCCTTCTCCCTCACCATGACGTTCCCGAGGGGGTACAACGCCACTCCCGCCAGGGAGGCGGGCATCGTCTGCCGCACCTGCGCCGACGACGTGCTGGACCTCGGGATCACGGAGCTGACCACCCAGCATGGAAACGTCGTCAGGGCCTACGACCTGGAGAGGACGCTCTGCGACTTGGTCAGGGGCCAGGGCACGGTTGATGCGCAGGTCGTCACCCCGGCGATGCAATCCTATGCGAAAAGCCCCAAGCGGGACGTGGCGAAGCTCGTCGGGTACGCCCGCAGCCTCGGCGTCGAAAGGAAGATCCGCAACTACCTGGAGGTGCTGCTGTGAGGACCAAGAACGCGATGCAGCTCAAGGCGCGCATCAACAACATGGCCAAGGAGGCGGGCATCCCCGCCCAGGCGATGATGCAGAGCTACCTGCTGGAGAGGCTGCTCGAACGCCTCGCGGAATCTCCGTGGCGCGACAACGTCGTCATCAAGGGCGGCGTGCTCATCTCCTCCCTCGTCGGCGTGAGCTCCAGGACCACCATGGACCTGGACACTACTGTCAGGGGCTTCGACCTCACCCATGAGTCGGCGGAGAGGGCGTTCCGCGAGATCGCGGCGGTGCAGGCGGACGACGACTGGGAGTTCGAGTTCGACAGGACGGAGGATATCAGGGAGACCGACGACTACCCCGGCATCCGCGTACACCTCAAGGCGAACTACGCTCCGATGTCCGCGCCCTTGACGGTTGATGTCACCACTGGGGACAGGATCACGCCGGAAGCCGTAGAGTACAGCTACCCTCTGCTCTTCGGCGAAGGCGAGATCACGCTCATGGCATACCCGGTCGAGACAGTGCTGGCGGAGAAGCTGGAAACCGTGGTGACCCGCGGAGTTGCCAACACCCGCCCCCGCGACTTCTACGACATCCATATTCTGATGGGCACCAAGGGAGACCGCGTCGACATGGGCGTCCTACGCAACGCGCTCGACTCCACTTGCGAGAAGAGGGGAAGCCGAACCGCCATCGCCCGTTGGGCCGAGGTGCTCGACGACGTTGCCGGTGATGTGTTCATGCTTTCTCAGTGGGAGAAATACGTTCGGAAGAGTCCCTATGCGAAGGGGATCTTGCTCCAGGACTGCTGCGCTACGGCAAAGGCGACTCTCGCCAGCGTGATGGGCCAGCTATGATTTCTTATTTCGTCGTGACCCAGCGTGACCCCAGAGAATGTCCAGAATTGCTCGAAAAACCGTGACCCAAATTTGACCCCATGGATTCTCGGCAATTTTTGAGACTGGGCATAAGTAGGATCAACTGGAGCAAACTGCGACAAACTGGAGCAAACTGGAGAGAATTTTTAACTATTGAGTGGGAGTAGGACGACAGGGTTCTGACCTGCGATTTTGAGTGCCGCACTATGCCGCTGAGTTTCGTTTCGTACGAGAGTCATGACAAAGCCACCAGCGACGGAGATGAGTAAAAGCGATTAAAGAGCCTCCGTTCCCTGCGTTGGGACGGAGGCTCTTTCTTTGCCGTTTTACTCCCTTGTCTCCGTTCGGGGATTATTTCTTGCTCATTTAGGGCTATTCGCGCTGAAAGATTTTGACTAGCTTGGTGTCCTTTATTTCGTAGACAATGTCTGCGACGTTCTCGACCAGCCGTAAGCGTCAAAAGTAGAGCGTATCCGCTATAGAATTGGACGCCTCCCGAAGTCATTTCGGGAGGCGTCCTGCTTTATCCCGGATGTCTTTCGAGGCTTCTGCACAATGTGTGACCCCTAGGCCCTCCCCGGCAGCGGAACCT